>SDBU01000243.1_pt1 | contig 78368 bp, 65 predicted proteins | sample 2277071 | NCBI WGS metagenome assembly SDBU01 (sample SAMN10397929, study PRJNA504765) | marine sediment metagenome | isolation source: marine sediment core GS08_GC12, 126 cmbsf | place: Arctic Ocean: Gakkel Ridge, Loki's castle | collected 2008 | reverse complement strand
CGGATAGGTGCCTTCCTGCTCGATGGGGTTTTGGGTGGCCATGACGAAAAACGGTTCATCCAGAGCGTAGGTTGTGCCGGCGGCGGTTACGCTGTGCTCCTGCATGGCTTCCAGCAGCGCCGCCTGGGTCTTGGGCGGGGTGCGGTTGATCTCATCCGCCAGGATGATGTTGGCAAACACCGGCCCCTTGAAAAATTTGAATTCCCGCTTGTGCTCGGTGGTCTCCTGAATAATCTCGGTGCCGGTGATGTCGGACGGCATCAGGTCCGGGGTGAACTGGATGCGGCTGAACGACAAATCCAGCACATCCGCCAGGGTCTTGATGATCAGGGTCTTTGCCAGCCCCGGCACCCCTTCAAGCAGCACGTGTCCCCGGCAGAGCATCGCCATGAACAGCTGTTCCAGGATTTCCTCCTGTCCCACGATCACCAGTCCCACCTCGGCAAATAGTTTTTCCCGGGCGGTCCTAAGTTTTTCTACCAGTTTAACGTTGTTCATTCCTCGTTCCAGTTGCGTCACAGATAACCTACAAATTATTAACAATAAGGGTGGGAATTTACCCCTTTTAGTCCCCTGCGGCGCTCGAAAAATGTCGCCGCGCGGGTTGTGGAAAATCGGTGGCCTTGCAATGCCGATATAGCACTTTGGCAGGACGGAAAACGGTGCGCCTAAACCAGCGCGGTCCGCCCGCCCGAACTTGTGCCGCTACCCGCCGTCCGTTAACTTCATTGCCCATGTCATCGACGACCGCTGAAACGATCCACCGGCTGGGAGCATTGCCCGGCGCGGCGCTTAAAGGCCTGTCCCTGGACCAGCTGCAGGAATGGTCTGTCGCTCAAGGTTTGCCGCGCTACCGGGGCGCCCAGCTGTTCGACTGGCTGTACGGCCGGGGCGTCAGCGACCCGCAGCTCATGGATAACTTGCCCCGGTCCCTGCGCCGGCGGCTGGCTGAAGAGTACCGGCTGCAAACCGCCGCAATAGAGAAAGTGACTGCTTCCTCGGTTGAGCCCACCCGCAAGTACCTGTTCACACTGGCCGGCGGCATCCAGGTGGAGGCGGTCAGCATGCTGGCCGGCGACCGCCATACCGTCTGTTTATCATCCCAGGCCGGTTGCAACCTCGGCTGCGGCTTCTGCGCCACCGCCGCCCTCGGTCTGCAGCGCAATCTGACCACCGGCGAGATGATGGATCAGTTATTGTTAGTGCAACAGGAACGGAAAATCACGGCCACTAACGTGGTTTTCATGGGCATGGGTGAACCGTTCCTGAACTACGCGGCGGTGCTGGCCGCGGCTGATATTATGCATCATCCCCGGGGACCGGACCTGGGCAGCCAGCGCATCACAATTTCCACTGCCGGCGTGGTACCTAAAATTGAGCGCTTTACCACTGAGGAACGGCCATACCGGTTGGCTATCTCCCTGAACGCAACTAATGACGAGGTGCGCAGCCGGCTAATGCCCCTTAACGACACCTGGCCACTGGACAGCTTGATGGCCGCCGCCCGGAATTATTGCTCTATCGCCGGACAAAAAATTACTTTCGAATACGTCCTGCTGGCTGGAATCAATGATGGCCCCGATGATGCCCGCCGGCTGTTGAAACTGCTCCGTGGCTGCCGGGCCAAGATCAATATCATCCCTTACAACGAGATCGGTGGCCCCTATCGCCGGCCGGATGAGGCCTCGGTCGAAAGATTCACCACTGAACTGCGCCAGGGAGATTTCCCGGTGATCGTCCGTGTCAGCAATGGTGTGGATATCGCCGCCGGCTGCGGCCAACTGGCATTGGGGGCCGCTTGAATCCCACGGCCATATCACCTGCGCGCCAGGCCGATGAAGCCGCGGCCCCAGTTCGCGCCGCCCTGCCGGAGACTCCCATAGTGGCTGTTATTCTCGGCTCCGGTCTGAGTGAGTTCGCCGAAAGTCTCTCCAACCGGACGATCATCTCCTACGACCGCATTCCGCATTACCCGAAACTGACCGTCCCGGGCCATGTCGGTGAACTGGTCTTCGGATACCTGGAGCGGGTGCCGGTGCTGGTGGCCCGGGGGCGATTCCACTATTACGAAGGGTTCTCTCTGGAAACGGTGGCCCTGCCTGTGCGCCTGCTGGCCCGGGTGGGCGTGGAGGCTCTGGTTATCACCAACGCCGCCGGGTGCGTCCGCCGGGACTGGCAGGTGGGCGACCTGATGCTGATCACCGGTCACCTGGATTATACCTTCATTGATAATGCCGACGACCCGCAGATTATCGCCGGTGAGCCCTGCCACAGCACCGAACTGGCCGCCATAGCCCGCCAGGCCGCCCGGGCCGAGGGGATCGTGCTGCGGGAGGGGGTCTACTCCTGGAGCCTGGGTCCCACCTTCGAGACCCCGGCCGAGATTCGGGACATCCGGCGCCTGGGGGGCACGGCGGTGGGCATGTCCACCGTCCCCGAAATCCGGGCGGCCGCCGACGAAGGGCTTAAAGTGCTGGGCCTCTCATGCCTGACCAATTACGCCGCCGGCATCCTCAACCAGCCGCTCAATCACCAGGAGGTGCTGGAAACCGGCCAACGGGTAAAGCACACTTTCGCCCGCCTGCTGAGGGCCATAATTGGGAAGATCGAGCCGTGATCCCCACTGCCGACAAGATCATAGATGAACTCCGCTCCCTGGGCAGCGCCGATAACATAAGCGGCATGGCTCGCTTCGGCATTAACACCGACCGGGCTTTCGGAGTCAAAATGGGGAACGTGCAGGCCCTGGCCGGGCAGCACCGGGGCGATCATAAATTGGCCCTGGAGTTATGGGATAGCGGCTATCGCGAAGCCCGGTTGCTGGCGGCTAATATCGCTGATCCCAAGCAGGTGACGCCGGAGTTGATGGACGCCTGGGTGACCGATTTCGATTCCTGGGACGTGTGCGACACCACTTGCGGTAAACTGTTCAAGAAAACGCCCTGGGCCTATGATAAGGCCCGGCAGTGGGCCCGATCCGAGCGGGAGTTCAACCGGCGGGCCGGTTTCGCCCTAATGGCTTATCTGGCCCTCAAATCGTCAAGGTTGAGCGACAGTGAGTATGAACCCTTCCTGGATCTCATCGCCACCACCGCCACCGACGAGCGTAACCTGGTCAAAAAGGCGGTGAACTGGGCCTTGCGCCAGATCGGCAAGCGTAATCCCGCCCTCAACCAGCGAGCCATTGCTGTGGCCAAGGGTCTGCTCGCTACCGGCGATAAGACCGCCCGCTGGATCGCTAACGACGCCATACGGGAACTGCGCAGCGAGCAGGTACAGGAGCGTCTGTGGCGCTAGCAGGAGAATATAAGGCTACCAGCCAGAAAATCGCCCGCTGCTGGGGCGACGGCGACCCCCTGATGGTGGCCTACCACGACAGCGAGGGGGGCCGGCCGGTCCACGATGACCAGACCCTGTTCGAGTTCCTGCTGCTGGACAATTTCCAGGCCGGCTTGTCGTGGCGCACCATCCTCCACAAACGGGAAAACTTCCGGGCGGCTTTCGCCGCTTTCGACCCGCTCAAGGTGGCCGCCTTCACTGACGATGACAAACAGCGCCTGCTGGCCGACGCCGGCATCATCCGCAACCGGGCCAAGGTTAATTGCGCCCTTACCAACGCCCGGGAATACTTGAGGATTCAGCAGGAATTCGGTTCTTTCGATACCTACATCTGGCGCTTCACTAAGGGCCAGGTAATCCGCCACAGCGGTATGGATACTTGGGAACAGGTCCCGGTCTCTACTCCCGAGTCGGACGCACTGAGCACTGACCTGCGCAATCGCGGCTTCAAGTTTGTGGGCCCCACCATCTGCTACGCCTACATGCAAAGCATCGGCCTGGTGTACGATCACCTCACCGGCTGCTTCCTATACCATATATAATATGGGGGGCCGGCTTTTTAAAACTTTAGATTTCTCCGGGGGGTGCTCTTGACCCGGCAGCCGAATATCCATCCTAAGATCGCTGCCATCGAGCAGCAGCTGATCACCTGGCGGCGCCACTTCCACCAGCACCCCGAGCTCGGCTTTGAAGAACATGAGACCGGCCGCTATATCGTGGAGCAGCTTCAATCTATCGACGTGGAGATCCAACACCCGGTAGCCCAAACCGGCGTTGTGGCCTTGATGCGCAACGGCGACGGACCGATTATCGCTCTGCGGGCCGACATGGACGCCCTGCCCGTCCAGGAAACCGGTGACGTACCGTATAAGTCCCGCCGCGACGGTGTGATGCACGCCTGCGGCCACGACGCCCACATAGCCATCCTGCTGGGTGCCGCCATCGCTCTGGACCGCCTGCGCGACCGGTGGCGCGGCACGATTAAATTTATTTTCCAGCCGGGTGAGGAAGGCTTCGCCGGGGCTAAGCACATGATTGCAGCTGGTGTGTTGAAAGACCCGCCGGTGGATGCTATATTCGGGTTGCACGTCTGGAACTACCAGGACTTTGGAACCGTCGGGGTTAAACCGGGCCCGACCCTGGCTGCAGCCGACGAATTTGAGATCACCGTCAGGGGAGCCGGCGGGCATGCCGCCCTGCCCCAGCAAACGGTGGATATCATCCTGGTGGCCGCGCAGCTGGTGGTTGCGCTGCAGTCCATTGTCAGCCGCAACCTCGATCCCCTGCAGTCCGGTGTGGTGAGCATCGGCATGATCCACGGCGGCCGGACCTTCAATGTCATCCCTGATGAGGTGCTCCTCAAGGGCACCGCCCGGGCCATGCGCGAGGAGGACCGGTTGCGGATCAAGGCCCGCATCGGTGAGATCTGCCGGGGAGTGGCGAGTACCTATGGTGTATCCATCAACCTTGGCTACCTGGACAGCTACCCGCCTACAATCAATGACGCGGAGCTGGCCGGCCTGGTGCTGGAAGCCGCCCGCGTTGTGGTGGGTGATGGTGCGGGACCGCCTTTTTTATCCATGTGCGGTGAGGACATGGCCTTTTTCTTGCAGGAAGTACCCGGCTGCTTTTTCTTTGTCGGTTCCGCCCGGCCTGAGCATCGTGAGAGACCGGCGCCCCATCACTGTGCCCATTTCGACATTGACGAACGGGCCCTGGCGGTGGGGGCGTCCGTTTTCATCGAGGTCATCCAACGACTGATGCCGGTGTCTGAATAATGTTTATGTGTGTAGGAAGTGTCAGATGATTACAGAGTTTATCCTTAAGGTAGCCGTTCCCAGGTACCGGCAAGCCGGCAAAATCACCGCCCGCGCCCAAATCGGACGATTGGAGGCCTTGGTCAGCATTTTAATTAACGCTTGCCTGGCTGCAGTTAAAATGGCCCTGGGGCTGGCGATCAATTCCCTGGCCCTGACCGCGGACGCTATCCACACTATCTCCGACCTGGCGACTTCGGCTGTGGTGCTATTCGGGTTTAAGATCGCCGGTAAGCCGGCCGACAAGGAACACCCTTACGGCCATGGCCGCGCCGAGTACATTGCCACCCTGATTATCGCTATCATGTTAGGGGTGGTAGGCTTCGAATTCATCAAGTCCTCAATGGGCCGGCTGATAGGCCCGCTGCCGGTAACCGCCGGCCCCTGGGTGCTGATAGTAATCGGGCTGACTATTATTATCAAGGCCTGGCTGGGCGAATTTTCGAAGACCCTGGGCCGGTTGATCGATTCCTCCACCCTGGCGGCCGACGCCTGGCACCATCGTAGTGATGCTATCAGTTCAGTACTGGTACTGGTGGCGGTCTGGGGCAGCTCACTGGGATTCCCGGCCCTGGACGGTATCGGCGGGATGTTGATCGGCCTGTATCTGATCTGGTCCGGCTTCTCGATCGCCAAGGATGTAATTGATCCCCTGATGGGCGAGGCCCCGTCCGAGGAGCTGGTGCATCGGATCAGGCAGCTCTGCCGGGGCCGCGACAACATCCTCGACGCTCATGATATTACCATCCATAAATACGGCCAACACCAGTTCATCGGCCTGCATGCCGAGGTCAGCTGTCGGCTATCTGTCCAGGAAGCCCATGATATCGCCGAGCAATTGGCTGATTTCCTGCAGGAGCAGCTGGGGGCCTACGCCATCGTCCACGTCGATCCCATCGATCCGGATAATCCCCTGGTTCAGCTGGTCGGCGAAAAATTGAACGATCTGCTGTCCGGCTCAAAGGTTTTTACCAGCTTTCAGGATCTGAGGGTGGTGGAGACTCAGCAGCATAAAGTGATCCTGGTTGAGATAGAGGTTAAGGCTGACATCGGCAAACAGCAGCAGGAAACCGCCCGTCGCCAACTGGCCGATACTCTCAAAGAGCATTTCACCGGCAGCGAGGTGGACATCCACCTCTCGCCGCTGCATACCTACCGTTAATTACTATTTCGCTCTGTTTGCCGCTCGGCACTTCAGTCGGCGGTATTATATTTCAATCCCCTTTGAAAGGGATTGGGACAGTATTCAGTGTTAAAGAACCACGTTTGACCGATCAGTGAGAGTTATAACCATCGTCACGATAGTCCCCAGGGAAAAATGAGAATGATCTCCCACCGGTCGCGCCGCCTGATCTTAAACGGCTCATTGGGTCTACTGATGGTCTTGGTACTCCTGGGCTGTAGTGGAACCGGGTGGATGGGGCGGTCCGGCCAGCGTATCTATGCCCCTCTATCCAATGGCGATAAACTGTTTTCAGACCAGCCACTGGGGACTATCTTTTTCGCAGGGCGCACCAATTTCCGTTTGTTCGCGCCCCATGCTACCCGGGTTAATCTGGTGCTGCTGCCCCGCTACGACGCCGTGGCCGGAGATGAAATACCTCTGTCTCGGGACAAAAATGGAGTCTGGTCTGTGGCTCGCCTGGGACGCCTGGAAGGACAGGTTTATGGCTACCGGATCTGGGGTCCCGAGGGCCCGGGCCACAACTACGATCCCACCAGGATCGTTAGCGATCCCTATTCGAAAGCGGTCATCGCGCGCAACAACCCCGATCGTCAAAGCCGGTCATTAATCCTGCGCGACAACTTCTCCTGGCGCGGCGACACCTGGATCGGTCTGGAGCTGCGGGACGCCATCATTTACGAGATGGACGTACAGAACATGACCGCTCACGCCAGCGCCGGCTCGCCTGTTCCCGGCAGTTACCTGGCCCTGGTAGGCGAAAAACAGAACGGCGGCCTGGCACATCTGCTGGAACTGGGCATAAACGCTGTGCAGCTGCGGCCGGTGATCGACTACGTCCGCCAGGCACCCGGGAACCAGCGGACCGCCTCCGGAAGCCGGGATTACGGTCCGCCCTGGGTGTGCAATCACGGGGATTATCCCGCCAGCCATCTTCTGGCGCCGGCCGGATACTACGCCGCCAACGACAAACCTAACACCTGGATCGGACGCGATGGGCTCCAGGTACGCGAGCTTAAGGAACTGGTACGCCAATTGCACCAGGGCGGCATCGCCGTTATACTGGATCTGCCATTTTCAACTGTATCGTCTACCGATCAGTCGCCGCTATTATTCATCGACAAGTCTTATTACTTCCGCCTGGATAGTCTGGGTCAGCCGTTAACTGATAATGATCAAGACTATCGGCTGCGTCTGGAAGCGCCCATGGTGCAACGGTTGATCCTGGATGCCGTGCACTGGTGGCAGACCGAGTACCACATTGATGGGTTCTGTTTTCCCAACGCAGAGCGCTTCGATGAAGCCACCGCGCGTCGAATACTGGACCAGGCCCGCAAAGTCAATCCCCAGGCGCTGATAATTGGTGATACCGGGGGGGACACTATAGCCGCCGAGCGGTTAGCAGACTGGGGCTGGGCGCTATGGAACGACCAGTTCCGCAACGGTATCAAGGGATCGAATCCCGGCAATGGTCGCGGCTTTATCTTCGGCGGCTGGTCGGGCGATAACAACCCGGCCACCCTGGAACGTTATTTCCGGGGTTCGCCCCGCGAACTGGGCGGACAGTTCCACCATCCCGGTCAAGCTGTCAACTATCTGGCCTCGCATAGCGGTCATACACTGGGTGATTTCATCCGCATCGCTGGGGGGTTCGTCAATCCGCAGCGACCGGTTATCGACCGCACCGGTCAGGGTGCTGCCCGGGGCAAGCAACTGGCTTACAATACCTTGGCCGCTCTGAGCTTGCTTACTTCCCAGGGTGCTGTGCTGATCCCCGCCGGCCAGGAATTCGCCCACAGCCGGTTTAAGGCTGCTGTTGCTCCCACGCACAACCGAGTCAGTCTACAGGACCTGGATTCGCCTGGGCGAGAGGATGAAACCTGCTATATCGACTGGCGTTTTAAGGAACTTAATCACAATTTGTTTAATTATTATCGCGGCTTGATTAAACTACGGCGGGAATACAGTGCCCTACGCCGGATCGATCCTGGCCGGATTCAGTTCTTCCCCGGGCGTAGCGATCTCGGTCTGGCCATGCTGCTGCCCGGTGGGAGTTCCGGTGCTCAAGTTGATTTCTTTATTATTCTCAATGGTCACCCGCTCCAGGCTGATGAGTTTGCCCTGCCAGGGGGAGAACGCTGGACAGCAGTGGCCACCTGGAGTAAGGCCGGCACAAAATCTCTCGTCTCCGGATTATCGGGGGTAATCAGCATCCCGCCTACAGCCGGAATGATACTTATACGCTGAAAGGCACAAAAAGGAGTCAGTTATGCAATCAATGAAAAAGGCGCTTATATTCGGATTGCTGGTGTGAGCAGTACCGTTTCTGGTGGGCGTACTGGCCTACGGGCTCAAGACAGCCGGCTCTCCTCTGTTCGAAACGGTCATGGCGGTGACAGTGGCAGCGGTTGGTGTGTTCTTCGGGATAGCCTATTTTCAGCGTGTGCCGGAGAGTACCTGGCGCGAAGGACTCTACTTGGGAGTGCTCTGGCTGGGTATCAGTATCGTTATTGATTTGTTTTTATTCATGTGGGGTCCTATGAAAATGACCTTCGGGGCTTATATGGCCGATATCGGCGTTACCTATTTAATATATCCCATCATTACCTCCGGGTTGGGGAAATTGGTTGAGCAAAAAACCGCTGCCTGATTATTCTGAGGGGTTAGAAATGAACCGTGTACAAACGCGGCTCAGCCGGAGCGAGACCGAGGCTGTTATCGGCGCCCTGCGTCTGTACCTGGATTTTATCAACCTGTTTATCATGTTGCTCCGGATCACCGGAGACCGTCGGTAAAAGAACGACTCGCTAATACCCGGAAATTGCTGTCCGGTATCAGCCGATAAACAGACCCCTCTTTAGGGGCTCGCCCCACAATCTACCCGCCGTAATAGCAAATATATATTGACAGAAGCCGTTTAATGCGCTAAAATAGGGTCTCGGACTAATCTTCACCATAGTAGCAGCTGGGTGGGCTTGCCGGAGACAGTGGAACCCTTACCCGGCGGGAGGAGCAGCATGGACCCCAATCTTTTCCATCTTAATGGAGAACGCCTGATCGAGGTATTCTTCGCCATCGTGATCCTGGCTTTCATTCTGGAACGGGCTCTGGCAGTGCTCTTCGAGCACCGCTCATTCGTCAAGCGGGCCAAAGGTAAGGGCCTTAAGGAAATTATCGCATTCGTGGTGGCGGCCTTGATCTGTTGGTACTGGGAGTTCGACGCCCTCAGCATTCTTTTCCCCAAAGAACATGTGACTATCTATGGCGAGCTCATCACCGCGGCAGTGATTGCCGGCGGCAGTAAGGCCTCCATCAAACTATTCCGTGACGTGATCGGCGCAAAAAGCACTGCCCAGGCCGCCAAGGATGCGAAAGATAAAAAGGAACCGAAGTAATGACCGCCACGCGTGGGCTGCTGCAATTGTTGTTTTTTTTGGTGGCTGCCGTAAGTATGGCCTTCGGGGATTATCTGGAGGTCAGCCGATCCGCCACCATCAAAGCAGAGCCGGTTGGTGGCAGCACGATCATCGCCCGGGTGTCGCCGGATACTTACCTTCACCTGCTGGATGAAGGACGCCAAACCAACGGCTATTATCACGTTTACCACAGCACTCCCGGTCAGGCTGGCTGGATCTACCGCACTTTGGTCCGTCGTCATAGTGGCGACTTCCCTGTCCCCGGTATAGGGATGGCAACAACCGAGCTTACAACCCAGCAAGAGGGATTCGCTACCAGACATCTTAGGCTGGGCCAACCTCGAGCCGTTTTTGAACTGGTGCGCGAAGGATACGTCTTAGCTGCGGATGCTCGTTTAAAGATACCCTTATGGGTCCAATATGAGCTGTCGCCGGATGACCTTAACGGTCCGGTTGAGCGTTCCAACGATTTCCGTTCCGACACTTCCATCCCGATTGGTTCCCGTGCCGAGCTGGCCGATTACAGGGGCAGTGGCTTGGACCGCGGACACAAGGCGCCCGCCGCCGACATGAACAGGAGTGAGAGCGTAATGTCCCAGAGCTTCCTGCTATCCAACATGTCCCCCCAGGTGGGGATCGGTTTTAACCGGCAGGTGTGGCGTTATCTGGAAGATGCCGTTCGCGGTTGGGTCCAACAGCGCGGACCTTTGACAATTATCACCGGCCCGGTCTTCTCCGCCACTGGTGACAGTGTGCGCTACCGGTTAATCGGTTCCAACCGCGTGGCGGTGCCCACTCACTTCTTCAAGATCGTGGTAGATTCCAATAACCCGGACAACATAGAGGCCTTGGCTTTCCTATTAGCCAATAGTAACCTAAGTGGCCACAATTACAACGAATTCCTTACCACTATCGATGCCATCGAGGCCTTCACCGGATTGGATTTCCTTTCTGCTTTACCTGTTACAATTCAGCAACAAGTCGAGTCTTATCTTCCGGATAGTGTTTGGTGAGCATATTTATATTTTCTAACTATTGCCCATATAAAGGCCTTGTTGTTTTCTGGTTATTATAGATTCTTTCCTCGACTTTCATTAAATCTGTGTTTTCATTTGTTTTCCTTCTTTCTTTTCAGCTTCTTCATTCATCAGTTAAGCAAAATCACATTATCCCCTTTCATGTATCGTTTTAATTGCCTCACCTTTCTGCTTTTTCCATTTCTTGTCGCATTCTCTACTAAAATACTCATATAAGGGTTGTTTTAAAATTTCTTCCTTTGCATCTATTCTTAATCTATTCATCGTTACATTGAAATAGTGTAACTATTTCATTTATATCAACTGTTTCTACGTTTTATCATTTACATGAAATATTATTTTTATTACAGTAATTATTTTTCCTATTTACAAATTCACGTGCGGACGCTTGATTATACATGGTATAGTAACCCATAATATTGTAGGTATAAAAGGGCAACTAGAATGGTCTTGCTTTGAGCCCCGCTATCGAGCAGGATATCCTTGTAGAAATTGGCTCCCTTGGTTAGCAGCTATATCCACTTGATATCTGGCTCGATAACCACATTATCATATGTAGCATATTATTCTATTAATACTGGGTCTGATAATTGCTCTCTATGCGAGAACAGGATGTTCTATTGTAAATGTACACGAAAAATCCTAAACATCGGTGCGTTTCTTGGAAGTATAGATCGTTTTTAAGTAATGCATATTATACACCAAACAATATTGCTATTTATTCGGGATATGCATCGCTGTTTCAACACACCATTAACACCTCGAGCAATTGACACATATTAACTGCACAAGAAGTGTTATAGAAGGAGTACATCTTTACATACTGCGAATAGCTGTAACATCGCTAACACTACTTGGAACCAGGAACTGATGGTCTATCAACATGTTTGATGGTTGAAATAAACCATCCTGCGTTCGGTTTATATTGTGCTGTTCAAACCAATCTTTTTATCAACTGCCCTTGATCTCCACTTTCTAACTTATTCACTTCACGATCCCTCTGATACTTACCCCGTACTGCTAGCATCTCTTTAGCTTTGTTCTGGCTGTCCTGCACTTCATGATTCTTAACATCCGCCCGGTGCAAGTGCATCCAATCACGCGTGCTGGCTGAAGTTGCGTGCAAGACGTGGATATGATATATCCCTTTCCCGTCATCGCGACCCAGGCTTGGTCTGGGAGAATGTTAAACGACTCTAAGGCCAAATCACCCATCCAAAGTAAATTCGAAACCAGTTCAAATCTTGGTGCCACCGCGGCTACTGCTGCTGTTTTCGTTTTGGCACCAATTCCAGTGACCACCAGGCAACGAGCCCCACCAAGGAGCGTGCCAGCGCACCGATGACACAAGACATTTTCGCGTTCATTGCAATATCCCTTACTCTTTACTATGCAAATATTGGGTTGCTCTCAACGGATTTATTTTCGCGCACCAGGCGAACGACAGAGCCCTGTTCGAAACCTTATATTCCCCCGTTCTTTGAAAATCGAGTCGAGGCTCTTTCCCTCGCCTTCAGGCCCCTCCCGCTAACAGCGGAACCTGTCCCGCTGCATGCGGAGAGAGTCATCGCTGCCAGCGAACCGAAGGGGTGAGTTGCAAACCGGTTCCGGTATTGGCAAGTGGGTTCCCAAGTTGAAAGGTAGTTAACCTTCTCATTCTTAAATACTTATGCTCTTCTTTGGGCCCTTTTCGCCTTTGCGGTTTTTTAATAATACCTAAAGGGATCACCTCCCCCGTCGGTAGAGGTGATCCTTTAGTGATCCTTTTTTGATCCTTTTGCGATCCTTTTGTGGGCCTATCGTTAGCCTTAAGGTACCCTAAATAGGTCCTATCGTGACCTGATGAGCTTGCCCTGAACCCCGCTGCAAGCGGGGGAACCCCGCCATCGGCGGGAGAGCGGAGTCGAAGGGGGAGCCAAAGGGTGCTGGATCATTGTAGTACACCAAGCCGCCGGCAAGTGGCTGGGGACCGGTGGTAGTGCCGGCCCGTTCACCCCTTCCATTTCCCCCGCCCCGCCCCCTAACTTTGGCCCCATGTCAAAAGGCGTCACTCCCCGATCACAGGATTATGCCCGCTGGTACACCGACGTGGTGCTCAAAGCTGAGCTGGCGGATTATGGCCCGGTACGCGGCACCATGGTCATCCGGCCGTACGGCTATGCCATCTGGGAACTGCTGCAGGCTGCGCTGGACTCACGCTTTAAGGCCACCGGCCACGTGAATGCTTACTTCCCGCTGCTCATTCCCAAATCGTTCCTCAGCAAGGAAGCGGAGCATGTTGAGGGCTTCGCCAAGGAATGTGCCGTGGTGACCCATCACCGCTTACGTGCGTCAGCCGACGGCGGTCTCGAGGTTGACCCCGATTCCAAGCTGGACGAGGAGCTGATTATCCGACCCACCAGTGAGACCGTGATCTGGGCCATGTATAAGCGCTGGATTAACTCCTACCGCGATCTGCCTATCTTGATCAATCAGTGGGCAAATATAGTTCGCTGGGAGCTCCGTACCCGTCTATTCCTGCGCACTACTGAATTCCTCTGGCAGGAAGGTCACACCGCCCATGCCACGGCTGCCGAGGCACAGGAAGAAGCGCTCCGGATCCTCGATATCTACCGCGACGTGATTGAAACCGAATTGGCGCTGCCTGTGATCACGGGTGTCAAATCCGAAAGCGAGAAATTCCCTGGCGCCGTAGATACCTATTCCATCGAGGCCATGATGGGTGACAAGCGTGCGCTCCAGGCGGGCACTTCCCACTATCTGGGTCAGAACTTTGCCAAGGCCTTTGACGTGACCTTTCGCAATCAGCACAATGAAGAAGAATATGTCTACGCCACCAGTTGGGGCGTAACTACCCGCTTGGTGGGAGCAATAGTTATGGCTCATGGTGACGACCGCGGATTACGGCTGCCGCCCCGCATTGCTCCCTACCAGGTAGTGATCGTACCCATTTACAAGGATGACACCCGTGACCTAGTTATAGAAGAGGCCACCCGGATACGTGATAGTATTTCCGAAAACGGGACCCGCGTCCACTTGGATGCCAGGGATACTGTGTCACCAGGGTTCAAGTTCAGTGACTGGGAGATGAAAGGTGCCCCGCTACGAGTGGAGATCGGACCTCGCGATGTTGCGGAGAACAGCGCCGTCTTGGTTCGGCGGGATAGCGGGGAAAAGCAAAACATTGCCTCGGCGAATATAGCAACCCTTATTCCTCCGCTATTGGATGAGATCCAAACTGCGCTCTTCCAACAGGCCCTCGATTTCCAAGAGGCAAATACTCACCAGCCAAAAAACTGGGAGGCCTTTAAAGCGATAATTGAGCAAGGTGGCTTTGCTCGCTGTGGCTGGGATGGTGAATCGGAAACGGAGGCGGCAATTCAAGAGGAGACTAAAGCCACAATTCGAGTCATCCCGGAGAACCAGAATCCCAAAGGCTTGAAGTGCATTCATTCTGGAAATCCAGCCCAATACGAGGTGATCCTGGCCAAGGCCTATTGATTCTGCCGGCTGCTGTAGGTACTAAAAGATGCTACGATACTTTTCTCGCTTTCTCGTTCTGTCTTTACTCGCGATAATCATATTGCGGGGGGGCAATTCCGGTCGCTTCGCACCACGCCGAGCACCGGGTATCGCTACTGATACTCATACGTTGATGTTGGCCGATGAGAAAATCTGGGTCCACGTTTATGAGCGTCCCGGTTCCGGGCTGGTTTTTGTGAATTTGCACGATAATGAAAACACTTGCGTTGAAGCTGCTATGCACTTTCTTGCCAATCATGGTGGCCGTTTAATCGAGCTACGGCATGGCCGCGGTCGCGAGGTGGTTATTCGTCGCGCTGGTAGGATGTACCCTTTCGATCCTAATCGCATGTTTTCCATAGAGGGGTTACGTAAATCGCTGGCCCATTCTAATAATATTTCCGATGATGACCTTGTTCTTGCAACTGGATTTGCTGCCAAGGTGATCGCCTTGATTGCTCCTACCAAAGACGTCCCCGTTATTGCTATCCATAATAATTCTCCGGACAAGTTAACTATCCGGGATTTTATGCCAGGGGAGTGGTATGGTCCGGATTCACGTGCTGTGCATATTGCACGGGATCGCGATCCGGATGACTTCTTTTTCACCAATTCTCCTGGGCTATATGAGTCTCTCGCCGGCATGGATCATAATGTTGCCTTAATGGCAAAGCGGCCACCCGACCGCGGCACTTTAGGTAACTACATTAATTCCCTCGGTGGCCTCTATATCATTGTGGAAGCGGAGCACGGCCATATTCAAGAGCAAACATTGATGTTGCAGGATCTTGGATCTGTGCTTCAAAATCGCTAAAGTACTGTGGACACCAGCATGCATTGTCGTATTTGAACTTGCCTCATCCTGACGGGTGAAACTTTCGCTTGTATCCAGACTTGCGGCGTATAAAGTTTCCCGCTTAACAATAGAGTTTATATGGCTGATCATCACCTTATCATCGTTGAATCTCCTTCCAAAGCACGCACATTACAGAATGTGCTAGGAGACAAGTACGACATTATTGCTTCTGTGGGGCACATTCGCGATTTGCCGCCTCGAGAAATGGGTGTTGATGCCGATCATGATTTTCAGGTCACCTATCAGGTGGCGCCAGAGAAAAAGAAGATAATTTCCCAGCTTAAGAAGGCGCTGAGTAACGCGGATATTGTGTATCTGGCTACGGACCCGGATCGCGAAGGGGAAGCCATCAGCTGGGCACTTGTCGAGACCTTGAATATCAAAGTGCCGACCTATAGACTGGTGTTTCATGAGCTAACCAGCGCCGCTATTCTTAATGCTTTCGATAGCACTCGTCCGATCGATATGAACTTGGTAAGAGCCCAGGAGACCCGCCGGATTCTGGACCGACTGGTGGGCTATGAAATTTCTCCTGTCCTCTGGCGGAAGATCGCTCCCCGGCTCTCAGCAGGAAGAGTGCAGAGTGTGGCGATCCGGCTGGTAGTTGAAAGAGAGCGTACCCGTTATACCTTCAAACCTAGTCAGTGGTGGGATCTGGAGGCTACATTTACAACTACAATGAATGAATCATTCACTGCAATCCTGGTCGGTCTCGACGGTAAGCGGCTGGTCAATAGTAAGGATTTTGATCGAACCAGTGGCCAGTTGGTGTCTAAAAAGGGAGTGATTTTACTGGAGCGTGAAACGACCTATGCCCTGACAAATCGGTTGACTAATAGTAAGTGGTCGGTGACAAGGTTGCAGGAAAAACCTTCTACATCCAAACCGTCACCACCCTTCACTACCAGCACGCTGCAACAGGCGGCCGCGAACAAGCTGAATTTCTCGCCTAAGCGAACCATGCGAGTGGCCCAAAAGCTATATGAGAACGGGTACATCACTTACATGCGGACCGATTCCACCACACTGTCACAGGAAGCGTTGGAGGCAGCCAGAAAATTGATCTTGGACCAATTCGGGCGCGATTATTTGCCGTCAAAACCACTCGTATACAAAACCAAAGTCAAGAATGCCCAAGAGGCACATGAAGCTATCCGGCCTGCAGGCGCACAGTTCCAGAACCCCGGGCAAATGACAAGTCAAGAGAACGATTTACGGCGGCTCTACCAGCTTATTTACCAACGCACTCTGGCATGTCAGATGGTCTCGGCAAAGATACGCAAAACCACTATGGACGTCTCGGATGATGGTGCTGTTTTCCAGGCGGCCGGGAAGGTTATCGAATTCCCCGGCTATATGGCGGTCTACCAGCGTACATCGGATGATGATGCCGGCGAGGAGAAGACCTTGCCGAAACTACATGAAGGAGAACAGGTAGGTTGCGAGCACATTTCTCCAAAAGAACACAAGACAAAGCCCTCCGCTCGATATACTGAAGCAACACTGATCAAGGAGCTGGAGTTACTGGGCATCGGACGACCCAGCACCTATGCTTCGATTATGGACACCATTCAACGCCGGGAGTATGTTTTTAAGAAAAACGGTTCACTAGTACCCACATTTACGGCAGTAGGGGTCGTCAGGCTAATGGAAGCCAACTTCGCGGAGTTGGTCGATTATCAGTTCACTGCCCGCATGGAGGATGTTCTTGATGAGATTAGTCGCGGAGAGAGAGAACATTTACCATATTTGCATAGGTTCTATTTTGGCGGTAACGGGGATCCCGGGCTCAAAGCCCTGCTGTCAGTTCCCATCGAAATCCGCCGCATTTGTACCATTCCGCTAGGACATGGCAAAGATGATGTCCCTGTGAATGTCCGCATCGGCAGGTATGGTCCCTACCTGGAATATGGAGATAGTCGCACCAGCCTTGATGTGGATACTCCCCCGGCTGATATCTCACTGGAATGGGCGCTGGAAAGACTGGAGAAGGGTAGTGAATATCCCAAGGAGTTGGGCCAGGATCCGGAATCGGGACAGCCGGTGCTCATGAAAAAAGGCCGTTTTGGATTTTATCTGCAGTTGGGCTCCGATTCTCAAAAGCTCAAGCAGAAGTCTCTACTGCCGGGGATGGCTCCCGAAGAGGCGACTCTTGAGATCGCCATGCAAATATTGTCACTGCCCAGGGATTTGGGTCCCCACCCGGTGACCGGTGAGCCGGTTTTAGTCGATCTGGGCAAGTATGGTCCCTACCTGAAAAGCGGTCAGACCAATGGCCAAATACCCAAGGGTGAAGACTTGTTGAGTATCGAACTGGACCGTGCGTTGGAGATTTTGCAAAGTAGCAAGAGAAAGACTCCGGCTATTTTGCGTGAGTTAGGAGACCATCCGAAAACGGGGGCCAAGATAACCGTCAAGTCAGGGCGCTACGGACCCTATATTACCGATGGTACCACGAATGTCTCTCTGAAGAAGGACGAAGAACCCGATCAAATCGATCTGGCTGAGGCGCTAAAGCGATTAGTGGCTAAGGCAGCACAGGGGCCAACTCGCCGGCGGCGCGGGGGCCGGGGCGCTTCCAAGCGAGCATAATTGGCCATGGCCAAGCTACAAGCGGACGTTATGGAGAAGCTCACGTCCCTGGCAAAGCGACGGGGTTTCATTTTCCAGAGTAGCGAGATTTACGGTGGTTTGGCTTCCACCTGGGATTATGGCCACCTGGGTGTCGAGCTCAAGCGCAACATCAAGAACCGGTGGTGGCGGGATATGGTTACCGCCCGGCAGGACGTGGTGGGCATGGATGCCGCAATCCTGATGCATCCCAGGGTATGGGAGGCTTCGGGTCACGTAGAGCAGTTCCACGATCCCCTGATGGACGACCGGTTAACCCAAAAACGTTACCGCCTGGACCATCTGTTAGAAGCCCAGGCACGGGAGGTCCTGGAGCACCTGTCGCAGGCGTTGTGCAACGAGCCACTTCCTGATGAGGTTGGTGTTCACACTATAACCCGTCTGGTGGAGGCGATCCTGCTACCTCCCGACCAAATGGATCTGAACACCTTTGGCATACTGGCTGACGGTAAAGAAGCCGACTGGACCGTTCCCCGCCAATTCAACCTGATGTTCAAGACGTTCATTGGCTCATCGGAAGAGACCGGTATGGAGGCTTACCTGCGGCCCGAGACAGCCCAGGGTATCTTCGTCAACTTCCTCAACGTGCAAGGAGCCGCACGAGCCAAGCTGCCTTTTGGCATCGCCCAGCTGGGCAAGGCCTTCCGCAACGAGATCACCACCGGCAACTTTCTCTTCCGCACCAGGGAATTCGATCAGATGGAGATGGAGTACTTTGTTCAACCGGGCGAGACCGCCCAGTGGTTGGAGTATTGGTCCCAGGCACGGCTAGAGTGGTACGTCTCTCTTGGCGTACATAGGGAGAAATTGCGGTTGCGGCCCCATGGCGAGGACGAGCTGGCCCACTACTCGAGCGCCTGCTATGATGTGGAATACAAGTTCCCCTTCGGATGGTCCGAGTTGGAGGGTATCGCCGACCGGGGCACTTACGACCTGGACCGCCATCAGGAGTTTAGCGGGAAGAAGCTCACCTGGCTGGATCCGGCCACTAACCAACACGTGACGCCGGCCGTGGTAGAGGCCTCCGCCGGGGTGGACCGTACGGTGCTGACTGTCCTGACCGACGCCTATCACGAGGATGAAGTGAAGGGGGAGCGACGGGTGGTGCTACGGCTGGCGCCGTCGTTGGCGCCGATTACAGTGGCGGTGTTTCCCCTGGTGAACAAGGAGGGCATGCCGGAGATCGCCCGGCAGTTGGTGGACGACCTGTTAGGGGACTTCTCGGCCTTCTACGACGCCGGGGGCTCTATCGGCCGACGCTACCGCCGGCAGGATGAAGCCGGTACACCGTTCGGTATCACTATCGACGGCCAGACCGTGGAGGACCGGACGATCACTATCCGCGACCGGGACAGCATGGAGCAAAAGCGGGTTTCCCTCGATCAGGTGAAGCACTACTTGAGGGACAGCTTGAGCGCGTCATAGTAGTCTCACCCTTCGGCTCCGCTCAGGGCAAGCTCTTCAGGACCGCAATAGGCCCACGATAGGTTCACAAAAGACCCTCAAAAGGATCGCCAAAGGATAGCTAAAGGCTATCAAAAGGATCACCTTCACCGACGAGGTACGTGATCCTTTTGTTTTTTTTAGAAAAAACCGAGACCGAAATCGGCGGTGTATCGAGCATAAGGCATTAAGAATGAAGAAGTTAATATCTGTTAGATACCGGGGCACATATGTCGATACCGGAACCGGAATCGGCGGCATAGTGAGCATAAACCATTAAGAATAAAGTGTATAACCGCCATTAGATACTGGGACCGGTATGTCAATACCGGAGAATTGTCTCTAGATTGTCAAAGAGCACCGGCAATATAAGGCATTAGTACGGCTTTGTCGTTCGCCTAGTGCGCGGAACCTCTCCCCTTCGCTTCGCTGTGCAACCTGGAACATGGGTAACAGATTGATCCGGGGACAGGGGTGATACATTATTCTCAAGAAACAGGTAACACGTCCTGATCTACTTTGGCCTTGCGGGGTCGGTTGCAGCGAATTGTTAGGCGACGATACCGAAAAACCTCACATTATGGATCCACAACGAATACTCTAATATCAATGCTCTTTTTACGGATGATCTGTTCTCCAGACAGTTGTTTCTCGATAAGGCGTGGATCAGGAATATCCCTGGCTGCATCCACAATCACAAAGACGATTGTTTCAGACGCAGGATGTGTTGAATAGGTTTGGATATCCGTGTATATCTGATCAAGAACTGTCTTCCAGTACCCCTTTCTTCCAATCCATTTAACCTCGATGAGAACCTTTGATGAATGACTGCACAAGTCGGCGAACTTATGTGTTCGCGCAAATGAAGGGGTCGGCTCCTCAGGTTTGATATCGAACAACGATGAACGAAGCATTACATAAAGGAGATCACGGACATCGTCTTCTCGTTCAATTGGCCATGGATTTAAACCTTTTTCTCTGCCGTTGAAGGCTCGAATAGCGGCTGTGAGGGATTCAATTGCACGCTCGATGGTGAACAGTGATGATTCCCTTCCCTGTAACTCGATAATACTTTGTCTCTCGGGCACTGCGCCACATGAAAGGGACTCCAAATGCGGTCCAAGAAAGGCGCCGAAGCAATGGTAAGGAGGCCCAAAAGTCTTCCCATCGACAGTAACAAGCTCATATGTGTCGGCTTCATCAGCGATTTCATGGTCGATCCCCGGTACGTTCCTCGCCCACTTAGGTGATCCGGCACGCAGGAATAACTCATATGCCCAACATCGTCGTGCGTACTCTGTACCTTCATCTTGTGTTAATTGAATACGGACATGCCGGAAATCGTTGATCTCATCAATCCAATGATCGGCGTACAAGACCCCCTCACGTTCGAGAGAAGCAATGTCATCACGAATAAATTCAGGAATGTGCGTGAATTCGTAGCCAAATGCTCGAGTTGGGAGCCGAGACAATTCCATGGAATCCTTTTCACTCATTAGTAGACTTCATCTCGCATGATCGCCGCCCAATTACCATTTATGAAGAAATACACCCTGCCGTCGCAACCTGATCTTATGTCTGGTCCCATGGTAGAATGTAATTCCATCTTCTGACTAAACCAATAAATAAACATTGTGATCAAACGGCCACGCCGGCGCATCGCTGGCTACCTCGCAGACGACGGTAGTATATTCGGGGCTATTAATGTGAAGGAGATTACATGGCCGGCCTGAAACGTGTCCTGGGATTGACCGATATTGTACTGTTTAACGTAGTCGCTATCGTGGGGTTGCGGTGGCTGCTGACGGCCTCCCGCACCGGCCCCAGCGCCACGGTGCTATGGATCCTGGCACTGGTGTTGTTTTTTATTCCCCAGGGACTGGCGGTGATCGAGCTGACCACCCGGTACCCAAAGGAAGGGGGCATCTACGCCTGGGCCAAATTAGCCTTTGGCGATACCCACGGCTATATCGCCGGTTGGTGCTATTGGGTCAATAACCTGATCTATTATCCCTCGCTACTGATATTTCTGGCCAGCAACGCCCTCTATATTGGCGGCGCCCGCTGGCTGGGCTGGGAGACTAGCCCGCTCTACATCACCTTGTTCTCCCTGGCGGTGCTATGGCTGGCCCTGGGGCTGAATATCGTGGGCCTGAATATAGGGCGCTGGGTAAACAATATTGGCGGTTTCGGACAATGGGTGCCGGTATTGGCTATTCTGGGGGCCGGCGTGTATGCTCTTTCTATCGGTCCGTCGGCCACAACTTTCACGCTCAGCAACATCTGGCCCGATCTGAGCCGGCCGGGCACCATCAGCTTCTGGGCTACCATGTGTTTCGCCTTCGCCGGCCTGGAGCTGGCCTCGGTCCTGAGCGGTGAGATCAAGGACCCCCGGCGCACCATCCCGCGGGGAATTGTGATCTCGGGCGTGATGATAACCTTCGTTTATATACTGGGAACGCTGAGTTTGCAGGTAGTATTACCGCTCGAGGAGACCAGCATACTATCGGGGCTGCCACAGGCTATCAGCCACATCTTCCAAGGCACCGGCTTGGTCTGGCTGGGGGCGCTCACGGCCCTGGCGATTACGGTGGGCGGCACCGGCGGGGTATCTGCCTGGCTGGGGGCTACCGCCCGGATCCCCTACGTGGCCGGCCTTGACAATTTCCTGCCGCCGGCTCTAGCCAGGATTCATCCTAAATACGGTACGCCACACATCTCATTGATCTGGCAGGGCATTCTCAGTTCACTGTTTATCTTAATGGCGGTGGCCGGTTCCACAGTGAAGGAAGCCTATATAGTCCTGATCGATGCCACCCTGATTATCTACTTCATCCCCTATCTCTACCTGTTCCTGTCGCTTGTAAAGTTGCGCCCCGCGCGTGCGCGGGGTCGATCTTCCGTCGAAGGAATTATAGCGGTGCCGGGTGGCAAGGCCGGTCTGTACCTGGTGGCCGGGGCTGGACTTTTCTCCACTGCCACATCAATTGGCCTGTCACTTGTGCCGGGTGAGGATATCAGCAATCCACTTATATTTGAGATCAAAGTTGTGGGCGGATGCCTGTTGTTCCTGGTTTTGGGCTGGGTTCTATACCGTTATTATTCCCGGTGAGTCTCATGCACTTTTTCTCTGCTACGTTTGCAAATATTCCCCTATAGAAGGCATTTTAACGAGATACCGGGGGTGAAATGAGGCCCTGGCAGTTAGGCCGGCCCAAATCAGCCCCGCAGCGGGTATCAAGAGTCGCCAATTGCAGACCTATTTGTGATCCGCAGCTGGTAAAGAATTATACCTGCGGCAACTGAAACATTTAGGCTTTCAGCGCTACCGAGGCCCGGTATTTTGACGGCCCGATCCAAGCGTTCTTGCCACTGTTTACTCAGTCCCCGGGCCTCATTGCCCAGCACCAACGCCCAATCGTCGCCCACAGGGGCAATTGAACCTAAGTGCTCACCTTGGATTGCCGCTCCCAGGCAGAAAATGTGGTTCTCAGCAAGGAGCCGTGAAAGTGGCTCAAGGTCGCTTTTATAGATGTTTTTAATGTGGAAATGTGCTCCCATGGCACTCCGCACGACCTTGGGGTTGAAGAGGTCCACACTGGCCGCACTGATCCAAACAGTGGGCATTCCGAACCAATCGGCTATGCGCAATAGGATACCCAAATTTCCAGGGTCGGAGATGTCATCGAGCACCAGTATTGGCGCTTCCAACAGCTGCGCAGGGGCCTCGGGGGGGGTGGGCAGCGGTAAAACGGAAAAAACGCCCTGTGTATGCTGCGTGGCGCGTAGTATATCGGCCTGTGATGGCGTAATCTCCATCGAAGTGATATCACGAGCTGCGGCGGCGAGGCTGATTTGCTGCCAGAGTTCAGATGTTGTAAAATCGGCCGTGTAGAAAATTCGACTAACCGGTGCACCTGATGCGAGGGCCTCGACAACCATGCGAGCCCCTTCAATCAGGTAGCGCTGTTGGGCCTGGCGATACTTTTTATGCCTGAGTAGACGAAGGTCCTTTAATTCTCTGGCGGAAGGCATCTGCCGGATCAACCACCCTTAACTGGGCGCTCCGGGCGTAAGTAGTCATGCAATATATCCGTCGCGCGGTCAAATGATATTGTTTCCTGGTGCCCACTGTCCATCAATTTTATGGTAACCGACCTGGTAGCGATCTCATCGTCGCCCAATATAAGTACTGCTTGGGCGCCAGTGCGATTTGCCTCACGGAACTGGGCCTTGATGCTGCGCCGGAGCGTTTCCATTATTACCACGTAACCGGAATTACGCAACATAGCTGCCAGCTCTATTGCCGGCGTCATTGACCCGGTGCCCTTGAAGATTAAATAGACATCCACTTGAGTGAGGGGAACCCGTTCCTGCAGGTTGCCTCCGGCAGCAATCAACAGCCGTTCAATACCGGCAGCGAAACCTACGGCCGGTACGCTGGGACCGCCCAGGTCCGCAACCAGCCGGTCGTAGCGCCCACCACCACACAGAGCATCCTGGGCGCCCAAATGTGGGGAGATGATCTCGAAGGTGGTGCGGGTGTAGTAATCCAGGCCGCGAACCAGTTTCGGATCGTGCAGCACCGGTAGACCCAAGGCCTCCAACCCGGATTTTACCGTTGCGAAGTGCTCGGCATCCTCAGACGAAACATGTTCGTGGATCCGGGGAGCAAAGCGGTCCAGCAAATCCTGGGTGTGTTCATCCTTGCTGTCGAAGAGCCGTAATGGATTTGATTGCAACCGCCGGCGATCCAGAGCACCAAATGTAGCGCTATGGGGCTCAAGCGACTTACGGAGTAGCTCCAAAAAAGTGCTGCGGGAAGAGGGATCGCCAATAGTGTTCAGTCTAACTGTCAAGTCGGTGCTGAAGTCACTGCAGATATCGTAAGCCAGGCTGATAATCTCAATGTCTTGTTCGGGATACGGCGAGCCGATCGCTTCAGCGCCAAACTGGTGGAACTGACGCAGCCGGCCTTTCTGTGGTCTTTCTTGGCGGTAGAGAGCATCGATATAATAGAGCCGCGTGAGAGGCGCTTCACGATTAAGATTGTTTTGAATGTAAGCCCTGATTACTGGCGCCGTGAGCTCAGGTTTTAATGTCAAACCTTTACCGGCCTGATCAGTGAATGAATACATCTCCTTATTAACGATGTCGGTTTCCCGCCCGACACTGCGGATAAACAGCTCGGTGGCCTCGAAGGCTGGGGTGCGGATTTCCTGATAGCCAAAAGCAGCCGCCTGCTCATGAATTTTCTGCTCCAAGAAACGCCACAGAGGGGTCTCATCAGGTAGAATGTCCCGCACCCCTTTGATTCTCGGCACTGACAGGCTAATGGTCTCGTTACTCCTGCATACCTTCGTGTTAGGCAATGCCCAGACAACCACTGCCCGGGAATATCATACCGGCCATGATTCTCATGACATACATGCTAGCGTGGGTGAAACTTCCACTGGCGTCAAAGAGAGTCCTCATCGGCCAGGTTTTCTCGCTCGCTCAGAAGTTCAAGCACATGACCCGGGGTTCGGGCCTCCAGTAAAGAGGACCGCAGCTCGCTATCGCTTAACAGTTTAGTGAAGCGGCTAAGCAGCTTCAGGTGCTTCTCCGGCTGGTTTTCAGGGCTGACCAGTAATACAAAAATATGGCAAAGAAGATTGTCAACCGCCCGGAATTCGATGCCATCTATAGAGATACCGAGTGCTACCTGGACATCGTCTATTTCATTGCTCAAGCCGTGTGGTAAGGCAATACCCTTTCCAACAGCGGTACTCATTCGCCGTTCGCGTCTCAGAATAGTCTGGAGGCAATTTTCGGGCGTCTCAATAATCCCGGCATCCTTGAGAGTAGAAAGTAGCTCACGCAGGACACCTTCTGCATCTCGGGCATGCAACGGCAGTACCACAAACTCACTGGATAACAATCTTGAGACAGTCATAGAAACAGCCTAAATTGAATTCCCCGGAGAGATATTTCCAAGCATTATCGACAACCGGCCTTCTCCGATTTATCTCAACCCACCCATAAGATTCTGAGTGCCTCCGCGCGACTCATACTTTATATCCTGTAGGTCTGCATCTCGAACATTGATGCGCAATAGAAACCCGCGGCCCGGTCCGGAGGGGGTCCAGCTGAAAGCAAATTCCCAACAATGAAGCTCACGATATAGGTGTAGATCCTGGTGTACCAGCTCTTGGGTCAGCATATTGAACCTCGCCGAATAGCCCAATTTCCAGCCCGGCCCGATATTCGTCTTAACATTGCCGCCCATCCAAAATGTTTCGCGTTTCTTGGGATCCAGGGAGGGCCGCAACTGATAGCGAAGGCTAAAACTGGCGTTCCATAGTTTCCCTGCACTTACTTTCGGTTTGAGCACCTCGCGCTTCAAGGAGAGTTGCCCTTCATCTTCCACCCCCAATGTATCACCGGCAGTTGTGGTATCCTCCACGAAATCCTCGCTCAGGGGTACAAACCGAGTGCCGGAGAATCTCAGCGATGAGCTGACGCTCATGCTGGTAAGCCGAGGAAAGGGAAGCACTCGGTTTATCTTTCGTTTTGCTACCTGATCCCAAGCATAAATATCATGTACCATTGAAATATCCACTTTCAACTTCTGAAGAAATGGAGAACGGAATTTAGACCGGATCGGAGCCAGGTTGAGGCTGTCAGCGGTAAAATTATACGCCGTGCTTACACCCCAATCAAGGAGATCCATTTTTACTTCCTTATTATCCGCTTCGCGCTTGGCTTGAAAACGATTAGAGAGTGAAAGGCTTATTGCTTGCTGCTCGGAAGCCGGAGTACCGCCGATCGTGGATCCCTGATACTTGTCAAAGAGCTTCCCCTGTGAGTCTTCTCGAAAATAGTGCGGGTCCCAGCCGAAAATCGGCTTGGAAAAATCGGGCGAGTAACTGTAGGTGATGCTGGGCTTAATTATGTGGCGGATAGCCCGCAGGCTCCCTATTCGAAGAGGGAGTAGGCCATAGACATTAGTCTGGGCACTGAGGGACAGCTGCCCGGTATGCCGCGGAGTGACTCTTTGAATCTCATCAAACTTGATTGCTCCCTGGTCATCAAGTCGAAATACATTGTTGCTATCCAACTTCGCGCGGCGATAGCTGGGGGACCAGGCTTGCACAATTCCAATACCGATAGTAGTGGAGAGGTACTTAAATAGATTCTGTTGTGAGTTGAGATTAATGTTGTTTCTGGCCGACGTCTTATTAAGCACTGTTTTCTCGTCTGGCCAGAAAAGAGAATCGACTGTAACACTGTCGGCCTGCCAGAAAACCGACTGCCGGTTATTAAGGTTACTGCTGAATGAATAATTGATATTATTATACCACCGGGGCTTCTGGCCCTTACGGGTTTGGATCAATGCTCGCTGGTTCAAACTGAGACTCACGTGCGGAAGTGTACGAGTCTTCTCTTCCATTTTCTGGCCATAGCTACGGGGAGGTTCGTACAACTCATTTATAAACTGGCCGGCAGTATCCACCCGACTATCTACCTTATCCTCCGCCAGAAGATTGTACCTTTCATGCAGTGCCAGCTTGAAGGAAGCGCCCGACCCGCGCCAATTCTTGGCATAGCTGGCATTAGATACTACCTGTTGCCGCTGCCTGGTTGCCAAGGTTTTCCCCAAATCACGATACATACGGGGATTAGAGGTATAGGTGGCATCGACGTTGAGGCGCTGGGTGGGATCAATAGTTTGCCGGTGGTTCCACCTCAGGTCCCATCTTATCGACGTGCTATCGGAAAACAGATAGGCGATTTCCTTTCGGATTATGTCGCGGTTATAAGAAGATCTCAGGTTGCCGGAAAATCTATAGCGTTTATTGTAACGAACCTGACCTTTGACCAGAACTCCTCTTCGGTCATAAAAATCGAGCAATGTGGTAGCATCGGCATAATCACTGGCAGCCCAGAAATAGCCCAAACCGTCCATGTATTGGCCATGGTTGTGACTTTCGCCGTAGCCGGGCATAATTAGCCCGGAGCGACGGCCGCCAGCCTTATTGGGGAATACCGCAAAGGGTAAACCAAATAGCGGAACATCGGCCAGATAAAGTATTATCGGTTTCGCGATTACTTTGTCCCCCTGTAGCATTTTCATCCTGCTGGAGGCAAAATAGAAATGCGGATCGTCCAGACTGCAGGTAGTATACTTACTATGTTCTACGTAGAAAACATCCCCTGGATGACGGTGTACCAGATCACCGTGATAGTACCCATTATCGAGTTTGGTCCGGCCTTGGATTACGCGACCCTTCTCCGAAATCAGGTCAAATTCCATATATTCACCCACCATGGGGTCCCGGCCGGCCTGGTGCAGGGTAGGAAGCTCGCTGTAAGCGCGCTCCGCCCGCAGCAAATTATTCTGCCAGGTTAATTTCATGCTACCGGCAGAAAGGCCGTTCTCCCGGTAGTCGACCTGTGCTCCTTGATCCATATATGTAATTTCCGCTGGTATATCATAGTCAATAAATTCAGCACGATAGTCTATCACCGTATCAACGCTGGCATTGCCCGCTTCAGGTTCGAAACGACCACGTGCCCCCCCCCTGACAGTAATGCGATCAAGGACACTCTGGTCGTCAAAAGCAAGGCTGATCGTATCACCGGTGGCACTGTTTACCCCTTGTAGTACGGTGTCCTCCACTACGTGATATATGGACGAAGCCATACCTTGTAGGTCCAATCGGGATAACTTTTCATCGACGAAGGTGGCCTCAATTATTCTGGCTGAAAGGAGATCGGTGAATATGCGGGTATCAATAGCTTCGGCTGACAGCTTGGCAGTGATTGACGCCGTAGCCTCTGCTCCTTGCTCCACATAGGCTTTATCAATGATCTCGTCCTGATAGACCAGCCTGATACGTTCACCTCGCATATCCCTGGTGCCTTCCTGCACTCGGGCGTCACCGGCTAATCGTAATATTTCTTCGGTATCATCGTAGTGCATGATCTCGCCGGAGATCAGCCGGCCACCCTCCTCAATCACAACCGCACCGAAAGCCTCGAACGAGGCACCCCGGGGCCCATCTGTCTGCTGGGTACGGAATTCACGGGCAGTGAGCCTGCGGGTATCTTGAGTCATTACCACTTCATGACGTGCAATCGCCGAATCGCGTTTGGTCCAATAAACGAATTCCTCACTCCTAACGGTTTGTTTTTCTTGAACAAAAGTTACATTACCCCAGGCGTGGATCCGATCCTCACTGCTGTAAAAAGTCAATGAATCACAGGTCAACTTCTCCCCAGGACGAAGCATTATAACCTCACCGGTTAGATGGGTTCGCCCATCAGCCTTGATAAATCGAGCTTGACTGGTACGCAACTCCATCTCGCCCTTGCGTAACACTACGTTTCCGGAAAGGATCTGGATGGTTCTGCCATCCCTACTGATATTCTCTAGCATATCCGCCGAGATCAGTTTAAGCCGCTCGTCCCCCCTTGCTACTTGGGTGGGGCCAAGTATTGCAATCACAAAGATCACCATTAATACTGATTTAGTCACAGATTTTAACCGTTGACGAGAGAACCGGCCATGACCTGCCGTTGCAACTGGAGCGGCGGCGGGGATTGACACGCAATTTCCGGGGCGATATTCAATTGGCAATCCTTAACGACCGGCCGCCCACCGTCAGCCAGCCGCCATGACCCGGCGCCGCTAGCTGCGCGGAGAAAGTCGCTCCGGGTAACAGCCATTAGACCGATATTGCATACATAGGGTGTGCGTTTACTTTTGGAATTCCCTCGGAGCATTATTTTCACGGGGCAATAATGTTTTCCGGCAGACTATCCCCGGGGAAGTCGACGGCCGGGCGGGCGGTCATTTTGCTCTGAGTCCCTGTGAACCAGACCAAAGCATGGCTCATAGCCAGGAACCGGCTAGCCTGATTCGCCCTCCAATGACGACCTACATTCGAGGGATGGACATTCAGGGCTCGTATGGCTCCCCGGATCGGCATATCGAATTCAACCATTCGTCGAGACCTACGCGCCCCAATCAAGGCTATCAGCTCAAAGGTCGGGACCTTGATCAAGACGATCTCAGCCGAACCGGTACGGAAGTTCCCGTCAGGAAGTTGATTTTCCAGGAGATTATTCAGCGCCCCCGTCACGCCTTCCAAAATACGTCGTCGAAGCGGATTGATATTCACCAGCGTTTGCTCCAACTCCAGGAGGGCCATCGTAATGATGGCATGTTCTCCGGCGGTCACCGGTCCCGGGTCGCTCCAAGTCCCATTTGGCAACTGGTGCTGAAGAATAATCAAACCCTCCTTGATCGCCCAATCAAGGAGCTGCGGGTCATTTACGGTGCGATAGTGTTCTATGATGTGCAACAGGAGCAAGCCATGGTTGCGTGGTGAATCATCCTCGGGGCGAACCTTCTGCCACTCCAAAGCCTTTGAGGCCGCCAGCAGATAGCGGGGATTGCCAAGTACTCTATATCCTCTACTTAAAGCAGCACCGGCCAAGGCGGTAGGAATCACGCTTTGCCGGGTAATTGTGCCCCGATTGGAGGTATACAAGGGCCAAGCGCCCTGGGGTGTTTGGCGCTCTAAAAGCCAATTGAGACTCATCCTACAGCGCGTAACCATGGCCGAATCGGATAGATTATGTTCAATCAGCAGTAAAAGGCCCAGCACGTTGTAGGCCACCACCCGTACCAGAGGATGATCCGCTTCGTACGGCCTGGTGGGCCAGTCAAAAAAGCCCATGCCCCAGCTGCCGTCACCATTGTAATAAGCCTCGCTACGGACGGCTGTCTGCTGCCAATAGCGGGCCATGGCCAGAGTGTCCAGGGGCGGGTGAAAGTCAGCCTTAAGCGTGATTGCATCGCGCCGCGCATAGTGCTCCTGGGCAGAAAGTACGACCGTCAACAGTAATATACCCATAAAGCGTATCATCCCTGGGAAGTTACACATCGACTACCGGAAAAAATATCGCAAACGCTCCCCGTGTGATCTCAATAAGTAGCTTTTGCTTTCCCCGCCAGCTCCTACAAATTAGATTCCGCACCTGATGAATCGATCGCTACGGCAATTTCCGGGCTTATTATTAATCTCCGTGCTGCTCCTTAACGGATGCGCCGGTACACGCGGCAGCCACCGTAAAGCGGCTCTGCATACCGGCTACGCCTATGCCTACCTGTCAAACAGGGCCGATAAATTCCGCGATAAAGATTTCAGGAAGGCCCGGAAAATCGATGCCCGGGCCCGGAAACATTATATCAAGGCATTCCAGCACGGTCTAATGAAGTTAGAGCAACGGTATCCCGGTTTCAGCGATACATTGGCTGCCAACCCCGGCCGGGCCATGACCTGGACTGCGCGGGCGGATGTGCCACTGCTGTACTGGACCGGGGCGGCTCTGGGCGCGGCTATCGGTCTTTCAAAAGATCGACCCGACATGCTGATCCGCTTGCCCCAGGTGGGCGCCATGGCCTTCAGGGTCACCGAACTCTGGCCTGATTATAAGGGGGGAGCAGCTTTTCAGTTATTGATGATCTACGAGGCCAGCAGGAGCGGTCTGCTGGGGGGATCAATTTCGCTGGCCAAGTACTATTATGAGCAAGCTTTAAGTTTTTCGAAGGGCCATAATGCCAGCTTGTTTGTAAGTTATGCCGAGTCTATTTGTGTCCAGGAGCAGAACCGGGCAGAGTTTGTTTCAATGCTCGAAAAAGCGCTGGCAATCAAAGCCGGCGGGACGGAAAATCGGTTGGCGCGCAAACGGGCCCGGTGGCTGCTGAGAAGAACCGACGATATGTTTCTTTAAGCTCATGGTATTCCCACCAGTCATGGGCCGCCGGTCTCGGCTGCTAAAACCGGGCAGCAAAATCAAATCTGGATCGAGGGATATGCAGACTGCTAAAGCCAGGTATTTACTTATAGCTACAATTTTGGCCTTGGTGGTTTCATCACTATTGGCCGGCGCGAACAAGCCGGTAATTGTTAAAATGGCTTCTTTAGCACCCGACGGCTCGCCATGGCACGAGGTTCTACAGGAAATCGCCCAGGATTGGCGAGAGCTATCGGGCGGAAAAGTCCGTCTGAAAATCTATGCCGGCGGGGTGGTTGGCGATGAGAGCGATATGGTCCGTAAGCTGCGGATCGGTCAAATACAAGCCGCGGCTCTGACCGCAGAGGGGCTGAGCTATATCGACAGGGGCGTATATGCTCTTTCAATCCCTCTGCTGGCTTCCAGCTACCAGGAGTTGGACTGGATCCGGGATCGGATGGAACCGGAACTTAAAGCACGATTTACAGACCAAGGCTTCAAGGTATTGGCCTGGGCTGACGTCGGTTGGGTTTATTGGTTTACCCGCCACCCTGTGCGAACACCGGATGACCTGCGCGCCCAGCGTATATTCACCTGGGCCGGCGATGCTCAATCGCCAAAATTGTGGAAAGCCGCTGGGTTTCAGGCGGTATCATTATCGGCCATGGACGTATTGCCCGGATTGGAGACTGGCCTGATTGATGCGGTTGATGCTACTCCCATGACGGTAGCTTCGTTTCAATGGTTCGGAACCGCAAAGCACATGACAAATCTTCCCTGGGCCGTGCTCACGGGTGCCTTGATAATCACGCAGGATGTCTGGATGCAAATTCCGGCTGAGCTGCGCCCCCTTTTGGAAGACGCTGTAACCAAACGTACTTTGCGGATCAAGAACGAGATCAGATATTTGGATGACGAGGCTGTGGAAGTAATGAAGGAGCACGGGCTACAGGTGATAGATATTACGTCGGCCGAGAAAGCCCTGTGGGAAGACCTGATCTCTCGTTTTGAGTCCACCTTACGGGGTACCCTGGTGGATTCCTTGATGTTCGATCGCGCCCTGGAATTAAAACGAGCATTGAGCAACCTTAATCAAGACCCGGCTGCTCCGAACTGACCGCGGACTGAGGCCTCCCAATTCGACAATTGATGCTGACCGGAATCACCCTCGTAAGGGAAAAAATCAGTAGGTTCGAGGATTGGGTCGCTGTGGCCGTTTTAGCAGTCATGGCGATATTGCCATGCCTGGAAGTTCTTGCGCGCGAAGTGTTCCGCACCAGCATCACCGGATCTATAGTCACCGTTCAGCATCTCACACTTTGGATCGGCTTCGTGGGAGCCATGTTGGCTTCGCGGGAAGGGCGACTGCTTACACTAACCGGCGATACAGTCTGGCATGTGAAGAGATGGGGCCGATGGGCAAATCTGCCGGCGGATATTGTTTCCGTAGGTGTGGCGGTTACGCTGATGATAGCCAGCTATCACCTGATGATGATGGAGCATTCATTTCCCCGGCCAATTGTGGGACCCATCCAAATTTGGATGGCCCAACTGATCATGCCACTGGGGTTTGCCGTCATCGCCTGGCGCATCCTTTGGCGCAGCAACCCTGCCTGGACCTACCGTTTGGCGGTTGTAGGCGGAATTTCGCTTTTAGCGGTCATTGGCACGGTGGGAGGCTTACAGGGTACGGGGGCCGTTTACCTCGGATTTCTCGGGTTGTTGCTCTCAGCAGTATTGGGGGCACCGATCTTTGTACTTTTAGGTGGCGCGGCGGTTCTGCTATTCTGGAATGACTGGGGCGTGCTGGCAGCCATTCCCGTCGAGACCTACCGGATCGTAGTGCATCCCATGCTGCCGACAATTCCGCTGTTCACGCTGGCGGGCTTTTTCCTGGCCGAAAGCGGCGCATCGCAGCGATTAATAAGATTTTTCCGGGCCTGGTTTGGCTGGATCCCAGGTGGAACTCCGGTAGTGACGGTGCTGATTTGTGCCTTTTTTACTTCTTTCACCGGCGGATCCGGCGTTACCATCCTCGCGCTGGGCGGTTTGCTGTTCCCCATGTTGCTTCGTGAGAATTACTCCGGCCGTTTTTCAACCGGACTGCTAACTGCCTCCGGTTCCCTGGGTTTGCTTTTTCCACCTAGCTTGCCAGTCATTCTCTATGGCATTCGCTCCCAGACCCCCATAAATGAGCTATTCATGGCCGGCATCCTGCCCGGGATTGTACTGATTACACTGGTTGCCCTTTGGAGTGTTAGACAAGGCCTTGTTCAGCGTGTTCCGCGGCCACCGTTCAGTATAAAAGAGGCCTGGGAATCGTTTAATGCCGCCAAGTGGGAAGTAATCATACCGGGGATAATTTTAGTGGGAATTTTCGGGGGACTGGTTACCATTGTAGAGGCTGCCGCCGTCACCGCCGTATATACTTTCATAATTGAGGTTTTCGTTTACCGGGATTTAAAGCTTAGCAAAGACATTGTACCCACTATGGTACAAGGCGCCACGTTGATTGGCGGAGTGCTGATCATCATGGGAGCTGCCATGGGACTGACCAGCTACCTGGTGGATGCCCAAGTTCCTTCGAGGGCTTTACATTGGGTACAGGCCCACATAGATTCAAAACTGGTTTTTCTCCTGGCATTGAACGGCGCTTTACTACTGGTCGGCGCGCTGATGGATATCTTCTCGGCCATCATTGTGGTAGTACCTATAATTGTACCGATGGGGCTGGCTTATGGGGTCGACCCGGCACATCTGGGCATCATATTTTTAGTTAACCTGGAGCTAGGCTACTTGACACCGCCGGTAGGTATGAATCTATTCTTGAGCAGCTACCGTTTCAAGATGCCCCTGCCTCATGTTTATCGCGCTGTGGTGCCCTACCTGATAATCCTCGCTATCGGTGTATTGATTATCACCTATATCCCGTGGATCACCCTGTTCATTCCTTCGTTAATGGGCTACTAAAGCCGCCGCTACCGGCAATCGAAATGCTGGCTGCTGTTGGTCATTTGTACCGGTATATTGAGGCAGGGGGAAATTAGCGGACGGCTGCGGCCGACTGTTTAGTGAAAAGATGGAGCGATTAGAGGAGCCTAAGCTCGCCGTGCGAAGAAAAATTTTACCGGACCTGGCCGGGGACTAAATTTTAAAGCGGTCCCAAGCCTAACAGAAAATCGTGTTCCATGGCCAGGAGTAGGCCCTCCCGTTGGGCCTGATTGACGGCCCACCAGGGCTTTAAATCCATGAGTTCCGCTACCACATAACGAGTACTATCACCGAAGAAAATTGCATCCAACCGCAGAATAGTGGCATATTCGGAGTGCGACTCGAGGAAACGACACTTCGCCAATGTCTGCTTGTCCAGACTCTCACTGATCACATCAACAATCGATCCCGGGTCCAATCCCAGCCGCGCCAAAGCTTTAAGCGAAGATTTCTTGCTGGTTTTACCACTCTTTTCAATGGCTATACTTTTGCTCATCAACTGAATGGTGCGTTCCAGCAGCTCTATGCGCATCCGGATGATCTGTTGCCTGTTTTCATTTTGGTATTTCGTTTCCCAGACGTCCTGGCGAACATAAAAAGTGATCATAGCTCCGGCCCCAACTGCGGCTGCAATTAAAGCGGCGGCAATCAGTGTCAGGAACAATCTGTGCCCGGCAGCTGCAATCAGCGACCCGAGCCGTGATGGAGGGGATTTTTCCTTCTTCGGGCCGGTCTGTGAAGTAGGCTTTGGTTTTGTATCCTGAGCTTTTGATGCTTTTGGTTTAGGGTTAGGTGTTTTCGCCATCGCGTCCTATCTCCCAGTTAACGAAGGTTATAAGTGCCGGGTTCTGTGATATGGCGTTGCACATCAATCCGCTACCGGCAGTCTCCCCGCAAAAGGTAATGTTTTGTGGCATCACTCCAGTTGCATAGTAGATACCTGGAGCCTGCTACCGGAGTTTCAACTGTCGTGATAAACCAGCCTTCGCCTTAAGCAACGCGATTAGAAAATTGCGTTTGAGAGCTCTTTGCGTAAATTTTCCACTTGTGCCTCGAATGAGGGATCAATAGTGAGTCGGTCTTCGACCTTGTTGCAGGCATGGATCACAGTCGAATGATCCCGTCCGGCAAAATGCAGCCCGATGCTGACTAACGATGCTTCGGTCAACTCGCGAGCCAGGTACATCGCCAGTTGTCTGGCGCGAGCGATATCCTTGGTCCGGCCCTTGCCTGCCAGAGTAGTCTCTCGGATATTAAACTCGTGCGAGATTGCACGAATGATTTCATCAATTGAAACCCTTTTCACGGCTTTGCGGCCGAGAATTTCCATGACCACCGTGCGTGCCAATTCCATGGTTATTTCTTGCTTGCGAAGGGAGCTATAAGCCAATAGCCGAATTAAGGCTCCTTCCAGATCGCGGACGTTGGTCTTAATGCACAGGCCGATATACTCCGTTATTTCGTAGGGAATATCGAGGTGGTCCGCTTCCGCCTTCCGCCTCAGTATGGCGATACGAGTCTCCAAATCAGGAGATTGGATATCGACTGTCAATCCCGATTGGAAGCGCGATATCAGGCGCTCTTTAAGGCCTAGAAGCTCGCTCGGAGGTTTATCCATTGTCAGAATAATCTGCTTACCGCGCAAGAACAGGTCGTTGAAGGTATGAAAAAATTGTTCCTGGGTCTGCTCCTTTTTCTGGAAAAACTGAATGTCATCAACCAGCAATATATCCACACTGCGGAAATGATTGGAGAAGGTGGTGGTTTTGTTCTTCTGAATGGAGGTAATAAAATCTAGTGTGAACTTTTCACTGGTGGTATAAATGATCCGGGTGCCCGGCTCCTTAGCAAACATATGGTTACCCACCGCTTGAAGCAAATGGGTCTTGCCCAGCCCTACCCCGCTGTAGATCACAAGTGGGTTAAAGGCGCTCTTCCGCTGCGGATCACAGACCGATAGAGCGGCGGCCTTGGCAAACTGATTCCCGGCTCCCTCAATGAAGTTGTCAAAAGTATAGCGCCTGTTAAGCTGAGTAGACTTCGAGAAGGTGTTCTCGGGTCTATTCTCCGACGGGAGCATGGCGGGAGCATTGTTATCGGAATCTTCCCCCAGGACCACACTGTACCGTACCTTAAGGTCACGTCCGGAGGCCTGCTTCAGGGAGTCTAGAATGATTGGCCGGTAATGGGAATCCAACCACTCATAATAGAACTGGCTGGGCACTTGAAGAACCAGATCCGACTCGCCCAAACTAGCCACCTTCAAAGGTTCGAACCACGTTAGGAAGGTCTGACTGGGAACACGATTTCTAATTATGGAAAGGCATTCCTGCCAGATACCAAACGAGTTCAAAGGAAGCTCAATTCTAGGTTATGGTTAGACTGGAAATGGAATTGACTTGGGGGGTTATCCACAAGTTATTCACAGTTACAATGCACACATTTAAAGTTGGAAGAGGGTACAAATCGCAGTCAAGACAAATTATGGAAACAGCGGAAAAATATTGCACGGTCCGGGGCCGGCAGCTGATTGAAAGGGCCCGGGCAACAGTGGTGATGATCCTGCTCTCCGGCTCCAATCGGGACCGGCAGAATCTTTGAAACCTGGAACCGAGAGACTTTCCGTCCACTAAACCAGGAGACCGGGGCTAATTCCCGGTGCACCACGCACCGGATCACTTTCTGCCAATGCCGGGTCCATAGGGATTCTGCTTTGCGCAGGGCAAGGAGCGGGATTTTCCTTCAACTCGTTTCCTCTGAATATCGAAGGGTCAACTGAAAATGTCCCTTCCCTAGAACTCAAGAGATTAGCTTTAGTCCTCATTTTATGGCACAGATTCATTGAGGGTACAGAAATGACCACATTGCAGTCGCCAGCATTACTCGGTGGTGAACCCATAACCAAAAGCGCCGATTGGCCAAGTTGGCCCCCGCGGCTGGCCGGCCTCCATGAAGCCCTTGCTAAAGTAGTAGAACAGGACCAATGGGGTGTGCGCTCGGAGGCGATCAAGAAGTTCGAAGAACAATTCGCGGCCTACCACGATGCAAAATATGGGTTAGCCATGGCCAATGGGACCCTGGCCCTCTCGGCAATCCTTACAGCATTGGGAATTGGCCCCGGGGATGAGGTGATTTTGCCCGCTTATACCTTTCTGGCCACAGCCGCTGCCATCATAGATGTTGGGGCGAATCCTGTCTTTGCTGATATCAGCCCCGACACCTTTAATCTTGATCCCCGTGAAGCGGAGAAATTAGTGAACATGCGAACCAGGGCTATCGTTCCGGTGCATGTGGGCGGTAATCCTGCCGATATGAACTCCTTCAATGGGATTGCTGCCCGGCACAATCTCCATATCGTCGAAGATGCCGCCCAGGCTCACGGCGCCGGATATCGTGGCAAGAAGGTCGGTGGTCTGGGGGCGGCTGGATTTTTCTCTTTCCAATCATCAAAGAACCTGACCGCCGGTGAGGGCGGCATAGTGCTTACCAATGACCGAGAACTCTATGAAAAGCTCCACCCGATATACAATTGTGGCCGAGCGTTGAATGGAGCCTGGTACAAGCATGTCTCGCCTGGCCTGAACTACCGCCTATCAGCATTTCAAGCAGCTGTGCTTCTATTCCAGATGAATCATCTTGAGGAATGGGCTCAGCTAAGAGAATCAAATGGCTTATACCTGGAAGAGCTGCTGAATGCCATTCCCGGGATTTCCTGCGCCCAGAGGGAATCAGGGACGGAACGGAATGCTTACCATTTATTTATTTTCATGTATAACGAAGAAGAATTCAACGGCTTGTCGAAAGCGAGTTTTATCAAAGCCTTGCAGGCTGAGGGAATAGTTGCAACCGAAGGCTATCAGCCGCTCTACCAGCTGGTATTTATGGATTATGCCGGCTCACCGCTAGCGGTCACCGAAAGAGTCTGCCGGCAAGGTGTTTGGCTGCGGCAATCCCAATTACTCGCGGAGCGTGGTATGATGGACAAGATCGCTGTAGCGTTCCGGAGAATCCAGGAGTTCAGCACTCAATTGGCCGATCTACCAGCTGATTAGACCAATTTACCGGGCCGGAGTTAGACTGAGTCACTCCTTTGCAACCAGAAAAGCGCCGGCAGTAAATTTGGTACTGGAAAATGACGGAATACCAAGGGATTCCGTCCTTTTCTTGTGGCCTGAGGAAGATGGGAAAGGTAACCAGATGTACCCTATAATCGCCGCGGAATATATTGCTCCCGACGTGAAGATGTTTCAGGTTCAGGTCCCACCAATCGCCAAGAAACACCAGGCCGGTCAATTTGTGATTCTGCGGGTGCATGAAAAAGGGGAGCGGATACCTTTAACCATCGCCGACAGTGATCCTGAAAAAGGTACTATCACGCTGATCGTCCAGGGTATCGGGCGGACCACCAAAGACTTAAACAGACTTGAATCCGGGGACGCAATCCAAGACATCGTCGGTCCTCTTGGTATGCCGACCCATATTGAAAATTGGGGTCTGGCCGTAGTGGTCAGTGGCGGCGTGGGTACCGCTGAAGCGTTACCCATTGCACGGGCTATGAAGGCCGCCGGAAATCAGGTGGTAGCTATTATCGGCGCCAGGACCAAGGAGCTGGTGATTGCCGAGGAATTAATGCGAGAGATCTGTGACGAAGTTATTATCACCACCGACGATGGAAGTTACGGACAGAAAGGACTGGTGACTGCCGCCCTGGACCTCCTGTTAAAGGGCGATACCCCGCCCAAGATGATATTGGCTATCGGGCCACTGCCGATGATGTCCGCCGTGGCGGAGCTGACCCGCCCGTTTGGTATCACGACCATGGTTTCACTCAATACAATAATGATCGACGGCACCGGCATGTGTGGTGGGTGCCGGGCCACCGTGGGTGGCAAAACGGTGTTCGTGTGCGTGGACGGGCCGGAGTTCGACGCCCATCAGGTGGACTTTAATGTGCTGCGGCAACGGGGCAGCATGTACCACGATCAAGAACGACAATCTCTGGATCGGTTTCTAAAGAGCTGCCGAGCGTTAAACTCGGTTCAGGAAAACCAGCCATGAGCAGCGCCCCGGAAAAACAAACCACGACCAACCAGCTGACACCCAAGGAAAGAATGCGGCTTCCCCGGCAGCCGATGCCGGAGCAGGGACCGGAAGAGAGGAACAAGAATTTCAGCGAGGTCAACCTGGGGCTTGAATCCGAAGCCGCGATAAATGAAGCTCAGCGTTGCCTGCAGTGCAAGAAGCCGTTATGTATCGACGGTTGCCCGGTAAATATCAAGATCCCTGATTTCATTCAACTGATCGTGGAACGGGATTTCCTGGGGGCTGCGGCCAAGATCAAGGAAGACAGTTCACTACCGGCGGTTTGCGGGCGGGTCTGTCCCGTAGAGCACCAGTGCGAGGCCGCGTGCATCGTCGGCAATCGCTTCAAGCCGGTGGCTATCGGAAATCTGGAGCGGTTCGTGGCCGACCATGAACGAGAGACGGGCCAATTTCAACTGCCCGACAAGCACGTCGCAACAGGCAAGAAAGTGGCTATCGTCGGCAGCGGACCGGCCGGCCTAGCCTGTGCCACCGACCTGGCACATTGGGGACATAGCGTCACTATTTTCGAGGCGCTACACGAGTTCGGCGGAGTATTGGTATACGGCATACCGGAATTCAGGCTGCCCAAGAAGATCCTGGCGGTGGAGATCGAGAACCTGGAAAAGTTGGGCGTGAAGTTCGTCAAGAACTTTCTGATCGGCAAAACCATGACCCTGGACGAATTGACGGACGACGAAGGCTTTGACGCCGTATTCATCGGTACCGGGGCCGGACTTCCCTGGTTCCTCAACCTCCCGGGAGAAAACCTCAACGGGGTCTACAGCGCCAATGAATTCCTCACACGGGTGAATCTGATGAAAGCCTATAGTTTTCCCGAAGCCGATACACCGGTAAAGCTGGCACGGACCGCCGTGGTGATCGGGGGGGGCAATACCGCCATGGACAGCGTCCGCACCGCCAAGCGATTGGGCGCAGAGCGGGCCATCATTCTGTACCGGCGATCCGAGGAGGAGATGCCGGCCCGCCGGGAGGAAATCCATCACGCCAAGCAGGAGGGTATCGAATTCATGCTGCTTAACGGCCCGCTGCGTTACTTAGACGACGGCAACGGCTGGCTAAAGGGCCTGGAATGTATCAGGATGGAACTTGGCGCCCCGGATGAAACCGGGCGGCGGCGGCCCGTGCCGGTGGATGGCTCGGAGTTCACCATTGAAGCCGATCTGGCCATCGTAGCTATCGGTAACGGCTCCAACCCTCTTCTGGCCAAGACCACACCAGGGCTGGAGATCAACCGCTGGGGTAATATCAAGGTAGACAATCAAACCGGGCTGACCAGCAAGCCGGGCGTGTTCGCCGGGGGAGATATCGTATCGGGCGGCGCTACCGTCATCCTGGCCATGGGCGACGGCCGCCGGGCGGCGCTGGCCATGCACGAATACCTGACAGGCACCGATAAGCGGGCGGCCGATGGATAAGGTAAACTTTAACGATTTGACTTTCGAGGAGACCATCCAGTACTGCCTGGGACTGGAGCAGGAAGCGGTAGCCCTTTACGAAACTCTTGCAGCCGATGCCAACGATGACTCTGCCAGAGCCTTTTTCACCGCTCTGGCCGAGATGGAGCGGGGCCATGTGCAGAGCCTGAAGGAGATGGATGTTGAGCGCTTTCTCCAGACCGTACCGCGGGAAGTGCCCGATCTGAAGACCACCGATTACATGGAGCCGATCGATCCGGGCAAACAGTTGACTTCAAGGAAAGCGTTAATCCTGGCAGCCCAGCGGGAGAAGGCCGCGCGGGAGATGTATGAACATTTAGCACAGCGCTACGCCGATGAACCGCTACTGGCCCACTTCTTCACCATGATGGCCGAGGAAGAGGCCAGCCACAAGCACGGCCTGGAATCCGAGTACGAGCGGCGCGTGCAGGGCGAGTTCTAGCCCCCTTCGCTACCAGGCAATCCACCCGCTTCAGCGTTACTAACCGCCCATAAGGGCCGACACCGCGTAAAAGGGGGTTCGCGATGGGGTCTATTTGGGGTACATTCAGGCTCATGATCAGGCCTCAAAAGGGTCACTAAAGGATCGCCAAAGGGTCTAAAAAGGATCACCCTTACCGACGGGGGAGGTGATCCCAGGGGGGAAATGAAAAATGAAAAGTGCAAAATGCAAAATGGGACTTGGATGCTACTAGCATTTCAAAGAGCGGCCGGAATATAAGGCATTAATAGGGCGCTGTCGTTCGCCTGGTGCGCCCCGCCTTTGGCGGGGTAAACTACACAGCCATCAGCATTCAGCCGTCAGCCGGCAAGATTGCCACACGAAAGTTGTTATTTGACGAAATGTTTCGTATATTTCCACAGGAAGTCTCCTATAAGAAGACGCCCTAGCGTTATAAAAGAGCATATAAAGATACGGTGCCGAAAAGGCACTGGTCAGTTTGCCGACCCCATTCTGTAGTGCTTCCCGGAGAGGAAGCCACTGCATCTGCAAGCCTCTCGACTTCATGATGAGTGCCCGGGGGTAGTGATACACATACCACCAACGGTCTGGAGCGGTTCAATCAGGAGATCAAGCGCCGAACCCGGATCATCCGCATCTTCCCCAATCAAGAATCGGCACTCCGGCTGATCGGGGCCTTGTGCATGGAATCCCGCCAACGGCGGGGGAGCAATCTGAGGAGTGGTTGACAGGCAAACAGTACCTGGATATGACGTTATTGAAAAATCTCGATCAGGAAGAAGAAAAAGAACTAAGGCAGGATGCAGCGTGAACTCAAATTACAGAACTTTTAGGACTTGACCTAATTCCATGTCTAAGTTCAATTTGGCATCATGATGAGGCGGTAACTCATGGTTAGTTTCGTAGCGGCTGCATTTCTCCTTGCTCACGGCCTCCTCGCCGTGACCTCAGAGAGCCAATCTATCCAGCAGTCTCCTAGCACCATCCTGCGGCTTAATCCAGAGTCAGGGCTTCCAGTAGCAGGGGAAACTAAATTGGAAACTATCCTGATATTTGATCCTGAGACCGAACTGTCCTTGAGCCAATCGGGAACTCAACCTCAACGACCAGATACCGCCGGTGCACTTGGTGCTGATGAATCTACGTATATACAGCAAGTGGCCGGCGGGAGGATTTATCAGCTTAAACGAATCGGTGGACAGCCGTTCCCGATCAGAGTTATCGGTGGGGTGGCTATATTTGGAGGCCTTGATAACGCGTCCAACCTGGCGATATCCCACGGTTTTTCTAAGGGCATAAAGATAAATGGTTATCGTGATCTATATGAATCTTTCTACTTGTATCCTGAATTAACATTGGGCGTTCTGGCCGTAAACAGGGAAAATCAGCTGCCTGAACCTAAGAATGAGTACAGTATCTACGGAATGATAGAAGGCCATAGGCGTTGGGGGATGGAGAATATGAGGGCAGCTCTCTTCCTGGGAGTCGGCGTAGGGGGATACGATGTAGGGCGGGAAGAATTTGCCGAAGGCGGGGGGTCCTATGGCTTCATCAACGAGCGGGGATTTAGCCTGATCGCGTCAGCTGGCGCGCAGCTAAGCACCCGGACATTGATGGCTGGCCTATACCTTTATCGCTCCCCCGGCTTGGGCGAGATCGTCACGATTGCGAATGTGGGTTATCAACCGCTGACCTACAAGACAGCTTTTGTCCTTGGAGCAGGCGCTCTCTCGGTGTTGGTTATCTTTCGGCTGCTGGTACCGGGTAATTGAACGCAATTATTAGTTGTATCTTGCAGCATTCACTGCAAGCAGAGAACCAGCACAGGCTTTTCCAGTCCCTCTAATAAATGGGGTGAGCCGCCCCTGGGTGTGCTCTATGAGCAATGTTAGCGGTCTGCACTGCAGGATTCTAAAAGGCCTCCACGATGACCGGTGAAATTCAACTCTTTAACTCGAACCTTCCTCAACCCAAGAAGGGAATGCCTGAATGGGGTCCGGCGTTTCTGGAGGCTTTGGAGCAGACCCGGGGCGGCACCGACGATCGCGGTCAGCCGGTGAGCTCGGGGGTGTACCTGTACCGGGTTCAGGCAGCGGGGTTCTCGGAGACCAGGAAGATGCTGCTTTTGAGATAGGCAGCGGAATAGTCCCGTCCCTATCCCGCTATTAGCGGGGCCACCGGTGGGGGTTTTACTGCGGTAGAGGGTCGTCATCCTTCGAGAGCCTCAGGATGACTCTACCTCGTTGTCATGCTGAGCTAGCCTGCCCTGAGCTTGCCGAAGGGTCGAAGCATGAGCAGAGCCTGCCCTGAACCACGCCATCGGCGGGGGAGTGAATGCGAAGGGTCGAAGCGTGGTGCTGCTGAAGTAAGTAGGGGCTAGGGACTCGGGACTCGAAATTCGTAACTCGTAAGCCGTAACTCTTAGGCGCTCCAATCCACCAGAATCTGCTGGGCGTGCTCGGGAGGCTTGACCTTGGGGTAGGCTTTGAAAATGGTGCCGTCCGCGTTGATCAGGTAGGTAATACGGTAGATGCCCTCGTACTCCCGGCCGGCCATCTTCTTTGGTCCCCAGGCGCCGTAGGCCTTGAGCATTTCGTGGCCCTCGTCACAGAGCAGAGGGTATGGGAAGCCGTGTTTCTCCTGGAAGCGCTTCTGGCGCTCCGGTGGGTCGGCACTGACACCAACTATCTTGATACCCCGGTCTGAGAAAGTTTGGAATTCATCCCGGAATCCCTGGCCTTCCTTGGTTCAGCCGGACGTCAGGGCCTTGGGGAAGAACCACAAGACCAACTTACTGCCCTTAAAATCACAGAGCGAAACCGCGTTGCCGTCGGCGTCAGGGAGGGTGAAATCAGGGGCCTGGTCGCCCGGTGCCAGCATAGGGTGTCTCCTTAAATCTTAACTTGCGGGGAAAATTTAAGCTGGTGGGGTACGGTCTCCAATCGCCATAAGCGATTGGTTGCCCGGCTCGAAAGCCTCCGGTAAATTGCACCGTAGAGTGAGGCAATTTTATGGTAATGCCAAGGAAATAATTTAATGAGTGGCACGGATGCGCTATAGAAATCTAGGCAAGAGCGGCTTGCAGGTCTCCGAAATCGCCCTGGGAGGGTGGTTGAACCTGGGCGGGTGGCTCAGTGAGAAGGATTCCATATTCCTGATTCACCAGGCCTTCGCCGCTGGCGTGAACTTATTCGACGTTGCAGATGTATATGCCGACGGCTCATCTGAGTTGGTATTGGGCAAAGCCCTTAAGGCGCTCCCCCGGGAACAAATAGTTGTAGCCACCAAGTGCCGCTACCGCATGTGGCCCGGTCCCACCGGCGAGGGGTTATCGAAAAAGCATATCGTTCAGGCCTGTGAAGATTCCCTGCGCCGCCTGCAGGTGGACTATATCGACCTGTACCAGGCGCATCACCCTGATGCGGACACTCCAATAGAAGAAACCATGGCGGCCTTTGACCTGCTGGTGCGCCAGGGGAAAGTGCTCTACATCGGCTGCTCGAATTTCAGCGGAAAGGAAATCGCGGCTGCCAACAAGGCTGCCAAGGCCGGAAGCGGCAGCGCTTTCATTTCAAACCAGCCGCACTATAATATGCTGCACCGGGATGCGGAACAGGAACTGTTTCCGGCCTCAAAGAAACTCGGGGTGGGCAATATCGTTTATTCGCCTCTGGCCCATGGGGTGCTCAGCGGTAAATATAAGTCCATCGACGGAGTCACTGAAGGGCGCTTAGCGCATTGGCAGCCGGAGGATAATTTCCTGACCGAGGAGAACCTGGCGAAAGTTGAGCAGCTCCGTGTTTTGGCGGCGGAATTCGGCCTGACCAACGCCCAGCTGGCCCTGCGGTGGTGCCTACGCCGCCCGGAAGTTGCCGCGGTTATCGTGGGTGCCAGCAAACCCGGGCAGCTGGACGAAAACACGGCAGCTGGTGACATGGTGCTAGCTGGGGAGCAGTTGCAGACTATTGAGGCCGTTATCGCTTCAGGGTAAGGCTAGGGAAAACTTGTCGGGCGGTCAAACAAATACCTTGGAAAACGGGCGGAAAACGATGTATACTTGCTCGATATGAAGTACTTCCGAACATCAGCCATAGTGATCGCCGGAATCGTAGGAGTCATCCTGCTGTTTGCCCGGGAGGAGGGGCTGGCGCCGGGAGACCAGGCACCGGAATTCGAACTACCCGATCAAGAAGGTGTCATCCACCGCCTGTCCGATTATCACGGGCAGAAGGTGCTGGTATACTTTTACCCCAAGGACGGCACTCCCGGCTGTACCAAAGAAGCTTGCGGGCTGAGGGATGCCTACAGCGAATACCAGGCCGCCGATATTGTCATCCTGGGCATCAGTTACGACAAGGCCGAGTCCCACCAGAAATTCCGCGACGAGCACGACCTGCCCTTCACCTTGCTAAGCGACATGACCAAGGAAGTGGCCGCAGCCTACGGAACCAAGGGACGCTACCCGCTGGCCAGCCGGCGATCCTTTCTCATCGATGAAGAGGGCCGGATTGTCCATATTATCCGGGACGTGGATGTTACCACCCACAGCCAGGATGTGCTGCGACTGTTCCGAGAGGCGGAAACTATCCCCTGATCACTAGAGGCCACAGTTCGTATCCGGCGGTATCGATTGGTATGCTGGGCACGGCAATATCTGTGGCACTTTGGCTGCTGTTACTTTACCTGCAGTCCCGGCTGTCACTGCCAGACTTCACTATCGCGCCCGGTTGGCGCTGGTTTTTCTGCCTGCTTTTCGGGATCGATGCCCTGGTGGCGATTATCTGGGCCCGCCGGAGCTTAGGCCATAGCCAGACGGATAGCGAGCAGCTGGTTGTGACCGGGCCCTACGCCATATTGCGACACCCCATGTATGCCGCGGTCCTGTGGAACGGCACCGCTATTACGGCTTTCGGTTTGGGATCCTGGTTGGTGCTATTGGCGGTAGTGCCGTTGCATCTGGTTTGGGCCTGGTTGGTGAGGCTCGAAGAGGCGCAGCTGGCCGCCCGGTACGGCGCGGCATACGAAGCCTACACCGCAGACACCGGCCAGTTCTTTCCCCGCTGGGAAACGCTTAAGAAAATCATCCGCGCAGGTCGCAGCGAATACAGCGAGTAATGCCGGTGGCAATGCAGTTAGCGCGCCGCCCCACGCCCCCGGAGCTGCGACGCAGGATCCTTCAACTGGCCGGCCCGATAATGCTGGCCAGCCTGTCGCAGACGCTGATGAGCCTGATCGATATTGCCATGGTGGGCCGGTTAGGCGCGGCGGCGGTGGCCGCTGTTGGTCTGGGAGGAATTGTCACTTACGCCATCAGCGCGTTCCTGAATTCCATCCAGGCCGGGGTGCAGACGGTGATCGCCCGGCGGGTGGGAGAGGAATCCTACAGCCAGGTAAGTGAGACAGTCCGCAGTGCTTTTCGATTCTCGCTCCTGGCCGGCACGTTAATCGGGTTGCTGACCTATAGCGTTGCCCGGCGACTCTTCCCCCTCATCAGCTTCGACATCTCCGTCATCAGTATCGGCGCCGCCTACTTAGAATGGCGCAGTCTCAGCCTCGGCTTGGTGATGGCCGGCTATGTGATGTACGCTTTATATAACGGCATCAGCCGCCCGGGAATTCACCTGGTTGTTTCTCTCCTGGCGAACAGTTTGAACGTAGTGCTCAATTACGGCTTGATTTTTGGGCACTGGGGCCTGCCGACTATGGGAGCCCCTGGCGCCGGTTTGGCCACAACCCTATCTTCCTTGACAGCAGTAGGATTGTATGTTGGTTTTTCCCGACTGGCGGATATAAGACAGAAATTCCCCGGCCTCTGGTGGGGCCGAAGTAAATGGAAACCACTAGCCAGGGTAATTAAGATCTCGGTGCCCGCAGCTTGGCAGAATTTTGGGGTAATGATCGGGTTTGCCCTGTTCATGGTGATCATGGGCCGGGTAAGCACCATGGCCCTGGCGGCCACTGAAATCGTATTTAACATCCTATCATTCAGCTTCATGCCGGCGATGGGATTTCTATACGCAACACAGACCTTGGTCAGTGAAAGCCTGGGCCGTAAGGATCCGGAAACGGCCACCAAAACCGCCCAAGCGGCAACCACCCTATGTATAATGCTGATGGGTTCCATGGGAATACTTTTTATTTCCTTGCCTCGTGTAATCCTGCGCATTTTCACTCCCGAAATGGAGCTGATTGAGATGGCCGTAACACCGTTGGTGGTGCTGGGATTGGTGCAGTTCTTCGATGCAATCGGTATGGTCCATCTCGGGGCTCTGCGGGGCGCCGGTGATAACCGCTACCCGGCTATAGCCGATCTGCTGCTGATGTGGCTGTTTTTCCTACCGGTCACATATGTAACCGCGCTCTACTATCAATACGGGATCCTGGGAGGTTGGATCGCCCTGGCGGTATATATCGCCGGCTTCGCCGCTTTGGCGCGGCACCGTTTTCTAACGGGTCCCTGGCGCACAATCGTGGTCTAACCACCGGCCCGCAAGTTAGAGTTGCTTTAGACTAACGATGGTCTTACGTTCCAGAGCAAAAAAGCATTCATTTTAACGGCAGCTTAAAGAGGTTTTACTTCAAGGGAGTCAGCATGCAGCGCGGTAGCGTTAATAAAGTAATCATCGTGGGACATGTCGGTGGGGATCCTGAGCCACGCTATACGGCATCAGGAACTGCCGTCGTTAATATCAGCGTCGCAACCAACGAGGTCCGGCGCGACTCCGATGGCAATGAGCAAAAATCTACTGAATGGCATCGGGTTGTGCTATGGAGCAAGCAGGCCGAGTTTGTAGGCAATTACGTCAAAAAGGGACAATTGGTATACGTTGAGGGCCGCCTACAGACCCGGACTTGGGAGGATCGAAATAAAATCGAGCGCCGTACCACTGAAATTGTGGCCGACAATATAACCTTGCTAGGGCCCAGCCGGAGCGCAGAGTCCCAGGTTAGCGATAAGCCGGCGGTCAGTGAAGAACCACCCGAGGATGATGACATACCCTTTTAATTCACTGGACACTGGGGTCCACTTTACCTGTAGCCACTTCAAAGTTACCAATTTAAGGATATCCCTGTTTCGCGGCGGTTCCTTTGCTGTGGTTCAATATTCTTAAACGCCCTCTTTGATGGCTCGTCATAAATACCACTTTAACCTTATAAATTCTGTTTCAACGGTGTTATTATGCTTCACTTCTCATTATTTTCAGCAAAGTCTTTCAATCTCGCGAAAGTTAACTTCATTGAATTTTTCTTCAAACACAACTATGGCGGTAACTTCAAAATTCATCGCATGAGCAATGACCGCAATTGTATGCAGGTGTCCACAGGTGGCTATTTGCCCTCTTTCTGCCTGCTTAAATCGCGTTCCCAGGGATAGAATCGTTATTCCCTTTTTACCCTTCGGCACCCGGTACAACTGGCCTACATCTATAAATCTGGTTGTGCTCAATCTATTAAGTTGCCTCAATGGATTGGTTCCCGACCTGTTTATACTATCCTCCACGAAGGCCCAGGTCATACCGTCAGGCATGATTGCCACATCAAAAATATGGATCCTAATTCCTTTGTGAGGCCGAATTTGCTCTAAGTCGGTGACCAACTGTGCGGGATCCGCTCCATCAAATATGGTTGTTTCCTCTTTTGAGACTATGTTCTCATCCTTCTTTGCTAGTAAACCATAAAAAGATTTGGTCATTACCAGCTGTTTTTTGTTTCTTTGCCGTTCCACTTTACTTAGATTCTTTCATGTACTCTGGCTGGAGTGAATATAAGGAGTAAGTTAAAGATTAATCTCCAGCAGTATAGATAAAAAGTGCGTGGTTGCCACAGCAACATAGATTAAAAGGAATCACACCCATCAGTAAGAACGATAGGCGATCCGTTGAAATTATACTCTGACTGGAATCCATTATCGACTTCCAATCGATATGCCTTAATATGTCTACCATGTACTGGACCATTCTCATGAGTATAATATCTATCCCAACATCATTTGAATACGAGCATAGCTATAGAATTTCGAGCAGTTCGAATGATAGCTCCTATATTGGATCGGATTTATGACCCGGATAGAGCCATAGCTACCAAGCTTTCCCCCAAGAACCGATGAAAAGCGGATTCAAAGCAGTGAACTCCTATCTTTTCACGGCTAAATTGATATTACCAGGCCTTAGAGGGGCAATTTAGGGCTGTTTTCTGGCCATGGAACATAGTTAGGTGACGAGACAATGGAAATCAACCTGGAAATGAAAGGAATTCTATCAATAATCGCCTGTATAGCGATTTCTACCCAGATAATGGCTGAGGTACCAGTGTCACAGCAGCTAGTTGAAGTCGGTCGTAGAGCAGATGGAAAAATTCATGCCTGGTTATTTCTAGATCGCAAGCCAACATCGTTGGCAATAAGAAAATATTCATTCCCCGTAACCACCAGAGCAATATTGCGTCGCCAGAGACGCGGCAGCGCGGGACAAACTCGAATTGATGGCCTTGACCGGCCAGTATCACTCGATTATCTGCAACGGATTCGCGAATACGGGGTCCACATAAGGAGAGTGAGTCACTGGTTCAACGCAATCAGCATCAGTGCCACAGTCGAGCAGCTGGAAATGTTACAGGAATTACCCTTTATAACCAGTATTGAACCGGTACGGCAACTACGACAACCAAATGTACCTGATGACGACCTCGACATAGAGCTTGAAAAGGGATTCGCACCCAAACCTGGAGAGCTTGACTGCGGTCCAAGCGCCTGGCAACTTGAATTGTTACGCGTGAATGACGTACATGAGCTGGGATACAGCGGTAAGGATATCCTGGTGTTGATGTTGGATACCGGATTTATGAATTCACACGAAGCTATAATGCCCAAAAGGGTACTTGCGGAGTATGATTTCATCGAAGATGACGGCGAAACCGCAAATGAAACCGAGGAAGAAGATCGGATCGGCCAGCATAAACATGGCACAATGACTTTTAGCGTGCTGGGCGGATACGCGCCAGGGCAACTCATCGGCCCGGCCTACGGCTGTGACTTCTTGCTGGCCAAGACTGAATACGTGGCCTACGAGTTAGAAGTCGAGGAGGATAACTTTGTGGCGGCGCTCGAATGGGGCGAGGAGTGGGGAGCCGATATTGTCTCGAGTTCACTGGGATACAATAAGTGGTATACGTATGATCAGATGGATGGCCAGACCGCTATAACCAGTAGAGCTGTATCAATTGCGACCCAATTGGGGATGGTTGTAGTCACCGCCGCAGGAAATGAGCGTGGCAGTGACGGCAAACCGGGATGGGGAGGGCATATCATGGCCCCCGCTGACGCCGACAGCATTATCACCGTGGGTGCAACAGATATCATGGGAGTAGTGGCATCATTTTCGAGCACGGGCCCCACCGCCGACGGACGAATCAAGCCAGAGGTGGCCGCCCTGGGGAAAGCTGTTTATGCGGCCGTACCCAGCGGTCCTGATACCTACATTACCGCTAACGGGACCTCGCTCTCCACACCGTTGATAGCTGGTTGCGTTGCTCTGCTACTAGAGGCCCATCCCCGGTGGCGGCCAGACCAGGTCCGGGAGGCTTTAATAAATACAGCCAGCCAAGCAGATCACCCTGACAATTACCTCGGCTGGGGGGTGGTGGATCTGTTGGCGGCGCTGTACTACTCCCCGGGTGATACCGCTTCCACAGGGGGAAATTGGCCCGGAGAGGATACAGCTCCCGCTATAGTATCCTATCCAAACCCGCTGGATTTCAGAAATCACAACGCAGCCTCGATAAAATGGAAACTGGCGGTTAGAACGCCTGTCCGGGTGGACATATATAATCTGTTGGGGCAGCATGTAATCAATCTTTACCGGCACGATCTGCAGGAGCCGGACCCTGGTTCCGTGGAGTGGAACGGGATCGATTACCGGGGGCAGAGAGTTGCCAGCGGAGTCTACCTGGTACGCCTGCGAGCCGGGCAGGATATCACTTTCACCCGCCTGACCGTACAACGTTAACGAGAAATGAGGAGCGCATGACCAGTAAAGAATGGCACGAGATGGAAACGGCACCAAATCCCAGTCGGGGAAGGGAGTACACTGTTGAAATATCGGTGCCGGAGTTTACCTGCGTCTGTCCCCTGACCGGCCTGCCGGATTTCGGGACGATTCGGATCCGATATATCCCCGACAAAACGATCGTAGAGCTTAAATCTCTAAAATACTACATGTTAAATTACCGTAACCTGGGGTTATTCCAGGAAGCGGTCAACAATCGTATCTTAGACGATCTAAAGGACCTGCTCCAACCCAAGATGATCGAAGTGGTGGCTGATTTCAACTCTCGAGGGGGTATCAAGACTGTGGTTACTTCGCGCTGGCCCGACGATAACGACCGCTGAAAAAACGGCCGGAGAAAATATCCGGCTAATTACACCCTTGGAAGGATAAAACTGTGGGGGTAAATTCGGGGCCGATCTCAGGAAAAGGCAATGAAAGTACGGATACGCAATAGTAACAGAAAACGTAAAAACAGGCACGGCTTTTTCGCTCGGATGAGCACCAAATCCGGACGATCCGTCCTGGCCAGGCGGCGTGCGAAAGGCCGGAGAGTGCTCTCCGCCTGATTTTTTTGAAGCAGATCTTTCCGCGCAAGTACCGATTAACTAAGAAGCTGGAATTCGATCGCGTTTACCGGCAGGGTAAGCTAATGGTTCAACGCCGGGTAAGCACGCGAGTAATGGTTAGTGAACAACCACGCCTCGGGATCTCGGTGGGCAAGAAATTTGGCGGCAGCAGTGACCGAAACAGATTTAAACGGCAGGTACGGGCCGTATTTCGCCAGCAGCGGGAGCAATTACCCGCAGTAGATATCGTGGTGGCTGCCCGAACTGGGGGGGTTGCGGCCAGCTATAAGGACATCCAGATATTGTTCGATGAAATTATTAACCGCTATAACTAACACACCTCCCAAAGTGGGAATTGAAGCCCTGGTACTGGTCATCCGGCTTTACCAGAACACTTTTTCCCTGCTATTTCCCGGAGCCTGCCGCTATGAACCCAGCTGTTCGCAGTATGCCATCGATGCCCTGCACAAGTATGGCCTGCTGAAGGGCAGCGGACGCGCCCTGCGACGAATACTGCGTTGCCACCCTTATTCAAAGCACGGCGCTCATGATCCGGCCTGATTATGCGTGATTCAGCTCGCGCTTTTATGGCTTTCGCCCTGATCGCCCTGGTACTGATCCTAACTCCTAAATATCTGGAATTTATCGGGCCGAAGCCGGCCACTACCCCGGAGCTGATCGAGGAGCGCTCTTCGTCTGAGGAACCGCTAGTGGCGCCTCCCATTATACCGGAAAGCAGCCTTGAAAGCCGAGCAGCTATCGCACCGCCACGCCACGCGGAGCCCGGGACCCGACCACAAAGGCCGGAGCGAACCGTTGTGATCGAAACTGAACTCTATACCGCCGTCATATCCTCCAGCGGTGGCGGAAGTATAAAGTCTTTCGAGCTGAAGGGCTATCCCAATCGTAGGACCGACGGCCCAGTGCAGTTGATCGATGATAGCCGGGGCGCAATCAGCCTGGAACTGACCTATGTTAATCTGGATGGAGACTCAGTCTACCTGCGGGAAAACTTCGAGGCAATCGTATTCCCCCGTCTGGATGCCGTCCACCTGAGCGACGGAACGTTATCGATGGAATTCCGCCGAACCTTCCCCTCGGGTACGGTGGTGACCAAGAAGCTGACCTTCCAGAGTGATAGCTATATTATACCGTTGGAAATCGCGTGGCGCGACCCTGGATTGGAGCTGGGCATTAACAGTTTCGAGGTCCGCTGGCCGGACGGTCTGCCGCCGGCGGAGAGATTGTTAAAGGAAGATGAAACCTACGGCAAGGTGTACGTCTACCAGGGCGGGGAATTGGAGGACCAGGGAAGTGCCCGCAAGGGTCAGGTGCCGCGGCGTTCCCTGAAGGGTAGCACTGATTGGGTAGCCTTACGGAACAAGTATTTCGCGGTGGCCTTGATTGCCGACCAGAACCAACCCGCCACCTTCGGGGCCTTCTCGGCGGTAAGTCGTCCCTGGACGAAAGATGGCAACAGTAACGGGAGCAACAACAGCAATCTAACCAGGTATTCGATGGCCTTGGGTTACGACGCCGGGAGCTCGGTCAAGTTGAATCTCTACCTGGGACCACTGTCATATTTTATCATCAAAGATCTGGAGGTGGGCCTGGAGCGGATAATGAACCTCGGTTTCTCCCTCATCCGGCCAATCAGCAAGCTGGTCCTGTACAGCTTGGTCTATCTTCATGAGGTGATACCAAACTACGGCGTAATACTGATTCTATTTGCCATTGCTATCCGCGTCATTACCAATCCGCTTACCAAGAAAAGTTTCACCTCGACTCAAAAGATGCAGCTGGTCCAACCCCAGGTGAAGGAGTTACAGGAGAAATACAAGGGCAATGCTCAAAAGCTGAACAAGGAGATGATGGCCCTCTGGAAGCGGGAGGGGGTAAACCCGTTGGGTGGCTGCCTGCCTATCCTGATCCAGATGCCTCTGCTGTGGGCTTTGTTCATTGTGTTCAGGACCACCATCGAGCTGCGCGGGCAGCCGTTTATCTGGTGGATCACGGATCTATCGGCCCCCGACGTTATTTTCAACCTGCCCTTCAGCCTCCCGCTGTATGGGCAGGGCGTAACCGTTTTAGCGTTAATCATGGGCGTGACCATGTTTTTGCAGCAAAAGCTCAGTGGCGCCGGGGCCAATCCGCAACAAAAGCCCATGATGTACATGATGAGTATATTCTTCTTCCTGATTTTTAACCAGTTCCCCAGCGGGCTGAATCTATACTATGCATTCTCCAATTTCCTGGCTATAATCCAGCAACGCGCCATCCGTAAGAACCTGGCCGTCCCGATTGCCGCTCCAGCCAACATTAAAGGGTAGCTAGTTCGGCGACGGGTCCGGCAGGCGAATGGACCAAGCAGCGCCATGGCCCCAGAACACAACAATTCGTCCAATGATACCGCTGTAGAGCCCGCCGGCGATAACAGCAGCACAGCCAGCGGCTACATCGAGGACACTATTGTGGCCCTGGCAACTCCACCCGGCCGTGGCGGAATCGCCATAGTCCGATTAAGCGGAAATAAGGCCCTGGACCTGGCGCAAGAAATATGCACCGCCCGGCTGGCAAAACGACCGCGGCACAGTTTCCTGACCCGTATCATATCCCCACTGGACGAGGAAGCAATTGATCAGGCGCTGGTGACCTATTTCCAACAACCGGCATCATTTACCGGCGAAGATATTGTGGAATTCAGCACACACGGTGGTGTGGTAACCCCCAGCAGAGTAATCCGGCTGCTGTTGAAGCTGGGCGCCCGGCAAGCATTGCCCGGCGAATTCACCCAGCGAGCCTTTATCAACGGCAAACTGGACCTGGCCGAAGCCGAGGCGCTAAATGAGATTATCAGCAGCTTGAGCCGCCGGGCACAGCAGGTAGCCTTTCAAAACCTGGAGGGGCATTTATCGCAGGAAATCGCATCTATACGAACTAATTTGCTATTATTACTGGCGGTTCTAGAGCACGAGCTTGATTTCAGTGAAGCAGAGATTGAGTATCTTACGCACAACGAAATTTCCAAGCGAGTACAAGAGATCCTTGAGCGGTTACGCCGATTGCAGGAAACGGCACCCTACGGCCGTATGATCCGGGAAGGAGTACGGGTGGTGATAACCGGCGAACCCAATGTCGGCAAATCCAGTATATTCAATGCTTTGGCCGGGCAAGAGCGGGCTCTGGTTACCCACATACCCGGTACTACCCGGGACAGCCTGGAGGCCTGGCTGGATATGAGTGGTTTCCCGGTCTGCCTGGTGGATACCGCCGGGCTGCGGAGCAGCGGCGATACCATCGAACGCTTGAGCATCGCCAAAAGCCGGCAACAGTTGGAAGCGGCGGACCTGGTGTTGCTGCTCGATCCGGAGGACCCTGTATCCAGAGGACGAGAATTGGAGCTGGACACCCAAAAGGCAATCATATACGTAAAATCGAAGGCAGACCACTTATTGGCCGGGAAAGCGCAAGACGATCAGATTGCTACATCGGTCATGCGGGAAGACGGGTTAGATGGGCTTACCACGGCCCTACGGGCAGCGTTGAAAGAGTTAATACCTGAGCAGGGCAGCATTGTGGTGACTTCGGCCCGCCAGGCTGTAGGACTGGGAAAGGCGGTGTCACAACTAAAGGGAGTGCAGGAGTTGCTAGAATCAGGACATGGTATGGATATTATCAGCGCTGAAGTGCGCTATGCCGCTGACGAGCTGGCCGCAATTATTGGGGAGACCAGCAATGAGGACATTTTAGAGCGGATATTCCGGGATTTCTGCGTGGGCAAATGAAGCCAAACCACCCCCCTATCAACGATAGAAAGTGGGATGTGGTCGTGGCCGGCGGCGGTCATGCTGGCATCGAGGCCGCGCTGGCCTGCGCCCGGATGGGTTGTGACACCTTACTGGTCACCCTGGACCCGGCGGCCATAGGGCGCATGTCCTGCAATCCCGCTATCGGAGGGCTGGCCAAGGGGCACCTGACCAGAGAGATCGACGCTTTAGGGGGCGAGATGGGCCTGTGCGCCGACCGGACCGGGATCCAATTCAAGACCTTGAACACCAGCAAAGGGCGGGCCGTCTGGAGCCCGCGAGCCCAGATCGATAAGCGCGAATACGCCCGGCAGATGCGACGAACTATTGCCAGGCAGGGAAACCTGACGATAATCCCTGGAGAGTTGACCGGGATCATAGTGCGCCAGGGAAGGCTTCGGAGAGTGACGGTAGACTACAATCTCCAGGTTTCCACCCAAACGGCAATCCTTACCTGCGGTACCTTCCTGAATGGTAAAATTCATCTAGGCCTGACAACTTACCGGGCCGGTCGCCTGGGTGAAAGGCCGGCCGGTGGCATCACAGAGTCACTGCTGTCAATTGGTTTTCGGGCCGGCCGGCTCAAGACGGGGACTCCACCCCGGCTGCAGCGCGATTCTATCGACTGGGGGGCTGTCACCGAGACTTATGGCGATCTACAGCCACAACCGTTTTCCTTCCGCACTCCGTTGCCCTTCAGTCCGCCGGATATACCCTGCCACCTGACCTACACAAATGATGCTGTTCATACCATCATTACCGAGAATCTGGGCCAATCGCCGCTATATTCAGGAATTATAGAGGGCGTTGGACCACGGTACTGTCCCAGCATTGAGGATAAGGTGGTACGATTCGCACAGCGCGACCGGCACCAGCTGTTTTTAGAGCCGGAATGGCGGGACGCAAACCAGATCTACGTCAACGGGTTTTCCACCAGCTTGCCCCGGGACGTTCAGCTGAGCGCATTACGCCAGGTACACGGCTTGGGCCGGGCGAGATTATTGCGGCCGGGATATGCCATCGAATACGATTTCTTCCCGCCCAGCCAGCTGCGGGCCACCCTGGAAACCAAGGAGATCACCGGGCTGTACCTGGCGGGACAGATCAACGGCACCTCCGGATACGAAGAGGCCGGGGCCCAAGGGCTGGTGGCCGGCATAAACGCGGCGGCGGCGGTGATGGGGCGAGAGCCGTTGATCCTGCGACGGGATGAGGCCTATATCGGGGTATTGATCGATGACCTGATCACCAAGGACACCGATGAACCCTATCGCATGTTCACCTCCCGGGCGGAGTACCGATTACTTTTGCGCCCAGACAACGCCGATCTACGGCTGGCGGATAAAGGTGTAGAGTACGGATTGCTGGACCAGGCATTCGCCGAAGGGTTGCATCAGCGGATCGAAAACATAGCTGCCTTCCACAATTTCTGCAGTAAAACTTCCATCGAGTGGCACGGTATAGCTGGCGCAACGATTACAGATAACAGTAAAAGGCGAAATGGCGAGCGCCAGCGGCTTTCCCAGCTGCTGAAGCGGCCGGAAACGAGTCTGGCCACCTTCTGGGAAGAGCTGCCGGATCTGTTGCGGACCTTGCCGGCCGCCGATTTATTCACAGCCGAGACCGACATTAAATATGCCGGGTACATTGAACGCCAGCAGGCCCTGGCGGCTTCCATGCGGCGCTTAGATAACACCATCATCGACGCCCGGTTCAACTTTTCGGGGATAACCGCTATGCGCCGGGAAGCCCGGGAGAAACTTAGCCGGGTGCGCCCAGAGACCTTGGGGCAGGCCGCTCGGATGTCGGGAGTGAACCCCCCCGACATCGCCCTGCTAGCGCTACACCTGAAGCGTTGGCATGTTTCACGTGAAACATCGTCGTGATCCCTGCTGGTCTGGCCGAATGCTTTTCTACCGCTTTCACCCGCCTGGGGGTTGCTCCCGGTCGACATTTGCACGGGATTCCTCCCACCTTTCTTCCCCTGCTAGTGCATCCTTTCCTCCCTTCTTCCGATACCACTCAGATTGTGGCCTGCCGGACCAACGAGCTGGGGTTATCCCTACGTGATACTTTTTTGTCCTTTGGGCTAGAGGGAGTGCTATTCTATTCGACCGATGAAGGTCTTTCAGATACCCCCTCCGGTTTCTCTTCCCCGCTGGAATTTTTCCGGCTGAATTCCTGGGCGCAGTTGGGTCTGGGTGCTCCGGTTTCGGTTTTTGTCTGTACTCTCGCGGTGCTTGAGGAGGGTCTTCCGACCCCCGTGGACCTGCAGCGACGCCTGCTTCATATCCGGCCCGGCCAAACCACTTGGTCCGATCTTCGGGCCTGGCTCGAGGAGCACGGCTATCAATCTGCCTCATTGGTGACGGAGCCGGGGACCTATGCCCTGCGTGGCAGTGTGATCGATCTGTTCCCGGCGAATGTTCCGGACCCCATCAGGCTGGATTTCCTGGGAGACGATCTGGAGAATATCCGGGCCTTCGACATTCACAGCCAGATCAGCTCCGGACAGCTCCCATCAGCGGTGGCTGTTTCTCTGATTCATGATCAGGCCCCCACCAGCGACTTGCGCTCATTTTTTCCGGGGGGCTGGAACCTTTTTAAGCAGGTTGGCGACGAAGATTGGGATTATTCGTCTGCTGCTTGCCCCGACATATCAGACTCGCTAGATCTGGCCTTCGATCCTTTTGAGGGGCGCAATTCTTCCGTCGCTCTCTTAACTGAGCGCTGGCAGTGGCTACACCGTAGAGCTCCATCCGCACGGGCCTTTTTCGTCAGTGACCAACCCGTACATCGTTCGCGGGCCACAGAGTTACTTTCATCAATGCCCTGCTCTATTGAATCCGGTTTTTACCCCGCTGGCTTTTCCTCGATCCCTCTTGGAATCTTGCTGCTGACTCCCGCCGAATTGTTTCAGCGCGCCTCCCATACCTGGCGATCGCCTCACAAGGCTGTCTCCTCATTGGCCAAGATACGTCAGCACGTGGAAGCCCTTGAGCCTGGTGATCTGATTGTGCATGTCAATCATGGTATCGGCCGTTACCTGGGCCTGACGCATCTCAAGGTGGGCCGGGCCAGCCAGGAATGCCTGCTGATAGAATACAAGGGGGGTGATCGCGTATATGTATCCACCGACAAGATATCCCTGGTTTTCCCCTTTTCGGTCGCAGAGGGAATCAGCCCGGAGCTCGATTCGCTCCAATCCGGCCGCTGGGAGCGGGTAAAGCGCCGGACTCGTCGTTCAGCGGAGGAAGTCGTTGAGCAGCTGGCCCAACTATACGCCCAACGCTCCCTTGCTCCCGGGAGCGTCCATCCTGCCGATGACGAGCTACAGTTGGAGTTCGAGGAGACTTTCCCATACGAAGAAACCGCTGACCAGTTGCAGGCTGCGGCTGAGATAAAATCAGATCTTGAGCGTCCGCTCCCCATGGATCGTCTGCTGTGTGGTGACGTGGGCTTTGGCAAGACCGAGGTGGCCCTGCGGGCAGCTTTCAAGGTTATTCGCGGCGGAGGGCAGGTGGCGTTTCTGGCTCCCACCACAATCCTGGCCGATCAGCATCTGATCTCATTCCGCTCTCGCCTGGAGCCTTTTGCCGTTACGGTCGGTCTACTATCGCGCTTCGTCTCCCCCAAACAGCAACAGCAAACCCTGGCGGCATTATCCGCCGGTAGAATCGATCTGTTGGTCGGTACCCACCGGCTGCTTTCCAAGGATGTTATTTTCAAGAATCTGGCCCTCCTGGTAATTGACGAGGAGCACCGGTTTGGTGTCCGCCAGAAAGAGAAAATCACCGCCATCAAATCAAGCCTGGATGTGCTCAGCTTAACAGCTACGCCTATCCCGCGGACCTTACATTTCTCCCTGGCTGGTATTCGTGATATTTCCCGCCTGGAGACTCCCCCCAAGGAACGGATTCCTATCATCACTTCCGTGAGCTATTTCCACCATGATCTAATTAAGCGGGCAATTAAGCATGAGCTGGAAAGGGGCGGCCAGGTCTACTTCGTTCATAATGAGGTGAAGACCATTTTTGCTCACTACCGGGAATTACAGGATCTATTACCGGAGGTTACCTTTGGCTTGGCTCACGGTCAGATGCCGGGAAAAGAGCTGGAGAAAACAATGTTTGCCTTCGCTGGGGGCGAATTCCAGGTACTGGTTTGCACTAGTATAATCGAATCGGGCATTGACTTGCCAAATGTCAATACGGTTTTGATCAACGACTCTCATCGACTGGGACTGGCTCAATTGTATCAGATCCGAGGGCGGGTAGGCCGCTCCAACCGTCAAGCATATGCCTATTTACTTATCCGCCATCGCCCCCAGCTTTCGCCGCAGGCCACCAAGCGCTTGAAAACCATCGAACGCCACAGCGCATTGGGGTCCGGTTATGCCATTGCGCTCCGTGATTTGGCGATTCGCGGCACCGGCAATATTTTCGGCCTGGAACAAAGTGGACATGTCGCTGCTTTGGGCTTGGATCTCTATACCCGCATCATTCAGGATGTGATCAAAGAACGAGATCTAAGCCCGCAGGATCCATCCTTTGAGCGCTTGCATAGGGATGAAATTACAATTCGTATCTTTCCGGGGGCCCGCATTCCTGATTCGTTTATACCCGATCCACATTTACGCCTTAATCTCTATCGCCGCATCGTCGCGCTTGGCGATGATCTAGAGATTAGTTCTTTCTTAGCTGAGCTGGAGAACCGCTTCGGGCCCCCACCAGAAGAGGTGAAAAATCTGCTTCTGGCAACGGAACTGCGATTATTAGCAGCACGTCTCGGGGTTCGATCGATTAATCTTTCCTCAGCTGGGCAATTGTTACTGGATTTTGCCGAGCCGGCCAATTCTGGCGCCTTGCTGGGCCGAATTCAGCAGGCTATGCAGGCCTCCGGCATCCACTACCGTTTCTCTAATGCCCCTCGAGGCAGTCTAAGGGTTTCGATTGTCATCGATTCCCGGTCGGCTTATAACTTGGCCAAGGACACTTTTTTAGCTCTTGCGAGCAGATAAGTTGCTAATTTTCTCCCCTTATTTTGCGTTTATTGTTTTCAGGAAAGATCGCTTCGGCTTTGCTGCATCATAAGTTGCTTAATTACATGCGATTATCACGAACAATCATCCTTGTTATGGTACCTGTTGGGCTTTGGCTGGGCTGTTCACAGCATGAGAATGACCTCGAGGAGCCGTTGGCGCGGGTCGATAATCATTACCTTTTTCCTTCTGAATTGCAACTCGAAGGTCGACTACGCCTGTCTTCGCTGGGAGAAGCGGCCGAAAAGTGGGTTGACCGTCAGGTCTTGCTCTCGCATTCCGGCGGCTCCCTGGTTGATCATAAACTTTTATCTTTGCGGCTTAGTCGCGCCGGGGATCAGATTGCTTCCCAGCTACTGCTCGATTCGCTGATATACCGTGACTTTCATCCATCGCTTAAAGATGTGCGCAATTACTATAACAACTATCCCGGTGAATTTATTTTCAGCACAGACGCCGCTCTCGTTACTCATGTGGCATTCCTACACCTCACCGAGGCCCGGGACGCCTTGCAGAAATTGCGTTCATCAACTATTCCTCTCGACTCGCTTCTGAGCAGCTATAATTTTGATCGCCAGCTAATCTATCGTGATCGTGTTATCTCCCCCCTCGATGACGCTATTTTTACCGATCCTGTTTTTGAATTTCGCGGGCCCATTACTTCTGCTTTTGGCTTTCACCTGCTGCGGTTGGAAAATTACTTCGCCGCTGGCGATACCATCCCCATTGACTTAATAGCCAATCAGATTTCTACCCGGCTGTTTCAGCAACGGCTCTCGGTAGCCCGCGCCTTGGTATTGGACAGTCTGCGAAAGGAGCTAGACATTGAAATATACCTGGATTAAGCTTTTCTTCCTAGCGATAGCCGTCCCCTGGATTTTGTTAAGAGCCCAGGAGCAGATCGACGGGATCGCGGCCATTGTGGGTGATGATATCATCTTGAAGAGCGACGTTCTCCAACTAGCCCAGATGACCGCCCTCCAAAATAATGTTGATCTGCAACGAAATCTCGATTTTCTCCAGGAATTTCAATCCGACGCCTTGAATGTATTAATCACCCAAAAAATTCTATTGGACCGGGCCAAGGTTGATAGTCTTGATGAGATATCAACGGAGGAGGTGGATCAGGCGTTGGAGATGCAGATAAGCAATCTTCTTGGCCAGCTCGGCTCCGAGTCTGAATTCGAGCAGATGATGGGTCAGCGACTCCGGGATTTCCGGCAAGATCATTGGTTCGTCGTGCGCGACCAGCTAATCGCGGAACGGTATCAAAAAGAGAAAATCAGCCGGGTTGCCGTTAACCGCGAGGAAGTGGACGCTTTCTACCAGGCCTATAAGGACAGTCTGCCACCGGTGGACCCCAGGTACGAATTAACCCAGATCCTGGTACCTATCAAAGCCGGTTCCCTCGCTTATGACCTGGCACGTTCCAAAATGGAATTAATTCAGGAGCGATTGGCGCAAGGTGAGGATTTTTCTGAATTGGCCACTGAATACTCCGATGATCAAGCATCAAGTGGTCGCGGCGGTGAGCTCGGATTTGTTCGCCGCGGTGAATTAGTGCCTGAATTCGAGGAAACAGCCTTTAACCTTGTTCCTGGCGAGTTAAGTGATATTGTAGAAACAACGTTTGGGTTCCATATTATTACATTAGTCGAGAAGCAAGGTGAGCGCATTAATGTCAGTCACATTTTAGTCACAATCGACCCTACTCCTGAAGACCGTGAGCTGGCTCTATCCAAAGTCCGCGCTTTTTTCTTTCTTTTAGATAATCAGCCTGCGCTCTTTGATTCTCTTTTAACCATCGTATCCTCGGACTATGGTAACTCTCCGGATCTTGGCTATATCGGATGGATAGAGTTTTCTTTGCTCCCGAACCAAGCCTATCGTTCGGCTCTGTTCGGCCTCCAACCAGGTCGTGTCTCTCCACCTTTTGAGACCAAGGATGGGTTTCATATTCTCAAGGTACTCAACTTCAAAGCGGGTGGCTCTCCAAATCTCAAAGACTATTACCCCCAAATTGAAGCCCTGGCACTTCGCAACAAACAATCCAACTTTTTAAGCACTTGGCTCAGTAATGTTCGTAACGATGTATTTATAAGCGTCTTAGAGTAAACGTTAACATTGTCTCTTTACAACCTCTTCATAACCTTGCCAATGCAAACATTTATTATCACAAACCACGTTCCGCATTTCTCGAAGTACCAACTTTTCTACTTCATTATCATTTTATCCACACTCTCTCCAATGCTCACCTATTCTCTTTTCACGACGAGATTTTTCTTTATTTTTGCCAGTTATCCACAATATAAACACCATTATAAATATAAATAACATTTATCTAATTTTTATATAGATTAATATTTTTAATTCTTTCTTGTACTTCTATGCTGAACTTCATCTTTCAGTAAGGACAATTTCCTTGAAGATATGCTCGATAAAGGGTAATATTGATTACCTCGCAATCTAACTTTTATGACAAGATCGAGAACACTGGACCGAACTATGTTAGAAGGCTTATGAAATTCACTTCCGATCGATCAACGCTACATACTTCCCTACAACAACTTGGAAGGGTTGTTCCCTCACGCTCCACACTTCCAATTTTAAGTTCTGTCTTGCTGTCGACAGAGGGCGGCAAGCTCAGTGTCCGGGCAACGGATCTGGAGATTTCGCAGGTGATAAATTTGGATGCAGTCATTGATGGAGAGGGAAGTGTCGCTGTTCCTCATCGTACCCTGTTGGATATTACCAATGAGATGCCGGAGGGAGAACTGCAGATAGAGGTTTTGGAAGATCGTCGTCTCAAGATATCGACAACCTTTGGTAACTACTCGATCATGGGCAAGCCAACAGAAGAATTCCCGGCCTTGCCGGTAATTGACGGGCATCACTCTGTACCTATCTCCGCAGGCCTGCTGTCATCTATAATTTCCAAGACTTCCTTTGCCGTCAGTAGGGATGAATTAAAGCCCTCACTGATGGGAGTTTTATTCCGTTTTACTGATACCGGGCTGAAGGCTGTTGCGACAGATGGACACCGTTTAGTACGATTTACTAAATCTGATTTTGATTCCGGTGATTATCATGGCGAGAACATCATTCCGGTCAAGTTTCTAAATATACTGGGGACGTACCTTTCAGGGGAAGAAGAAGTAAAGTTGAATATTGGTGAAAACCATATTATGGTTCAGAGCCAGGACACTGCTCTGTATACCAGAATTATAGAGGAGCGCTTTCCAGATTACAAGAGTGTTTTCCCCCAGGATAACGATAAGAAGGTGATATTAAGCCGAGAGGAATTGCTGGCGACCGTCAGGCGGGTCAGTATTTTTTCAAATAAAACCACCCATCAGATCGCTTTTCGCTTAGATCAGGACGGTCTAGAGGTGAGTACTGAAGATATAGAAACGGTTTCAAATGCCCGAGAGAAACTCTCCTGTGAATATGAAGGTGATCCCCTGCTGATTGGATATAATTCCAATTACCTGCGTGATATACTCATGCACCTGGATGGCGAGAGGCTGATTGGCGAGTTCAAATCCGCCGTGTCGGCGGCCATTTTCTATCATGAGCAGGCGCAGGAAAATGAGGATTTGACCATGCTACTGATGCCTATCCGCCTAAATGATTAAATTGCCTCTATAATGGTTTCGGGGTTAAATAACTATCGACCCCTCTAAAGCATTCTGTGCAACTGGAAGACCTATACCTATCCAAGTTTCGTTGTTATCACGATACTCGTTTCCCCTTTGCGGAAGGCGTGAATATAATTATTGGTCCCAATGGAGCAGGGAAGACCACAATTTTAGAAGCGATTCATCTGCTCTCCCTTACTCGTAGCTTTCGCACTCACGATGACCGCCATTTGATTGAACGCGGTAATACAAGTTATATAATCCGGGGGCAGCTCAGGGACCAGGAGAACAAACTTTTAGTGCAAAACACATTTATGATCGGAGGCGGCAAAAAGATCTCAGTTGATGGAATCGCCTTAAGTTCCAAGAAAGAGATGCTTGGGCGTTTTCCGGTTGTAATTATGGTTCCAGAGGATTTGGAGTTAGCCCGCGGTCCGGATTCTTTACGCCGAGCATTCATCGATCGGGTTCTGGCTGTTACCGACAAAAAGTATCTGAACGAATTATTGAAATATCGGCGACTTCTAAAACAGCGCAACGCTGCTTTAAGACAGGTTACCGGCAGCGATTACTCGGCGGCCACCATTTGGGATGCAGCCTTTGCTGATTGCGCCTATGCAATCTGGCGAATAAGGGTAGCTTTCTTCGATGAGTATTGTTCTCTTTTCAGCTCCGCCTGGTCACAACAGCGTCCGGAAATATCGGCCGCGATTGAATATCTACCGGTGGAATACGAAAACGCAGCAGCAGTCCGAGAAGCGATGGAACGTAGTGTGGAAGTCGATCTCCAAACACGCCGCACTAACATTGGCCCCCACCGCGACAGAATAGGATTCACCCTGGACGGCCTTAAGCTGCGCTACTATGGCAGCCTGGGGGAACAAAAGCTGTTCATTATTACTCTAAAAATCGTGGAGGCCAGTTACTTGGAAACCGTTCTGGGTACCGCGCCGGTCCTGCTGCTGGATGACCTTCTGGCAACTTTAGACCTAGAAAGAGCGCGACGGGTTATAGAAGAGCTTTCTGGTGCTTATCAGACCATCATATCCACCACCACAACTGATGGCTTTGGCCAGGGCTGGGAGGCAGCATTAAAACCCAACCAGATTTCATTGCCCGTGGAGCGTGAAGTATGCCCCGTCTAGCCATTGCCATAGCTGCGGCGTTGAAAGAAAAGGGCTGGACAGGACTCATCGAGCAACATAAGTCCTTTCAGCTCTGGAAAGAAATCGTTGGACCGGCTATCGCAGCTAACAGCCGTCCGATTGATATCAGAGACGATGTGTTGATAGTGCGGGCCAAGAGTGCCGTTTGGCGCAGCGAGATCGCTTTCCATAAAGATGATATTTTAGCGGCCTTGAACCACAGACTTAAAGGCAATCATTTGAAGGATCTTAAACTTAAATGACGACGTCAAATCTTTTTTCCAAAGACTCCCCGAGCCCCGGCGAAACGAGCGAACCGGAAACGCAGCCGGGCACGACGGACAACGATAATATGCCAGTGGCTGAACAAGCACCGCCGCTAGGCGCCCACTCAGAGGAATCCACCGGCGAGGATTACGGCGCCGACGATATCACGGTCCTAAAAGGACTTGAAGCCGTCCGCAAGCGTCCGGCGATGTACATCGGTGACACCGGGAAGCGGGGCCTGCACCACCTGATCTACGAGGTGGTGGACAATTCGGTCGATGAGGCCCTGGCCGGCTTCTGCACAAAAATTCAGGTGATCCTGCATGATGACCTGAGTTGCACCGTTAAGGATGATGGCCGCGGAATCCCGGTGGAAATGCATAAAGAAGAAGGACGCCCTGCGCTGGAACTGGTGATGACCTACCTGCATGCCGGCGGGAAATTCGATAAGGGTTCGTATAAGATCTCCGGCGGCTTGCACGGAGTAGGGGTTTCGGTGGTAAACGCTCTATCGGAGTGGTGCCAGGCGGAAATATACCGGGACGGCAAAGTGTTTATTCAGAATTATAAACGGGGCCAAATTGATACGCCCATAAAGGAGACCGGTACCACCCAAAAGACCGGCACCACAATAAGGTTCAGGCCTGATTCGCAGATTTTTACTCAGCGTGATTTTGACTTCGCCATAGTGGATGAGCGCCTGCGGGAACTGGCCTACCTAAACAAAGATCTGAAAATCACCTTGACGGATGAGCGCTCCGAACGGGCGCGCGAGGAGGTGCACTTTTATCGTGGCGGGCTAAAACAATTCGTGCAGTATATCGATAGATCCAGAACACCGATCATCGATGAGCCGCTTTACATGGAAGGCGAGAAAAACGGGGTGCCGGTTGAGCTGGCCCTGCAGTATAACGACGGCTATAACGAGAACATTTTTACATTCGTTAACAGCATCAATACCGTAGAAGGTGGCACCCATTTGGCCGGGTTCCGGACAGCTCTCACCCGATCATTGAATCAATACGCCCAGCGCAACAACCTTTTTCAGAAGTCCAAGGGCGGCAAGAACACATTTACACTGAGTGGCGAGGATGTGCGCGAAGGGCTGACGGCAGTACTATCGGTGAAGGTGGCCGAGCCGCAGTTCGAGGGTCAGACCAAGACCAAGCTGGGCAACGGCGAGGTCAAGGGCATCTGCGATTCGATCATCATGGAGGGACTGTCAGATTTCTTTGAGCGTCACCCTCGCAAGGCCCGGAAAATAATCGAAAAGGCCGAACTTTCCGCTCGTTCCCGGGAGGCGGCCCGCAAAGCCAAGGATCTTATCCGGCGCAAATCGGCCCTGGACTCGGCCAGCCTGCCGGGAAAACTGGCGGATTGTTCCAACCGGGATCCTCAATTCTGTGAACTCTATCTGGTGGAGGGCGATTCCGCCGGCGGCTCGGCCAAGCAAGGGCGCGATCGCCGCTTCCAGGCGATCCTGCCGCTCAGAGGCAAGGTGATCAATGCGGAGAAGGCCCGGATCGACAAACTACTTAACAACAATGAGATCCAGGCTATTATAACCGCGCTGGGAACTGGCTATGGTGGCGACGAGGAAGGGAACGGGGCCGACAATACGGAGAGCAGTGCCAGTGATTTCAACATCGAAAACCTGCGATATCACAAAATTATTATCATGACTGACGCGGATGTGGATGGCAGCCATATCCGCACATTGCTGCTGACTTTCCTTTATCGGAAGATGCAGCAGCTTATCTTCCAGGGGCATGTGTATATCGCCCAGCCGCCGCTGTACCGCTTTCGTCAGGGGAAGAAGGAGCATTTTGCTTACAGTGACGAGGAGCGGGATCGCGTATTGGCTCGGCTGAAAAAAGAGGGCGGGAAGGTTAAAATCGAAATATCACGCTATAAAGGTCTGGGCGAAATGAACCCGGATCAGTTGTGGGCCACTACCATGGATCCGGCGACCCGCACCCTGTTGCAGGTGACCGTGGAAGACGCAACCGAAGCCGATAGCATCTTCTCACGATTAATGGGTGACAATGTGGAATCGCGCCGCGCGTTCATCGAGACCAATGCCCGTTATGTAACCTTCCTTGATGTCTGAGGTTGTGACTGCCGGCGGTTCTGGGCCCCGTTGAATTCTAAGTATTGCATTTTGAAGGTAACTAAAATCAGATGGAAGTAATACTAGGGAGAACCGAATCCCGAGAACTGGTTGACGAGATATCGGAGTCTTATCTCAATTACTCCATGTCGGTGATCGTCAGCCGGGCCCTGCCCGACGTGCGCGACGGCCTGAAACCGGTCCATCGCCGGGTGCTATACGGCATGTCGGAGCTGAGTGTTGGGTATAACCGGCCTCTCAAAAAGTGTGCCCGGATAGTGGGAGACGTGATGGGTAAGTATCACCCGCACGGCGATGCCTCGGTTTACGACGCAATGGTGCGCATGGCCCAGCCCTGGTCCCTACGCTACCCCCTGATCCAAGGCCAGGGCAATTTCGGCTCAGTGGACGGAGACAGCGCTGCGGCCATGCGATATACTGAAGCCCGGATGATGCGAATCTCATCCGAGCTGCTACGGGACCTGGATAAAGACACTGTTAAATTTGCGCCAAACTTCGATGATACACTTCAGGAGCCGACCGTCTTGCCGTCGGTGGTCCCCAACCTGCTGGCAAACGGTTCGGACGGGATCGCCGTGGGTATGGCCACCAAGATTCCGCCCCACAACCTGAACGAGCTGATAGACGGCCTGATCGACTTAATCGACAACAAGGACAATCCGGAATACGGCCTCGAGCAGCTGTTGGAACACATCCAGGGACCGGATTTTCCCACCGGCGCCTTTATCATGGGATCCGGGGGCTTCCGCGAGGCTTATCGCACCGGCCGAGGCAAAGTGATTATTAGAGCTCGAGCCACAGTGGAAGAGGATCGGGGCGGCCGTGAGCAGATTATCATTACCGAAATCCCCTACCAGACCAACAAAGCGCTAGTGGTGGAACGCATCGCCGATCTGGTGCGCAGCAAGAAATTGGAGGGGATCAGCGATGTCCGGGACGAGTCGGACAAGGATGGCATCCGGCTGGTGATCGAGGTGAAGCGCGATGCTATCCCGGAAGTAGTTCTGAACAATCTGTATAAGCACACCCAGCTCCAGGACACCTATGGCATTATTCTGCTGGCCCTGGTGGGCGGTGTCCCGCGGGTATTAAACCTGCAACAGATGCTTAGTTACTTCATCGATTTCCGGCATGAAGTGGTAGTCCGACGGACGACCTATGAGTTGAATGAAGCCCGGGAACGGGCCCACATCCTGGAAGGGTTGAAAATTGCCCTGGAGAACATCGATGAAATAATTGCCCTGATCCGTGCCTCGGCAAACCCCGACGCCGCCCGCAAAGGTCTCAGGAAACAATTCAATCTCTCCGAGCGCCAAGCCACCGCCATCCTGGAGATGCGTCTGCAACGGCTGACATCCATGGAAGTGGATAAGGTGGTAGCTGAACACCAAGTGGTCCTGGAGCAGATTGCCGACCTGGAAAGTATTCTTGGAGACGAAGGCCGTCGCATGAGCATTATCAAAGACGAGCTGCTGGAGGTTCAGCAGCGCTACGGTGATGAACGGCGTACCGAGATCATCCCCGACGCCGGTGACTTTTCCGTTGAGGATATGATCGCCGACGAGGATATGGTCATCACGGTTAGTCACAACGGCTATATCAAGCGTTCGGCCAGCAGCCAGTGGCGCCGGCAAAGGCGGGGTGGCCGCGGTATGCAGGGCGCCACCACCCGGGAAGATGATTTCGTTGAGCATTTATTTATTGCCACCAGCCACGCCTATATCCTCTTCTTCACCGACCGGGGTAAGTGCCATTGGCTTAAAGTGCATGAAATTCCACAAGCAGGCCGTTTGTCCCGGGGCCGGGCAATTGTCAATCTTATCGGCTGTGAATCGGGCGAAAAGCTCAAGGCTTTCGTGGCCGTGCGGGAGTTTCCCGAAGATAGCTATGTTGTCATGGCCACCCGCAAAGGGAAGGTGAAACGTACCTCCCTGGCAGCCTACAGCAAGCCGCGCCGGGGTGGTATCTACGCCATTGATATCGTAGAGGGGGATGAGCTGATCGAGGCCAAGATCTCCAATGGTGAGAACGATATCATCTTAGGTACCCGGGCGGGCAAGTCAATCCGTTTCAAGGAATCGGACGCCCGGCCCATGGGACGCAAAACCATGGGGGTGCGGGGTATCACCCTGGCGGGGCCCGACGACTACGTGGTGGGCATGATCGTGGTGCGCCGCGAAGGAACAATACTGGTGGTTACCGAAAACGGCTATGGCAAGCGCACCGACGTATCAGCCTACCGTGTTCAGCATCGCGGCGGTAAGGGAGTGCTCACACTACGTACTACTGAGCGGGTGGGCAAAATGCTGGCCATGATGGAGGTGGTGGACACTGACGATCTGATGATCATCACCGATTCGGGTGTGATGATCCGGTTGCCTGTGAAGGACATCCGGACCACCGGCCGGGCCACGCAGGGGGTGCGGGTTATCCGTTTAGACGAGGGAGCCGGAATTGCTTCCATCTCCCGGGTGATGGAGGATGAGGAGAGCAGCGATGAAGAGGAAGAGTCCTCCGAAATCTCGTCCTGACGGGTCTTTTCTATAAATGGACATAGAATCGGCCCCACCATAAACGGAGGGGCCGATTTTTATTCGGGGCGCTGATTTAGTAACACTTCCCGGTTTTCTGCGGCTTTTCCAGCCGTTAAGAAGAGCTATCGGTCTTTTGAATAATCCCGGAATAGGCGGCCAAATATACCCGCTGAATTCACCCTTAAAGAGATTTGGTGAGTGGAAAAGATTTAAATCTTTACTTTATCGTATGCCCCGAATAGCTAAAACATGGTTGGATTTGACCTTTAAATTTATGCCATGGGTTATTCAGGAATTCCTGATGAGGCTGATCTTCGGCAGGCGCTTGAGCGGGTCCGCAGCCGCATCGCCGCCGCACAGGCGCGTAGCCCTAATGCAGCTGAGCACGTCACTATTGTGGCTGTTACTAAGGCCTTCCCCGTTGAGGCGCTGACTGTCGGGTACCAGGCCGGCTTACGGATTTTTGGTGAAAGCCGGGTCCAGGAAGCGGCGGCCAAGCTGCCACAGTTTCCCGAGCGAGATCAGTGCCGGGTGCATTTGATCGGGCACCTGCAATCCAATAAGGCTCGCCAGGCGTTGGAGCTATTTGACCGGATAGAATCGGTGGATACGCTCAAACTACTCCGGCGGCTGGACCAGATTGCCGGCCAGCTGGGAAAACGAGTGTCGGTCTATCTGCAGGTGAATACCGGCCGCGATCCAGCCAAGAGCGGCTTTGATCCCGATGAGTTACTCCCGGAGATCACCGCAATCGCGGGTGTAGAAAATCTGGAGGTTTCCGGCCTGATGACTATTGCCCCCTTGACCGAGGATCAGCAGCGCACAAGAGACTGTTTCTCTCAACTTCGCCGCCTGCGGGCGGAGATGCACATCCCTACCTGTAAGGATTTATCGATGGGCATGTCCGGGGATTTCGAGTTGGCGGTTGAGGAAGGCGCCACCCATGTCAGGCTGGGCAGTGTCCTTTTCGGGCGGCGGCCCGGGCTCAGAAATCAGGCATAGCGGCGATCATCACCAGTCACCACCAGGGCTACTCGATCCTCCGGTGCGATCCAATTCTGCTCGATAAGCAGCTGCAACCCCCGCCAGGCTATCGCCACTTCCGCACCAACGGGGATACCGGCCAGTACTTGCAGCTGTTTGCGGGCCGGTGAGATATCATCTTCCGGTATGGCGAGTGCTGTGCCATTACTCTCGCGTAGGACAGTTAGCATCCAGGCGCCGCCCAAGGGAGCGGGGACATTAAGGCCCAGCGCTCGAGTGTAGGGTTCCGGCCAGGGCTTGGTGGAAGTGGAGCCGGAAAGAAAAGCCTCTACCACCGGGGCGCAGCCTTCGGCCTGCACAGCCACCATGCGGGGCATTTTCTGCCGTACCCAGCCGAGACCGCGGAGCTCCTGAAAAGCTTTCCAGATCCCGATCAGCCCGGTTCCGCCGCCGGTAGGATAAATGACCACATCGGGGAATTTCCAACCCAGCGCCTCGGCAATCTCTAATCCCATGGTCTTTTTGCCTTCGACCCGGTAGGGCTCCTTGAAGGTGCTGACGTTGAACCAACTATCATCCAACTGTTCGGCCATGGCGGTAGCCGCCTCCATGATAGTTCTGCCAGCCAAAACCACCTTTGCGTCGCAGTCCTTAATTTCGCGTACTATTTTCCCGGGGATGGAATCAGGCAGGTAAACCAGGCAGCTTAGATTGCCTGCCAGGGCATAGCTGGCGGCAGCCACGGCAGCATTGCCGGCGGAGGGGAGTGCTATCCGCGAGACACCCAGGGCCCGGGCCATGGATAGGGCCACACACATACCCCGGTCCTTGAACGACCCGGTGGGATTGCCGGTCTCATCCTTCAGATAGATTCTACGGCTATTATATTCGATCTCCCGTAGCGGGGTGTTTCCTTCGCCGAGCGAAATCCGGTATTTTTCTGATACGGATGGTAAAAAGGCTTGGTACCGCCACAAGGTGGGATGATCGATCAGGTGCTCGTCGGGGTCAATCCCTTCCGGTGAGAAAAAATAATCAGCCCGCAAGGGTTGGCTGCATTGCCGGCAGACACTCTGCAGTTCATGGGCGAAGTGGGCTTTGCCGCAGGAGACACAGGTTAAAGTCATGTATTAACTTACTGCCAAGCCGATTGCAATTGTAGGCGCGCCCAGTGCGGCGCAGGCTAGAAAACATGAATTTAAGTACCCAGTCAACCCCGGCCCTGCTGCTGGACATCGATATCCTGAAACGGAACATTGCCAATATGGCTACCCGCGCCCGGCGGCTGGGGGTGACTTTACGGCCCCATATCAAAACGCATAAATGCTTTGAGATTGCCCGGCTTCAGCGGGAGAGCGGCGCGCAGGGGATTACGGTCTCAACGCTCACAGAGGGCGATTTTTTTGCCAGGGCCGGCTTTGATGACATCACCTATGCTGTGCCGTTGGAACCCGGAAAAATCCAACACGCTCTGGCCCTGGCCCGTGATATCAGTCTGGGCGTCATGGTAGACGATCTGGCGGTGGCGGAAATGCTGGACCGGGCAGCGGGTGTCGAGCGGCAGAGAGTCGTAACTTGGCTAAAAGTAGACTGCGGCTATCACCGCGCCGGTGTGGATCCCACCAGTGTCTATGCCCTCCAGTTGGCCCAGGCCATCGCGGAGGCGGAGCACCTGGATTTCGCAGGACTGCTGACGCATGCCGGGCACGCTTATAAAGCGGTGGCGGTCTCCGAAATTCAGGCGATTGCCGATGAGGAAAGACAGATTTTAACTCGATTCGCTGAGCAGTTACGGACCAGGGGCATTCAGGTGCCGGTCCTAAGTGTGGGCTCCACGCCGACTATGGCTTTAGCGTCCGACCTGGAGGGGATTGATGAAGTCCGCCCGGGTAATTATGTTTTCTATGATCGTACCCAGTTGGCCCTGGGCTCCTGTCGACCACAGGATTGTTCATTAACGGTCCTGGCTACGGTGATTTCCCATCAGCCGGATAGCAACCAGGTGGTGATAGATGCAGGGGCGCTGGCGCTGTCCCAGGACCCGGGACCAATACACCTTGATTCAACACCGAATTTTGGGGCGATTGTATCGGATCGAGAAAATATGTCCTTTTATACCTCGTTTCACGTTGTATCAATGTCTCAGGAACACGGCATCATCAGGGGGGAATCGGCGGCAGATTTGACCGGCTTGACTGTTGGTAGCCGTGTAATTATACTACCAAACCACTCCTGCCTGGCGGCGGCCCAGTTTGATGAGTATGTGGTTGTTAAGGGAGAACAAGTAGTAGACCGGTGGAAAATTCACCGCGAGCGGAATCGGCCGGTATAATTTCGTAACGGGCAAAATTAAAGGACTCGATAAAAACCGGGAGGAAAAACGATGCAAACCAGACAGTTGGGTGAAACTGATCTGCACCTGAGCGTTATCGGCTTTGGGGCCTGGGCGCTGGGGGGCGGCGACTATGCTTTCGGTTGGGGGCCACAGGACGACCGGGACTCCATTCGGGCCATTCAGGGGGCGCTGGATGTGGGGGTGAATTGGATTGATACCGCTCCGGTTTACGGACTGGGCCGGTCGGAGGAAGTGGTGGGGCGGGCCGTAAAGGGCATTCGCGATGAGGTGATCATTGCCACAAAGTGTTCCCTGGTCTGGGACGGTGACGGCAACATTTCCAACTGCTTGAAACGCGAGAGTATCATTCGGGAGGCAGAGGACAGCCTGCGGCGCCTACAGACCGATTACATCGATTTATACCAAATACACTGGCCCAGCCCAGCGGTGGATATTAGGGAGGGTTGGGAAGCCCTGGTGGAGCTGGTGAAGGCGGGCAAGATCCGTTATCCGGCGGTATCCAACTTCGATGCACAACAGCTCGATCAGGTATCCACCATTTATCCGGTTGCCTCTTTGCAACCGCCGTACAGTATGTTCAAACGAGATGTCGAGGCGGAAATTATGCCCTACTGCCGGGAGAATGGTATAGGAGTGGTGGCCTATTCACCGCTGCAGAACGGTCTGCTCACCGGTAAGTTTAGCGCGGAACGAGCGGCGGCTCTCCCCGAAGACGACTTTCGCAGCCGCAGTCCCTATTTCAATTCACCCCAGCTGGAGATTAACCTGGCGACGGTGGAGAAATTGGGGGCAATCGCCAGACTCGCCGATAGAACACCCGCCCAGCTGGCGCTGGCCTGGGTGTTGCGCCAGACAGAAGTAACCAGTGCCATCACCGGGACTCGCAAACCGGAGCAGATTAAGGAGACAGCCGAAGCTGCGGATTGGACCCTCGACACCGAGACAATTGAGGAAATAGCAACGCTGCTGGATGATCGCGAGAAACAGATCGCGAATTCTTCAGTTGAGTAGTATTGGCCTGTTTCTCCTTACTGGCGAGGGGCCGGTTGTCCCCAGGCGGGCCAGGGGATTGCCGCCGACCCAAGTTTAGAAGTAATAAAGGAGACCGATCGCTTGACCGGTCACACTCAATTCCAGTGAATGTCCGGGACCGGCCCCTTGCTGGGCCAGCTTAAAGCCTCTCACCAGCCCGATTCCCAGCCCGGCGCCGGCGATCACGTCCGAAGGGTAATGTTTATTATCATGGATGCGGCTGATACCGGTGATGACAGCGGCCAGATAGAAGGGCCCGCCGACCCGGTTACCGTACAGGGTTCGGATCACTTCAGCGACACCAAAGGCCGCGGAGGTATGTCCCGAGGGGAATGAGGTTCGTGAGGTCTGGTTAGGCCGCTCGCGCCCCAAAGCTACCTTTAGCAGCCCGGTGGTTGTTCCCACGGTTACCAGGCTGGTGAAGGCGAACTTGAGATGCCGGGCGGATCCCTCGGTCGTAGTGCCTTTGTTGTGGTCGACGAGACAGATAATCGGTAGGATAGTAATTGCGGCAGCACTTCCTCCCCACCAGTCACCGAAACGGGCAACAGGAGCGGGCATGAGTCGGCGGCGAGAGGGCATAACTTCATGATCTATAGGCAGGGCCAGCAAGGTACCGGCCGCCATCAGGCCCCACAGGCGTCTCAAATCCGGGCTGGTGATCGAGCTATAGAGTCCCCGGCCGATCATCTGCAGGATATTGGGATCATCCTGGCGAGCCGGGGCGACAGGCAGCGACTGACCCGCCACAATCGTTTGGCTGACCAGCATGATGGCCGCCAGCAATGCTCGAAGGTTATCAGGCATGGGCCGAATTTCAGGCTGGCGAAGGGCACAGGCAGCAACTATTTGGTGGATATGCAAAGGCCCCCCGAGATTACCGGGAGGCCTGGCGATTGTCGCAAGCGTCGAGTTGTTTTTATTTGACGGTAATGCGCCGCGTCTCTTCCTCGACGGGGGCGGCCTTGTTGAGGGTGATGGTCAGGATGCCGTTCTTGTACCGGGCGTCTACCTGCTCCTCGTCGACCTCGGTCGGTAGAGCGAATGAGCGGCTGAACTTACCCCGCCGCAGTTCGGCGCTGTGAACCTGATCGTTTTCCTTGGTCTCGCGATCCTCGAACTCGCCCGTGACGGTCAGGACACCATCATGGATGGTGACCTCGATGTCTTTCTTGTTCATTCCGGGCAGGGCCGAATCGAAGATCAGCTGGTTTTCGGTTTCCCGGATATCGAAAGCCGGGGTCCAGGAACGAGAGGCCCGTTCACCGGCCAGAGGGAACGAGAACATCTGGTTGAACAGACGGTTCATGTCGTCGAAGGGGGCCAAGCGGACCCGTCGGGGTACATATTTTATGAGTGTCATGGTTGATTCTCCTTTAAGTTTTCATTCATTTTTCAACAAGCATTGGTTGCTTGCCACCCGAGGAATGCACAAAGCCCGTGCCATAGCCAAGGTTATGCCGATTTGAACCACACAACAATTAAAGTTGACAGGGCCACGGCCAGATTGGCAGGCGCGGCCGGTTATTCTGGCAGAGGGCCGTTGGTAATTAGGATTATCTACTGAAGCGTAGCCGGCAGAACCGTTCGTTGGTGATCATATGGGTCACGATCTTCATCGACCTGATGGGGATCACCCTGATCATTCCCTATATCAACGACTTCGTGGCGGACCTGGGTGGCGATGAGCAGGCGGTGGGCTTTCTGCTGGCCAGCTATGCCGCCATGCAATTGCTGTTCGCCCCGCTGTGGGGCCGCATCAGTGATCGGATCGGGCGGCGGCCGGTGATCATCATCGGGCTGGCGGCTTCCACTGTGGCCTTTACCATCTTCGGCGCGGCCACCGAGCTCTGGCTGCTGTTCGCCTCGCGGATGCTGGCGGGCATCGCCAACGCCAACATCTCCACCGCCCAGGCCTACGTGGCGGACATCAGTACGCCGTCGGAGCGGGCCGGCCGCATGGGGCTGGTAGGGGCGGCCTTCAACCTGGGCTTTATCGTGGGCTTTCCCATCGGGGGGATCCTGTCGACGGCGTACGGCAACCAGGCCCCGGCCTACTTCGCGGCGGCCCTGTCGCTGGTCAACTGCCTGGCGGCCCTGGTGATACTGCCCGAGTCGCGCAGCAAAGAGGAGCGCCGCGCGCATCTCCGGACCGCGCGGGTGAGTGCTTTCCAGGTTATCGCCATCGGCCTGCGCAACGTGCGCCAGTTCTGGGCCCGGCCGGCGCTGTCCCGGACCCTGACGGTGTTCTTCCTGTTTACCACCGCCTTCAGCGTATTGCATGTGACCTTCGTGGAGTACGGCCGCGACATCCTCCATATTTCGGCCCAGGAGCGCGGTTTCGTGTTCATGTTCATCGGTATCGTGGGGGCGGCCATCCAGGGGTTGGTGGTCAAACCGTTGGCGGCCCGAGTGGGTGAGGACCGGGTGATCGAGATCGGTTTGTTGGCCATGGCTATCGGCCTGGCGTCCATCCCTTTCCTGCGCAGCGTGGCCCAGCTCTACCTGGGCGCGTTCTTTGTGGCGCTGGGGAACAGCCTGGTGACGCCCTCGGTGATGGCGGTAATCTCCATGCGCTCGGGCGAGGGCGAGCAAGGGGTCGCCATGGGAGTGACCCAGAGCATGGGCAGCCTGGGGCGCATCCTGGGTCCGCCTTTCGGGGGGCTGACCTACGCCCGGATCAACTTCATGTTCCCCTTCCTGGCCGCCTCGGGGGGCGCGCTGGTTGCCCTGGCGTTGTATATCACCCGGCCACGACCAGCCGGCACCGGTTCCCGTTAGACCACTCACGGGTTCACCATAGGGTATCGTTGGGGTACCAAAAGGACCGCAAAAGAACCTCGATAGGCCAGCTAAAGGGCCGCAAAAGGGTATCAAAAGGATCACCTTCACCGACGGGCGAGGTGGTCCGTTGTTTTTTTCAGAAAAAACCACTATGACACAAAGGGAAGAAATACGAGTATAAGACATTAAGAATAAAGAGGTTAACCGCCCTTCAACTTGGGAACCCATTTGCAGATACTGGAACCGTTTGTCCATTCCTTCCACCCCACCCCTTCGTTCCGCCCATCCGACAAACTCAGGGCAAGCCCCGACACTTTCGTGTCGCCCCCACTCCCCGCATACTGCGGGACAAATCCCGCAGGAAGCGGGGCGGACCTTACCATGGCACGCGGTGATTACAGTGGCAGGCCTCGGTACCCTCATTATTGCCGCTCCTCAAAGGTCTCCTTCAGCCGCCGGAGTTCGCGGGTCATGACCAAACTGATCTGCCGGGTGAGCTGTTCCCGGCTGTCCGACAGCACGGGGGCGGTGGCCTTATCGGCATCCAGGCGGGCCCGCACCCGGTCGGCCAGGGCCTGGGCGGTGAATACGATCTCCCGGCGGCGGGCGGTCCAACGGTCTTTGCGCATCCACCGCTTTACCGTGACGGCGCTGGGTGCACCCCGGCCGTAGCGGTCCTTCAGTACCCGCACTACCTGGGGGCCGGACAGGCCGGCGCAGTAAAGCCCGAAAGCCTCCTCATGGAGCTGGCGGGGAAAGGTGCGGTGCTTTGGCGGGGGCGTCGACATGGGCCGAAGGTAAGGCCCCGGGGGATGGGCGTCGTTCGCCTGGTGCGCGGAAGAGAAGAAAGACTAACCGCAAAGGCGCAAAGGGCGCCACAAGAATAGATGAACCTCAAAAGGCTTGTCCCGCAGCATGTGCGTAAGGGGGAGGAGGCAGTGGGGGCCTGGAGGAAGTTTAATAGTGCTTGACAAAGACATTCTTTAGCCATATATTTGCACTTAGTATGAC
>SDBU01000242.1_pt1 | contig 78427 bp, 67 predicted proteins | sample 2277071 | NCBI WGS metagenome assembly SDBU01 (sample SAMN10397929, study PRJNA504765) | marine sediment metagenome | isolation source: marine sediment core GS08_GC12, 126 cmbsf | place: Arctic Ocean: Gakkel Ridge, Loki's castle | collected 2008 | reverse complement strand
AACACCAAGCCGGCCGATATCTCTGTACTCCCTATGGCTATTTTCTTTGTTCCGGAGCCTGTCCGCCGTAGCTTTAGCGAAGGCGGATGCTTTTTGTGCCTTTTTGTGGCTTAAAAATCCGCGAAATCTGCGTAATCCGTGGTTAATAAACGATTTACGTGCCTGTAAGGCACTCTACAACTGTAGAGATACATTTACAGATGTCATGAGCGCTTTACAAATCAGACTTTTTATGCAAAACAAAGCCAATTTCCGAAAAAGTCAAATGAACGTAACTAAAGTATTAACAAGGGATTATGTACAAATGGACACTTGGTGGAGTGGGAAAACAAAGCCAATTAAAGCCAATCAAAGCCAATCAAAGCCAATTAAAGCCAATTAAAGCCAATTAAAGCCAATATAATGCCAAAACAAACCCAACTTGTCCTGCGTAGCCTCTGGCGAAGCCGGAACAAACCCAATCAAACCCAATCCCCCGCTGGGTCAAGTCACCGTTTCCGCAGTAAAGTCCTATCCAAAAATCGCCGAAAATACCCCAAGCGTCGAAAAAACATCACACAAGGAGGAAAACAAAATCAAAACTCAATTTATTAAGGAGTTTGAAAATGTCCTGGAATTTATTTGAAAGAATTATCAACGCCATCAGGCCTGTCAGAGAATCCGAGCAGCCATCTAATATGCCAGAGCCCTGGCCGCCGGAATTACAGACAGACGATACATCACAATCTTGTCCTGAAGGTCATACCGAGACCCCGGAAGCCTCTGAAGAACCTTCTCCAGAGTTTCAGGAGGCCGTCAATCCGGCACACCCGCATCAATGCCAGGATTAACAGGAAGCTGGATCTGGGCGGTCCACACACAGTCTCTGGTCAATCAATCTTCATCGCCTTGATAGCGTCGCTGTCGAACGCTTTTGCGCAGAACTGGGCAAGAAGCGCCCGATCGTCCAGTGTGTACGATGCATCGCCCGAGAGCGTTTTGATGTTGGCATTGACCTCTTTCTCCAGGCGCATGCCGATCGTGAACATATGAATCCGCTCATCTTGCAGCACGTAGCGGATGGCAGCGGCGGGCAGTTCCGCGAGGCGTTTCTTGTCGAATCCCGGCACAACGTATCCGGACCATGCGCCGAGAACGCCTCCACCAACGACTTTCATAGCGACGATGCCCATGCCGTGTTCATGGGCCTTGGCGATGCATGCGTTGCGCAGTTCGGTCATCCTAGCGGTCCATATTTGATTGTGCCCTCTGGGAATGTATCCGTAGGACAACATGCACTGGTCGAAACCACCGGAGGAAATCAAGGCCAGCGCCTTGTCGAAGTACGAGTGGGCGCTGAATCCGATGAACCGGACGACGCGTTCGTCGCGGAGTTTGACCAGCTCGCCGTGAACCTTCATCGCCTGCTCGACGGTCATTTGCTCGATACCCGGCGTGCCGTGGATCAGGATGGCGTCGAGGTAATCGGTCTGAAGTTCTTTGAGCGATTTCTCAACCGCCTTGCGCACCCAGCCCGGAACGGTCGTCTCGACCTTCGAGACCAGATAGACATTGTCGCGTACGTCCTTCAGCGCCTCGCCGAGAATCGCCTGGCTTTCCATGTAGTTGCCCGCCGTATCGTAGTAGCGCACACCCTGATCGTAGGCGTAACGAACCAGCTTCACACGATCTTCGAGCGAAAGAGGACTGCCCCAAATCTTGACAAGCCCGGCGCCGCCGTAGCCGAGGATCGGTAGTTTCACCCCTGTCTTGCCGAGCATGCGGGTTGGAATCGCATCGCCGGCATCGATCTTCTTCTCATTCGGCGACCCAGCGGACACTACTCCTGCAGAAACCGCACCGGCAGCGGCTGCTTGCGCAGCCATTTTGAGAAACTCACGTCGTCCCAGTGTATCATTCATTCGGTTCTTTCCACTCCTTTTGCGAGCCGGACGACTGCGCTGTGAGCAATCGCCGCACAAGATTACACCACTGTCTACTTCGGCGAGGCCTCGCCGTGGGGGTACCGGTAGTCGGCACGAGCGTTCGTCGACACTTGCTTGGTGGACCCGTCCTTCAATGTGTACAGGTAGAGTTTGCCGCTGGCGTGGTAGACGATCGCTGTCTCGTCCTTGGTCCAGCGCGGGTAGGCAAACCAGGGATTCGGATTCGCCTCCTCGTTGGCAAACGGCCTGGCGTTTGTAATAGTGCGCTTCTTCGCGTCGAAGTCGGCGATGTAGAGTGTGCGTCCCGTGTCTTTGTACCTGAATCCCGTCTGGTACTCGAAACAAACCCTTTTCTCGCTCGGCGAGACACTAACACGGTCCAGCAGCCCCTTCTTCGCCAGCTCGCAGTCGATGCGTTCGTACTTGGGCTCACCGCCCACATTGGGCGTCATCAGGTAATATCCGTGCCCCTGCTTCGGATGTGCCGACTGTACCAGAATCCTGCCGTCCTCCAGACACGTGTATGCCCAGGTGTGAAAGCGCTTGTTGGTGAGGGCGACCTCCTCGCCCGGTTTGGCGCCCACCTTGCTCTTCATCACATAGAAGCTCCCCTTCTCCGGGTTCTTCCGGTTCCAGATGGGCGTGTTGGATCCGTCACGCGTCCAGGTTTGATTGAAATCCGTGTGTGTGCCGTCGGTCAGCTTGTGGAAGCCCGTGCTGTCAACGTTGATAACACAGATCGCGGTTTTCCACATCACCGTGACAGGGTGATTCTTCAATCGGCGAAAGAAGACGAGCATGTTGCCGGTCTTCGACCAGGACGGCTTGAAGTCCTGGTGGCCGGTTGTGAGCGGCTTACCTTCCGGCGTGCCGTACGTGTTAACGTGAATTTCGCCGTTAACGAAATAAGATCCCCTAAAGGTGGTCGCCGCGGTCGCCGTTGACTCACTGCCGGTCTTGCCGCCGGTTTTGCGGAGGAGGGCGGCGATTTTCGGCCTGGTGGCCTTTATTCTCTCAAGATCCAGTTGCATCTGCAGAAGCCCGCCGACGTAGCGATAGATTCCTTCCAAATCCTGGCTCCACTCACCTGCCACTGTATCCAGCGGCGTCTCCGCCCTGATGTTTTTCGCATTCACGTCTGCGCCTTTGCTCAAGAGCAGCTTCACGGTCTCGGTGCGGCAGAAAAAGGCTGCGATAAGCAAAGCGGTTGATCCTTCGTTGTTCCCGGCGTTGATATTCGCCCCCTTCTCGATCAGCAGTTTGGCAGCCTCGGTTTGGCCAACAAGTGCCGCTATCATCAAAGGCGTACTGCCCCCTGACGGCTCCTTGGCATTGAGGTCTGTGCCGGCTGCCGAGTGCTGCTTGATGGCTTCAATGTTACCCTGCGCCGCAGCCGTCCATATGTCGACAGTTGGCGCGTCAACCTTCGATTGTGCTTCAGTCTGCCCACACACTCCGAGAAATGCGATTACTAAAATCCATGCTGCAACCTTGTTCATTGTAAGTCTCCTGATTCAATAAGAAGTACACTAATTCTTGAGTCTAATCAACTTTTCACGGTTTTGCAAGAAACACGACAACCACTTTTTTTCTTATACACCCCGCCGGGATAGTAGGTTACATGTTTTCTTCGCAAACTGCCCACATCAAGGCAGAGTATGTAATCTCATAGGGAATCAAAGATATTCGTACACCTCAAACACCCACTTTCTTCAAATCTTTTCCCATTTTACCTTTGGACTTGCTGATGCCTGTCAACTTGGCGTGGTCAGCAGCTTTTCTATGCCAAAATGTGCATTTCTTTCTGCGAAAGACCAAGTATAACTCCTTTCATCGGCGATTTTTGTATCACATAATTGCAGTAATCATAAACAGTTACAGACATTCGTCCTAAAATAGCCACTTCTACGCATAAAAACTGGTATATTGTTTGCTCGTCTGTTATAAATTATGTGTAATATTAACGACCAAACCCTTTTGAACATGATATAAGGAGGCAAGTAATTATGGCAGTTAAAGAATTGGCATTTGAAGGCGATGCAAGAGCCGGGCTGCTGGCCGGCGTAGAAAAGCTGGCAGCAGCGGTCAAACCAACGCTTGGCCCCAGAGGCCGAAACGCTATTATCGATAAAAGCTGGGGCGGACCGACCGTAACCAAGGACGGTGTAACGGTGGCTGAAGAAATCGACCTTATCGACAAGAATGAAAACCTCGGCGCACAACTGGTAAAAGAAGCCGCAAGCAAAACTTCAAAAGTCGCCGGCGACGGAACAACAACGGCTACCCTCCTCACCGAAGCATTGTTCAAGGAGGCCTACAAGAACCTCGCGGCCGGGGCGGATGCTATGGCCCTCAACCGCGGTATGCAAAAGGCTGCAAAGGTGGTAACCGACAAGCTCGCCTCGCTGGCAAAGCCGATCGACATCACCAAAATAGACGACATAATCAATATCGCCTCGGTATCAGCTAATAACGATATAGAAATCGGAAAGATTATGGCCAAAGCCTTCCAGCGGGTCGGCAAAGACGGAGTAATTACCGTCGAAGAGGGCAAAAGTTTCGAAACATACGTTGATTTTGTGGAAGGGATGCAGTTTGACCGCGGCTACCTTTCTCCCCACTTCGTAACCGACCCGGATAATATGGTCTGCGAGCTGGATAAACCATATATACTTATTCACGAGGAAAAAATCAGCAACGTAGCCAAACTCATTCCGCTGCTTGAAAAGATTGCAAAAACCAAAAGGCCTCTGCTTATTATCGCAGAAGATGTTGAAAGTGAAGCTTTGGCAACGCTGGTGGTCAACAAGCTAAGAGGCATCCTGCAGTGCGCGGCTGTAAAAGCGCCCGGATACGGCGACCGTAGAAAAGCAATGCTGCAGGACATAGCAATCTTGACAGGTGCCGAGCCGATTTTTAAAGATTTGGGAATCGAGATGGAAAATATCAGCATCAAACAGCTCGGCCAGGCCAAAAAGGTAACCATCGACAACGATAATACAATCATCGTTGAAGGTGCCGGCAGTCAAGACGGCATCAGCGGCAGAATCAAACAAATCCAGAGCGAAATAGAAATCACAACAAGTGATTACGACCGTGAGAAATTGCAGGAACGACTTGCCAAGCTAACAGGCGGTGTTGCTCAAATCAATGTCGGTGCCGCAAGCGAAACGGAAATGAAAGAACGAAAAGCTCGAATCGAGGATGCCCTGCACGCTACCAGAGCAGCCATCGAGGAAGGTGTCGTTGCCGGCGGAGGTGTGGCCCTGATCCGCTGTATCGACGCAGTCAAACAATTAAAACTCAAAGGCGATGAACAAACCGGTGCCGATATAACGGCTAAGGCCCTCACAATGCCCTGCTACTATATCGCCGCCAACGCCGGAGCAATACCAAATCTCGTGGTTAATAAAGTCGCCAAAGGCAAAGGCAGCTTTGGCTACAACGCTGACACAGACAAGTACGAAGACCTTCTCAAAGCCGGCGTCATCGACCCGGCAAAGGTAACACGAATTGCTCTGCAAAACGCCGTAAGTATAGCAGGCCTGCTGTTAACCACAGATTGCCTTGTCTCCGAAAAGCCTCAAGATAAAGAAGAAATGCCTCCGGGGCCGGGAGGCGGAATGGGTGGTATGGGAGGTGGAATGGGTATGATGTAATACCGTTTGAAGCCCATGACATCCTGCAGATAAGTGAAATGAGGATGAACAATGTGTAAAAAAGCAAAACCGTTCCAAACTTATACACCTGTATACAGGTACAGAATAAGTCTGGTAATTGTGCTTACGGTGTTGAGTGCCTTTGCAATTTCGGCTTGTGCCCAGATTACCGCTAAATCAGCATTATCTGAAACCACAGAGCAGCGTGATGAACGGATGCAATGGTGGCGCGAGGCAAGATTCGGGATGTTCATCCACTGGGGCGTATACTCTGTGCCCGCCGGCAAGTATAAAGGCAAACAAATAGCAGGCATCGGGGAGTGGATTATGGAAAATGCCAAAATTCCCGTTGCTGAGTACGAAAAGTTTGCTAAAAAGTTCAATCCCGTCAAATACAATGCCGACCAATGGGTGCGAGTCGCCAAAAATGCAGGGATGAAGTACATTGTCATCACAAGCAAACATCACGACGGCTTCTGTCTGTGGGATTCGAAGGTGTCCAATTATGATATTATGGATGCTGCGCCGTTCAAACGTGACATACTCAAGGAGTTATCTGTCGCATGTAATAAACACGGTATCAGGCTGTGCTTTTATCATTCCATAATGGATTGGCACCATCCCGATGCACAGGCGCCTTTCTATCCGAACTATGACGACCGCGGCGAGCGTTCCAATCCAAATTTTGCTCGTTATGTAAAATCGTATTTGAAGCCGCAACTCAAGGAGTTAATCACCAATTATGGACCGCTTGGCGTGCTATGGTTCGACGGTGAATGGATAAAGGACTGGACTGAACCGCAGGGTATAGACCTGTACAATTATGTTCGAAGCCTTCAGCCTGATATTATTATCAACAACCGTGTCGGCAAAGGGCGTAAAAGTATGCAGGGTATGACCAAGGAGGGATATTTTGCCGGCGACTTCGGTACGCCCGAACAGGAAATACCGCCGACGGGGCTGTCTGGTGTCGACTGGGAGACTTGCATGACGATGAACGACACCTGGGGCTTCAAGTCATACGATAACAACTGGAAGTCAACGGAAGACTTGCTTCGCAAGCTCGTGGATATTGCAAGCAAAGGCGGAAACTTTCTGCTCAATGTTGGTCCTACCGCCGAGGGCCTTATCCCTGAAAACAGCGTCGAACGTCTCCAGACAATGGGAAAATGGATGGCCAAGAACAGCGAAAGCATTTACGGCACCACGGCCAGTCCCTTTGAGAAACTTCAGTGGGGCAGATGCACGGCAAAGCCTGGCAAGCTGTATTTGCATGTTTTCGATTGGCCCAAAGACGGTGAGTTGAAGGTACCAATGCCGAGAAAAGATGTTCAAAAAGCATATCTGATTGCTCATAAGGACCGTGCTGAACTGCTCTTGGGTAGTGATGATAAGGGCAATCTCGTTGTTACGGTACCCCGTAAGGTGCCCGATGTGATCGATACCGTTGTTCTGTTGGAAATGGAGGCTGAGGCGGCTGTCATTGCCCAGGCCAAAGATGGTACGGTTGTTCTTAAGGCCAGTGATGCCGTTGTCCGCGGAACAAACGCGAGGTACGAGTCTGGCGGAGGCAAGGACAACATAGGTTACTGGACGAATCCTGACGACTATGTCATCTGGCGATTCAAAGTGACCCAAACAGGAACTTTCAACGCCGAGGTGACTTTTGCCTGTGCTGCGGGTTCGGGCGGCAGCGAATATACCCTCTCGGCAGCCAAACAGAAACTTGCCGGCAAAGTAAAGGACACGGGTTCCTGGACAAACTTTGCCACCGAAAAAATTGGAATGCTGAAAATCGCCAGGCCCGGTACTTACAATCTTTCGATTAAGCCCGAGACTATGCCCGGTGGTGCAGTTATGAACCTCAAGTCCGTAACGCTTGTGCTAATCAAATAATAAGAAAATAAATCGATGTGTTTTATGTGTACTCTAAATGAGTAGTTAGAAAGTGGAAACCAAGTAGAAAAGGAGTGAGTTATGAAACTTAGACCTTTGGACGATAGAGTTGTAATAAAACAATTAGACGCAGAAGAAAAGACCACAGGCGGCATCATTCTGCCCGACGCCGCAAAAGAAAAACCACAGATTGGCAAAATAATAGCCATTGGGCCGGGCAAAATGCTCGACGACGGCAAACGAGGCAAAATGTCTGTAAAGAAAAAAGACGAGGTCATCTACGGTAAATATATAGGAAGCGAAATCGAAATCGACAGAGAAAAATATGTGATTCTGCGAGAAAGTGAAATCCTCGGGATTATTGAAAGGTAATTCCGAAAGGCAAATAAAAAACATCTTTAACATTTTGTGGAAGGTTTTTATAGGGGTAAAAAAATGGCAAAGCAAATGATGTTTGATGATACAGCACGAAGAGAGCTTAAAGACGGCCTGTCACAACTGGCCGAAGCGGTCAAAGTGACCCTCGGACCGACCGGCAAAAACGTCATACTACAGAAAAGCTGGGGCTCTCCGAAGGTAACAAAGGATGGTGTGACGGTCAGCAAAGAAATCGAGCTGCCCGAACCATTCAAGAATATGGGCGCAAAGATGGTCAACCAAGTCGCCAGCAAAACTTCCGATGTTGTCGGCGATGGGACAACTACTTCAACAGTCCTGGCGGAAGCAATTTATATCGAGGGCCTGAGGCACGTAACCGCAGGTGCAAATCCAATGGCCATCCAGCGAGGAATCAGTAAGGCTACTGAAATTGTAACCAAATTCATCCAATCGGTCAGCATACCTGTGAAAGGTCATAGTGATATTGCGAAAGTGGCGACTATCAGCGCAAACAATGACCCGGAAGTTGGTGAAATTCTTGCTGATGCAATTGATAAGGTCGGCAGGGAAGGTGTTATCGAAGTCGAAGAAGGCAAGGGAATGGAAAACGAGCTGAGCTTCGTCGAAGGTATGCAGTTTGATAAGGGTTATATATCCCCGTATTTTATGACTAACGCCGACACCCTCGAAGCCGTCCTTGAAGATGCCTATATCCTGCTGCACGAAAAGAAAATATCCAACATCCGCGAGCTTGTCCCGCTGCTCGAAAAAATCGCCCAGGTGGCAAAGCCGCTGTTGATTATCGCAGAAGACGTGGAAGGTGAAGCATTGGCGGCACTGGTCATTAACCGCCTGCAGGGCGTATTAAGAGTGTGCGCCGTCAAGGCTCCCGGCTTCGGTGACCGCAGAAAGGCAATGTTAGCCGACATATCCATCTCAACGGCAGGACAGGTAATCACCGAAGACCTGGGTGTCAAGCTCGAAAGCATTGAGCTTTCGCAATTAGGACAGGCCAAAAAGATCGTTATCGGCAAGGACACAACCACAATAATCGAAGGGGCAGGCAAAAAGAAGGACATCACTGCTCGCTGCGACCAAATCCGCAATCAAATTGAAAAGACAACCAGTGACTACGACCGTGAAAAGCTGCAGGAGCGGCTCGCAAAGCTGACCGGCGGAGTCGCCGTCATCAAAGCCGGCGCCGCAACGGAAACAGAAATGAAGGAACGCAAGGACCTGCTGGAAGATGCACTTCACGCCACAAGGGCAGCGACCGAAGAAGGCGTGGTCGCAGGTGGTGGTGTCGTGTTCTTACGTGCTATCCGCCAGGTAGAAAAGGCCAGAGCAAATGCCAAAGGCGATGAGAAAATCGGCTTTGACATTGTATGCAGCGCACTTAAAGCACCGACAACCCAGATAGTAGATAACTCCGGCGACCAGGGCGATGTGGTCGTTGCTCAACTTCTCGAAAAAACACAGAAAGATAAAAATATCGGCTACAACGCCAACTCCGGTCAGTTCGTTGATATGTTCAAAGCCGGAATTATCGACCCGGCAAAAGTCGCCAGAACCGCCTTGGAAACGGCCGCCTCCATAGCAGCACTGATGCTGACGACTAACGTATTAGTTACAGATTTAGACGAGAAGGACAAAGACGAAGAGCCAATACCCGGTTCAGTAAGATAAAACTTGGTGAGGTGTCTCAAGTCGCTGGTGATAAGACACGAAATAACAGATTATGGCCAAGCGGGATTATTATGAAGTTCTGGGGGTAAGCAAAAATGCCTCCGAGGCTGATATTAAGCGCGCATATCGGCGCAAGGCGATGAAGTATCATCCGGATAAAAATCCGGATGATAAAGAGGCCGAGGCAAAGTTCAAAGAATGCGCCGAAGCTTACGAGGTCCTAAGCGACCCCGAAAAACGTAAGCGTTATGACCAGTTCGGTCACGAAGGTCTTCGCGGAATGGGTATGCGTGACTATCAGCATATGTCATGGCAGGACATCGGCAGTATGTTTGGCCTCGACGATTTGCTTGGTGGAATCTTCGGTGGACGAAGCAGGAGAGCAAGACGAGGCGGGCCCACACGCGGCTACGACCTCGAAACCACAGTCGAGCTAACGCTTGATGATATCGCCAAAGGTACAGAGAAGACAATTGAGTTTACACGACAGGATATATGCGCAGAGTGTAACGGTAACGGCAGTGCTACAGGGACAACACCGGACAAATGCCCTACTTGTGGCGGGAGCGGCCAAGTAATCCGTGAGGTGCGAATGCTGGGCGCAGTAATCAACACAGCCTCGGATTGCCGACAATGTGGCAGCAGCGGACAGGTCATTACTAATCCCTGCAGAAAATGTAAAGGCACCGGCAGGTTCCCTAAGAAAAGAAGCCTCAAAATCAAAATCCCGCACGGCGTCCACGAAGGACAGGGTATAAGAGTCGCCAGCGAAGGTGAACCCGGCAGAAGTGGCGGGCCAAGAGGCGACCTCTACTGCTACGTGAGAGTAAAACCCCACGATTTCCTGCAGCGCGACGGAAACAACCTGATTGCTATTGTCCCCATAAGCTTTACACAGGCTGCCCTGGGGACAACTATCGACGTGCCGAGCCTCGATGGCACAAGAGGCCTTAAAATCCCACCGGGCACACAATATGGAAGTGTCTTTAGAATCAAAGGCCAGGGTCTGCCGGACATCCGAACACGTCGAACCGGCGACCAGCTCGTGCAAATCACTATCGAAACACCCGCTAAGCTAAACGCAAAACAGAAGGAACTATTGAGAGAGTTCGCCAAAACCGAAAACAAGACTGTGTCTCCACAGTCCATACGTTTTTTCGAGAAACTGAAAAAATACTTTGGTAACAACCGATGAAGAAGAAAAAATCCGAAACGCCAAGGGAACAAAAACAGGCTGAAGTAAGATGCAGTGAGCTATCAGACTTCTATGGACTGTTAGACAAACTACTTCCGCTGGGCAAGGAACTTCTCTCAGAAGTACTAGAAAAAAAACAGAAACATTTGGTAAATATACGAGATAAAGAAAAGGATGACCTCAAGTATGCGCTTGAGATTGAAAAGGCAAAGAATAGCTGTTGGAAAGAGTACGCGAACATTCTTTTCGCTCAATACCAGCGCCTCAGCGCCGACTATGCAAATTTGCAGAAGCGCACAGCCAAACAAATTGTCGATACGATTGGCTATGAAAAGGAGAAAATCATAAAAACGGTTTTGCCGGCTATGGATAATTTCGAACATACACTCCAAAATGCAGGCTCCGCCGATACTGTTGAAGTACTTATCAAGGGTATTCAGATCATTTACGACCAGATGCTCGACATCCTAAAGTTGCACAACGTAGAGCAGATAAAGGCACTTGGGGAGCCGTTCAATCCCGCTATGCACGAAGCAATGATGCAAAAGACCGAGCACGACAAAGAAGAAAACATTGTGCTCGAAGAGTTCCAAAAAGGATATAAACTCAACGGCCGAGTCATTCGACCGAGCAAAGTAATCGTCAATAAGCTAACAGAAGAACAACCGGCTGAGCAGGAAGCGAAGCCGCCGGAACAAACAATTGACCAATGTGAAACAACCGACATGGAATAATTGCTATGCCGACTTATGAGTATATATGTGAAAATTGTGGATGTGAGTTTGAGCGGTTCCAGTCCATAACAGCCAGAGCTCTGCGGAAATGTCCCGACTGTGGAAAGTCAACCCTGAAACGGCTCGTAGGGACCGGCTCGGGCATAATCTTCAAGGGCTCCGGATTCTATCAAACCGATTATAGGAGCGAGAGCTATAAGGAAGGCGAAAAAAGCGAGAAAAAAGCTGCCGAAACCGACAAGTCCACTACGAAAAAGAAAACCGCTGATAAAAGCAAAGATTCAAAGTCCACAGATAAACCCAAGCCAGACCCTAAAGGCAAAAAGAAATCAGCGTAGCCACTTTATTTTATCAGCTCCGTGATTTGTTTGAATTGCGGATGTTAAGCGATCTCAACTACCCCGAATGGTGCCCTCTCCATAAAGCGAATCTATTATTCGCTTCCTGCAACCACAATGCTCAGATGCACCTTTTTCGCATCATTCACTCGTAGCGTTGGCTTTTCTAATTCTTCTTCGTGCTTAGTAATAATTGGCTTTACCGGGATTACCAAATCGTCAACAATCTTGATAATCCGCTCCGTGCTAACATCATCGAACTTTCGCTCACCTTGAGTCTTGGTGTCAACAAACAGCGTTGTCGAATCGCATTTCTCCCAAATATTGGTCAAATCTGCCAGCAGCACATTTAAGTCCTCCCTGCTGCAAGTAATAGAATATACGCTTTTGCCTCTCCGGGTTTTCAAGCTAACGCTATCCGAAAGCTCGTTATCCTCAATCGCCTTGCTGATAAATGCGTTAACCGTGCTCAAAGTATTCGTCTTCAATTCAAGCCTGCCGTCAAATGCAACCGGGGGCACAGCGGGTTTGTAATCAGACTCAGGGGCAACAATTGTGTAAATCACCCCCGACAAAATAGCTACCAGCCCGAGCATAGCAGCGGCAGCCAAAACCTTGCGAAACATCAGATGCCTTACACCCACTCGCCTATCGGAACGTTCCTCGCTCCAGGCGCGCTCGCCCGATAGTGTCCCTGTTTCAAGAGAAGCTTTAACCTTATCCAGAATCTGGGCCGGTGCTTCGGCACGAGGCAAAGAGCTAACTAACATTTTACTGTTCTGAAGCTCCCGCAGCCGCTGCGCAACTTGCGCATCATGCGAAATCAGCCGTTTAACCTCGGTCTGTTCCCTTTCTGTCAGCTCACCATCAATAAAGCTATTCAGTAATTCTTCGATATTTGGATTTTCTCTTTCACTCATTGCAAAATGGCCTCCATAATCTTTCTTAGATTGCTTCTGGCCCTGCTCAGTCTGCTCTTAACCGTACCCAGTTCGATATCCAGCACCTCTGCGATTCGAGCATATTTCATACCTTCAATATCTCGTAAGACAAGCACCACTCGATGCTCATCATCCAATTTCATCAGCGATTGTATGACTATCTTGCACAGCTCTTTGTTCTGAGTCACAACCGCCGGGTCGGGGCAGCTTTCATCAGTCAAAAACTCCTTCAACTCTCGCCTTGTCTGCCGGTTGTGTTCATCGTCTTCAGTATCCAAGCTTCTGTGCTTAAGTCTGACACTTCGTTGGCAGTAGTTCAAAGTCAAATTAACGGCTATTCTAAACGCCCAGGTATAAAAGCTGCTTCTGCCCTCGAATTCATTTATCTTCTCTATTATTTTGACAAACGTGTCCTGCGTAAGTTCCGCAGCATCATCGTTATTTCTGCACATTCTCAATATGACGTTATAGATGCGATTCTGATACTTAAGGATAAGCCGTTCCGTCGCTGCAGAATCGCCCTGCCGGCACCGCTCAACCAATGCAGCATCGTCGATGTTGATATTTGCCGTTTTTGTCACATCTTTTCCTATTATTTAGACCAGCATTGCCCCAAAAGGTTCCGATAATAAAACGAGGTCAAACCGTAGGATATCATTGCAGATTAGCCCTTTTTGGTCAATCTAATTTAACCAGGCAGGCAAATATAGAATGCACCTAATGTTTGTACACGGCCGCAGAAAAATCACTTTGTGCGGGTAAGGGCAAACTCAGCCGAGAGACGTTTGCCGTTGGGACATATACACGTGGCTTGTAATATGTAGTTTTGGTTTGTCTCCGACTCGAAAGGCAAATCGAATTCGTAAGCTCTTAAAAAGTCCCGCCAGTAGCGATTGTTTTCAACTACATCGGTCAAATCATTGTCCGGCCAGATAGCAACTCTCCTGCCCTTCGGCTCAGCCGAGCGTGGAACTCTCTCGTACAACTCAAAACGAAATATCCCAGGCGCCTTTATCTGATAACCAAATGAGTCCAACAAACTCACATAGACCTTTATCTTTGACTCTTCTCTCGCGTCGTTGACGCCAGTGAATTCAGTTAATGGCACAATATCGATTTTTTCCGGAGTATAACGAGCATAGAAGGAAACTTCATTGCAATCGTTAACATACTTAAGCGGCGTTTCAGTCTTCTTAATGCCGACCTGCGGCGGCTCACAACCGACCGCGGCCAAAAGCAATACTAAGAAGAATATATACGCTGTTAAATGAGTCGTTTTCATACTATAAGTCCTCATCGAGCATGTGGCCAAGGCCATATTTTTTCGCTCGCAAATAGTCGATGTTATGCTTACTCGGCTCAGCCCTCAATGGTATCTGCTCAACAATCTTTATGCCATAAACCTCCAGCCGACTTATCTTCTTCGGATTATTGGTCAGTATTCGTATCTCCCTCAGCCCCAAGTCGCGACAAATTTGAGCGCCAATTCCATAATCCCGCTTGTCGGCCATAAAGCCCAGCTTCAAATTCGCCTCAACCGTATCAAGACCCTGCTCCTGAAGTTTATAGGCCCGCAGTTTATTGGTCAGTCCAATGCCTCTGCCCTCCTGCCTAAGATAAACTAGGGCCCCTTTGCCGGCCTTTTCTATCATCTTCATCGCGGTTATCAATTGATAACCACATTCGCACCGCTGCGAATGAAACAAATCCCCGGTCATACACTCCGAATGCACTCTTACCAACACCGGCTCATCATGCTCGATGGGCTTGCCGCTCTCATTCAGGTCGCCCACGCCGCCCTTGCACAGCGCCAGATGCGGCTCAGATGATAGCTTACTCTCATAGCCAATCAGCTTGAATTCTCCGTAGTCCGTAGGCAAATTCACGCTCTCAACACGCTTGATCTGACTCTCGCGCTGCAGGCGATATTCTATGAGCTTGGCGATCGAAACAATCTTTAGTTTGTGTTTTTCACAAAATTTCAACAGTTCCGGCACCCGTGCCATCGAACCATCTTCGTTCATAATTTCACAGATGACGCCAGCCGGTTTTAGATTCGCCAACCGCATCAAATCAACTGAACCCTCAGTTTGTCCCGCTCGAACCAATACTCCACCTTCTCTGGCGCGCAATGGAAATATATGGCCTGGCCGAACAAGGTCTTTGGCTTTGCTCTCGTCGGCAATCGCCACCTGAATGGTTTTTGCCCTGTCAGCGGCACTGATGCCCGTACTTATGCCATCAGCCGCGTCAATACTAACCGTAAACGCCGTACCGAATCGGGCCGTATTATCGACCGTCTGCGGGTACAGACCAAGCGAATCACATTTCTCAGCCGTAAGTGGCAGGCAAATAAGGCCGCGACCATACTTTGCCATAAAGTTGATAACCTCCGGCGTTACCTTTTCAGCTGCACAAACCAGGTCCCCTTCGTTCTCGCGGTCTTCTGCATCTACAACCACGATCATTTTACCCTGCCGAAGCTCTTCCAGGACTTCCGATATTTCGCTAAATTGCACTGCCATTTCTTAGTTATCCAAACCTGCTAATTTAAAACATTCAGGAATTCATCCAGCTAATCTTCCAAACGCTACGAGTGTTATCAAACCGTGTTTTATTCATTATTTCACAGGCTCCAAGTTATCGTTAACTAAAGATGAATCATCTAATTTTGCATGGTCACTTTCCACGTCGGTTAACACATTGTTGGTGAACACTATACGCTTGCTTGGTTCACCTTCGACGACCAGTGCCTTTGGCCGAACACCCGAAAACACGTTGCCGGAAATAACCACATCTGAAGTTCCGACAATAATCATACCGCCTGCCTTACGGTCGTCGGCGCCGCGTTTCACTTTGCCGCCTCCGATGTAGCTGTCGGAAAAGTTGTTGCCTGTAACGGTGATGCGCCCACTGTTGGGGCCTATCGCTAAAGCGTGCCCGCCCATGATAGTGAAGGTGTTGGCGCTGATAGTACAGCCGTGCGCGTCGCGCAGGTCGATTCCTCCCGATTCGTCATGCGCTATGACATTGGCACTGAGCGTTATACCATAGCAGTCTCGGTCGAGCACGATGGCGGTGCCTCTGCACTCCTCAATCATATTGCCTGAGACGACCGAGCCGTAGGTGTTCTCAATGACGATACCGTCGCCGAGGTGGTCGTCGAGGTTGTTGCCGGTCATGGTAAGATTATAGCTGTCGATGCACCGCACCGCGTCCCGGTTCTCCTCAAACTGGTTCGAGGAGACAATAATATCGTGGCAGCCGATTAGATTGAGCCCGGTGTCCTTGTTGTAGGTGATTAGCGAATCGCAAATGCGAGGGTCCTCGTAGCAATTGTCAAGGACAATGCCGTCACCGCCGTGATAGCTTACTGTAACACCATCAATGAACACTTCGTTGATGCGCCGCGCCTCGATGCCGGAGCCGCTCTTATCATTGCCGGTAATACGAAAGTTGGCCAGCCGAATCCGCCACAGTTCATGCTTTCGGTCATCGGAGCCGCTGGGGTGCTGAAGTATCAATGCGGGTTTGCCTTCAACGTTGACGTTCTTAATGTGCGTTGCAGTACCTGCCCCTTCGATGAGCAGGTCAGACGTAGAGGCCTTCAAGGGTTCGTTAATCTCAAACGTGCCCGGCGGGATACGGACAACACCGCCGCCTTCCGGCACCGCGTCTATCGCAGCCTGGAGAGTTGGATAAAAGCTTGCATCGATAACAGCCCCGGCTCCGGGTAAACGTGGACAAGCCGAAGCGCTGCGATGGACCTGACAACCTGTGCCGCAGAAAATACTCATAGACGCCGCAACGATTAAAAACCAATACGCCCGTTTCATCTTACGTCCCTTTATTAACATCTATATTCAACTCTCTGAAATGACCGCCCGTCAAAAATGCCAATCAATTCGCAGATACCCGGACGACAAAGGAAAGTCCCTACTTTCCTTGCCCGGCATCTTGCTCGTACTCCTCATAATAGCGGATTCCGTTGCGAATGTAAATAAGAGTTGCCAAAATAGCAGTCCCCGCCGCAGACCACCATAACACCCGAAGAAAGCATATCCAGCCGGGTAAAAAACTTGAGATCTCCGGGCCAAGCAGAATCCCCGCTACCATCGACAACTGCAGAGTTGTCGCAGCCTTACCGACAAATATGGGAGCGGTGTAAATCTTCGAAGTGATAAAATAAAGAGTGACGAATCCTAACGTCAAAACCGCGTCTTTGCTTATTATCAAGATTACAACAAGTGACGGCAGTGGAAAATCATCAACACTTCCCTGCTTCGAGATAAGCAACAGGCAGGCACTGGTTATAAGCAGCTTATCCGCCATAGGGTCAAGAAAGGCACCAAGTCTGGTAATCTGCCTGTTTCGACGAGCCATATAGCCGTCGACCGCGTCACTAATTGCCATGAACAAAAAAATAAAAATAGCGATATAGCGCATCACGTTGCCGAATTCAGCATCGTTTATCTTCAACATGCAGCTAATGAACGGAACTATTAGCAGAATCCGAAGAATCGTAATCCGATTGGCCCAACTCAGTTTCATAGCCATATTCTTCTCCGCGATACCCAATACGATATTAAGTACATTCCCTGTTCGAGCCGCCAATAACAGCAATATTTTCCTTTAGGTCCATTGCCGGTATAGTAAACAGCTTAACAGAATTTGGCAATAGAATATTGCTTGATGTAAAACACTCTCGTTGATAGAATTTAGCGGACTCTTTTACGCATTAACTTTGGCAGAGGCAGATTCTAATTTCACATCACATGGAACTATAAAGGTATGGCAAACAAACTGGCGACAGCATATCACAATCTTTCGATCATGCTTGAAGCCGGAATCCCAGTGCAGCGATCGCTAAACACTATTGCAGCGGGATTAAAGGGGGAACTGCGAAAGACTTTTTTGAACTTAGTTAAAGGTGTTTCGGCGGGCAATTGTCTCGCGGAGACAATGAGCAAATACCCGAATGTATTTGCCACTCTGGATGTGATGTTAGTGGATGCCGCCGATACATCCGGTAACCTGTCCGAGAGTTTGAAGCTGCTATCAGAATGGTACGATTTTAGTAACCGGCTAAAGAATAGACTCATCTCAGGACTAATGCTGCCGTTAGTGGTTATTCATATTGCCGCCTTAGTTGGTCCCCTTCCCTACCTGTTTATGGGGATCATCAACGTGGCCGGTTATATCATAAAGGTGGCAATAACATTGGCTTTATTTTACATACCACTTTCAATAATTCTGGCTACTTTGCACCTGATGCCAAACACAGGCACGATACGCAGATTTTTGGATTTTGTGGTACTGAAAATCCCAATTTTAGGTCTGGCAGTTAGGCAGCTTGCGCTGAGCCGATACTGTCGTGCATTTAATATGCTGTATAAAGCAGGCATTCCGATCATACAATGCGCGCAACAAGCGCCCGGCGTAACAGGCAACGTCATCGTGGCAGATGTAGTCAAAGGCGGTGCCGAAAGTGCACAAGCCGGAAATATGGTTTGGGAAGGATTCTCTCCAAAGCTTCCCGCGGACTTTCTTAACATATGGCGGATCGGTGAGGAAACCGGTGAACTGGACAATAGTATCAAACGGCTGGCTGATAATACGACCGAGAATGCTGAGCAATTGTTTTCTGAATTTGTCCAATGGCTGCCGCGGATAATTTACTGGCTCATTTGTGCTGTGATAGTCATACAAATTTTAATGATCGCCTCTATGTTATTCGGGGCGAGGTAGAATCAATATAGTTGCTCTTCTCCAATGTCGCTTATATAGATGATCCGGGGAATTTCTGAAGCATCATTTCATTCATCATATAGTCGCCAGGAAATAAAAACCGACAGCAATAAGGACGACTCCGGCTACAATTCTTATAGCAGCCACTGTTGTCTTCGCCCTGGCCACCGACTTACCGAAAGACACCCCCAACATAATCGCTGCTAACGGCAAACTGAACCCGACTGCATAGGTGACCAGTATCGCTAAAGTCCAGAGGGTGTATCCCTGCAGAACGGCTACTCCCAACACAATGAAAATTCCGGGATTGCATGGCATTGAGCAGAATCCGATCCCTCCTCCGATGACGAGGCCGAACAACGCCGCAGGGAAGAGTCCTGTCGGCCGTGATTTGCCTTCGGGAACTTTCCTCTTGCCGAATTTAAAAGGGAGCAATCTGAGTGTGCCCAGACCAAAAAGGATTATGATAAATCCGCCAAAAAGCTTCCAATACCTGCCCAGCGTAGTTTGAGCAACTTGGCTCATAAAGCCCGCCACGCTTCCAAGAATGACGGTCGCAATTATTACACCGAACATGAAAAAAAGGCCCGCAAGTAAGACTGCCTGCCAGCCTTTGCCCTTCCGCGAGCCCGAATATCCGACTACAGCCCCCAATATCGGAAAAGTACAGCAGGCACATGCTATCGAACTCACCAGCCCAAGAAGGAAAGATGCAAGAAGAACGGTATAACTAAACGCACCAGACTCAAGGGTCTGTTTAATCCACTCCTGCAATATTCGTCTCCCTAATTAGAGGAGGTTTGCGGGCAGCAGCCCGGAACAGCCGTTGTTGGACAACAGCCCGGAGTCTCCGTTTCCGAAGAGCTGCTTGGAACCGCGGCTTTCGGACAACCACTCGGAACCGCTGTTTTCGGGCAGCATGAAGAAGGATTATTCGCCTTCTTCTCCAAAGGGCACGTTACATTGCCGGGATTGGCCTCGTCGGGCCCACAAACCTTGGTGGGTGAACAGGCCTTGTTCAATGGACAGACACCGGCAGAACCAGCACCGCAGGGTGAATTAGTCCCGTTTGACAGCACCGAATGGGCCGCCAACGCACCAGCCGCCAGTAATACCAGGATAAAAAGCACCGTCTTCCAGCTTTTCCAATTCCCGGAACCGGATGAGCAGCAATCGCCGCCCGAACCTGATGAATCATTGCAACTCTCGTTTTGTTGTGCCTTATCTTCATTTATTTCCATCTTTTTTCCTCAAAATTAACGTTTTTTCCATTTTTTCCCACAATAATGACATTAAATTATAAATACGTATTTACTCCATCATCGGTTCGCTCCTTTTCGGCTTATACTTTAACCGCAATCTTAATATTATAACCGGAAAAGTGAGATTTGGCAAGAATATAAAATAATAGTATAGGTCTCATTTGCATTGGGCAAAATTGCAATGGCGATAAAAACGGGCTCCCGTTCCCTGCTTTGACGGGGACGAGTTTACACCTGCGAAAGCAGACGCATGCACAAGTTCCGCTGGGCATGACAGTTACTACTTATTTTTCTTTCCGAGGCCGAGTCCTTTGCCTGGACGCCCTTTCGGTTTACCCTTGCCCTTTTTGCCCCGAAGACCCTTCGGCAAGGACTCTTCGGCCACCACTTCCCAGGGACCGTCGACATGCACGCCTATTTCCCACTGGGTCTCTCCGTGACGGTAATAGCGGCCCTTGAAGTAGAAATGGTTGGGAAGTTCGACGACGACATAAACGCCCCTCCCCGAGTCATAAACGAGTTCCACGCCGTGCTGCTTATGGCGATAGCCGTGGGCGGGAGCGTGCGGCGGAGGCCCATGGCCGCGTTTATGGACCGATGACCCGCCAATTGTAACACTCCTGCACGAGACAAATATCAGTGTGGAGCACGTTAGAGCAACCGCTAATAGGAATGAGTACTTATGCTTCATAGTTAATCCCTCGTACTATTTTATTAATCAGTAAACTACGAAACTTATTGATAACACGGCCAAATATAACACAATTGTAGGACAAAGCAACAGTTTACTGTAAAAATTGGGAATATTACCAACGTTCCTTTTTGACTATGAACTAAGAACTACTCACTAAGGGCCTTCTGTGTCCTTTATGGCAGAACAAATTCGTATTAATCCGCTTCGATACAGACAAGCGCTCCGTCGGGAACATTCGGAAGCTGTGATAGGTCACCTTTAATCGTGCCAATAATATTCACAGCCGATGCAGCACGAATTCCGTCGGCTTCTGAAGCAGGAGTCGGCCCAAAAAATATACAAAAAGCACATCCGGTCGGCCAGTATCCCAATTCTCCCGCCTCCAGAACGTCCCGACTGTCTGCCTCAAGCTCAGCCTCGACAGGAATTGAAAAATATATCTCACCGCCCCAACGACTCCCTTTTGTCTTAATCGGAAGTGCATCAACAATAGACTTTGCCGTCGGACTGTCGTTAAGCTCCGCTGCGACCTGAATTTGACCTGCCGTGATTGTTATTGCCTTTGGCATTTATGCTCCTAATAGATTCTGCGGCCTTTCAATCTGTTATTCCGAACAACATTTTACAATCTAATTTCCTTGATGTAAACTAACACGGTTATATAATTGCGAAAGTCTTACGAGAGCTCAAAAAATGACGAAACTTAGTGTTAATCTAAATAAAATCGCTCTGCTGCGGAACCAGCGTGATATCGGTATACCGAGCGTATTAGAGTCGGCCAAGACCGTCATCAAAGCCGGCGCTCATGGGGTTACGGTCCATCCCAGGCCGGACGAGCGACATATAAGATATGATGATGCCCGTCGGCTAAAGAAAATGCTTACTGTCGAGTTCAATATAGAGGGAAATCCCTTCACAGGCAAACTAATGGAGCTTTTGCACGAGCTCAAACCAGACCAGGCGACACTGGTCCCGGATGAACCGGGCGCCAATACTTCCGACCACGGCTGGAACATGCAGCAAAACAAAGAGCGACTCGAACCGGTCATAAAGCAGCTTACTGACTTAGGCATCCGTGTCAGTCTTTTTATGGACCCGGACACCGAAGGCATCAGGATTGCTAAAGAAATCGGAGCCGACCGTATCGAGTTATATACCGAGCCGTATGCAAGGGCGTTTCGAACAAACGAAAACGTAGAACAGATGCTTGAGCGATTTGCCGTCGCTGCAAGATTCGCTAATGAAATCGGCTTGGGACTAAACGCAGGTCACGACCTCAACCTGAAAAACCTCGGCAAATTCTGCTCTGCCGTCCCGGGCATATTGGAAGTCTCCATCGGCCACGCCCTTATAGCGGACGCCCTCGAAACCGGACTCGACAATACGGTAAAAGAATATTTGAAAGTGTTAGCTCAAAATAAGTCAGGCCACTAAGACGCCTTTAATATCAAATGATGGATACCGGATTTCAAATTTCGAAATTCCTTGTTCGACATTCATTATTCTCTGACGTGGTGCCTTCGTGGCAAAAATACTTATAAAGGAGAGAAAAATGTTTACAGGAGCAATGGTGGCGTTAATTACGCCTTTTCAAGACGGCAAAATCGATTTTGATACGCTCGATGAGCTGGTTGACTTTCAACTGGACAACGGAATAGACGGGATTGTACCGGTAGGCACGACCGGTGAATCGCCAACACTAAGTCACGAAGAGCACAAACAAGTTATCGAAAGAGTGGTCAAAGCCGTCGGCGGTAAAGTCCCCGTAATAGCAGGGGCCGGCTCAAACTCAACCGCCGAGGCAATCGAACTGACTGCATTTTCAAAAAAGGTCGGTGCCGATGCCACTCTGCAGGTCGACCCGTACTATAACAAGCCCACACAGGAAGGCTTTTATCAGCACTTCAAGGCAATAGCCGAGGAGGTTGACCTGCCAATAGTATTATACGACATACCCGGCCGATGCGGTGCCGGTATGACGCCCGACACGATTGTCCGTCTGGCTGAATTTGAGAATATCGTCGCTGTAAAAGAGGCGAACGGCAAACTCGACCATGCCAGCGAAATCGCAACCCGCTGCGACCTGACCATTCTCTCAGGGGATGATTCTCTTACGCTGCCTATTGCTTCCGTCGGCGGCAAAGGCGTTGTTAGCGTCGTGGCGAATATCGTCCCCGCTGACGTCAAAGCAATGACCGATTTAATCCTCGAAGGCGATTTGGTCTCAGCAAGGCAATGGCACAACAAGCTCTTTGCCTTATGCAGAAATCTGCTCAGCCTGTCAACCAACCCAATACCGATCAAGGCGGCGGTATCAATGCTGAATCTGGCCTCGGAGGAGCTGCGTTTGCCCATGACGCCTCTGGACGAAGACAAAAAGGCTGTCTTGCGACAAACACTGGAAACTTACGGCCTGCTACAGTAATGATGCCTTCTTTTCATTTTTCAGTAGGAGCGAAGATGAAACGAACCATTTTTCTCTTAAGCATCTTGGCAGTTAGTGCTGTTGCCAGCGCCGGCACAGAGCTTGGCGCCAAGGACACACAGTTTACTGTCAACGGCAAACCAACATTTCTTTTAGGCATAAGCTTTTACGGCGCGCTCGGTGCATCCAAGGATTTCATCCGCCGTGACCTTGACGACATGCAGAAGTATGGCTTTAACTGGTTCCGCGTCTGGGCGACGTGGGGAGCATTCGATAACGAGGTTTCTGCTGTTGAACCACAAGGAAAGCCGCGCGAGCCTTACCTGGCCAAGCTTCGATGGCTCGTGGCTGAATGTGACCGCCGCGGCATCATAGTTGACGTGACTCTTTCTCGCGGCAATGGTGTGACCGGCCCTGTCCGACTACAAAGCGCCGAAGCATTGCGCCGCGCCGCCAAAACCATTGTTACATCGCTCAAACCTTACCGCAACTGGTATCTTGATATGGGGAACGAAAGAAACATTCGCGACAAGCGATTTGTCTCGACCGAGGAATTGGCCAGGTTACGAAAGTTTGTCAAAGGCCTCGATCCTGACCGTCTGGTTACAGCTTCATACGTTGGAGACATCAAAAAGGATGAACTTAAGACAATCCTTCTTGATGCCCGCGTTGACTTTTTGGCCCCCCACCGCCGGCGAGACTCGAAATCAGCAGGACAAACAGCAGGTCAGACAAAAAAGTATTTCGAGCTAATGAATCAATTGGGCCGAACCGTGCCGGTCCATTACCAGGAGCCGTTTCGGCGAGGATTCACACCAAAACGGTGGCAGCCGAATGCGCAAGATTTTTTAGCTGACTTCAAAGGCGCTTTAGAGGCAGGTGCCGCCGGCTGGTGCCTTCACAATGGCGACCAGAAAGACAAACCCCAAAGCAAGCCTCGCCGCTCGTTTGATATGCGAGAAGCCAGGTTATTTGACCAGCTGGACGGACAGGAGATGAAATTCATTCACCAAATCAAAGTGATAATCCCTAAGACGGCTGCCAAAGACAAAAGCAAAAATTGAAAAATTCTTTACTTGCCTGATGCCTTTCGCATTGTTGTACTCTCTGCAGCTATTTCCTGCGTTTCACTTTTACCTTTTTACTTTTCGCTTTTACCTTTTCCAGGTCAACCTTGCGGCCGTTTTCGTCCACGACCTGCCCATCTTGCCAGATATGTTTTTCCTCCTTGGGCTCTAAACCACCGTCCGCGACACTCGAAATCAGCCGAACAAACCGCTGCTGAAACAAGAAAGTATTTTGAGATGATGAAAGGGCTTGGTCGTACGATACCGGTCCATTACCAGGAACCATTTCGACGAGGATTCACACCGAAGCGGTGGCAGCCGAAGGCTGAACAATTTTTTGTCTTGACGACTGGGGGTGCTTGAAATATAGTCTTATTATGGCTAATCTCAGATGTGCCAAATGGTTTGCCGGATTTGGGTATTGGGTGGCGATAATCCTTATGCTGGCAGGATGCGGCGTTTTTGGGCGCAAATTTACCCTTTCGGATTTGAAAAGCCCCGATCCGATGGTCAGGATTGTGGCTATCAAATGGGCTGGTGATAATAAGATGTTGGCCGCGGTGCCCCAGTTGGTAGATTCTTTGCAGGACGAAGACAAGTCAGTCCGTTTCTATTCCATTGGGGCTTTGCGCCGGATCACCGGCACAGATCACGGTTACGACTACAAGGCCGCCCCGCACCTTCAGGCTGCTGCCGTCAAACGCTGGAGAGAATCGCTTGACCCAAACGAATTGCAGGATGATGAATATCAAAACGAAAGAACGAGAGAGTTCAACGAACACTCAGATTGAGCTGCGTATATGCGCCAATCCAGATTACCTATCTGTGGCGCGTGCGACTGTGCGCCAAGTAGCTCAAGTTTTCGGATTGGAAGAAGACAAGGCTGAATCGGTCACATTAGGGGTGGTCGAGGCTCTGACCAATGTGATCCGTCATAGCTATGGTGGTCCTTGCGATAAGCCTATTATTGTAAGGCTTAATAAGATTGACTATGGTAGTGAGAGCAGGCCGGCGTTGGAGATTGTGATTCGTGATTTCGGCAAGCAAGTAGAGCCGGAAAGTATAAAGGGAAGGGACCTGGCAGAACTAAAGCCTGGTGGAGTGGGCGTACACATTATGCGTTCGGCCATGGATGAAATCGAATTCTGTCGTGCTGATGATTGTGGTATGCAGTTGCGCATGGTAAAATACATAACTTAGAACGTCCAACAAGAATAGAGAGCTCCAAGTCATGATAGATGGTCATAGTCATCCTCAAGATGTAATTAGGGGTGTCAGACATGAAGGTCAGATTGTGGTCCTGGAAGTGGGCGGGGAAATAGATATGAAATCTTCTGTCGAGCTGAAGGGCAAGTTTCAGGAGCTTTTCAGGGTGAAGCCACAGGTGATTGTGGTTAATATGACATATGTGAAGTTCATGGACTCGAGCGGACTGGCTACTTTGGTGGAAGCTTTGAAGTGGTGCCGTAAGAATGACAGCGAACTCAGACTGGCGGGTTTGTGTGAGCGTGTCCGGAGCAATTTCGAGGTCTGCCGTTTGGAATCAATATTTCAAATTTATGACAATGAAACTGAGGCGCTGTCTCAATGAAAGAGTTGAACTCTGCATCAAAGAGGGCAACAAAGACGAGCGGCCTTACCCGGACTGTAGGATTCCTCGGCCAGTTCATCCTGGCAGCAGGACACAGGATTTTCTCAATGTTAGGAGGGATGTCTTTGCTGTTAGGCAAAGTTGCTTCCAGTACCACTAAGGGATTGCTTGTCCCGGGACAGAGGATAGGGCGTGCCGCCCTGCTTGCGCAGATGGTGCGTGTGGGAGTTAGAGCTGTTCCTATTGTGGTTCTGATACAAGCGGCTATCGGCATGATTCTGCCGCTGCAGATGTTTCCTACGCTCGATGAATTCGGACAATCCGACCAAGTCGCTGCTATTAACGCAGTTGCCGGCTTTAGAGAGCTTGGTCCGTTGATGACGGCTATAGTGCTGTGTGGTTTTGCCGGAGCCAGTATCGCTGCTGAATTGGGGACGATGGTCACAGCCGAAGAAATCGAGGCACTACAGGCTTTGGCCCTGAATCCGGTTCGGTTTTTGGTCGTTCCGCGCCTGCTGGCGACAATAATAATGACGGTAATGCTGACTGTAATCGCCGATGTTGTTATAGTTATCAGCGGTATGTTCACGGCTGCCCAGCTTGGAATTGACCCGGGTACATATTTTTATTTGACGTGTGAGGCAGTTGATGTCGCCGGTTTCATTACAGGTCTCGTAAAGGCGGCTGCATTCGGTCTTGTAATTGGATTGATTGCATGCTTCCTGGGCTTGTCGGTTAAATCCTGGCAAGGTAGTGAAGGAGTGGGCCGGGCTACGACCAACACGGTAGTTTATTCTATCGTAGCGATCGTTGTTGCGGATGCGGTCTTTACCCTGATTTTCTATTCTTACGGACTATTTGACTAAAATAACAAGAAGGATTAGTTTATGGGCTAAGTATTTCGGCTGAAGGTCAAGTGCTATGGGCACAGAAAGCAAGAAAAAACCTATTATCGAAATTCGCCAAATAACAAAGAGCTTTGGCTCCGAACGAGTGTTGGACGACATCAATCTGGACGTATATCCCGGCGAGGTAATGGTGATTATTGGCGGCAGCGGATGCGGTAAGAGCACCTTGCTGCGACACCTTATCGGCTCACTCTGTCCCGACCAGGGCAGCATCAAGTTGTTTGGACGGGATATTACTACGATGCCGGAAAACGAATTCAACGAAATTCGTAAACGCTTCGGCATTCTGTTTCAGTCGGGTGCCTTGTTTAACTCGCTTACGGTAGGCGGAAACGTAGCTTTGCCCCTCCGGGAGCACACTAACCTTGACGAATCCACTATTGAAATCATGGTGAAGATCAAGTTGGAACTGGTAGGTTTACGCGAGCATGCTGATAAGATGCCGGCCCAGCTCAGCGGAGGAATGAAGAAACGTGCTGGTCTGGCACGAGCTATCGGACTGGACCCACAGATTTTGTTTTATGACGAGCCCGGTTCCGGCTTAGACCCGGTGACTAGCGCCCAGATCGACCAGTTGATTATTGATTTCACCAAAAAGCTTCACATGACCAGCTTGGTGGTAACTCATGATATGGACTCGGCTTTTGGCATAGCTGACCGGATGTGCATGATGCATAGAGGTAAATTTCTAAAAATAGGCCCTCGGCAGGAGTTTGAAGCCTTGCGAGACAGCGAGCCCGACCAACTACAAGGTGAACACGACAAATTGGTACGACAATTTCTACGGGGCGATGCTCAAGGCCCCATTACTGATAGTATGATGGCTGGTGATTATGAAGATGATCTGCTTACGGTCAGTCTCAAACACGAGACTCGATAGAATATTTTGTGTCTTTATTGACAGCGGTAACGGAGCAGGAATATGGCAAGAAAAACTCATAATGAGGTCGCGGTTGGCATAACTGTTTTAGTGGTGTTAGTGCTGGCGATTTATATTGTGGTGGTGCTGGCGGACTGGTCCAGTTTGTTCGCGGTTCAACAGGAGATTACAGTCAGGCTTCCCTATAAAGTTGGCCTGAGAGGTCTTAGTGATGGTAGTCCTGTGCATCTGGGAGGAGTCAAGGTAGGTCAAATCACACACACCAAAATCAGCAAACTCGATCCAACCAATACAGGCACTGACGACGTCTACGTATTTTTCACTATGAAGATACCTCAACAATATCCGCTGCGCCGTGATTGCATTCTGGTTCCCCAAAGCAGTGTTTTAGGCGGCCAGTCATTATTGTCCATTGAGGATTTAGGTCAGGAAGGTGAAATGATCAAGGACGGTCAAACGGTGGACTTAATTCTTGCCGACAGTGTAATGGATGCGATCAAACGCGAATTTGACTCCGGCAATCCCGACAGTATCCTTGCTCTGGTGAAGTATGAGGTTAACCGTGATAATGCCGATTCAATCGTCGCTTCTCTCAAGAAAGCTGTAGCGCAACTGGAGAAGAGTATTTCTGCTGTGTCCGGCCAGATCCAACAGACGCTTGCAAAAGCTGATTCGGCTCTTGATACAGCCCAGTCGGCGTTGGAGGATCTCAAGGAATTTGTCGGCGATGAACGTATTGACAGGATTGTCAGAAACATGGCTGAGATCAGTGTGAATATGAAGTTGACCAGCCAGGAGGTTCGCCGGGCACCGTGGAGGCTGCTTTACAAACCCAACAAGAAGGAGTTTAAGATACAGGCCCTGGTCGATTCGGCGGGTGCTTTTGTCGCTGGTGCTGAACGCTTAGATAGTGCTGCCTTGTGTTTGCAGAAGATGATCGCCACAGCGGATAACAAGGTATTGATTGATGAAGACCGCATCAAATCGATGGTTTCGGAGCTGGAAGCCAGCTTCGAACAATTTCAAAAGGTTGAGCAGAAGTTCTGGGAAGAGTTAAAGTGAGCTGCTCATGCTGGATTACGTTGACTTCGCTAATCTCTGCGGCAGCGGGCTTCGGATCGGTACTGGCTAAATGTCTTATGTAGACTAATGTTACAGAGGAAACGCGGATTGTTGAAAAAGGATGAAGGATTGGATGATGCGGATTCTCGCAGGGGGAAAGGTCATAAATGGATGAAGGTCTTGAATACCAACGGAAACAAAGACTTGCATATAAGATTTTGTGACACTATGCAGGAAGAAACAACAAGGGCAACCCAGAGGAATGTTACCAGAGTTTTCTTCGATAAAGGCGGGGACAAAAGCATGAGCGGGGCAGTTTTGATCACGAGAATATAATATGGCAATGACAAAACTGATTATATCCGGACCGGGAGGTACCGAACATGTATTGCTCAATCCCAAAGGCACAACCTTGGGGCGAAGTTCGGATTGTGATATCGTACTTGACGATGACAGTGTATCACGACTTCATGCCAGGCTTTTCCAGGACCCGTTTGGTCGTTGGATTGTCGAAGATCTCGAAAGTCAAAATGGTGTATTGGTCGAAGGTCAATGCATTAAAGCACAGGCAGTGTTGCCTGACGAGAAGATCAGTATACATCCGTTCACACTATCTCTGTTGCAGGAGTGTGACCAACAGATGGTTCCGGAATCGTCGATTCGAAGTGCAAGCTTGGTTATTGATGATGGCTTAAAGGAAGAAATTATATCTTATGAAGCTGACCGAGATGCCATTTTATCCGCCACACTGATTCGGCACCTCAATGAAATCATCGGTCGTTTGCTCGGGCTGTCCAGTCCCTCAGAATTATATTCGGAAGCATGTCACTACCTGAGTGAGATGTTGGAAGCGCTTGTGGCCTTTGTAAGACTGCCGCCCGGTTCAGAGCCACTGCCGATTTCTCCACAGGTTCTTGCGTGCCATTTCAGCAGAGATGCGACAGATATTGCGGTCGAGCAGACATGCAATTTGTGTTTATCCAAGCGTGTACTTGATGCAGTCCGATCAACGGATACACCGGTGATAGCAAGCAGCCATTTGTCTTCCAAACAAAATCTGGGTTTGACAGTTATTGACGAACACGAACCTCATCTCGTTTTCTCTGCTCGCGTAAACGATGGCGACGTACGCGGAGTAGTGGACGCTTTATACGTGGACATCCAGGAGAATAAAGCACCAAAGGAGATGTATGAGTTTGTGGATGCAGTAAGTAAGCAGATCAACTTTGTGCGAAAAAGCCTTCTTTTATCCACAGCAAGGGCTGAAAGACGAGCATTAGACGAACAATTGTCGCTTGCTCGTGACATCCAGTCTAGACTGGCTCCACGTGGGCTGGAGCGTGGATTTGGGATTGGCGTGGCAGTGTTTTACAAGCCTGCTATGTGGGTGGGCGGCGATTATTATGACGTATGGTCGTTAGAAGACGGCCGGATCGCCTTTGCAGTGGGAGACGTATCGGGAAAAGGCCTGCCTGCGGCGATGATAATGTCAAACTTACAAGCGGCTCTGAGGACTACTATGACTTTCTGCTCAGGGCTATCTACAGTGGTTGAGCATGTTAATCGCCATCTTTGTCATAATCTACAGGATATGTTTGTAACACTCTTTCTCGGTTTGTTTGATCCATCAAAGAACGAATTAGCATATGTTAACGCCGGACACGTCCAGCCACTGATTATGCGACCTGGGGAACGTGCAAAGCCATTTGGCAAAGCAACTAACGTACCACTTGGAATTTTTGAAGGCTCATTTGAGATGGGCGTGGAAACAATTCATCCTAATACAAGCCTGGTCGTGGTTACAGATGGGATTACTGAGGCAAACTCGCCTAATGGTGACCTGTTTGAAATGGACCGTTTAGCGAAATTGATGACAAGTTCGGACGTGCATTCTGCGCAAGACCTCGTGCAGTTAATTGCAAAGGGTGTGGCTGATTTTCGTCAAACGCTGGCTCAACATGATGATATCACAGTTTTTGCTTTGGTGAATCATCCAATAGATTCCAATACGAGCTGAACGTGGCACATTTGACCTTATATGAACCTGTTATTTCTTGAGTCATTTTTTTGATTAACGGCACTTTCCTCCGGCCAAAAGAGTTTTTCAAGGCCAAAAACGGCCGATATTCCCTCCTAACGCTTGTACCACTGCACAGCCTCGTGATAGGTCCGCAGCGTAGAAGTAATCATATTGCTGACCGTGTGATTTTCCCTCAAATACTCCTGGGCTCCTCCGGCAATTTGACGTGCCAATTCTCGTCTATCGAGCAACCGCTGCAAACTGCTATAGATACTAAGCTCATCATCAGGGTCAAAAGAAATGGCTGTCTGCTCCTCAATAATCAAATCATCGACCCCGCCCTTACAGGCCGCAACCGCCGCACCAACACTCATTGCCTCCAGTAGTAAAGGGTTAAAAGCGGTACTGGGTGCGGGCTGAATGAAGATATCGCCGGCTGCAACAACCGAACGCCAGGGCCTCAATCTCGGAACAATAGTAACCGTTTGTAAAAGGCCAAGTGCAGCTAACAATCTCCGCATCTGCCTCTCGGCCCGCCCGCTTCCTATCACAACCAGCATAAATTCATACCCATCAATTGTCAGATGCCTCACCGCGCCAAATAGATCCTCAAACTCATCCACATTGTCAAAAGGATGAGCCACCACCATACTCGGCAGCCGAGAAGGTTCGCAAAAACAACCTCTGCTTTCTCCTACAAAAGTGCCGATATTTATCTGCTCGATTCGTTCGGCAAACCTGGGGAAAACTTCCGCAACATTAGCTGCGATACTTTTAGTCGGTACAATAATTTTTGCACAATGGTTCGACGAAATTGAAAGTGGATGTATTTGCCTCTGATACACGAAGTTTTTCCACCGCTGCTGCAGCGAATTAACCGTTAGTACGTAAGGCAGATCCAGTTGACGAGCCAGATGTTTCGTAAGTCCCGCCTTGCTTTCACACAAACAGTGTAGAACGGTAGGCTTTAATCTGCTTAGTTGCTCAACAAGTCCCTTTCTATTTAGGAGCCCCGTTAACGGCAGGTTAAAAGCCGGATGCCTGATAACCTCAACCACCCCGGAGACAACAGAGGCCATATCGCAGCTCGGCGGACAAACCAGAGCCACAGGAATCGACTCATCCGCCAACCCTACCAACAGATGCTCCAAAGATATCGAATATTCAAAGACTGTATGTTCTGATACAATCAAAGCCGGCCGAAGTGACTTTTCCGCAGCAGCCTCCGATGTCGAATGTCTTTGTTCTTTGTTCATCTACTTACCTTGATGCTCTTCGTTCTACTGAATTTAGCATGATAGTACAGGACTTATATATAATGTTATCGTAAAAATTGTTTCTTAGCCACTGCAAAAATCAAAACTCTAAACTTCTTGACAACAATGAATTAAATCTGATACAATATTTTAATATAACCCCTGGATGCTGGTTTTATCATTCACACAATCTCCGCTTTTTTCAGGTGGAACACTGATTGACAGAAGTATGAAGTTGCATAGGCAATCCTGCAATGAGGAGTGAGTTCTCGAATAAAGTGTTGATTTTCTTGTTCTCTCTTACAGCGCTGATGTGCCTGGCTAAAAATTCCATCGTTCGTGCCGAGGATATAGACGTGACCTTAGCGGCCTTGAGAGAGGTCATGGAAGAAAAGTAGTTTTTACGATTGACAAATTTCCTTAAATATGATAGGTTAGTTTTTTAGCAACTCTGATGGATTTTCTTTGCTGTTTTGTGAGAGTTTGGGCCGTGTTTTTTGGCGAAAATCGGCTCAATAATGGGATATTGGGGGCTGGAGGACAGAAAGATGTGTGAGACGAGGATTTCAATCCTGTGGGCAAAATTCACTTTACTTATAGTTGCGGCTGTGTGCTGGCTTTGTATGGCGCAAACAGCCGTCGCAGGCACCATCGTCGGTTGGGGGGCCCAGGTTCCCGAAGGTAACGATTTTGTGGCGGTAGCCGCTGGCGTGGCTCTAAAGTCCGACGGCTCTATTGTCGTTTGGGGCACGAACTACGAGGGTCAGGCCACGCCCCCTGACGGCAACGACTTCGTGGCGATAGCCGTGGGTCAGAACTGCAGTCTGGCTCTAAAGTCTAACGGCTCTATCGTCGGCTGGAGCCGGGACCATTATGGTCAGGCCACGCCACCTGATGGCAATGACTTTGTGGCGATAGCTTCTGGCTGGGATCACAGTCTAGCGCTACTGTCCGACGGTTCTATCGTCGGCTGGGGCTGGAACTACTTTGGTCAGGCCACGGCGCCTGACGGCAATGACTTTGTGGCGATATCCGCAGGTGGAGTTCACAGTCTGGCCCTAAAATCCGACGGCTCTATCGTCTGTTGGGGCGATAACAATTTTGGTCAGGCCACGCCGCCTGACGGAAACGACTTTGTGGCGATAGCCGCTGGCCAACTTCACAGTCTTGCTCTGAAGTCCGACGGCTCTATCGTCTGTTGGGGCGGTAACAATTTTGGTCAGGCCACGCCACCTGATGGAAACGATTTCGTGGCAATAGCCGCCGGCGGCGGTCACAATCTTGCTCTCAAGTCCGATGGCTCTATCGTCGGTTGGGGCTATGACCGTTATGGTCAGGCCACGCCACCTGACGGCAATGATTTTGTGGCGATATCCCCAGGATGGTGGAACAGCTTGGCTCTCAAGTCCGACGGTTCTATCGTCGGATGGGGCTATATCTATTCTGGTCAGGCCACACCGCCTGATGGCAGCGACTTTGTGGCGATAGCCGCAGGCTTGGGTCACAGTCTGGCTCTAAAGTCCGACGGCTCTATCATCGGCTGGGGCGAAGACTATTATGGTCAGGCCACGCTGCCTGACGGCAGCGACTTTGTGGCCATAGCTACTGGCGGATATTATAAGGGGGGCCACAGTCTTGCTCTGAAGTCTGACGGCTCTATCGTCGGCTGGGGCCTCAACGATTATGGTCAGGCCACGCCACCGGACGGCAACGACTTTGTGGCGATAGCCGCAGGCTTGGGTCACAGTCTGGCTCTAAAGTCCGATGGCTCTATCGTCGGATGGGGCTGGGACTATGTGCTGCCTGATGGCAACGATTTCGTGGCAATAGCCGCAGGCGGCGGTCACAATCTTGCTCTCAAGTCCGATGGCTCTATCGTCGGTTGGGGCGAAAACTATTCTGGTCAGGCCACACCGCCTGACGGCAACGATTTTGTGGCGATTGCCGCCGGCGACTATCACAGTCTGGCTCTAAGGTCCGACGGCTCTATTGTCGGCTGGGGAGCGGGCGGACCAGGTCAGAACGGCTGGCCACATTCTGGTCAGGCCACGCCGCCGGACGGAAACGACTTTGTGGCAATAGCCGCAGGGGGCTGGCACAGTCTGGCTCTAAGGTCGGACGATTCTATCGTTTGCTGGGGCTCCAACGGTTATGGTCAGTCCTCGCCGCCGGATGGTAACGAATTTGTGGCGATAGCCGTCGGCGTGTTGCACAGTCTGGCCATCAGGCGTGAGCCGCCAATGGAAGCGACAATGAAATTGACGCCAAAGGCACTGAATCGCAAAAGCAGAGGAAAGTGGGTCAAGGCGCACTTTGTTCTGCCTGAAGGTATTAGGGTTGAGGACGTTGATTCTAATGTTTTAGGCCGGATTGATTCGCTCGGAATCGAAGCAGACTATATGGATGTATTTATCGGTGAGGATGGTTTAGTCAGGGTTGAGATTGCTTTTGACCATGCTGCTTTCTGTGACGCTCTAACAGACAGTGGGTCTATTGAGATAACCGTTAAAGGCTTTGTTACCAATGGCCAATACTTTTATGGTACAGATACCATTAAAATAATCGATAACATTTTCGAGCATCTTGCGTTTCTTTCATCTCAATGGCTCAGAGCGGACTGTAGTAAACCTGATTGGTGTCAAGGTGCTGACATTGACCAGGATTCTGTGGTCAATTTATATGATTTTGCCTTTATGGCCTACCAATGGTTAGAAGATAACTTGGCTCAGAGATGATTGGATTTTTGCCATATCGAAGCCGCCAAAGGTTCCGGAACTTTGGGACATTCTATACGCATGGAGAACGTCAGTAGATGCTCAAATGCCTACCCCCAATCCTGACTACCTACCTTAAGTTCGCATAGTCTCCAAGCCCATTACTATGCATTTTGATTCGCTCAGTGAGTCTTATGCAACAAGATATATAGAATCTTACGACTAAACTTGCGATATTATTTGTTTTATTACAGACAATCCCTTTTCAATTACCCATTTTAATCTTATCGGTAATTAAAAAAGCCAGATTCTAACAACAGCAGAACCTGGCTTCGGAGGAGGGTGATGAAAAGCAATATAATGCCAATGAACAGAGAACTCCGAACAACAATCTATTTTTATTATAGCTTTATTCTATTAAATCGATAAATTATCCAAGATTTCTTTAAAGAAAATGTCGAAATAATCGACCTTTTTTACCAATAATCAACCTTTAATTGGCTAAAATCTTAAATTTTTTCTCTATTTCTTTAAAAATAGCTAAATTTAGCCTAAAAACCAACATAGTTTACGCTTGATAAACTAATTTTGTTCTCATATTTTAACCTATAAGCTGTTATATCTTTTTCAAATTTAAGAAAGACTGATATGAATACCAAAATTACAATTTCAGACATTCTGGCAGAAAAACGCCAAAATCACAAGATTGTTGCGGTCAGCTGCTACGACTATACCACAGCCAAACTTATCTCTCAAACCACCGTGCAGATGATATTGGTGGGCGATTCCGCTGCCCAGGCTATGCTCGGCTTCGATTCAACCCTGCCGGCCACTATGGATTTTATGGTTGCCATAACCGCTGCGGTGCGACGAGGGGCGCCGAATGTATATCTGGTTGCTGATATGCCGTTTCTATCCTACCAGGTCGGAAAAGCCGAGGCGGTGAAGAATGCCGGTCGATTCGTGGCTGAAGCAGGTGCCCAGATGGTAAAAATCGAAGCCAGCGGAGCGTATCTCGATACAATAAAAGCAGTTAGCGATGCTGGAATGGCTGTTATGGCCCATATTGGCATAAGGCCGCAAACCATCAGTAAGATTGGCCGATTCAAAGCCGAGGCCACCACCGCTGAGATGGCTTTGGAGTTGATAGCCCTTGCAGAGCAGATGGTCCAGGCCGGTGCCGCTTCGCTCCTGATTGAGGGAACCGCTGCAGAGGTAGCCGAGATTATCACAAAACGATGCGAGCTGCCGGTAATCAGCTGTGGTTCCGGGCCAGGCTGCGACGGGCAGATATTGATTGCACCCGATATTTTGGGATTGACACAGGGGCCAAGCCCAAAGTTTGCAAAGAGTTACAGCAATTTGGCTGATGATATAATCGGGGCATTTAATAACTACAGCAAAGAGATAAAGAGCGGCATATTTCCTGACAAGGCGCATAGTTACCACATGAAAGCTGGCGAGCTTGAGAGGTTAAAGGAATTGCTAAAAGGTAAACCTTAGGGGAGACTTTCCGAACTAATCGTGCAACTTTCTCCAAAACGATATCTGAAATCACATAAAATCTTTACGAACAAAAGGCTGCAAGTTCAATTCCTGCAGCCCTTTGTTGAATGTACATATAACATCATAGAAGAATCTTAGTCCTCATCATCCTCTAACGGCGGCGTGACATTAACTTGAAAGACCGTGGTTGTTCCACTGATCTCATGCGCTGCAACTACAAGGGGACATTTGTTAGGGCTCCGATTAGCCGGGATAAACAACAGGCCTTCGGTGCCGAGGTCACCTGCTTCAGGACTTTCTGGGTCTTCCTCAAAATAACGGTTATTCACATAGTCGAGGAACACGGGATTAGCCGGATTGCTCACGTCATACGCCATGATACCACCTATGCGTTCAATGCCGACAAATGCTATCGTATGTCCATAAATCTTGCCAACAACGACGTGCTCAGGCTCAGGTCCCTTGTCATCACTGCGGTCATCAAAGTCTGTCTCGTCATCCGTCGAATTGAAGTAATCCGGTAACTGTTCTGCGGTAATCTGCTCAAATTCATCACCACTGTCGAACACCAGATTTCCATCGGCGTCCAGAATGGAGAAAGAACGACCACCATAAGAGTAGAGGCTCGTATAGTTGCCCTGATCATCTTTTGTTGACGGAAATGCCTTGGTAACCTTGAGGCGACCAAGATTCTCATTCTCTTGAAGCTCATCTATTTCTTCGGGCGTACCAAACACATCTGAGAGGTCGAGCTTGCCCACCCTCTTTTCCTCAAAATCACGCGAGTCACCTTCATTAGCTACGATCAAGTACAACCGGTCATCGACAGTGAAGCTGTCAATTGCATCCGGTTGATACATCCCCCATACCGGCCAGTTCTGAATATTGATGGCATCGTCCTTATTGCTCGCATCAAGTCCGTTGCCTTCAATGCTGTGGTCTTTATAACCGACTGCAAAAATATCAACAACCTTTGCCTTAACAACATCAATCTTTGCGATCGCGTTGTTTTCCTGCATCGTAACGTAAGCAAATCTGTTGCCATTGCTGAGCGTAATGTACTCGGGCTCCAGATCCTGGGCAACGGTAGCTCCTGGACCGAAGATACGGACGCCTTTATCAAGGAGCTCCTGCTTCTTGTCGTTGAATTCCTCGAATCCTACTTCAACCACTGTAGCATTCTCAACCTTCTGTTGTAATGGTTTGCCTTTACCGAGCGTAATAATAGAGACCGAGCCATTCGGATCGACAAATTCGCCACCTTCAGGCTCGTACTCGGTATTAGTGGGCTCACCCTCGTTTGCTACAAGCACTTTTTGGCCATCGCGGGTCCATATAAGCATATCGGGCAGCGGGCCGACAACTATCGAACCCAAAAGCTCTCCATCAAGAGTATAAAATTCAACAGTCCCGCGGTCAGTTGTCTCCTCACCCTCGATAGCGATGGCAATCAATTCACGGTATGGATGGACACCTACACTCAGTGGATCTCCATCCAAAGGAATTTTAAACAGCAATTGTGGATTGCTCACATCCTGAATGCTTACCACGTCGATTGTCTCATCGCCGGCGTTGGTAATGAAAAGCCGCTTCGATGCCGCATGGTAGTCAAGGATCTGAGCACCCTTATCGTCAAAGAGACCCGTTGCATAAGTCCCTACTGGCTCAAGCCAAAGTTCCAGCGCCAAAGCCTGACCAGTCAGTAAACCAGCCACGACTAAACAGAAAATTAACTTTCTCATGATTAGTCCTCCTTTTTGTTAGCAAGAAAGTTACCAGAACATCTCGAAAACAAAATCCTCCTCCGAAAAAACTACCTTCTATATTGCATAAGCACATACCCCCTTCTTCTCGACCGTTCTCTCGCAGCAAAGCGGAACTGTTTATGTCCAAGCATTTGTCACGCGGCCATAATAAATCAGCGGTACCTGTTCAGCCTCCTGCTACGTTTTGGACAATTAAAAAACCCTCATTTTTGTGGTGAAAACTTGCTATCAAACAACGCACCCTTTCACCGTGCTCCATCAAAGCATAAAACTATGCACTCTGGATGGGAAAGTCAAGGGAGTTCTTCATTTTTTCTCCACTTTTTCCGTAGAAATACGGATATCAGCATGGTAGTTCCTGGAACCAAGCGTATCATTGCCGCTGCTGGGCTTATTATCGCGAAAAAGGCGTGATGAACAGGGGCCAGAATTGGGCCAGCCGCGCTGAAATTGCCGGCAGTTTATTCCTTCACTTCCGGACAGGACATAATATAGTCGAGGACATCGCTTAGATTAGCTGTTGCGACGGCGACGACACAATCGGCAGCACCATAATAGAGATTGAGCTGATCGGTTTCTTTGTGAACAACAGCACCGGTGGGAAATACAACGTCATCGGCATCACCGACACGCTCATAAGTAGCTCGCGGCCCCAAAACCCATTCATTGCCTCGACGCAAGACTCTCCACGGCTCCTCCAAATCCAGAAGGGCCAGTCCGACGCGGTATATTGCTCCTGATGCGGTCGCGCGTACACCGTGATAGAATAGCATCCACCCCTGTGGTGTTTCTATTGGTTGACAAGCCAGACCTACTCTATGGTGGTCCCAATAGGCCGGTCGTGTTCTAATCAGTAGTCGGTGGTCTCCCCAATGCTTCAAATCAGGCGAAAAGCTGATCCACATGTGGGCCTGACCTCGAACGATGGGGCGGTGAATCAATGCAAATCGTCCCCTGAATCTGCGAGGAAACAGGCAGGCATCTTTATCCTCCGGCGGCAAAAGAGCACCCAGGCGAGCAAAAGTTCTGAAGTTTTTGGTAATTGCCAGCGAAACTACCGGGCCACCTTCGCTGAAGGAAACGTATGTAATGGCAAATTGCTTCTGCTCCTCGAGCCAAATAATACGAGGGTCTTCCAGACCGAACTTTTCCTCCCGAGAATTTTGATCAGCTTCAAGGGTTGGTGCAGAGTCAATTTCCCAGTCCGTGAATCCGTCAGGACTGCGTGCAACGGTCAAATGCGAGAAGCCGCGCATGTCCTCGACGCGAACCAACAACAGCGTCTCTGTGTTCAACTTAACCGCTGCAGGATTAAAGACCGCATTTGTCGGGTAGGGCCAATTTTGTGGGGTTAATATCGGATTGCCCTGATATCTCTTAAAGAGTTCGTGTGCCTTTTCCTGCTGTGAAAACTCGGTCATTGTTTTAGCCCCAAAATAGCAAGGTCATAAGCTGCACATAAATGTAAAAGTCCCTTTTGCACCGGTTCTCTTGATCTATCATCTAATTTTAATCGGCAAAATGAACATTTGAATGTAAATCAAAGTACGAATTTTTATCTTATATTCTGTCTATATCGCGTATTCAGCGACAAATCACGAGGCTATGCTTTTACAAGCTGTGTTTCGTATAAACTTTGATACAATGGGCAGGATTGTATCAGTTCATCGTGCTGACCCTGAGCGATAATTCGGCCTTCATTCATTACTACTATCATATCTGCGGTAATAACAGTACTGAATCTGTGGGCGATTATAAAACTTGTTCTGTCCTGCATAATTTTTTCGATGGCACTGTGAATTTTGGCTTCGCTGTCGGCATCAACATGACTTGTGGCCTCATCGAAAATCAGAATTGCCGGATTCTTCAAAATCGCCCTGGCGATCACGATTCTCTGCAATTGACCGCCACTAAGCCCGGCACCATGTTCTCCTATCATCGTATCATAGCCATCCGGTAGCGGAGAAATAAATTCGTGGGCAAATGCACCTTTTGCAGCAGAAATCACTTCTTCTCTGGTTGAGTCGGGCTTGCCATACGCGATATTTGCTGCTATAGTATCATTGAATGTCACTACATTCTGTGTGACCAATCCAATCTGGCTTCGCAAACTAAACAGCGTTGCATCACCAATGTTTTGACCGTCAATCAAAATACGGCCACTGTCGGGATCATAAAACCTCGGTATCAAGTTCGCAAGTGTTGTTTTGCCTGAGCCGTTGGGCCCTACGATAGCAACATTATTTCCCGCTCGTATAGAAAGATTGATTTCCTTTAAGGCCGGCGTCTCTGCCTTTGGATAGGTGAATACAACATTTATGAATTCGATTTTCTCTTTCAAAGGTGCAAGCTTAAAAGCGTCCGGCAATTCCACTTCCGGACGCTCATCGATGACCGAATACACACGTTCTGCCGCAGCATTAGCCTGCTGCACCTTGTTCCAGGCACCGCTGATCTTTCTCAGTGTCTCTGCTGTAGCACCAAGGGCAATTAGAAACGCAAAGAATTCGCTCGGTAACATCTTGTTTTCATAAACCCATTGTGCCCCAAATATCAGGCCCACCGAGCCTGCCATCATGCCCAACGTTTCCATAATTGGGCCTGCAATAGAATCCAACTTTGCGATTCTGAACTGCTGCCTGAGAAGCTTAAGGTTAATAGTGGCAAAATTTTTCCGTTCGTATGGTTGACGGTTATAAACCTTCACTACCTTGATAGCACCAATAACCTCCTGGAGTTTGCCAAGCATACCCGCCCAGCTTAGTAATGATTTCTTGGTTGCACGCTTTATTTTTCTGCCGAGTCTGCTAAGTGCATAAAGGGCCATTGGTGCACTGCACAAAAATATCAAGGTCAGCTTATAATCGATTGCCATTGCTACGCCAATCATCCCAATGGCCTTAAGAGGTTCACGAAGTAACTTGCCGAAGATAATCTTTATGCCGATCCCCATATCGTTGGTATCATGTATCAGCCTGCTTACCGTATCGCTGGTACCTTGTTCAGCGAAAAAACCGGCAGGAACATCCATCGAATGAATAAACATATCCTCGCGCAAATGAGCTATAGAGGTATTCATAACTTTCAGCACGGTATAGTCCTGGTAGAACCTGGCTGTGCAGCGAATGGCTGTAACCACTGCCAACATAATTATGATAAAAATAACCGCTTTTTTGGTGTTTGCTCTGCTCTGTTCCCTGGGAACGAAGCTTACTGCCTGCTGGATAAAATCGGCATAGAAGGACTTCGGCCCTGCAGCCAATTTCAGTTCCTTGTTCTCCATCCGACTATCGGCGTTAAGCCTCTTAAAGTGAATCGAAAGCTCAGTGTTACTCTCTGCAGTAGCAAGATTCTCCAGCAATTTCGTTGAAGACACTGTCCCAGCCTTGTCCTGCTCTGTGGGAGTACTTGTGACACCAACTATCAAATCGTCTTGTTCCAGACCTGCGATGGCCGCCTGACTCCCCTCTTTAACAGCCGTAATACGAAGATGATACACAATATCACGTTTATTAGGGTCAGACAAATCTATCTTATCCGGCACATAAAAACTAACACCGTATCTGTCTTTGGCTATAAGCCTGTCGATCCAGCCGTGCAAGCCTTCCTCACCCATCATTACCTTCAAAAGAGGCAAGACTGTTCCTATACTTAACGCAAAGAGCAGGCCTATCATCATCGCACTTACTACGATGACGACCAGCCGGTGCCATTGCGGCCAAATATATTTGAATATTCGATTGAAAGACTTCATTGCTCGTTTCTTTTTTCTCGTGCTTCGTCTTATTGCCCCACGAGATACAGCCGGAGAAAAATAGCAAAATCAGAGCTGCTAGTCAAGTACAAAGACTTTTCTTGACTAAAAAAGGTACTTTTGCTATATGTTTGTTCTTTTGGGAAGGAATCGAATGAAAATTGACCATATAATCCTGGGTGCGTTTGAAACCAACTGCTATATCCTTCGCAGCGCCGAATCTGCCATAGAATGCCTCGTTATTGATACGGGTCTCGAAGCCGGCCGGCTTATTGAATTTCTTAAGCAACATAATTTGAATCCCGTAGCAGTAGTTCTAACTCACGGCCATCCGGACCACGTTGCCGGCGTTACAATATTACGTGAAAATTTCCCCGACACAAAGGTCTATATCCATAAACTCGATGCAGAGATGTTAACTGCGGCACAGAGCAACATAGAGCTTTCGGAAGATTCACTTCTTGAAGCCGAAGGTGTAATCGAGCAGGCTGACATAAAGCTGCAGGTTCTCCATACGCCCGGCCATACACAGGGCGGCATCTGTTTATATTCGAAGGATGAGGGATTAGTCTTTACTGATGATACGCTTTTTGCCGAGGGTGTCGGGCGGACAGATTTAGGTGGCAATATGGCTCAGCTAATTAAGAGCATCAGGGAGAAGCTTTTTACACTGCCCGATGACACTAAAGTTTATCCCGGCCACGGCCCCGTTACTACAATAGCACACGAAAAAGCACACAACCAGTTCTTTCAGTAAATGCTTACCGGCGCATTCCAAAAACACAAAAACTGCAAAGCTTAAGTTCTAACGGCAATGGTTTCCGGCACAATTCTGAAGTTGAGGGTGTAACCTTTAGTTTACACATGGCGTATAAATAGATAAAGTAGTGTATACTTTCGGGTCAGATAATGTTATAATTACGTTGAATGAAAAGGAGCTCAAATTATGAAAAAACTACTAATGTTGCTGGTTGCAAGTGTTTTGGTTGTGGAAGGTTCTGTTCTGGCCGGACCTTTGGTTATGGAGCAGGTTAGCGGTAGTGCAAGTTGGGTGGTTCACGCCAACCAGCAGCAGTTCAGGAAAACACAGATAGGTCAGCTTATAAGAACAGAGATGGTCAATCTGGGGATTGAAGAGAATCTGTCAAATTTTGCCCAGATTTTTTCTTTCCATCCGCTCGACGATGTCCGGGATGTCACGCTTTACGGCACCGGCAAAGACCGCGAAAAGGCTGTAGTGCTGATTGATGGCATCTTCGATAAAGAAAGAATTTTGACCCTTTTACGCATGAATCCTGAATATAAAGGTATTAAGTATGGCAACATAGTGCTGCATCAATGGATTGATGAGAATCAGAAGGACCCTAATGAGTTGATGTACGGGTGCTTTTACCGAGATGACCTCATCGTTATGAGTGCGGGACTGGATGCAGTAAAACTCGCAGTGGATGTCTTAAATGGTTCGGCAAAGAACGCAGCCGGTAATATTTTCAACCAGCCCGCACTGGATGCAAAAGGGGCCTTTTTCCAGGCAGCAGGAAAGCGTGTCGGTGAAATGCTGGGACAGGATCCGGGAGCGGCCGCATTTCGGCAAACGGACCGGCTTGGTCTGGCCATCGGTGAGGTTGATGGCAAATTCTACATCGACTGGAACTTGACAGCAAAGTCAGAGGAAGCGGCCCAGGCCATAACACAGATGCTGGAGGGTATTCTCGCCTTTGCATCACTGACTAACGAAGAGCAGCCGAAGCTGGCTGAACTGGCCAAAAAGGTAAAAGTGTCCTGCGAACAAAATAAGGTTCAGGTCCATTTTGAGTCAAATCCTGAAGTGGTTGTACAGTTTCTAAAAGAAGAATGGCAAAAAAACCAACAGAAGGACAGTTAGGCGTTGTAGGAAAAGATTCTCACCCTCAACGCCAAACCCTGCGGGCTCTGAGCGCCGAAGAATTGGCTCGACGCTCACAGCAGGGTTGCCGGGAATCTTTTGCGGAGTTGATCGAGCGTTATGGAACACGGCTGTTCCGGTTCCTTCGCTATAAGACAAACAATCTCCAGGATGCCGAAGACCTGGTTCAGGAATCGTTTATCAAGGCCTACCAGAACATTCACAAGTACCGAGACTCATGGAAATTCTCAACCTGGCTTTTTACAATAGCTGCGCGTTTGGCATACAGCCATTTCCGCAGGTCACGCTCTTTTCAGGCAGTTGGCCGGATTGAGTCCTCCGCTCCGGAACCGGGGCAGATGGTTGTAGAGAAGGAGACGCAGCAGAGCCTGTGGGCATTGGCCAGGGGCCTGTCCATGAATCAGTACCAGGCGCTGTGGTTGAAATATGGACAGGATATGTCGATAAAAGAAATCGCAATGGTTTTAAGAAAGTCGCAGGTCAATGTGAAGGTGCTTTTGTACAGGGCCAGGATAAATCTGGCAAAGAGATTACAGAATGTGGATGTAGAAAACGAAGTTCAGGTCCATACGTCCTCTAAAGAAATATTATCTTTTATGAAAGTTGAAGGTGCATAATGGTCTGTTGGTTGTTTAGATTGATGATTTCCCACACGGCCGATAAGGATAACCAGCCGTCAGGTGTAATGGAAGAGCATATGTATCACTGTGAGGATTGCAGCCAATTTTATAAGACATGTCAATCATTGGGTGAACGTTTAACACGTGAGGCGTTAATCTCAAACTCGCGGACTTCGAGGCGGCTCAACGATCACATTCTCAACGCTATACCCAGCCGACGGACAGAAACACACAAAGTGAGAATGAAATTCTGGACTGCTGCGGCAGCTGCCTGCGTGGCTTTGATTGTTCTGATTGGTGCTATGTTGCTGGTCTTGAAGCCCAATGGGCAAAACAATGCTCAACCCAGCCAGGCACAAATGACCGTTGCGATTCAGGAACTTCGGTCTGTTTACAGGCAGGTAGGCCAGGACCTGCCAATTACCTGGCCCCAGGTGATTGAAGAACCTTTGGCAAATGAGTTTGAGAACCTCACGAACGACACCGAGTCAGCAGTGCGATTCCTGGTTGCATGCGTTACTGTGGACATAGCTGACGCCAGAGGTAGACCAATGAACTGAACCGGTAAAGTACAGTTAGCGACTATTAAAAGTTGTTATTAAAGTATTCCAGATTGCCGTCGTCCCGACATCATCGTCTGGTAAGGCTTCTCAACCACATTCTAAGAGGCGGCCAGGAAGCAATTTTATCTACCAAATCTTGAAGCTCTTGATTTTGCTGTTGTAATTCTTCCATTTGAGATTGCATGGCTGTAACCTGGTCTTTTAGGTCATTGGTGGTTCGGCTGTCAATTCTAACAGTATCGGTTGCTGTGACCAAATAGTTATCTGTAACGGTCAATTCTATGACTTCCTCAACCCTGCCGAGAGCTTTCGTATCATAAGTGGGGTTTACTCCTGAATAAAGTATCACGTCGTCGGGAAGACGTTTCCAGGTGTAATTTATTATAGTTCCATCAGGATCATACGAAACGCCGCCATCCAGTGTTACCATTTCGTTGGCATCAGCGACCAGGTTATCTCCTGCTTCAGCTATAGGAAGGGTGGTTCGGCTGACAATTCTAACAGTATCGGTTGCTGTGGCCCAGCAATTATCCGTAACTGTCAGCTCTATAACCTCTACTACCTGGCCAACCAATGCCTGAGTTTGGCAGGTAGGTTCGGTGCCGGAATAGATAACCACCTCATCAGGGAGTCTCTTCCAGGTGTACCGGATGATCCAGCCATCCGGGTCGTAGGAGGCACTGCCATCCAGTGTTACTATTTCGTTGGCATCAGCGACTATGTCATCTCCTGCATCAGCTATAGGAGGGGCATTCGTTAGAGCAAGACTGTGCAACGAGCCGGCAGCAACTGCAACATACTCATTACCTGTAGGCACATCGCATTGGCCATACTGGTTATCACCCCACGCTGCGACGGTACTATTCACTCTAAGAGCAAGATTGTGGCGTGCGCCGGCCGCAATATCAACAAAGCCCTTACCTGCCGGTACGTTACACTGGCCTTTGCTGTTGCGGCCCCACCCTACAAGTGAACCATCCCACTTAAGAGCCAAACTGTGGTCATCCCCGGCGGCAATCTTATCAAAGTTGTTACCTGCGGGCACGTCGCACTCGCCGTACAAGTTTCTCTCCCAAGCTACCAGTGAACCATCAGACTTAAGAGCAACATTGAACCTGAAGCCGGCCGCAATTGCAACGAAGTCGTTACCCCCAGGCACATCGCACTGGCCGTCACTGTTGTCACCCCAAGCTACAAGCGAACCATCGGACCTAAGAGCAAGGCTGTGATCGTAACCAGCAGCAATGGCTATGAAGTTCTTGCCTGTGGGGACGTCGCACTCCCCGTTTCCATTGTAGCCCCAGCCCACCAGCGAACCGTCGGACCTGAGAGCAAGGCTGTGCAACGAGCCAGCAGCAATTGCAACAAACTCATTACTTATAGGCACATCGCACTGGCCAAAGGCGTTGTAGCCCCACGCCACGAGCGAACCATCAGATTTAAGAGCAAGATTGTGATAGGCACCCCCTGCAATGGCAATAAAATCGTTACCATAAGGCACCTCGCACTGGCCCACGACGTTGTTGCCCCACGCTACAATTTCTCCTGAAAAGGCCGACTCACAAGCCCATAAGCTAACTACAAACAAAAATACCATCATTAACCCAAACATTTTCTTAGTTTTCATTTTTTGTCCTTTCAAAAATTTATGATAAATATATTAAGACGCTACAGGCAACACACCTGTACTCGGGTTATGTAATTTGAGTCCGTTTTGCGCATCGGCGGAGTTGAAGCGATTCCACAAATTGCGCATTTCTTGTGTACTTCGTTTTCCATCTAACGGCCTAAGCAACACACACAGCACGCTAAAAAAGGAAGAAACTACTAACATCGGAAGGCAAGGTCGGTATGAAATGGATCAGTTTTATATGATGACAAACAAAAATATTATAATAGTTTTTTGGCCTGCCTTCACGTCTTAATCCTAATTTCCTGTTTCATTCTAACGCAGAAAAGTCATTTTTGCAAGGAATTTTTAATTTTTTTACAATTCATTGCGAAATAGGGCAAATGAAATGACCTATCTTGCTATATCGAGGGTGAAGCAAAAAGCGGAAAACGTAAAACGGTAGGTTCGGAAAAAACACAAAAATCGCGGCTATACCAATCTTTGTAGGCTCAGGGCGGTGATTATTAGAAGTTGTTATTAAAGTACTCTGGCTTGCCGTCGTCACTGTCATAATTTGTCGAGTCTTTACTGTCGGCGCTAATTTTGATTCGCTCAATTCTTTCAGCCTTTTTTGTGTTGCTGTCAACAGTAACAAGAATTGAGCTCATTTGCACATTGCCTGTTGCAATTTCGAACGGATAAGGCATCTGTGTCCTAAACGACTTTAAGACGCTCTCGACCCCCCTGCCGAGTATCGAATCATGGGCACCTGTCATACCGATATCAGTTATATATGCGGTGCCCTTCGGCATAATTTTTTCATCAGCGGTTACAACGTGCGTATGAGTGCCGAAACACGAGCTAATACGGCCGTCAAGATGATAGCCCATCGCGATCTTTTCGCTGGTGGCTTCGGCGTGGAAGTCAACGATTATGATATCGGCCTTTTGCTTAAGTTGCGGCAGGATTCTATCAATAGTATTGTATGGACAGTCAGCCGGTTTCATAAAGAGCCGACCTATCAATGCGACGACTGCTACCGTTGGTCCTTTACTGGTTTTGTAAACTCCAAACCCCCTCCCGGCCGCCGGCTCGGAAAAATTTGCGGGACGGGCGATATTCTCTGATGTTTCCAGTGTTTTGATTATATCTCTTTTGCGGTAAGTATGGTCACCTAATGTGACCAGGTTTACGCCATATCGCAGCAGCTTGTCGTAGATTTGAGGTGTGAGGCCGGAGCCGCCGGCGGCGTTTTCTGCGTTGACTATTACGCAGTCGATACCGAGTTCTTTAACCAATGACTTTAGCTTGTCGGCAATGATACGTCTGCCGGGCCGACCTACTATGTCACCAACACAGAGAATTTTCAGCTTCATAAATTCCATCCGCTATTTGTTACTTGGCATACTCGATGCAACGGACCTCTCGCAGCAGCGTCACCTGGATTTCACCGGGATAGGTCATCTCACCTTCAATTTTGGTGGCAATATCACGGGCAATCTTCATTGCTGCGTCATCGCTCACTTCCTCTGCATCGACAATGACGCGGATTTCTCGACCGGCCTGAATTGCGTATGCATTTTTAACTCCCTTGAAGCTGCCGGCGATGTCTTCCAGCTTCTCTAAACGTTTGATATACCTTTCGAGCGTTTCTCTTCTGGCACCTGGGCGGGAAGCGCTAATTGCATCGGCAGCGGCAACCAGCGGTGTATAAGGGTTGTCCGCTGGGATATCGCCATGATGTCCCTCAACCGCATTTAGCACGATAGGCGATTCGTTAAAACGCTTGAGGTAATTTTTACCTATAACGGGGTGACTGCCTTCAACCTCATGGTCAATGGCCTTGCCGATGTCGTGTAATAGTCCCGCACGCCTTGCTATTGAGCCGTCAAGGCCAAGCTCATCGGCCATGACCTGTGACAGATAAGCAACTTCAACGCTATGGCGAAGCACATTTTGACCATAGCTTGTCCTGAAACTCAAAGCACCGATTAAACTGAGTACCTTGTTGTTCAATCCTCGGACGTGAGTCTCGACGGCAGCGTCTTTGCCAATCTGTAACAGCTTAAGATTGACGTCTTTTTTGGTTTGGGCGACGAGCTCCTCAATGCGGGATGGATGTATCCGTCCGTCCTGGATGAGCCGTTCCATTGAAAGGCGGGCAACTTCACGCCTGACAGGGTCGAAGCCGCTTACAACTATCATTCCAGGCGTATCATCGACGACGACATCTACACCCGTAGCTTTTTCAAATGCCCGAATATTACGTCCTTCTCTACCGATAACCCTGCCCTTCATATCGTCATTCGGGATATCGACTGTTGAGACAGATACTTCACAGGTCTGTTCAGCGGCATAGCGCTGAATGGCGGCGCTGATTATTTCACGGCTTTTTTCGTTAGAAGTCTCGGTACATTCTTCGAGCTTACGTTGAATCAAAGCGGACATCTCATGCTCACACTCGTCTTCAAGACGTTTTAAGAGCAACTCTTTCGCCGATTCGATGTCCATTGCCGTTATCTTAAGCAGTTGGTTTTTCTGCTGTGCCATCAAAATCGAAAGTTGTTTTTCTTTGAGGCCGATATTGTGCACTCTTTTGTCGGTCTCTTTTTCCTGCTGTTTTAGTTTTTTATCCCGCTGCTGGAGCTGTTCGGCCTGACGATCGAGGATATCATCACGTTTGCTTAATCTCATTTCGGCCTCGTGCAACTTGGCACGCATTTTATTGGCCTCGGTTGTGAATTGCTCTTTTTTCTTGATGGTCTCCGCAGCGGCATCAATCTGAGCCGACTTAATTATGTTCTCCGCTTCTTTTTTGGCACCTTCAATCTGCCGATGCATGTCCTGCTCGAAGGTTTTGGACCTTACTCTGGAAATCATCTGGTAGACAATAGCAGACAGACCGATTCCCAGACCAAATGTAACAATTGGAATAAGCACATCTGGCAGCCGAATAACTGATTCCATCAGTATAGTATTCATAATCCCTGCCTTTCTCTCGTAGTTATCACAGAGTTAAAAAACACCCGTCAATTAAGACACATTGCGGGATTTACCGGCAGGAAAGCTACAAAGAATTGGGTGTGAATAACGAAATCCTTTTCGCCTGAGCGTACAATCAACTATCCGGGCCCAAAATCAAAGCTGTAAATACGTCCTTACGGGCATTTACGAGTTTATATTCCCCACGCAATTTGTTGATTTTATACTCAATACCAGCTTTATTTCGCTGGTAAGCGAATGCTTCTTTCAAGCTCATTTCGTTTCACTCTAAAATTCACCCTGCACTTATTTTGAGATTCCATCGAGAATCCCGAGGTTACCGTTTTTGATAATATTAAGCTTTATATGGCAACACCACCTTCGATACTACAAAATAGGTGCCGGGCGTCTTTGCAACTTAACTGCTTTCCGAGAAAAGACTTACAAACCTTTCCCATCTTACGGGTCCCTTTTCAAGGTAAAAATAAAGCATCAACGATGTTACGGGACAATCCGCAATCTTGTTCATCATCGGTAATATCAAGTTACCATATTAAAGTGTTTTTTAAGGCTGGTCAAGAAAAAAATCAAGTAAATCAGCCAATTTCTGGTTCTTAAATACTTATCAAACGGGATATGGCGAAAAACAACGGTCAGGTTGCGGAAAATTGAGGCGAAAATAACGTAAGTATTTATCAATTCGAGACTTACAGCCATTTCACCCTCTCGAACATAATCCGCAGAAAATCCTTGACAGCGAGGCGAAAAAACGTATAATTATATTGTCTCAAGCAGCTTTACCGGAGGCAGCTAATGATGACGAGGATACAACCATATTTACTCAATTCTGCGAAATTTTATGAGCATGTATCGGTGCACATTGTGTGCACCGTGTGAAATATCAACATTTTTAGAAAGGAGAAAAAAATGAAACGTGCACAAATGTTAACAATTTTGGTTGTGGCTTTGGGCCTGATGGTCTTGCCGGCCTCGGGGGGGCAATCGCTGACCGTGAACGGAGGGGCAGCGGAGGCAGTTATCCTGAAGGTGGGGCAGGTGTGCACGGTGGAGGTGGCGTCAGACGACTCTAACCCTTACACTGCCTATGTGGGCTTTGATAATGGCGTGGTCCTTGGCACTTTTTCGTATCAGGAGAAAAAACCGGAGGCCGGCAATCTTGCAAGTGCAACAGTTTATAATGTGCCAGCATTTTCCGGTTACTTTATCGTGGCTGCCGGTTCGGCCCCTCCCCCATCTGCGGGAGTTCATTTTGTCTTCCAATATCAGGCGCAAGTGCTCGGTGATACTGATGTGAAACTTTATGATGCCACACTTACATCAGTCATAGATTCCGTACACATCACGGTTGTACATGCAGAAATGGGCACATCGTTTACGTACCAAGGCAGCCTCAACGATGACGGAAGCCCGGCGGATGGGCTCTATGACTTTAAATTTGAACTTTATGATGCCCCATCTGATGGAAACCAGTTGGCAAATACGATTGATATAAACGACCTTGATGTGATCGATGGTCAATTTGCGATAGCATTGGATTTCGGCAGCGACCCTAACATGTTTAACGGCGATGCCCGCTGGCTGGAGACGACGGTTGCGCAGGGCGACGGCAACGACCCCTGTACGCTCAAGCCACGGGTGGAATTGACTCCGACGCCGTACGCACTTTACGCGGCATCTGTTGGCGTCCCGCTTGAACTGTCGGGTTCAAGTCCCGACCCCATTATTTCAGCCACGAACTCGGGCACCGGCTATGCGGGGGATTTTGAGCAGACCGGGTCAGAGAATGACAATGGCGGGCTGAATGTGACTACCGCAGCGGGGCTGTACGGAGCGAAAATCCTTAACCAGGGCGGTAACAGCGGCCACAGCTACGGACTACAAGTAACCACTGAGAAAGATACAGAAAGCCACATACCAGGAAACTACGCGTATGGTATCCAGAGTATAGCGAGCCATAATAACTCGTCCGCCTACGGTTTGAGGGCAGATGCCACCTCAACCAATAGCTGGGCCTATGGCGGTCACTTCAGGGCCTTAGCAGGCGGAGGCGTTGCGCGTGGTATTTATATTGACGCAGACAATACCATGGCGACAGCAGATGGGTACAGTTATGGCCTCCAGTTATACTCCGATTGCGCCAATGGTACGCCCTATGGCATTTATTCCGCCGCATACGCCGGTTCCGGAAGTACATCAACCTTATACGGAATTTACAGCTACGGTAGACATTTAGGCACAAGCGGGACAAGCTACGGAATGAAGTCCAACGTTTATGGCAGCGATGAAGGTAATAGCTACGGGATTTACAGCGAAGGGAACAAGTATAGCTCCGACACGGTGGGTAAGGCCTACGGCGGATATTTCATCGGCGACAACGATGCCAACGGCGGAGATTCTTACGGCCTCTACACCAAAGCCACAGGAGCAAACGGACACCGATATGGACTATATTCGGAGGTGACGACCTCAAGCGGTGAATATTCCAATTATGGTCTCTACACCGAGGTTGCCAACAATAACGGTTACTCTTATGGTCTTTATGCCGATTTGGAGCCTGGAACAGAAGGATTTGGTGTATATGTTAGCCTTAACACCACAAAAGCAAGCACAAGTTCTCAACATGGACTTTGCTCCGTTGTCAATCATCTGGGAACCCGGGGAGGAGTCTATGGAGTCATATCCGGTACCTATTCCAGCGATACCGGAATAAACTACGCAGGATATTTCAATGCATACAGCAATCCCGGCGACACCGGCGATTTGTACGGGATATACGCATCTTGCAACAATAATACAAGGGGCAGCAAGTACGCGGGATACTTCGTCGGCAATGTGCATGTCTCTGGAACCCTAACTAAGAGTATCGGTTCCTTCAAGATCGACCATCCGCTTGACCCGGAGAACAAGTATCTTTCTCACTCGTTTGTCGAGTCGCCGGATATGATGAACGTCTATAACGGTAACGCTGCGCTCGATGAAAATGGCGAAGCCTGCGTCCAGCTTCCTGAGTATTTCGAAGCGTTGAACGTCGATTTCCGCTATCAGCTAACAGCCATTGGTGCGCCGGGGCCAAACCTTTACATTGCTGAAAAGATTTCTGGCAACCGTTTCAAGATTGCCGGCGGCAAATCCGGTATGGAAGTTTCCTGGCAGGTCACGGGCGTCAGGCATGATCCCTACGCTGTTGCGCATCGGGTACAGGTTGAGGAAGAAAAGAACAATGAAGAGCGTGGCTACTATCTGAATCCGATGGCTTACGGCCTGCCAGAGGAAAAAGGTATAGAAAGCGTGCGTAATCCGCGAGTTTCTGAAATTCACCAAGTAGCGAAAGGGGATGTGAGCCATGAAACCGATTAGCCTAAACATGTTTTCCCACAACGGTGTTATTGTGTTGCTGGCGATATTTCTGCTAATAACTGCCCACGCGTTGGCCCAGAGCGGTGGAGATTATACTCTTACCTGGAGCACAATTGACGGCGGCGGCGGGCAAAGCAGTGGTGGGCCATATACGCTTACCGCCACGATAGGTCAGCCGGATGCCGCCTACAGCAGCGGCGGTGACTATGAACTGCTTGGTGGCTTCCTGCCGGGCGGACCACTATGCTTCGTTGATTTTGAAAGCTATGCACGATTCGCCGAATACTGGCTTCAAGAAGGAACCGGATCGCCGGCTGACCTGTTCGAGGATGAGTTCAATATCGTCAACGGGCTTGATTTGCAGGTCTTTGTTGATTACTGGCTCTGTTATTGTCCAGTAGGCTGGCCGTTGAGATGAGAAGGGCAAAGCTGGAGCGGCAATGAAAGAAAGAGAGGTTCAATAATTCGCAGGCCAGATTCTTTGGCTGCGCTTGGGATAATTTTTTAGAAAAAAGTTTGATTATCATTGAACATTTTATGGCTGTCGGGTATAATACAAACAGCCATAGAAATGGCAGATATTTAGCGGAGAACCGCACGTTTTAGTATCAGCAGATACACGCCCATAAACCTTTATTTGGTAAGCAAGGCAAAGTTTTGAGTATTTGGAGTATTAATGACTAAAAAACACTTATTTAGCCGGCTTCTGAAAAAGGCCGTTTCGATGGCCTTGTGGACGAAGGCAATAACCTGCGACAAAGCTGGCTTTAAAAGCAGGTTTTGCCAAGAACACCAAGCTGGCAAAAACATAATCTCTGTTAATCCTGTTATCCTGTCTAATTTCTCTTCGTGCCGGAGCCTGTCCGCCGTAGCTTTAGCGAAGGCGGATGCCTTTGTGGCTAGAATTCTCTGCGCTTGCCCGCCACGCCGTTTGGCGGGTAATCCGTGGTTAATAAACGACTTACGTGCTTGCAAGATGCTCTACAACTGTAGAGAATTTTCTACAAGTGTCGAGAGTTCTTTACAAATCAGACTTTTTATGCAAAACAAAGCCAATTTCCGAAAAGTCAAGTTAAACGTAAATAGTGTATTAACAAGGGATTATGAACGATTTGACACTTGGTGGAGTGGGAAAACAAAGCCAATTCAAAGCCAATTAAAGCCAATCAAAGCCAATCAAAGCCAATTAAAGCCAATAAAATGCCAAAACAAACCCAAAACGAACCCAATCAAAACCAAACAAACCCAATGCTTGTCCGCCATCAGTGTGGCGGATCAGAGGCAAAAAAACCTGCTGCGTTTGAAGATTAACACCCGGCGTAAGTCTCTCGGCTACTACACCCCCCAAATAGAAGCTCCCAATGCATACTACCGGGAAAAGGCCGGCAATAGAATAAATAGCATATCGGCTGTGGATTTATTGCATTCCACCGAACAAAGAGCTAAAATATGTATCGTTTTTCATTTTGACAGATTGATTCTTACATAGTTTTCAGGAGCAGGTATGTCAGGTCATTCACACTGGGCGGGAATAAAATACAAAAAGGCGGCCGTCGACGCCAAACGCGGCAAGATATGGAGCAAAGTAGCTCGAATGATAATAGTTGCCGCCAAGGCCGGCGGTGGCGATCCGGCCGCGAATCTATCTCTGCGATACGCTATCGACAAGGCCAAAGCCTCAAATATGCCCAAGGACACAATTGAAAAAGCTATCAAAAAAGGCACCGGCGACATAGAAGGTGTCAGCTATGAAGAGGTCCTCTATGAAGGTTATGGCCCCTCAGGTGTGGCAATAATGGTGGAAGCACTAACGGACAACCGCAATCGTTCAACTCCGGAAATTAAGAGAATATTCGAAAAGCACGGCTGTTCGTTAGGTGCGACTGGCTGCGTTAACTGGATGTTCACTAAGAAGGGCCTAATCACTGTCAATACGGCCGAGACGGACGAAGACCAGCTTTTTGAAATCGCCCTTAACGCGGGCGCAGATGATATGCAAAATACAGGGGATGTTTATGAAATAACCTGTGACCCGGCCGCTTACGAGAAGCTGAAAGAAACCCTGAAGGAAAAAGAGATAGCAACTCAGATAGCCGAAATATCGATGGTTCCGCAGAATACTGTGCCGGTCAGTGATGCGACAACCGCTAAAAAAATCATTTCTCTGATGGAAGCCTTTGAAGACCACGAAGACGTACAAAACACATACGCCAACTTTGACATCCCTGATGAGATTTTGAGTGAAATAGCCGGCAAGTAACGTGCAGGATTGTAAACGGACAGTACTCAGAGATTGATGTATAGGAGAGACGGCCGCATGAAAACAATGAAGACGAAAATCAGTAGGCGTACATTTATTAAGTCATCGGGTGTGACGCTGGCACTTCCGATCATTATTACCTCAAAGGCATTGGGGGCACGTGATGGTACGCCGCCGGCCAGTCAACGTATCACCCTGGGTGGCATTGGAATGGGCGGCCGGGGTTCAGGCGACATCAGACAATTAATGTCGGACAAGCGTATCCAGTTCGTTGCGGCGTGTGACGTGAAACACAACGCGCTTAGGGGATGGAAGAACAACAAGAACGTGGATACATATTTTGACTATCGCGAGCTGGTCGCACGCGATGACATTGATATGATTATGTGCGGTACGCCTGATCACTGGCACGCGCAGGTTACCATCGACGCGATGAAAGCCGGCAAGGACGTTTTTTGCGAGAAACCCTTAAGTCTGACCATAGGTGAAGGACGCAAGATGGTAGAGACGGCCAGGACTTACGGACGCGTCTTTTCAAGCGGCAGCCAGAGGGTAATCGGGGATTATGGACGGCTGGCCAGTGCGGCACAGAGCGGCAAGTACGGCAAGATCCTGGAGGGGCACGCCAATCCCGGAGGCCCGCCGCGTATGTGTTACCTGCCGGGTGTGCCGATTCCGCCGAACACAATCGAGTGGGACCTGTGGCTCGGACCTGCGCCTTGGGTCCCATATCATCCATACCGCTGCGGCAGCGCGTATGGATTGGGCGGAAAGGGATTCCGCACCTGGCATGACTACTCAGGCGGTATGATGACCGATTGGGGCGGGCACAAATTCGGCGGCGCGATGCATGGCATGGGCGTTGATCACACTGGACCAACCCAGATCAAGTATCCTGACGGCAAGGAGTACAAGTACCTTACGTATATCTTCAAGAATGGCATGAAGCTCATCAAGAGCAACAAGCAGGGATACATGTGCGAGAAGGGTTGGGCCGAGCCATGGAACGGAATGCCTCTTCCTCCTCCGGGCCTGCGCTGGTATGAAGACGGGGCCCGATCTCCGCATGAGGACTGTGTCAATTGTATCATAGAACGAAGGCGTCCGTTCCGCGATGTGGAATACGCGCATCGTGTAGCAAGTGTCTGTCATCTCGGTAACATCTGCTTCAGGCTAAAGAGGGACCTGAAATGGGATCCGGACAAGGAAGAGTTCATCAATGACGAGGAGGCCAACAGGCTCGTAGATAGGCCGAGACGCGGGCCGTGGCAGATATAGACCGGTGTTATTCCGGGGACTGCAGTGAGTTGATTCTAATATCTGAGGTTTTTGAAAGTAGGATAAGAAATGATGAGCAAGAGAATCACAGTGATGTTGATAGTTTGCATCTTGGTGACGCAGGTTTCGTTTGGTGACGTATGGGAAGATATCGCAGGATACCAGTACGGTGACGAGCCAAATCCATGTGAGCAGGCGGAAATGCTGCTGCAAGAGACTCCTATCAATGAGTACGACCAAATCGAAGAGAAGCTTATTGCTGTTGTAGCCTCGAAAGATGCGACGCAGGCAGGTAAGGCTGTTGCCTGCCGTTTCCTGCAACAGGTGGGTACGGAAAGATGTATTCCTGCTGTGTCCGGCTTGCTTTATGACGAAACCCTTTCCGATTATGCCAGGCTCGTGCTGGAGCGGTTGAAGTGCGAGGAGGCCGACAAAGCAATGCGTGAAGCGCTGGAGAAGACTCCGGATAAGGTCAAGATCGGCATTTTGGGCAGCCTCAGGGAGCGCCGAGACGAAAAGGCCGTCAAATCGGCATGCAAGCTTGTGCACAGCAGTAATTCTGCATTAGCTAAGGCGGCCATTCAAGCAGTCGGAAAGATCGGGGGTAAAGAGGCAGCAGAGTGCCTATCGTCCATGAAACCGGCAGAGAAACTTGTACCGATCCAGATGCAGGCAATGGTCGAATGCGCCCGGTCCCTCTCCGGCCCCGACGCAGCCGCCCTGTGCCGTAAGGTCCTCGCCGGACCCCACGGTCCCTCCCGAACAGCCGCACTGATAGAACTCACAAACGCCGACCCCGCACAAGCGTCACCTCTAATCGCAAAGGCCATCAAGGGCAACGATGTGAGACTCCGCAGAGGCGGATTAGGTATTGTAGCCAGCACAAGAGGCGAGAGGTTGACAAGGGACATGCTCGATCTCCTGGATGAGCTCTCATCGGACCGAAAAGCAGAGTTGATCGTTGCTCTTGGCGCTCGTGGGGACAAGGCGGCGCTGAAAGGCATAATAGAGTACATCAGCAGCGAAGAGGCCGCCATCCGGGATGCTTCTGTCACTGTGGTGAGTAAGCTCGGCGATGCCGGTGTCGTGAAGCTGCTTCTGGGCACGGCCGATTCGCCGGAGTTCACAGCCAGTGTTACGAGGACTATCGCCGGGATGAAGGCTGACGGCATCAACGCTGTCCTGGTCGAGTCGCTGAAAAACAAGAATCTCAGGATGGCGGCGATCAAGGCATGCATCGCTCGCGGCTGCACAGAGGCGGTGCCCGATTTGCTGAAACTGGTACAAGACAAAGATCCCCAAGTGAGGAAGAAGGCCTGGACAGGCCTTGCAACACTTGCAGACGGGGACGACATGGACTCCATAATGAAGACTGCTGTCGAAATCAAGAAGGCCGAGGATCTTTCGCAGGCCGAGGGAGCGATCAGGAAGGTCTTTTCCCGGGCAGAGAATAGAAGCAAGTGCTTCAAAGTGGTTGCCAGCCATTACGAGCCAGCCTCAGAATCAACAAAGGGTGTCATTCTCGATATGGGTGCGGCGACAGGTGATACTAACGCTTTGAAACTGGTAAGAGATGCCATGGAGTCGCCAAATAAGAAACTCTATGCCCGGGCCCTGCGTGCACTTGCGAAATGGCCGAACGAGTCCGCCGCCGAAGATCTCTTAAGGCAGGCCAAAAACGCTTCTGAAGTGGTTGACCGCATAGTAGCATTGAGGGGATATATCCGTATTGCCGGTATGGAGAGGGCCAACCTGTCAGGTGCCGAGCGGATGGAAATGTTCGAAACGGCCATTGGCCTTGCAAAGAGGAACGAAGAGAAGAAGGCGGTTCTGGCGATTCTGCCGAGGTATCCTTACCCGCAGGCGATGGCGCTTGCCGAGCGTCTCCGGCAGGACGGGACTCTGGCCGCCGAGGCCGATGCGGCTATCGTCAAGATCAAGCAGGCCACCATCAGCAAGACCATCAAGGCAACCGCTTCCATCAACAACGGCAACGTCAAGAACGCCCTCGACGGCAACAAAGGCACTCGCTGGGACACGACCAGGCCTATGAAGCCGGGAGACTGGTTTATGATCGACCTCGGCATCGAGCGGACGGTTGCGGCTATTACGCTGGACGCAGCCGGTTCCAGAGGGGACTACCCGAGGGGATACGAGGTCTATGTGTCTTTTAACGGCGGTAGTTGGGGAAAACCGATCGTATCCGGTAAGGGCACCAAGCCCTTGACGGTCATCAAGTTTTCCAGGCCCGTGCAAACAAGGTTCATCAAGATCGTTCAGACTGGCTCGGTACCGGGCCTGTTCTGGTCGATTCACGAGCTGAAGGTGGACCTGCGGTAGGCTTGCGGAACGAATTGCGATTGAATACGACTGTAACTGTGGTGCGATACGGGCCCGACCGACTGACCGTTAATATGACAGTATGAATCAACCTGTAGGTTTATATCTTCGAGGGCCGATTGTCGGGATAGAAATTCTATCCGCTGTTTTGCTCTTTTATATTTTTCTTCGCCGAGCCGGCTGATTATTTCCCTCCCGGGATACATCACCTGGAACTGGCTGCGATACTTATCTTCAATCTTGACTGTTTCTTTGTAGTGCTCAATCGCTACTGTGATTTTGCCCAACTTCTCAGCGATTTCAGCCAGATTGAATTGCAATCGCCCGCTACCGGGATATCGTTTAGCCGCTTCAAGGCCCCAGTAATATGACTTTTGTGCGTCACCAAGTAAGCGATAGACCTGGCTAAGTTTTTCGTAATTCTTGAAATCCGCCTTGTTACGCTCGACTGCCGTAAGAAAACACTTTACCGCCTTTTCGAGCAAAACTGTTTGTTTTTTTGCTGTGTTGTTATACTCTTGTAAATAGAATCTGCCGTTCAAATTCGGCGCTGACGGGTCCAGCCGATCATCTTCGGCAGCTTGATCTAAAAATTCATGGGTGTATCCAAAACCTTGCATCGCCTGTTTAATATTCTCACTGGCCCTGGCCACAGGAACAAAAGCGTAATTAAAATACGCCCAAAGGATAACCACCCCCCCTGCCGCAACCAGCAACTTTGCAAAAAGCGCCGGTCTACAAACGAACTGCCTCTCAGATTTTTGGTGAGAATCCAATGCAATCAGGCAGGCCATTATAGCACAAAAAGTGGTAAAGACGCTCGGCTCAAAAATCGCAAAGTCTATCAGATTATGAATTAGCAATCCTAAACAAGCACAAAACAGACCCGCAGCGCATATTTTCGTATAGTCGGTTGTGTTCGATATTCGACCTCCGGTCAAAAGCAAAAAACCAAAAATAAAAACAACCACCGGAAAAACATACAGCACAATTATCGCAGCGTACCTCTCTTCGAACGAGCTAACAGGTGGAATCGGGGAAAGAATCGGCCTGATGAGCAGCAAAGCAGCGGATATAACAATTATGAAAGGTAGGGCCACTTTTGTAAAAGCCGGCTCATGCTGATTAGCTTTTGGTGAAAGTAAAACAGACTTACGAGACACTGCTCGCCATAACGGTATTAAAACAACAGCTAAAAATCCTATAAGTCCGAGTGGGCCGTATTGAGTAATGATACTAAGCACAAAATTGTGCGGGTCTACAACAGTTTCCAGTGCTGAAGCTGTTTTGTAGTGGGTATAGAAGGTGCCGAAGTTGCCGCCGCCGACGCCTGTTACAGGATGGTCGGCATACATCTTTGCGGCGCCGCCCCAGTATTGCCATCTGACCATCATGGAATTACCACCCGGCAGCCTGCCGCGAGTAATTCCATACTGAACAACCACACAGCCGATAATGATAAAGAATAGTAAGCAAACAATGAATATGGCTTTCTTATATGTATTTAACCAATTTCTAAACAAAAGGAAGGCAATAAACATTGCTGTCGCCGCCAGCGATGCCATAATTGCGCCTCTACTGCGTGTAATTGCAAAGCCCAAAATAACAACAGCGACTGCAATACCGCAGCCAACAAATCGAAGAGGCCCGAAAGCACCATATTTGCGATTCTTGAATTTGTCGACAAATAAACCAACAGCCGCAAAAGATGCTAACAGCGCAAATGAACCAGCCGAATTACTGGTCGTGAAAAAGCCGCGGACTCCCTTTGTATAAAGACGATGCTCAAAAAGAAACTGGGCAAATGTGCCGGGTTTAATGCCGAGCGGCCCAAGTAAAACCTGGCGGTTTTGTTCATAATGCTCAATCGTCATTTGGTTACTCACGAAAAATTGCTCGGCACACTGATAAGCCGAGACCACACCTAAAGCAGCAATGACAGCCAGCAGCAGTTTTACTTTTGCCGGTGAATCCAATATCTGAACGAGCAAAACGGCCATGAGGATAGGGGCCAGCAGGGTTGTGAAGTTGGTGATTGCGGCCCGTTTGTTTGCGGCTGCAAAGACACCCAAAATGGCGGCTATACAGAACAGACACAGACCAAATTCTATGCCGGTCAAGCGATACGAAAATCTCTTACTAAAAAAGCCCGTTATAAACCAACCGACAAACGATAATATCAATACTGACGATATCGACAAACTGTAAAGGCAGTCGTTCAGGTTGGCTGGAAGGGTTGCCGATTGCGCACTTGGGCTTTCGGTAAACATTGTACGAAGTGCAATTATGCAAAGGCAGAAGGCAAGCAGTACATACTCTAAAATCACTTGTCCTCTGCTCTTAGATGAGCTGCAACTAATTGCTGCTTTTGTCATGTTTGGCAGTTTTTTCCAGGATAGCAATAATGACCAATATCATAAACGTTTGGGTAAAGATTAGGATCGCACCGACCAGATCAACCTGATTAAGAAAAGCTGCTCCAAGGCCGGTGCAGAGCGTAGCCAGATATAACGTCAGGACTGTTTGTCTATCGGTCAATCCGCATCTTTTCAATCGATGGGAAAAATGCTGTGTGTCACCGACAAATGGACTCTTGCCCTGACTTATACGCAGCAGGTTTACACTGATAAAATCATAGAGCGGAACCGCCATAACGACCAGTGGCATAAAGACCGCATACCATCGGCCGCTTTCTGCCTCGTGATAATATATAGTGCGTATGGTCAGAATTGCAACGAAAAAGCCCACTACAAGTGAGCCGGCGTCCCCCATAAAGATTTTCGCCGGTGGGAAATTAAATACCAAAAATCCCAGCAATGTCCCTATCAAAACAAGTGCCAGACCACCCACGAAAACCTGCCCGCTCATAGCAGCGGCGGTGAACAAAATGCAGCTTGCTATGACCGCAATACCGGCAGCAAGGCCGTCCATATTGTCGAGGAAATTAAACGCATTAATAATCAGAACTATCCAAATGGCTGAAAGCACTGAGGTAATTATCGGATTTTTTATAAAAAGCTCGACGCGAACATCTGCCAGGAGAGCGACAATTAATGCAACTGCGAACTGAACGGCAAGTTTGAAAAAAGGCCCAAGACCTTTTTTGTCGTCCCAGAGACCGAGTGCCAATAAGGCCAGAGCGCACAATAATATAACGAAGAGCTGGTTTACTTTGGCTAAAAAGTCAGACGGGTCAATATTTCTTGATTGGGCAAACGAATCGATGTGGCCGGGAAGAAATTTTATTGCAGCTGTAGCGGCGACGATAAAAACCATCAGCGTAATAAAAATCGCGATGCCGCCGCCGAGCGGTACGGCCTTTTGGGCGAATCTGTCCCTGACCGGATGCGAGAGAAAGCCAGTTCGCAGAGCATAGATTTTTACAAGGCCGGTCAGAATCACCGACAGAAAAAAAGAGCCGGTTAACAGAATTGCCGCTAATTTAGTCACCGTTTCGATTTTAACTGCTCCAGTAATCGGGTCCTGACTTTAAGAAAAAAATCGAAATAGCACTTTTGCCTGTAATCAGGGTAAGTATGCTCTAACGGCATCCACTGGCCTTTGTCAAAGACTAGTGTTACCTCGGCATACATTCTTTTACCGATATATATACGATGAGAATAGTTTTTTGTTGTGGCCAGAATCAGCTTCGAAGGTTCAATTATTCCGGGGTCCAGGTTCACCGGCCTGGGCAGAGGAAGCCCTAAATTTCTGGATAATTTTTGTTCGAGCTTGTTTGTCGTACATTTGATTTTCGCCAGTTTGCCGGGGTCTATTAGCTTTTCGATACTGACAAATTGTCTTGAAATATGTGGTCCGGTCTGGTCTTTGTAATAATCAGTTTTATCGAACAGCCATACATCACTTACAAAATCGGCATGGCCGAACTTGTCGGTTACTGCCTCGATAGCCGCATGCAGACATTGACGGTCGGCGGCCAAAATTCCAATTATCAGCTTGACCGGCTTAGGGCCTTTTAACTTCCACATTTGCTCATACTTCAATTAAGTAACTCGAACTTAGCTGTTCTATAACAACAGCAGGAGTCTCTGGACACGATGCTACACATCGCAAATTCGCACGGCATAAGCCAGAGACTCAAGGGGATCTCTTTTAGGAACAAACTCATGCGCGACATATCCTTTGAATCCGGTATCGGCAATAGCACGCATAATGGCAGGATAATACAACTCCTGAGTATCATCGATTTCGTTTCGGCCCGGGTTGCCGCCGGTATGGTAGTGGCCGATGTAGTCCTTGTAGTCGCGAATCGTGCGAATTATATCGCCTTCCATAATCTGGGCGTGATAGATGTCATAAAGAATCTTAACCCGCTCGGAGCCGACCTTTTTGCAGACTTCGACGCCCCAGGCCGTCTTGTCGAACATGTAATCCTTATGATTGACCTTGCTGTTAAGATACTCAATGCAGATAGTAACCTTCTTCTTCTCTGCGTGTCCTGCGATTTGTTTGAGCGCAATGACGGAGTTTTCGATTCCCTCCTCATCAGACATACCTCGCCGGTTGCCGGGGAATGTAATCACATTTGGAAACCCGTATTCGGCAGCCGCGTCGATGGAATCACGTATTTTTGACAGGCATTGCTCGTGGTTTCCTTTCCTGTTTATACCATTGCCCAGGCCGTGTGTGCTAATCATCGAGCAGGCTAAGCCATGTTTTTTAAGAGTCGGGAAGGCGGATGGGCCGAGCAGATCGATCGCTTTCATACCCATTTTTTTGGATATCGCGCATAGCTCGTCAAGCTTAAACTTGCCATAGCACCACTTGCTGACAGACTGGTTGATACGGCCTTTCTTGACGATTCGCTTTATCTTACTCATATCGACTGCCCCGGCCGGACGGGCAAATGCTGCAGCGACTGTGCCTGCCGCCGCAAGGGACGTCTTGCTCAAAAAAGTACGTCTTGAAACTCTCTTTTCTTTCATCGATTCTCTCCTTTCGAATTTTGAGTCGGCTTTGTTGCCAATCCTCGTAATTAACTGATATTTAGCAGTTTATCAATTATTGTAGAATAACTGTCCCTTTAGGATTTCAACTGTTCTTTTAATGAATTAACCAGCTCTATCGCCTTATCTGCTGCTTTTTCAATAGTCACGTTCTGACTTTCGGATTCTGACCGCAGTTTCATCTCCACATTCCCTTCGGCAACAGATCTTCTGCCAACAGTAACTCTGACAGGTATTCCAATCAGGTCAGCATCTTTGAACTTCACTCCCCCGCGCAGCGAGCGGTCGTCTAACAATACGTCAATGTTATTGGCGAGAAGTTGCTGGTAAATGTCTTCGGCAACCTTTGCCACTTCTCCGTCATCCTGATTGACACACGTAATCAGAACCTCAAATGGAGCGATACTGATTGGCCAGATAATTCCGTTCTTGTCGTTACAGGTTTCAGTGGCAGATGCGAGGATGCGGTTTATACCGATTCCGTAACAGCCCATAATGCACGGCTTTTCGTCTCCATTTTCGTCGAGGAATTTGGCACCGAGCTTTTCGCTGTATTTTGTCCCGAGTTTGAAGACCTGTCCGACTTCTATACCCTTCTTAAACAATAACTTTTTGTTGTTATGAGTATCACCTTCAACCGCATAGCGAATATCAGTAACGGTAACGTTTTCACCTTTGAGCGGGAAGTCCCTACCCGGCACAACGTTCTTTACATGATAATCCGTTTTGTTGGCACCAGTAACCCACACCGGCATTACTGCTACTGCATGGTCTATAAGTATAGTACCGACCTTGTTAGCTAATCCGACGGGTCCAGCGAATCCAACCTTTGCACTGGTAACTTTTTCTATCGTAGCTTCATCTGCCAACTCGATATGTTTGCCGGCGACAGCAATCCTCAATTTCTCTTCATTAACATCATGGTCACCACGAATAAGTACAGCTACCGTTTTGTCCTTAGTTGAATAAATCAGCGTCTTGACCATCTCTTCAGGTTTTGTTTTTAGAAAATTGCAGACGGCCTCAATGGTGCCGATATCCGGAGTGTGAACTTCCTCCATTGGTGTTATTTCAGCGTTGGCTTTTTCTTGTGGCGGCGGGTCCACATCGGCCCTTTCGAGATTTGCCGCATAAGAGCCGTCTTCGGTGTAAACGATTGTATCCTCCCCGGATTCACACGGGATGGTGAATTGGTGTGACCCGGAACCGCCCATCTCACCGGACTCGGCTTCGACGATTACATAATCGAGCCCACAGCGTTTGAAGATACGGCAATAAGCGTCGTACATGGCTTTATAAGATTTATCGAGGCCTTCAGGATTAGCGTCGAAGCTGTAGGCATCTTTCATTATGAATTCGCGAGACCTCACGGGCCCAAACCGCGGCCTGAACTCATCGCGAAACTTTGGGCTTATTTGATACAGATTTATAGGCATCTGCTTGTATGACTTTATCTCTCCGGCGACCAAATATGTAAAGACTTCCTCGGCGGTTGGACTTAGCACATTTCCTCTGCCGTGACGGTCTTCAAAACAAAATATTGTTGGGCCATAGTCAGTGCTGCGCCCGGTCCTCTCCCATAGTTCAAGAGGTTGCAGAGAGGGCACAAGGATTTCCTGAGCGCCGGCTTTATTTATCTCCTCCCGGACGATTGCAATGATTTTGAGCAGGCTCCGCCAGCCAAGCGGCAGATACGTGTACGTTCCGCTGGCGACCTTTCGTATCAAGGCCGCTCGAACCATTAATCTGTGACCTACTGTCTCTGCATCGGAGGGAACTTCCTTGACCGTTGGTATAAACATCCGGCTGTATCTCATGTCTTATGCCTCGTGTCTCATATTGAGTTAAATCAATCTATATGAAGCACGTTTATAGCCCAAAATCCGGATGCTTGCAAGCCCTGTTAGAAATTTTCCATTTTTGCATTAGATAGAATTTCCAACAAAGCTTGCATAAAAGCTGTTCAGGTAATATGATTGATAATTGACTATTAGCCACCATTTACAACCATCAACCAATTAAGGGAGATTACGATGGCGCACAAATTTATCAACGAAATCGAGGCTGGCGAGACAATCGACGATATTTATATGGTCAGAGAGCCAATCCTGCGAAGCACAACGCGGGGCGACTTATATATAGCGATGTATCTATCTGACCGTACCGGCCAAATAAACGGCCGAATGTGGCAGGCAACCGAAGCTGCTTATAAAGCGCTGCCAAAACCCGGCTTTGTCCACATACACGGAAGAAGCGAGCTTTATCAAAACAAGCTCCAGATTGTCGTAAATAACATCAGCATCGTTGATGCAGGTAAAGTTTGCATTGAGGATTTTCTGGCGCGAACAGACAAAGATACAGACAAAATGTTCGATGAGATAAAAAAGACTGTGGGCCAGATAAAGAACCATCAGCTAAAGGCGCTGGTTGAAGAATTCTTGGCCGATGCCGAACTGATGGAGAACTTCTGCACCGCGCCTGGTGGAACAGCGCTGCATCACAATTATCTCGGCGGCCTGCTGGAGCACACTCACAATATGCTGCGAGTGGCTGTTGCGATACTGCCGTTGTACCCAAAAGTACAGGCAGATTTGGTTCTTGCCGGGATTTTCCTTCACGATATGGGCAAAACCGAAGAGCTTTCGTACGATATGGCCTTTTCATATACGGATTCAGGCCAGCTAATCGGCCACATCGTCAAAACTGTTCTCATGGTAAATCAAAAGGCAGACGCCCTGAGAGCAAAGGGAACCCAGATGGAGCAAACGGTCTTTGATGCCCTTGTGCATATTATCCTGTCTCATCACGGCGCGTTTGAATTCGGCTCGCCGAAACTGCCGGCCACGCCTGAGGCCTTTATGGTCTATTACATTGACGATTTGGACGCCAAGGTGAACATGGTAACAATGGCCATTGACAACGAGCCGGGCGATTCAAACTGGACCGCCTGGAAAAACGCCCTCCAAACACGGCTTTACAGAAAACGAATCGAATAAAATGGGGGATGTTGTTAATGAGATATTGCATCATCTTGTTTGTATTGTTTCTGTTGCTGGCTGCGGAGGTTGGTTCAGCAGCGCAGTGGTATGCAGCTCCTGATGGCAAAGCCACAAATCCAGGCACACAGGACAAACCCTGGGATATTGCCTCTGCACTTGATGGGAAGCAGAAAGTTACTGCTGGAGACACAATATATCTGCTTGAAGGCACTTACAAGCGGCGTCCCAAAGAGCTTTTCGAAATTCGTCTCGTAGGTACTGAGGACAAGCCGGTTCATATCCGCCCATTACCCGGCAAGCGTGTCAGGATAGACGGCGGCCTGTCCATGCAAAGCCCCTCTGCTCATGTATGGGTACGTGACCTGGAGATATTCGTGTCGGAACCAGTGCCAAAAAAGCCAGTCAGCCCGGGCTCACATCCCAAGGACCTGAACCGGCCCTGGGGTGGCGTTCACATGCACGGAGGAAAGAACTGTAAATACATAAATCTCATTATCCACGATTGCTGCCAGGGTATCAGTTGCTGGAAGGGTGAAATCAATCCGGAGATTTACGGGTGCATAATTTACAATAATGGCTGGCTTGGTACCGACCGTGGCCACGGCCATTGCATTTACACCCAGAATGAAGAAGGTGTTAAAACAATTTCAAATTGCATTATGAGCTGCCGATACAATGGCACCTACACCATGCACGCATACGGCTCGCAGCGCGCGTATGTAGATAACTTTCTTGTCGAAGAGAACATCTGCTACAATAAAGGCCCATTCCTGATTGGTGGTGGAAGGCCAAGTAATAACATTCGCGTTTTCAAAAACTTCTTGTATGGTGTCGATATGAGAATCGGGTACAGTGCGCCGTACAACGAAAACTGTGAAATTCGCGACAACATAATTGTCAACGGCAACCTGAATATTATCCGATACAGAAACGCTGTACAGGAAGGTAACCTTGTCGCTAAAAAGGGGCAAAAGCATCCGACTGGAGTAAAGACCGTTCTTTTAGCCAATCGATTCGACCGAAACCGCGCGCATTTAGTGGTTTACAATTGGGACAAGGCCGAAACTGTAAAAGTCACGGCAGAACCCTTCTTGAAAAACGGCGATTCATTCCGTCTGATGGACCCACAGAACATCTTCGGCAATCCCATTTTCGAGGGCACATACTCCGACGATGTAATACACTTACCTGTGAAAACTGAGTTTATGGTTTTCGTCGTTCTTAGAAACAACTGAGATGCTATCTCCGGTTACAATTATTCTACCATTAAGAAATACATATCACACCACACCGATACACGGACAAATATAAGGCGTCGGATTGAGCTGACAGCGGGGGTTAAGGCTTTGAAACAAACCCAGCCGGGCTACTCCCCCCCGCGTAAATAGCCCGGCCGGGTGTTAATGACTTTACAATCACGGCCTATATACCAACCATTTCGTTAAGGAATGTTGACAAGACTAACGTGATTTAGCCACATTTTTATTGGGGGGTGTGACAACTGTATGTCACAGATGGTGAAAAAAAATGAAAAAAGGGTGGAATTTTTGCAATTTTCCGCTGCTCGGCCCTCGTATCCTGTGGTTACAATTAAATTCACAGGATACGCTTCATGATTTAAAAGGCACGAACTATATGCCCTGTGTATGTAGAGTCTCGCTTTAGCACAATGCCGGAAAATCGCCAGACTTTCTCAAATTCACCGGGTGACAATAAAATCCTGCCCAATACAGGGTCTGCAATGGTGATGACGTGGTCCGTAACTCCGAGGACGGCAACACAGTGGCTATTCATAAGTCCATCCTTGATCACCGCTAACGTAATGCCTGCATTCCTAAGTTCGGTAATTGAGTCGAAGTAACGGTACTGGGATTTTAGGCCTTCAGTACCATAGCGCTTTTGAAGAGCTGAGCTAAGGCAGGTTGGAAGAGTACCCGCGACAGAACTGGTATGAGAAAGTACAGCTATTTCTCCCTCGTCGGCGGATAGCCCTAATCTGCCGAGAGCCGTTACCGCTGCAGCCGGGCCGCAGGTATAATCTGTGCTCTGATAGCAGATGCCGCTGGAATTAACTGTTGTTTTAAGATTCGAGAGGTCGTCCTTAATCAATGCCGGAACAAGAAAAGGCAAAACCGAAAACCAAACCACAACTAAAACCATCAAAAAGCCTATAATTAACTTCTCAAATGTGCGTGGTAGACGGGAAATAGGTGTAGTTAAGCCCATCGTAACAGCAAAGGCGAAAAAGATAAATCGCGTCCGTCCTGCTGTGACCCACGAAAATGGCGGTACAAAGGGTAGTGCGTTATTGAATCTGGTCAGTACAATTATCGCGATGAGTATGAAGGGAACAAAATAGCCCAATGTCCAATAGGATTTGCGAAAACGTGAGAACAGCGTGCCCAGAAAGACTCCCATAAGAGCAACTAAGATAACACCTATTGTTTCGAGCCAGGGATTCATTTACCCTTCCTCCAGGTTAATTTATTATTAAAGACATTGTATCAAATCAAGACCCCGAAATCAAGACAATTAACAGAATCTTCAGAAGCGGTTCTCCAATCCGGGGCTTGGGAATTGATATTTAATGGATTAGGGTTTATACTCTCTTGAGCATAAAAACACTTAATATCATCATTTTAGTCATTGGAAAGATTTATTATGGGAACTAAAAAGTCAAAGTTAATATGGCTGCTGATAGTATTTGCAGTGTTGACCCTATGGCCTTTTTCGGCTCAGGCAAGGTCTCGTCCGAGAAAGAGGATAGGGATTTACAGGCCAAACCCGGCCTATTGGCAATATGACGGCAAACCAGTACTTCTGCTGGGCGGTACAAAAGACGACAGCCTCTTTCAGATACCTGACCTCGAAGCACACCTTGACCTGCTCAGGTCGGTCGGAGGCAACTATATCCGTAACACTATGAGTTCACGAAACGACAAAGGTTTTGAGGTTAAGCCGTTCAGGAAACTGGCCAATGGAAAATATGACCTCGAAAAATGGAACGATGAATATTGGAACCGCTTTGAGAATATGCTCAAATTAACACATCAGCGTGATATTATTGTGCAGATTGAGGTTTGGGCAACTTTCGACTATTATAGGGACAACTGGGCGGTCAATCCCTTCAATCCGAAGAACAACGTCAACTACTCCGCCGGGCAAACGGGCCTGCCAACACAGGTCAACAGCCACCCCACCCGTTGTGAGAACAATTTCTTCTGGTCGGTGCCGAAGGAAAGGAACCGGAAGACGGTGCTAAAGTTCCAGCGGCGGTTTGTTGATAAAATACTTTCGTACTCGCTGCAGTTCGGCAATGTTCTTTACTGCATGGACAACGAAACGTCGGTAACACCGCAGTGGGGCAAGTACTGGTCGCAACATATCCAGGCAAAGGCAAAAGCAGCTGGCCTCCGCGTCCACACAACCGAGATGTGGGACAAGTGGGACCTTGCCCATCCGATGCACAACGCTACCTTTGACCATCCTCAAACCTATTCTTTTGTGGACATCTCGCAGAACAACCATCAAAAGGGACAAAAGCACTGGGACAACGCACAGCGTCAGCGAGCAAGAATAGCTGATAACGTTCGTCCGCTGAACAACGTGAAAATCTACGGGGCTGATGAGTACGGGCGGTTCGGCAACAACAGGGATGGTATGGAGCGGTTCTGGCGCAATATCTTCGGCGGATTGGCCTCGGCACGGTTCCACCGTCCGACGTCGGGATTGGGATTAGGTAAAAAGGCGCAGGCGAATATCCGGAGCATGCGGATGCTTACTGATAAAATGGATATCTTCACCTGTGCACCTCACAACAATTTGCTTTCGAACAGAAAACCCAATGAAGCTTATTGTCTGGCAAATCCAGACAAGGAATATGCGGTCTATTTCCCAAATGGCGGTGAAGTCACCCTCGACATCGGCACTCTAAAGAAACCATCTACAGTGAGGTGGCTGGATATTATGAAGTCACGATGGTTGGACGCTCAACGTGTAGAAGCCAAGAGCAAACTAACGTTACGGTGTCCATCGCAGGGATATTGGGCGGTGTTAGTTCAATAGCTGCGATCTGCTTCTTTCCCATGTCACTTTCTCGGAAAACCGAGTGTAAAACTCATAAATTTTGACTTGCAACAAGCATGCTGTGAGTAATTCCCACTCGCAGATTTTTCCTTTTTGACGATACCAGTATCAATTAGGCAGAATCATTGGCATCTATACATTTATTATCACCTGTTGGAAATAACAACCTAATATTGGAGTTTTTGTATTAAAATAGCCGAATATAAGGAAAATACATACGGTCAGGCCGGTTATATCATTTACCGAAGAAGCCATAGAAAATGACACGGCTGGTTAAATCTATCCAATCGCATAAGAGAGCTTAAAAACTAACTTTTCATTAACTTATAGAATGTATAAATAATGTTTATAGTCCTATATTATTTTCTTGACTTTCACTCGACACCTCGTTAAAATTCATTATTGTTTATTTTTAAAAGAGGAGCGGTAAGAATGTTTGTGCATTTGGTTCTGACACCTAAAAAAACATGATATCTACACAGTAAGGATAACACATGCTTTGTCTTCCACACCGACAGGATATCTTATCTGAACAACGAAATAACAAATTGTGTCGGTCACAGCGTAAAAAGGTATAAATTTTATAATGTTTTTTGGAGGATTTGATTATGAAAACAGTAACGTCAAAATTGTTAGTTGTTTGTGTTGTTCTCGGCCTGCTCGCCGTAATACCAGGCTCCGTTCAAACGGCTGAAGCGGCCAGATGGTCATTTCATTTCTCGTATCCGGATTGTCCCGGTGGAGACCTGGAGGTATGGGCAACCAAGGATTGTGTGCGTCAGCTGCTGCTATTCGGGGGCTACGCCAAGAATTGCAAGAAGTACGTTGGCCATGTCCCTGGAGCCCCTTACAATGACTTGATTTTCGATTTCTACTGGGACTACGAATGCGGCAACCACGACCACATTAAGATTGCGCTGCCTAACTGGAATGGGAGCAATTGGGAGTTGAAGGAGCTGCCGCCGTGGATAGATGCACATGTGGCAGGTGATATCCCGCCAATAATCTCTGTCGGTGACCCCACCGGCAATATCCAGAGAGTATACATCGTGGTAGACCCGAACGTGTGGCGGGAAAACTACTCCGGAACAGTATCGGACAGTTATGATATCAGAAACGGAACGCATCCGGACCTTCCGGGCTACCTCATCGGTACTACTCCCATTCAGTTCGACCCACTTGGACCAGCTTCAGGCCCGTTCTCAACCACGCCGTTAAACGGAACACTTTCCCGGGACGGTGAGATTGAGCTCATTCCTGAGCTGCAGCAGCAGCCCCAGCCGGTTTTCGAGCAATTAGACTGGAAAGGCCCCTTCCCAGAAGTGGCCGATAGTTCCTGGGGCCGGGTCAAATTCGAGGTAGACAAACCGCGTGGCACCTATTACTTGAACTTAAGCGTGGATACGGACGGGAACCAGCAATTTACACCGGTCATCCAGAATATGAGTATTGAAACCACGCATGGGATCATCGTCATCTGTCGCTTTTTCAACATCTTTGCTGACGAGCCAGGCGTACAAGCACCCTACGAGATCCGTGCTTTGAGCTACATGTATTCGATTGACGAGGCGCCGCAAGAGGAGCCGCCTACGACACAAGTAATGACAGCAGATGTGACCAGCATTCCTTATCAGATCGGTAGTGAAAGTGACGTTATTTACGACGACCTCCCGATAGCATATCCAGGCCAACTCTTTTGCGTTGTCAAAAAGTCGGGCCAGCTGCCGAATTTGGGCTCGTTTGTCAATCAGCCGCAGCAGACTAATTATTGTGCTCCCGGTGCCATTTCAAACAGTCTGAAGTACCTGCAGGCCAACGGCGGGATCTCTGCATTAGTGGACACGAGCATCAGTGCTGTTGCCGGCCAAATAGGCACCACTTCAAGCGGAACGTCCTCAAACTGGTACCTGAAGAAGCAGACGTTGTCGTATTTCACAGACATTGTCACCACCAGGTATATCGAGGCACCACTGGACGATGCTGAGATAGACGACCTGATTAACGAGCTTAACAGGGGCCAGGACATCGAGATGGACCTGAAGGGACACGTTGAGGTACTGGCCGGCCTGCGGGTAAGATGCGACGGCTCAATTGAGCTGGACTTATTTGATGACAACCAGGCCGACAGCGTATCAGACCCGATGCACACCTCAACTATATCAGGCACCTACCCCAACACGCAGTACGTTGACGGTATGGAACTTGAGCGTTTCGTAATTGAGTGTCCTCCCATTGAAGAGCCAGTGCTTATTCTGCCATATCTTTTCATCGACACGTATAATGAGTGGTTGCTGGCTCTGGAAAATGGGCTTGTCAGGGCAATGACGCAGACAGAGGGCGAAGCCTATCTGTGGCAGTGGAACCCTGACAACAAAGAGGTTGAACTCGAGGGCAATACATACCCTCAAGACCCGTATATTGAGCCCTTCCCACCACTCTATGTTCATGGAGGTGGCGGCGAAGGCGGCTTAGAGCCGAGTGATGCTGGTCTCGTGATGGGCTGGGGCAACAGTAAAGGTGATTCTACCAGTGCCTGGGTGGTTAAATATGACAAGGACCCTGACCTGACGAACTGCATTATCACGCTTGTGGTAACCGCGCCGCAGTGGGCGATGAGCAGTCCTGGCAGCCAGATTAACAAGGTCTCCTTCGGTCTTGGAAATCCGCCCGCTGGAACCGGCCCCGTTCGTTCCTGGAGCTGGGACTGCGGACCCGGCAAGACCATCCAGTGGAACACGCCGACGGTGCTAAAGATTGACACGTCGAAGACGGGCCTGACAGCTGCGACCCCGAAAGCTGACGGGTATACGAATAACTTGGGCTTCAACCTGACAACCGTGACGTGGCTGTGTGTGGATGAAAACGGAACTTGGGTCGGAGGGTCAAATCCGATGCCCGGACCCGGTGGGTTCCAGTTCTTGTGGAACTACTGGCACTGGATACTGGTTTCTCCGAAAACCACTGTTGAGAAGGGAATTTACAAGAAGTGGTCTCAACCGCCGGTGGTATTGGATCCGAATGACGACCCACCCGTAATTCAGGGTTGGGATGAGCAATCAAACTACAATATGCCGGTTGTGGCTGATGATTGGCAGTGCGATGACAACCGCCCCGTTACGGACATCCACTGGTGGGGTTCATACTTCAAGATTGACGCCGCAGGCGGAGGCCTTACTCCCTGGACTCAACCGTTTCCGCCCGCATTGCCCAGAGCCTTCCATATCGGTATCTGGACTAACGTGCCGGACCCGAACGTGAACGACCCGCTCACGTATAGCCGGCCCGACCTTTTGATATGGGAGAACTACTGCGACAATTACGTGTGGAACTTCGCTGGTTATGACCTGGATCCGCGGAAAGTGGATGTAAATCCTGGTTTGCCAACGGAACCCGGACACGATGAGCCTATGGACGCATGCTTCCAGTTCACGCAGCTTCTTTCTCAGGATGAATGGTTCTATCAGGAGCCGAGCGACGACCCCGACAATCCTCGAATCTACTGGCTGAGCATCGCGCCAATATGGGATGACGACTCTGAATGGGAATGGGGCTGGAAGACCCGAAGTCCCAAATGGAACGACGACGCCGTCAGTATTACTCAGGCCGCGCCGTGGTGGCCGCCGGTGGTCGGTTCAACCAAGTGGATGGCGGGAGTCCCGGTCCAGTATCCCCCATATCCTAATACGGACAGTGTCTCGTGGGATGTGGCCTTTGAGCTGACTACCAATGAGCCGGCGTACGAGGATAATCCAATTCCGGGAGACTCGAACCTCGACGGTGTATTCGATTTCAAAGACTTGGCTATCACGTTAGCGCATTGGCTTGAAAGAGCACCCGGTTTTTAAGTGGACTCCAAAATAAGTCCATATTAGCTTATACGATGGCAAAGGGCTGTGGGTTAGAAAGCTCACAGCCCTTTTTCTTTAAGCAAATATTGCGTAAATTGAAAATTGATGATGGGGGATTTTGCGCTTATAATATCCTCTGATATGCAAAACAGAACAACGATATACACGGTCAGCCAGGTCAACTCATTAATCAAAGAGATTCTCGAAAATAATCTGCCTTCTCGGCTGACCATTACCGGTGAGATAACCAATTGGAGCATCGCCCGAAGCGGCCACGCATATTTCGACCTCAAAGACGAAAACGCACTGCTGCCCTCCGTCTGCTGGAAGAGCAAACTCGGCAAAATTAAATTCGAGCCGGAAAACGGGCTGGCCGTAATTGCTAAAGGCCACATCGAGGTTTATTCCCCACATGGCAAGTACCAGTTCTACGCTGATTCTATGCAGCCAGCCGGCGTCGGAGCGCTTCAGTTGGCCTTTGAGCAGATGATCAAAAGGCTCCGGGAACAGGGCCTCTTCGATGATGCACACAAAAAGCCATTGCCGACGTATCCAGAAAGAATCGGAATACTAACCAGCGAATCCGGCGCGGCCGTGCACGACATACAAGATAGTATTCACAATCGCTGGCCCCCCGCCAAATTGTTCCTTTATCCGGTCCCCGTACAGGGAGAAGGCGCAGCCGAGGAAATCGCAGCCGCAATCAGGGATGTAAATAGACGTAACAAAAATCTCAAACTCGATATCCTAATCGTCGGCCGGGGAGGCGGCTCGCTGGAAGACCTCTGGGCCTTCAATGAAGAAGTTCTGGCCAGGGCAATTTTCGATTCCAAAATACCCATTATAAGTGCGGTCGGTCACGAAATTGACACTACAATCGCCGACCTGGTCGCCGACGCCAGGGCATCGACCCCCACAAAAGCCGGCGTTGTTGCCGTGCCGGACATGCAGGAAGTTTTAGAAAAAATGGCCAATCTCAGAGAGAGGTTAAAATCCCAGCTCAAGTTCCTGGTCCGCAGCTCACAACAACAATCGGATGAGCTTTGCATCAGGCTCGAAAGTTCAGTTAAACATTTGTTGGCTGATACACGTAACACATTGTACGCTATCGTTGAGCAGATACGACAAATTGAGCCGCATCGACTTTTAGCAAGGAAAAGCCTCGATTTAAATAATCTGCAAAATCAGGCAAAGGCGGCATTAAAGGCAATCATTAACAACAGCAAAATGCAGCTTATGGGCGTTGAGAAACGACTACCGGAAACGATGAAGGAAATGCTTATCGAAAGGCAGCGGAGGCTGACTGTGAATTTTGAAAAGGTTGTGAGGATAAAGCCGCACCAGGTGATTGGGAGGAGAATGGTAGAACTGAGTAATTTGAGGAACCGGGCGAATGTGGGAGTGTGTGTAATTCTCAATAAGCAGCGGATGCGGCTTACGGGTGCGAAGAATCGGCTGGCTGGATTGAATCCGAGGGCGGTTCTGAAGCGGGGTTACAGTATTACTACCAACAAAAAGACAGGTTTATTAGTCAAATGTCTAAAAGATGTGCAAATTGGAGAGCTGCTGAATACCGAGCTTGCGGACGAAAATTATATTGAAAGCAAGGTAACAAAAAAGTAAAAAGAAGAATTAAAGGTTTGTGAAAATGCCGGATAAGAAGAAAAAAGATGATATCAGCAAACTGAGCTTTGAAGAGGCAATCAAAGAGCTTGGCAGCATTGTAGGCAAAATAGAACAAGGCGAAATCCCTCTGCAGGACAGTCTCACTCAGTATGAAAGAGGAATGGCCTTGATCAAGCATTGCCAGAATATCTTACGCACAGCCGAAAAAAGAATCGAGAAGATAGCAGAAAAGGACGTAGAATCAAAAGATGGCCCGGATGGTGGATAAGAGTCACCACGCTGCTGAGCATCAGGAAACAACAGTATGCAAGCTGGGTAAACCATCAGAACGGTTGAAGATTATGGATTTCTGTCTTTCGAATTTGTTTCGAATTTCTATTATACGCGAGCGTGGCGGAATTGGCAGACGCGCAAGGTTTAGGTCCTTGTGTCCTTAGGGACGTGGAGGTTCGACTCCTCTCGCTCGCAGTTCTTTACTCTTGTCATTTCGACCGAAGTCCGCCGAAGGCGGACGGAGTGGAGAAATCTGGCCATCGAAAGAATTAAAACTCCACCATGCCTGCCCCGCCTGACCGAATCCCTGCATGCTTTAGGCAGGGACCCAGATTCCCCCCGCTGTCATTCTGAGCGCAACGAAGTGAAGCGAAGAATCTCAATCCATGTCATTGCGAACGCAGCGTGGCAATCTCATTATTTTTGCATTTTTTTTATTTGACAAATCTCAAATGTTATGGTATGGTCGTTTTTTAGCAACTCTGAGGTATTTTCTTTGCTGTTATATGCGATTGTGGGCCGTGTTTTTGGCGAAAAACGGCTCAAAAATGAGATGTTGGGGAAAGGAGGTAAAAAGGATGTATCGAGCGAGGATTTCAAGCCTGTTGGGGAAAATCACTATATTGGTTATTATCTGCTGTTGTTGCCTGCCGGCCCAGGCCAAATACGGCGGCGGTACAGGAGAGCCTGAGGATCCATACCTTATCTATGATGCTAATCATATGCAGGCTATTGGGGCAGATGCTAATGATTGGGACAAGAACTTTAAGCTGATGGCCGATATCGACCTGTCCACCTTTACCGGCACAGAGTTTAATATCATTGGGACCTCTTACAGCAATGCATTTACAGGTGTTTTTGACGGCAACGGACATACAATTTCGAACTTTACCTACACTTCCACAGATTCAGGCTACATAGGACTTTTCGGGTATGTTGATGACCCTAATGCAGAAATCAAGAATTTAGGATTGATTGACCCAAATGTTGATGCGGGAACAGAAAGTTTGGCTGTTGGTTCGCTGGTTGCCCAGCTAATAGGCGCAACCATCACTAACTGTTACGTTGAGGGCGGCAGCGTTGCGGGAAATTCAGGAGTCGGCGGACTGGTGGGAAAGAATTGGGGCACGGGCACAATCACCAACTGCTATTCAACAGCCAGCGTTTCCGGAGATTGGTCAGTCGGCGGACTGGCGGGACAGAATTATAGTGCCACAATCACCAACTGCTATTCAACCGCCACCGTTACGGGAAATGACAATGTCGGCGGGCTGGTGGGATGGAATGGCTGGGGCACAATCACCAACTGCTATTCAACAGGCAGCATTTCGGGAACGGGATCTGTCGGCGGCTTAGTGGGAAACAATTGGGGCGGCATCACTAACTGTTATTCAACCAGCAGCGTTGCGGGAAATTCAGGAGTCGGCGGACTGGTGGGAGGGAATTATGGCATAATCACCAACTGTTATTCCACTGACAGCGTTATGGGAGACGGGTCAGTCGGTGGCCTAGTGGGATTCAATTATGGCACAATCACCAACTGCTATTCGACCGGCAGCGTTGCGGGGAATTTCTATGTCGGCGGACTGGTGGGATGGAATTACTTTTTCGCAGAGGTTATAGGCTCTTTCTGGGATACCCAAACCAGCGGTCAGACGTGGAGTACCGGCGGAACGGGCAAGACGACTACCCAGATGCAGACGATGTGCACCTTTACTGATGCCGGCTGGGGTTTTGTAGGTGAAACAGTCAATGGAATAGAGGACATCTGGTTCATTCCCCAACAAGACTATCCCCATCTGTGGTGGGAGGGGATGCAAGTTCCTATGAAACTGACCCCCCGCACACTGAACTGCCGCAGTTATGGCAAGTGGGTAAAAGCCCATCTTACCTTGCCTCAAGGTGTTTCTGTTGCAGACGTAGACCCTGACAGACCGGCCGTATTGCATTCTTTTGGTTTTCAATCCGCACCTCTGTATGTCTTTGTCAATAAGGATAAACTGGTGGAAATCGAGGCGGCCTTTGAACGTGAGGCGGTTTGCTCTCTGGCAGGCGATTGGCCGGAAGCGTTGACTGTTGCCGGTTTCTTGACTGATGGGAATATTTTTCTTGGGACTTCAACAGTCAGAATAATCCATCCCGGCCTGAAGGTGATAGAAGAATTGGCGAGCTGCTGGCTGCAGGGAGATTGTGTACATCCCACCTGGTGCGACCGAATCGATATGAACAGAGACTCTTTAGTGAATTTGCTGGATTATGCCTTACTTATGAATATTGAAGTAGA
>SDBU01000241.1_pt1 | contig 78664 bp, 67 predicted proteins | sample 2277071 | NCBI WGS metagenome assembly SDBU01 (sample SAMN10397929, study PRJNA504765) | marine sediment metagenome | isolation source: marine sediment core GS08_GC12, 126 cmbsf | place: Arctic Ocean: Gakkel Ridge, Loki's castle | collected 2008 | reverse complement strand
GGAGGCTCTGGGAAAGATGGAGTGGGGAGTAAAAGATAGAAAATAAATACTAAAGAAAAAACAGCAAAAAGGGCTTTAAAAAAAGTCTTCATAGTTGGTTTACTGGAAAAGTCTGGCTCTACCCAAACGATATTTAGGATTTTTATCTTTCCGTTCTCCTATAACCTTCGCTGGAACTCCCCCAACGATAGCTAAATTGGGAACATCTTTGGTGACAACAGCACCAGCGGCAACTACAGCCCCCTTGCCTATTTTTACTCCAGGCAGGATTATTACACGCGGTCCAATAAAAACATAATCGCCTATCTCAACTGGTTCTTCTATTGGAGAAAAATCCTCTTTTTCTAAATCATGCTCAGAATTGTAAATCATTACTTCAGAAGCGATATCAACATGATCACCAATCGCAAGTGGGGCACGACCATCTAAAAATACATTGTTACCAACAATTGTCCCTTCGCCAATTCTTATGTTTTTAGGTTGAAAGAAATTAGCCCACATATGAATAGTAGAACCTCTTCCTATTTTCATACCGGCCAATCTATAGAAAAATTTGCGACATGTGTGTAATGGCAGGTGACCGATCCACCTTAGAAGCATTAATTCAAAATCAAGCCAATAGTTATAGAAACGATTGAAAACCTTACCTGCGGTTTGCTTTGTGGTCAAGGGTTTTCCCATTCTGTCTTTAAAGATTGTCATTTGTTAGTACCTGCTTTTTCTAAAATAGTTAGAGTCTTGCGAGCCGTTTTCTCCCAAGAGAACTTTTTAGCTTGAGCTAATCCTCTATCAACTAACTTATTATATTCTATCTTGCTCGTGGAAAGAACTTTTTCTATATTTTCAGCAATACTCCCAACCTCATAGGGATCAACCAAAGTTCCTGCTTCGCCAACTACTTCGCGAAGGGCTTCTATTTTTGAAACAACTACCGGAACTCCACAGGCCATGGCATTAAGTGCATCCATACCAAAGCCTTCCCAAAAAGAGGGGAGGGCAAAAACTTTAGCTCCGGCGATGAGGGCCGGTTTATCTTCTTCTGGGATAAAACCAGTAAAAATGACTGAATCTTTGAGTCCCAATTTGTTAGCTTTTTCAAAGATTGAATCATAAAGCCAGCCCTTTTTACCTGCAATAATAAGCCGAGTTTTCGGCCTTTTCTTGATAATCAACTTCCAGGCTTCAAGTAGTCCTTCTATATTTTTGCTTGGCTTAAGGGTGCTGATGAATAGCACATAGTCGTTGACTATAGAGTACCTATTTTTGACACGTCGCACATCGTCTTTGGAAACCTTAGTATTAAAACGGGTTTTGTCATATCCGTGGGGAGTAACAAATATTTTTTTGGAGGCAAAAGGGTAATGTCGTACAATGTCCCTTTTTGTACTATTTGATACTGCAATGATAGCTTTTGATATAAAAATTGAAATAGCACTCCAAATCTTTAGCTGCCAAAAATCGTATTTTCTAAATTGTTCCGAAAACTTGAGGTATCCGAGGTCGTGAATGGTGCATACCATTGGACAGGGTGCAAAAAGGGGTAAATAGTGGCTTGGGGCAAAAAAAACATTGGATTTTTCCTTATTCAAAAAAAGATTGGGCATCAGTTTTGTAATAATCCAGAGACCACGTCCCTTAATTACTTTATATTTCCAGTGAGGATTTTGTTTAGGAAGGTCTTTTTGCGGCTTATTTTTAAGATAAACTATAACCTGATGCTTTTTCTTCCATTCCTCCTGTAACTTGTGGATATTTTTAAGCAATTCAAAGGCATATTGGTTTACACCAACCCTTTTTTCTACATTTGCCTCATTTCCGTCAATACCAATTATCATCTATATACTTCTAAGGTCTTTCTGGCCGTTTCCTTCCAAGAAAAGTCCTTAATTCTTGTCAAACCCTTCTTTACAAGGTCTTTTTTCTGATCCAAAGCCTTCCTTATTCCCTCTGTTATTGAATCAACATTATACGGGTCAACCAATACAGCAGCATTGCCCGAAATTTCGGGTAAACTTGATGTATCTGAAGTAACGACTGGGGTCTTGCAGGCAAAGGCCTCAAGTACAGGAAGGCCAAAACCTTCATAAAGTGAGGGGTAAACTAAGGCTTCTGCCCCCGAATAAAAGACAGGCATTTCTTTAGTTTCTATATGTCCAATAAATCTTACTCCCCTTCTCTGCTCTACTCCTTTGTGAAAATGACCAGTAAAAATAAGTTTTAGATTTAAACCCGCCCGCATTTTTTCATAAGCCGAGATAATTCTCTCCGTGTTCTTTCTGGGACTGACGCCAACAGCAAGAAGATATCCTCCAGAAATTCTGTATTTTCTTTTAAGTTTATTAATTTCAGCTTTTTTAGCCGGTTTAAAGATGGGGTTTGGCGCCTCAGGAATAATCACAATTCTTTTTTCCTTTAGACCTATTTTTAATAAATCTTTCTTTGTTGCTTCTGAAGGAACAATAATTTTATCAACTTCCTTTTTTACCCACTTAATTCTCGCTTTGTGGGTTGAGACAATTTTTGGATGAGAATGTCGGGGGAACTTTAGGGGAATCAAATCATGAATTGTCGTTACTTTGAAAGCCTTACTTGGGGGTTGTGTCCAATCCGATGAATGAAAAACATCCAAATCCCCAACCAGTTTTTCTATTGGCAAAATATGGAGCCTGTTCCAGACAATGTCTGCCAACATTGGTGGAACAGGAAAAAACTTGCTTTCAAAGTTACCTTTCAACCCTGAGACGAATATCTTTAAATCAGCCCGTCTTCTAAAAGAACCACCAAAAAGTAGGTATTCATTCTTTTTATCTTGCAAAAGCAAGGCTTTAACAAGATTTTCTGTATAGGTAGAAACCCCGGTTCCATAGATAACTTGTGATATATCAATTCCTATTTTCATTTCTCGTATCTCCAAACTATTACTCCATTAAAATCGAACTCTCCTGTCTTTTGATAACCAAACTCCTCAACTTCTTGACGTAATTTATCCTCAGGGTCAAACATTGGCTGAACATATCTCATAAGCCAGATTAAATCAAGACCTTCACTTAGCCCTGCTTGACCTGCAATTTTAGCATCTTTGGAATAATATTTATAAGCTTCCATTTGGGAATCTGCTACAAAAAGGGTAATTGAATTTTTATCTCTCGATTCGCTCTCGACAAACTTAACCAACCCTTTCCAGTCCTCTCTATGGAACTTTTCATTAAACAAATATGCCCCAGAAGATAACAAATTAACCATTAAAACAAAACATAGGGCAATCTTGGCCTTTTTTTTATTTAAAGTTGATATCCCTGCTGCAAGTAATAAATAAAAGGCAGGAAGCACAAAAAGCAGCCTAAAATAGGAAAAAACGGGAATCCTAAGCCCAATTACTCCAGAGATTGCCAGTGGTATAATTAACCAGAGCCAAATAAGCCTAGTCTTTGCAAAGGTTTTTTTCGCTCGGATAAATAAATAACCAAAGGCTATCCCAACAATTCCAGCGGTAAAACCATATAACAAGTTATTCTCTATACTTATCCTCCCAAGCATAAATTTTGTTGGCACTAAAAGAATTTCTTTAATCGTTGTTCTACCTAAAATATTCCACCAAAGTGGGGAAGTAGCCTGAACCTCTAAACCTCCCCCAAACTGCCTTATAAAGGTAGGTAGCCAGGAAAGTCCGACAATAATCAAAATAATGTGCGACGCAAAGAATTTCTTCCACCAAGAAAAATTTTTGTTAGATAAGAATCCTGCTGTCCAGAAAACTGGAATAATTAAGAGTGTTAAATAATGGGTCATTGAGGATAATAATAAAGTAAGAGAGAACCCCACCCAGTCCCCAACCCCACCCTCCTTTTGTATTTTCACAAAGAAATAAGTGGCCACGGCAACAAAAAATGAGGCTAAAACATACATCCTTGCTTCTTGTGAAAAGTAAATGTGAAGCCCAGAGGTTGCCAACAAAGCGGCACTCAATAAGCCAACTTTTCTATTTTTGATTTCTTTGCCAATTAAATAAACTACAAAAATGGTGGCTAGTCCTACAATTATTGATAATGATCTTGCTCCAACCTCGTTAGCACCAAATACATCAATCCATGTTTTTAGAGCAAAATAGTAAAAAGGTGGGTGAAAATCCCCAGGAGAAAATTGACTCAATATTTGAGAAAAATTCATATCCCCAGCCACTAAGACACTGGTTGCCTCGTCTAACCAAAAAGACTGGTTAATTGAAATTAGCCTAAGAACAAGTCCAAGTATAAGAATGGCGTATATCATTTAGTCACCTTACCCAAAGCCAAAAACTCCAAAATTCCCAGGAAACTACCAGCATCAGAAACGATTTTAAAAAGCCAAAAGCCGGGTTCAGCATGAAGAATCGCTTTCACCACGCCAATTATTACTGAGAAGGGCAAGGAGACTCGTACCAGTCCAACAACAGACCCGACAAATCCAAATTTGTACCTACGCTTCGCCATCCAGCGAGATTGAATAAAAACATCATTAAGGGTTTCAGGATTTTTGTGGTAAAAGATAGCCCCCGGTGCCACAATCGCCTCCACACCCAACCTTTCTGACAAGCTCCAGTCGTCTGTGTAGCCTGCCTTCTCATCAAAACCGCCAGCTTTTTTAAAGGCCTTCTTGGTAATTGCCCGAAATACTTTTTGGGTATCTGAATAATCCACCGGGTGCATTCTATCGGCCGGAAACCCTCGATTTATATTCCAACATCTTGCCCAAACTTTATTTTTATTGGCTAAATACTCTTCTTTACTAAAAGTGCCTATTGCCCTACCTTTCCGGATTGGTTCAGTCAACTTTTTAAGAAAATCTTTGTCAAAAGTCATGTCGGCATCAATAAAAACCAAAATTTCTCCCCTCGCCTGTTTGACGCCATGATTTCTGGCCGCACCCGGACCTTTGTGTTTTTGCTTAAGAACTTTCACTTCGGGAGCTATCCTTTTGATGTTTTTTACAATTTGTAAAGTATTGTCCTTAGATCCATCGTCAACAATAATGATTTCAAAATTTTTGTAGGTTTGATCACTCAAAGACTCCAAACAATCAACTATCACTTCTTCTTCGTTGTAAGTAGGAATGATTACTGAAATTGACATTAGTTGGCCCTATCTAATCTTAAGACTTCATACCCCTGCCCCACATCTCCCAGTTTGATAACGGTAAAGGGGTCAAAGATCCTTACTTCCCAAACCCCAGACTCATCAAAATTGTAGTTTGTTTCTGCCAAAACATAAAGATTGTCTGACACGGGATAATCCTCTATTCCCATGGGGTGGCGGTCGTACAAAAATTCCAAAGGATATCTTAAAATATAGCCTCTTTTGTCAAAATCCAAGAGAGAGGATACATTAAAGCTTCCGTAGGTGGCATCTTCTGCAATCATGTCGGATGCAGCAAGAATATCCCTGTAAAAAAGTCCTTTAGGCATTCCAACCGGTCTTGAAAAGTCAACCAAGCCGGAGAACAAGTTCAAGAATATATATATCGCCAAAACCGAAAGGGCAGGGATTCTACTTTTTTTAAATAAACGGCCCAACGCTATGCCCCCTGCCACTGCAAGAAGCGGCCAGATATTCAATAGGCGAAAGAGTGCCACACTTTTCTCGCCAACCCCAGTAAAAACATCTTGGGAATACTCTAGTAATGTTCTTAAATGATAAAAGTCGTGTCTCACATCAAAGGCAATCATAGTAAAGTTTCCAATCAAGGCTCCAAGTAGAAACAGGGCCAAACTTTTTACTTTCTTTTTGCTTCGTACCGCCAAATAAACAAATATTCCTACTGCAAACGGCAAAAAAAGATAGTAAAAGTTAAATCCCACCCCACTTGCAACACCAAGAAGAAGTGCCAAGGAAGATTTTTCTTTTTTGTGGAAAAGGTAAATAAAATACGCGGTCAAAAGTCCAATTACAGGATAATAGTTTAATATCCAGATAAACATTGAGTAGTAAATCATGTGGGCACTGAAAAGAAAAAGTGTCGCGGAAAAGAAAGCGGTTTTAAAACCAAAGACTTTTTGCACCAAGAAAAAAAGTAAAGCCCCGGTTGCGACATTCAAGATGGCGAAAAAAATAGAAATAGGGACCGGATCAAAATTAAAAAGCAGTTGCAAGGGCACTAGTGTGTAGCTAAAAAGAGCACCAGAAAATAATTTGTGGCCTTGGGATGTGACTCTAAATTGCTCCTGGCCAAGGAATGACGGTTTATCTTTAATGTAATTGCCGGAAACAACCAGACTTCGTGCCTGCTCCGACCCAAAAGTAAACCTGTTTTCGTAATTATAAAGCCTAATAAAAAGGGCGAAGGAAAAAAGAAGAACTAAAAGGAGTTTCTTGTAATTCATTGAGTAATTTCCTTAAAAAGTTTGTCGTATTCCTTTACAATCCTGTCCCAAGAAAACTTCTCTGCCTGGCGCCTTGGTCTGTCTGTCCATTTTGTTGCAAGTGCCTTTTTTATGGCTTTAGCGTAAGAATCCGTATCTTGTGGATCAACCAGAATCCCCGCTTCTCCCACAATCTCCGTTCTTATTTCATCTTTGTTGGCAACAACAGATAGACCTGATGCCATTGCTTCAACCAAAACAATCTCAAAAGAATAATAGGGCTCAGAAACCAAAGTAAAGACATCAGCCGCCCTATAAACCTGCGGCATCTTCTCAAAAGGAACTTTGGTCAACTCAAACCTATCACCCAACATCCCTTTTCCTATTCTTTTTAATTCAGCCTTCAAATCTCCAGCTCCTACAATTAAAAGACTTACACCTTTAAGTTTGGAAACGGCCCTGATTACCAAATCAATCCGCTTAGTAGGAACCAGGGCTCCCACACAAAGAATAACCGGCTTTTTAAGGCTTATTTTTAACCCATGGCCTCTTGGGGTAAACTTGTTTGTATCCACACCATTGGGAATATGCTTAATTTTTACAAAAGGGTTTGCTCTTTTAGCCCAATTCTTGGCCTTTGTCGACAAAGCAATAAAAGTATCAGGAAAACTCCATAAATTGTTTCTATCATCCCAGCCAATTCCCGACTGGCCTGAAATAACCATTTTACCTTTATATAACCAGGTAACTAGCCGTACAAGTGCAGGCTGCCACCCACCATTGACAGGAATAACAACGTCATATTTTTCTCGCCACAAGGCCGGCAGGTTTTTCAAGGTGAATAAGAATATTGCGATACTCTGGGGATCAATAAAAAGGCGCCATAAAATCGGCCATCGCTTGGGAGATGTAGATTGTCCGGAAATAATTGACACTTCATGTCCCATTTTTTTAAGTCTTCTAGACAACTCTAAAACAAAAGTTTCCGCTCCTCTATTAACCTGTCCTTGATAGATATTTAAAAAAACAATCTTCATTTTCTGGGAGTAAATACTAGATAGCCGTCTATTTTATCATCAAGTTGATAATGTTGGTTTATAAACTCATCAACTAATTCAGGCTTATAGGATGAAAGACCGGTTTCTGTATAGGGTTGTATGATAATGAGTTCTGGTCTGTTCTCAGTTAAATCGTTGACAATCCTTTTCTGTACGCCCGGCAGCTCCATATACCAAGGAAGATGGGGTATCCAAGGTCGTACTGCTGGTAGTGTGCCAGAAAGTGCGTAGACACTATCCCAGGCGTTAAGAAGGTATATTTTGTCATTAGATCTCGTCTTCTCCTTAATGTAGGAAGTAATTCTTAAAACATCTGGCTCAAAAAACCTGTCTCCCTTACCCCACTCTCTTGTATAAAACCTGGAAATTAAGATTAAAACCAGCACCACATAGGCAATCAAAAGAGAAGCAAAAACTGGTTTTAATCTTTTAATGCGGCTAAAAACAAGCCCTCCTGCTATAGCCAGAAACGGCAATGCGGGCTGAAAATGAAATAGTCCCCAACGCGGGAAAGCACCCAAAAACCCAAATATCGCCCAGGTGGAAAGTTCAACTCTTTCTTTGTTATTTTTTAAGACAAACGGCAATAAGCCTAAAATCGAAAATGGTATTAAGGCAATTACCAGCTGTCTTAAGGTTGGAAAACTAATTTGACCAGAAACTTTAGGTAAAATCCCTATGGCAAATTTGAAAGCCCAATAAATAAAGTCGGGCAGAATGCCTAGGGCCCAAATTATTAAAAGCGAGGGCAAAAACACAAAAATAACACCAAGTACAAATTTTCTTGCTTTTTCCAATATTTTTTTGGAGACAAACATTAATCCTATCGGTTTTAAAAACCAAAAAGCAGTTTGCTTAACCAAAAAAGCCGAGGCCCAAAAAACTCCTGCCCAGGAATAATTTTTCTTCTTAAGGCAATAAAAGATGATCAGGGCAATGGGGGCTAAAGCTAAATCAAACCATAAACCATTCCCTTCATAAAAAAGTTGAAGGGGGATATAAAAAGCCAGAGAAATTAAAGCGATTCTCTTATTCCAAATCTTTTTAACAATCCCGTATAAAAGCAGGTCTGTCAAAAGAATCAGTGCCCATGTATAAATTTTTAATTGCCACAAGCCAACACCAAAGATTTTATAAACAATTATCAAATCAATAAAAAGCAGGGGAGTGTGAGCAATAGCAATATCCTTATAAGGAAGCCAGCCTTTAAGCATTAAATACGGCCAAAGTGTCATCTCCGGCCAGGCTGTAAAACGAAGATTTATTAAAAGAAGCAAATGCAACAACAAAGCGAAAAGGAATAGTTTCGTGAGATTTTTCTCAATATGTTTTCTTAAACTCATAACTAGATTTTACTTTTGAGCGACAACAACAAAATGCGGTCCCCACATCCAAAAAGGATAAATCCTTAACTTACCCAGTATACGAAAAAGGACCTGGTGAGGTTTAGCCCCAGATAACTCCTCAGACCAGCAAGATGTTGCCTTTATAATTTTCATATTCTTATTTTTAAGAAACTCTACCAAAGTTCCCACATAGGGCTCAATAGTCGTGTCCCAGTCCATTTCATATTTCTCGGCATCTGCCATTGGTGTAACTTTATTCCAAACTAAATGGTCAGTTTTTCTAGACAATCTCAATAAATCGTCTGAAAACCCTCTAATTAGCTTCTTTAGCCTGGATCCTCTAAAAGGAGGGGAACTCCTGTTTGGAGAACCATAGTTCGGGGCTATAAGCACAAAATAACCCCTTTTTTGTATAACTCTAATTCCTTCATTTAATGCCTTATCGGGATCAGATATGTGTTCCAAAACAAAGGCAGAATAAACCAAATCAAAACTATTATTTTTAAGGGGAATTTTTTCTAAGTCTGCCTGAACAAACTTCAAATTGGAATACCTTTTTCTGGCCAGATTAATCGCTGTTCTGCTTATATCAATCCCCATACCCTTTTTGTTTTTGCCTACCAGATAATTAAGCCTTGTTCCCTCACCACAACCCAAATCCAGAATCTTTTCCGTCTTTTTACTTAAGTTTTTCAAAATTCTCATTCCGGGGTGGGAAATATTGAAACTCCCCTCTTGAGCAAGTCTGTAATAAGAATCTTTTTCCCAAACCTCTTTCCTCAACCTTTCTTTGTCTATTTTCCTAGTAGCCAATTTTGTCACTCTTCACTACCCTCCTTCTCAACCTCCTAATAGGTGTTTCCATAAACGCACGCAAGAAATAGTCTTTTCTAATTTTTCGCCAAGGAGAGGGTACAATGGCAGGCCTAGACCTGAAAAAGACTTCTGGATAATAAAAGTCTAGTGGAAAAGGGATTCCTAGCTCGTACTTTAGTTTTATACCTCTTTTCGGGACTTTTAAGTCTTTCTCGCGCGAAGACGAACGGGCCATGTAAGTAAAATGCATAAAGGGTGCATCCAAAAATTTCCTGAATTTCTTTTGTCTTTCCTGGATTAGAATTCCGTTTCTATCAAAAAATCCTTGTGTGCCATGTGGTTTTTTTAAATGAAGTCCAGGAATTTTCCTATTAATCGCTCGGAAGGAAAAATGCCCACGTCTTCCATCTATTTCATACCTCCCGGCTGCCTCTTCTTGATAATGGTAGATATCTCCCACGATGTTATAAGGAACTGTAATAATTGTTTCAAGAGTTTCACCCTCGGTTCGGACGGTTGAAATCACTGCTTTTATCGAGTCCTCCCACCAGACCTCATCCCCATCAATAAGAATCAACCAATCAGAAGTTGTGGCATCAAGCATTTTTTGCCTTACTTTGGTAAATTTTTGAGGATCAACCTCCCCCACCTCTTTAAAATCAACTTTATCTGGATACACTTTCTCAATCTCTTTAATTATTTCAACAGTCTTGTCCGTACTCCCTGTGTCCCAAATGAGAATTTTATCCACCCAATCAATGACACTCATAACGGCATACCAGATGTAGCGTTCTTCATTTTTAACTAAGGTATGTGCCCAAACCTTCATCGCCAATAATGCCTAATGACTATCGTCCAAGTATAAAAGGCTAAAATCGTATGAACAAATCCAAAGGCTACGGTTGGAGCAAAAGCACCAATTTTAGGAATCAAAATTAGGTTGATTAAAAAAATGGCTGCGATTTGGAAGAAAGAAAATACACCAATATAAACAGGCTTTTTCATTGCATAAATAATTGCCGGAACAGCTGGAGCAGTAATAATAAATGGGATCATTGAAGCCACTAGCGCCCTAAAAACTGGAACTGATGACAAGTACTTTTGGCCGAACAATATTGTTATGAAAGGTCTAGCTATTAAAATCCAAATTATTATTCCAAAAATAATTGGAATAATAACAAGTGATGCCTTCTTCAAATATACCTTCTCTTTTTCTTTATCACCAAAAGAAGCAAATCTTGGTGCCAAAACAGAAGATAGACTGGAGGTTAAAACCACTATAAATAGGGCCAGGCGAGAAGATATAGAATAAACTCCAGTGGCAGTTGCACCGGCCATGACCGCCAGCATTTGAATATCAAGTCTTCCCGAAACTGCAGAAATGACTTTATTTACTCCAAGCCAGCCAGAAAAACGTAATAGCTTAGAATAGATTTTCTTTGCGGGCTTCGTTTTGAGAAAGCTTATTCCTACTAATCCGAAGCCAGCCACTGTGCCAAGTACTGCACTGACAGAAAAGGCCCCAAATACTCCCGATATTGTCAGCGCTCCCAGCAAAAACAGTAAAAATGCAATCCCTACCCTTGCTATTCCCAAAAAAACATCAACTGTCACCATTGCCAGAAAACGCTTCTGGGCTTGAAGTACAAAAGGGAAAAAAGTCCAAGAAAATAAGGCCAGCGAAATCGCAGCCACCCAATAACTAATTTTTACATCGCTTGTGGCCAAAAAAGTTTTTGAAACAAAAGGAGCGAATATTAAAATGATTGAGGAAAGAACCAATACTGTTAAAAATCTTACAAGAAATGCTGCTTTTATGTATTGATTGGCTTTATTTTTTTTCCCTTTTGTCCAAAATGAAGCAACGAAATTTATCAACCCAGAAGATATTCCTATGTCACTAACCGAGACTATAATGACGATAAGATTTGCTGCTGCTGAAAAAATACCAAATTCAGCAACGCTTAAAGCCCTGGCAATAAGAAGGGTAAACAAAAAACCCAGGAAGGCTGAAGCTAAATTCCCAACAAAAAGAATATAAGTATCCTTGGCAGTTGCCGAAGCCGCCAGGGTTCGTGCTCGTTCGTAATACCTTCTCACTAGGGAAATTGTAGCCTTAATTCTTTACTTACTCAACCGCTTTAATTTCATCCACTTGATAATATGCGGCAGCGCACGCGCTTACCCACCCCTTATTTTCAATAAACCCATCTATGTCACCCACTGGTTTTATATATTCGATAACAATGTTCCTGCTATCTTCTTTTTGCCTATAGATTTCTTGTTCTTGAATATCCCAATGGTAAGCATAATCCTCCATGCGATATTTAATAATTTGCCAATGAGAATAGAAAGAATGAAAAAGCAAAGCTATAAAAATCAAATATAAAAACATGTTCATTTTATTTAGCACCTTCTGCCTATTCTTCCACAAAACATTTATTGCTACAGAAACACTGATAGAAAACACCACAAAGGCAATAAAAATAAAATAAATTACAATGAATAAGGCTCTTTCTGGGGGTAAATACGACATTACATAGTAACTAACCGCAAAAACTGAAATTGTTGTAAAAATCACGGCAAGAAATGAAAGTCCTGCTGTAGCAAACAAATCTTTTAATCTTAGTTTTATCTTTCTTCCTGCCCTACTAAAATATTCGGATACGTTATAAAAAATTAAAGAAAATAAGACAATGAACGAATATACCACTGTCTTTATACTTAAAAGCCTTTGTAAATACCATTTGGTTCCTAAAAAGGTGGATTTTAACAGAAACGTTAGATTTTCTGCTTGGGCAACAGTTGTTTGTCGTGCTTGAACCCCTGGAGACATGGCCATTATCACCAAACTTGTAACCGAACCCAGTAGTCCTGCAAATAATACTTTTCTAATTCGAGCTCTTCCCGAGAATTTAATTATAAAACTGCCAACGATCATTAAAACAATGAATACCGTTTGGGCAGCAGCGAAAGTTTCAACAAAACCGCCCCCTATAAATGTCAGTAGAAACGAAAATAAAATAGGATTAAATCTTCCTCTATTTTTGAAGAAATTTTTACCCTCCAGGTAAATGAATGTTAAAAAAAGGTTAAAGAAAATAAATGGTATCGAATAGGTCAGTGCTCCAGTTTGCCAATAAAAGGATTGAACAATGTTCGGCGCATTGATAAGAATTACTACAATCAAAAAGTTTGCTAGTAATACACTTTTTTGAAATTTATATTTGTTATCATTAAAAACAATTAGAAAGATTGGTAATATACTCAAAAAAAGTCCTAAATAAATTACCAGTGGGATTATTTTAACTACCCATCCTCCAAGCGACTCAAAGACATGAAGCATGAAATTGTAAGCATAACGCCCGGACCATGTATTCCACCAAAATTTCTGTGCCCCCCAAAAACCATATTTATTCTGTACTGCCGCGGAACAGAAGTCATCAGCCCAATAACGGACATTGAAGCTTGTCGTAACAATAAAATACGTAGCTATCGCGAGCAACAGAAACAGGGGGAGGATAAACAAATATTGACTTTGATTATCAACCTTGTTCCACCAGTTTTTAAGTATTTTTTTTCCTCCCACCATTAACTAGTTAAAGTCTAGTAACTCTTTCTGGTAAGCAACACTGCTCTGGCAGTTTGTTTTTCATATGTATTCTCTGCTCTTTATCTTGATAAGAGGATCTATAAAACGCACAATGACAGGCCTTATCGCGAAATATAAAAAATTCAATACCAAAAATTCAAGTGTCATGAATAGTTTTATTATAGATGTGCATTGCTTTCCTTGCCATCCTGGAGGAACTGAATAATAATGTCCTTTTATTACCTAAAAGTGAAATTTTTGCCCTCAGAGTTTTATTTTTTAAAACCCTTTCGATATCATGCGCAAAAATTTTTGGTTTACTGGCGTCTGTTACAATACCCGCATTCCCTACAACCTCCTTTAATGAAAAACTGCCCGAGGAAACGACAGGTTTGCCAAAACTAAACGCCTCCAATATAGGAATCCCGAAGCCTTCATAGAGTGACGGAAAAATATAAACATCGCAATATTTATATAAAGTAGACAGATCTTTGCTTTCAACGTAACCCAAGATTTTTACCCTATCTCCTATTTTGGCTTGTTTAACATAGGTGGATGTAAGACCAGATGCGCGCCCCCCTAAACCAGCGACTACCAAAAGAATATCGTGGCCCTTCTCGATCAATATCCTAAATGCCCTCAAGGCCCCTATGAGGTTTTTGTGGGGATAAGCAGCTAAAACAGTAAAAAGGTATTTTTTATCTATTCCAAATTTCACCAAACTCTTTCTGGGACCCGGTGTTGCTAATTTTGGCGTACAGCCATATAAGACTTCCACCTTGTCTTTTTTTACTTTCAACACCTTTACAATCGATTTTTTTGAGGCCTGTGAAAGAGCAATTATTTTGTCGCTCATCTTAGCAGACAATGTAACCAACAATCTCAAGACATTTCTTTCAATTAACCCAAAGTCTTCGGGGTGGTAGTACCAATTCAAGTCATGAATTCCAACTATCTTGCGACACCTGCAAGCAAGGGGTGTAATATAGCCCAGTGAATGTATTACATCCAGTTGGTATTTCTGGGCGACAAAAGGCAACACCGTTTGTTCGACCATCAATCTTAATGCCCTATTTCTTGCATTGATTGGGATTAATATCCGACGTATTCTTGAAGTATCCGAGAAGGTGGGATAATTCTCGTTATTGCAAAAAATATAATAGGCATTCTTTTTATCCAGCTTCGCCAGACCTCTAACTAATTCTCTAGCCAGGGTTTCTGTTCCCCCAACTTTATTCGGGATTAGGTAGAGTAAATTTAAACCGATTCTCATTTTTTAAAGCCTAAAACACTAATTAGGTTTACTTCTCGGTCTTATATGGTTAAATCTTTTTGAGAACTGCAAAATAATCAGCCCTTTTGTTAACTTTCCCCATATCGTTTTCAGTCTTTATCATTAAGGGTGCAATAATAACATGAATAAGAGCATCTATTACAGAGTAAGGTATCAGCTTATTAAAGATACTTCCATAAATCGGAAATCTGTAGTTACATGTTTCTTCCTTAAGAATCCTAAAGTTTTTAATGCTTAGGACTCTTTTTCTATTCTTTCTAGAAATTTTCTAGCAAATGTTTCAGTCCCTCCAGTCTTTCCTGGTTCTAAAAATAATAAATTAATACCTATCTTCATCTTTTATAATAAATAACAAACAGGTCGGGAGAAAGTAGTGGCACCCACAAGCGTTTTAAAAACCTAAGTCTTCCAGCGCAATCAATTCTTTCTCGCTTAAAACCCACTTTGGAAAAGACCAAATCTAAAGAATGCAGTGTAAAAAACCTTATGTGTTCATCACAGACGCCGGGGATTACTCCATGCGTTGGTGCTGTTTCGGGAAAATTACCTAACATTAAATTAATTCTGTGGGGTAACCAAGCTACATTCGGCACCTCAACTACTACTCTCCCGCCTTTCTCAACAATTTTCGATAGTTTTTTTAAAAATTCCAGCGGCCAAGGAATATGTTCCAATATTGCCAGCATGTAAACTGTATCAAATTTTTGTTTTTCAAATATTGCCTTTTGTACAAAAGTATCTATGTCGCTGGCAATAAACTCCGTGTTACCACTAACTTTTTTCTTGGCTTTCTGAATCAAGCTTGGATCTAAATCAACACCAACAAGCTTTTTATATTTTTTGTGTAAAAATTTATTTATTAACCCTCCATCACCGCAAGCAACATCTAGACAAGCTTGTCCAGATAATCCAAATTCTGCTGCAACCTCCTCTCTGGAATGATTTTTAACAAAGCGATCTAGAAAAACACCCCACCATGGCTGTTTAACTTTCATAGGATTAGAGTAATATTCTTCAAGGCGCATCTTAAATAAGCTTATTATTTTTTAATAAGTACTGCAAAATACTCCGCTCTATTTTTAATATTCAAGATCGAATTTGCAACGTCAATCATTAGAGGGGCAAAAAACAGATGCAAAAAACCAATAATGGCGGAATAGGGTATTAATTTGTTAAAAACAGTTTCATAAAGAGGAAAACGATAATTGCAAACTTCTTGCTCGACTAACTCAAAAGGTCTAACTTTTAAGACTCTTCGAAGTAAAGTTTTATAGTTATAAATTCTGTAAAAAAAGCTCTTTCGCCCAATTCTGTTTTTAGAATATATGTCTCTGTCACGATAGACTATTTTATAATCGTTACTAATAATTGTTGTAAAAGCAAGCCTGCCACCCTTTTTAAGCACCTTTTATTGTTTCATTATTAATTAATTAAAGTCGATTAACTTTTTTTTGGCTTTTTTTCGTAACACTTCCTCACTAGGAAAATTGTAGCCCAACACTTCACAAATTCAAAATTTAAATGTCCAAGAAATTTCTTCAAATATCTTGTAAAATTGATGTCGTGGCAAATAAAAAACCCAAAACCCTATCAATTATTATTCCCTGCTATAACGAAGCCCCAACTATTGAAATAATAATCGATCGTGTCAGAAGTGTAAAATCTGGTGGATTAAAGAAAGAAATAATTATCGTAAACGATGGATCGACAGATGGTACCTCTCAAATATTAAAAAGGATCAAATATAAAAACTTAAAAACCCTAAATTATAAAAAAAATAAAGGTAAAGGTGCAGCATTGCGGGCTGGATTTAAAGAGGCAGTGGGAGATATTATCCTTATCCAAGATGCTGATCTTGAATATGATCCTCAAGAATATGAATTATTAATCAGGCCAGTTATTGAAAATAAAGCAGATGTTGTATATGGTTCAAGATTTCTGAGTAACAGACCCCATAGAGTACTCTACTTTTGGCATTCTGTGGGTAACAAAATTTTAACAACTCTTTCAAATGCTTTTACGAATCTTAATTTAACAGATATGGAAACGGGGTATAAAGTTTTTACAAGAGAAGTCGTTCAACAGATACTTCCTAAACTAACTTCAGATAGGTTTGGTTTTGAACCTGAAGTAACTGCGCTTGTGGCAAAGCTTGCCCGCAAGAACACTTGCAGGATATATGAGGTGGGTATTTCTTATTACGGCAGAACTTACAGAGAAGGTAAAAAAATTAAGTGGATTGACGGAATTTTAGCCCTCTGGTACATAATCGAATTCAACCTTCTGATTTATTTTAATGAAAACTAGAACATACTCTCATTTCCAAGCACCTGAACCAATACTAGAAAACTTTATTCGCCACCTTCGTTACCGTGCTATCAAGAAATACGTCCAAAATGATAGCAAAGTGCTCGACCTAGGCTGTGGTTATGAAGGGTGGTTATTACTGAGAATCTCTCCAATTATCAAGCGGGGTGTTGGATATGACCTGTCTGTGTCCAACAAAAAAACACCCAATAACATCAAATTGAAAAAAGGAAGAGTTGACAAAAAAGTACAGGAACTTAAAAACTCATATGACTTAGTGATAGCGCTTGCTGTACTAGAACATACACTCAGCCCCGAGAGACTAGTGGCCGAGGCTTTTCGTACACTCAAGCCAGGAGGTAAATTAATAATAACAACTCCTCCAGAATCTGCTAAGCCAATTTTAGAGATTCTTGCATTTAAGCTGGGCCTCCTTAGTAAAAAAGAAATTGAAGATCACAAGCAATATTTCAATAAAACATCTCTTAAGGAATTACTGCGCCACGCTGGTTTTAAAAATAGAAAAACAGATTTAAAGACATTTATGTTTGGATTCAACCTACTAGCCATTGCATCAAAATAATTAAGGTGTTTGTGTTTATTTCTCGAAGGGCAAAAAACCCTTTGAAAAGTCTCCTGGCACACGCTGCCTTAATTTCACGGGCTTATTTGAACATGGAAGTTGGGAATTTCCACAACGATCGCCTCTTACAGGAACCCAAATAATCAGCTCCGGATATTCTCCGTCAGGTGATCCCACTGTCGCTCTAACAAGTCGAGAGCTTTCTTTTTTGAGTTCAAAAAGTTTCAGTTTCTCGTCAAACTCCGGCCCATTTGGGGCAATTAAAATTATCAATATCAAAGAAAGGATAATCGGTAACTCATTAAACCTAAACTTCTTTGTAAGAAAAATTATCAATGGGGTGGCTAAAAGGGCAAATAGTGCCCAGAAAAAAACTGAGCCAAATCGCAAGCTTGGTGCCGCCAAAAACCAAACAACTATACTTCCTAGCGTGATTGATACCAGTATTAACCACTCTCGTCCCAATAGTTTGCCTATTTTGTATAAATTTTCTGATCCGTAAATTGCAATCATCAAAATTATGCTTATGCTAAATATTCTGAGTTCTATACTGTTTTGATATCTGCCAAACCACGGTATAAGCCACTCCTGAAAGCTTAGATTAAGTGTTTCTATGTAATTTCCTCCTGGCACTTGCGCCCAAGTTTTTATCCGCTCTGATAGAAACACTGTCGTGTTTTTCGGAACAGACCAAGAAAAATTTAGCTTTCCGAAGGGTGCTGGATAAAACAACCATCCAGATAATATTAAGTTTCTGGCCACAAATCCCAAAATTAAAATTAAAGTGAAAATAGAAGAAAATATTGCAATTTTCTTTCTTCTTATGGAAATTTGCTTGCCTACGGCCTGTCTAAGTAAAATTAAAAATAGAAAAGGCGCCACTAAAAGTCCTGTCAGTTTAAAAGTTATCGCCAATGCACCCAACATAGATATAATTAGGAGCTTAAGTGAATTCTTCTTAAGCATCTCTAGGAGAAATACCAGAAAAACTATGGCCATACCTAAATCTGTTGATAAAGAGGCCACTTCTATACTCCAAGCGCCCCTAATAAGAAACGGCAAAGTTAATGAGCAGAATATCTTTTCTTGCACAGAAGACTTCTGCCGAACCATAACATAGAGCCACTGAACTACGGCAACTGCTAATAATAGAGATAGCGCAATATGTGAAGAACTACTGGTAAGTATCCATGTATCTGTAAGTGCCGCAAAAAGAAATAGCGAGCTGCTAATTCCTAGACGTATATGAAGATTGGCTAATCCCGGCACTACAGGATAATCGGATATCCACCGTACTGCATTTAAATGGTAAAGATGGGTATCATACCAAACTACTTTTAATGATGCCGAATATAACAAAGTCAAAACCACTAAAATAGAAAGAATAATAAAAGCTATATTTTTGCGAGCAAGAAGATTGATTTTAAATAATTTATTTATTAATAATTTTATTCCTTCTTTGGCATATACTAGAGACAAAACAAAGATGGAGCCAAAAATAATATACACTTTTCCGTCTATGGGGTATGAAATGGAATAAAATTGCAATAAAAGAATGGTGAAAGCAAGCCCAAGCCAAAAAAGAGTAAATAAATCTATTTCTATCTTGTTATTGCCTCCAACCAATTTTAAGAAATATGTAACAAAACCCAAACCAATTCCGCACACTAATATAAAAAAGAACAACCACGCCCCGAAGATAATAAACATTTTGTTGCGATATTTTAATCGGTATTGCGCTTCTTTACAAGGAGAACTGCCCGAGCATCCTGTTTTTCATACACATCTTCGCTGTCTATCTCTATTATTTCCTTTAATTCATAATTTTCAGCAATATATTCATTTTCTGGATTCTCTGGGTTGTAAAATATTTGCCGCCATTCATCCCCCATATAATAATTCTCGTCATCCATCAAATAGCTCGTTAAATAGATTGCATCAAAAGGATTCTCTTGTCCTTTGGGTGAAATCAGCTGATTAGGTTCTAGAGGAAACCAAACCGTTCTTCTTTCACCATACCAGCTTCCCCATGTATCTAAATTTGTAATTATAGTGTCATCAGAATCAGTAACTTCTTTTAGTTTCCAGGAAAGCTCAACATAGACAGGTGGTTTGTCCATATTTGTTCTGTCTGCCTTGAACCTGGAATCCAAAAACATTGCACCCAATGTCTGACCGACAACAAAGAACAAGACAAGAAAACTAGAAATTATTGCAACCAATACTTTTTTTCTAAAACACCTGACAATTGGCCATCTTCTAATCATTGCCCACTGACTATTTACTATTTCCTGAACTATCCAAACTAGTGTTGCCATTGCATAAAGGTAGACCAGGGGCACAACGGGGTGAAGATATCTAAAGAAAGGAATGGTTAAAGCAGTAACCAATAAGGTTACTGCTACCATAAAAACAACGGCAAGCTTTAAACTATTTTCAACATTCCCCTTTAAAACGTGACCGCGTTTTGCGTTCCCCCTAAACAATCCAATTACAAAAAGAGTCCACAAGTAAGGAGAAACTATTTGGGGGAGTAATTTATAAAAATTATAAAGATTGTAAAAAACTTTCTTAAAAATCATTGGAAACGAATTCGGAGGAACTATGTTCCCCCTCAAGGCATCTGATACTGCAATGCCAGGGAGATATTGCTTGGCAATATTTTGCCCTCTTTGGGTTATTGAATAAATATAATATCTACCAGAAAGAGGAATCAAAACCAGCCTGTCAACCAAAAGACCAACAATTAATACTCCAGCAAAATACAAAACTGCTTGTTTTGTTTTAAATCTTAAAAGCAGATAAAAAAGAACAAGTCCCGCAATATAAATAAAAGCTTGTGGGCGCGTAAAATACATTAAAATCATCAGAACAAAACCTAAGCCCGCAGCCCATTTTTTCCTTAAGGACAAAAAATAACTAGTTGCAATTATCTCAAAAATAAAAATCGATTCCGAGGCCCCATTGGTCGCATAGGTCAAGATATCATAATTAAAACCAACAGCCAAAGCCAATAAAATTCCAGCAAAACTACTTCTCAAAATCTTCTTTCCCAAGAGGTATGTAAAAATGAGAGAAAGCAGAAAGAAAAAAAACGAAGTCGTAATTACCGTCGAATCACTAACTCCCAAGAGAAGAAAATTGAGGTACAATACTAGCGGTGTTACAGGCGAAACACCTCCGGTATAAACAGTCTCTGACAATTCATTCGCGAATAACTTGATCGAGTAAAAATCAAAGGGAGACTTAAAAGTACCATGGTTATATAACTGTTTGGCAATTAAGGCATTTTTGGCAGTATCAGAAAAAGATAAGTAGAAACCCTTGTTGTCACAAGCAAACAACATTGCCCTCATAAATAAAAGTATCCCCAAAACAATAAGTGCATACCTCGCCGCATTTTCCATATTCTTGTGTAACAATTTCATAAGTTAATTATATTACTTTATTCTCAATTAATTTAACCTTGCACATTCCAACCACTTGCGCAACCCCTCGAGGTTTACAATGTTTTCATTAGTTTACCAAATCTCAATCTCCTTCTCGATCCACTATTTAATTCCCCCTCAACATTCTTTGTTTTTTCATCAATTGCCTTGCCAATGTCTACATCTCCAAAGAAGTAAGATATATTTTCCGACGGCTAGCGTTCTTATTACTAAGTTCTTGTCGGATAAGACAAGGGTTTGTATCGCAAATATCCGCATCTAACCTTTTTCCTTTTAATTGTGTTAGTTGTGCTTGTTTTATATATCTTGCTTTACATCCATTCTTACCATTAAGAGAAATGCCAAAATCATTTAAGAACCCGTAAATATTTCCTAGAATTTAAGTTTAGATATAATATATAATAACTGATGATGAGAATTTCAAGGAAGAGTCTGCCTCAATCAAAAGATACTAGAAAATATTTACCGAAAATATTGAAACTTAATGAAATATTATTTCCATATTTAATATCCGTATCTTTTTTCCTCGCTATTATCGAATGTTTTACATACGAGGGTTTCGTCAGCAAATTTCTAATTCTCTCCATAAATCAGTTTATCGCCATTTGTATATTTTCGTCATCGCTAATCTACTTAAAATATCAAAATAAAATCAAAAAAAAATTATTTCCAACTACAGATTTTGTTCTCGAAATGAACAAGATTATCTTTATTCCTACCTTTATATTCTATTATATATTAATCAGCCTTGAAGCCAGACATTACTCAAATTATGTTTTCTCTACTTTTCACATAATCCCAAATAATACGAAAAAACTTATTCTTATGAGTACCTCACTATTAATACTCCATGTTGCTCTTCGTGTTTACAAAAAACCGATAAAATTTTTTCATCAATCAATCGATGTGTTGTTTTTAATGAAAACTGTCTTCCTGTCTCTATTGTTTGTATTTACCTTTTCTGGCTTTTTAGATACAACTGAAAAAATAATTGGAAATGTGTCAGCAACAACCAAATTATTAAACATTCCTTTTGAACAAAGAAGAGAAAGCTTGGGCGGCGGTGGGGCTATTTCATGGGGATTTAAATTTTCGGATTTTATCAAAAATAACTCTGAGAAAGATAGCATTATACATATCCCTCCCCCAATTGACTCATGGAAATTAACGGGAAATAGACACTATATGTTAGGACTACTCTATCCCAGAGTGCTAATACAAGACAAGGAAAACCTTTCTGCTGATATTCCACAAAATGCCAATTATGTATTTATTTCATACGGCGAATGGAATGGTGTTGATAAAGGATGGCCAAAAATTCATATACCGAAAAACAAAATCGAGAAAATCATATTAATTGACAGATATACTTCAGAGATACAAGTAATAACAGATGCTGACTATAGCGTGGACAGTTATCAAGAAACCTGGGGCATAATTAAGCTAAAAAACTAAAATATGAACATTTTTACCATTACTATTTTCTTATTGAGTGTTTTCATAATAGGCTTTTGTATTTCCACCTTTCTTGACCTTCCGCTAATTATGCAGTTCGGCCTTTCTTTTCTATTCGGAAGTTTCTTTATCAGTTACGCGTATTTCCTTGCTTATCTATTATTTGATCTGGTTTTTTCTAAAACTAATCTTCTATATTTGAGCTTATCTCTTGCGTCCTTTTTCTTGATCCTTGCAATTTTCTCTAAAAAATTCTGCTCTCTCCGCAAAAAAGTAGCAACAATCATTAAGAGAATAAGAAGTCCAAAAATAAATATTTTGAATGTATTTATAATTCTAGCAATAGCAACAATAATAATCTCCAGCTTCTATTTAAACACGCAGTCTCCAATAATTAAGTGGGATGCAATTACACTTTATGATTTTAGAGCACAAGTATTATCTCAAGAAGGTGTATTCTCGAGCGTAATAAACGAAGGTTACTATTTGAACTATCCTCCGTATACCAGCTTGCTTCATGTGTTTTTCTACTTGCTAAATATCAACCAAGTTAAGGTATGGTATAGTATTCTATTTTTATCATTTGCTATAACTTTTTATTCTCTTCTAAAAACAGAGGTTAATTCAACACTAAGTTTACTCGGAACATTATTATTAACAATTTCTCCTAGAATACTTAGCCACTCCCTGGTCGCTTATACCAATCTCCCTTATGCTATTTTTCTGGGATTAGGGATAATTTTCCTTTGGGTGTGGCTTAAAAAAGGCAGCAATAGTTACCTTTTGGCAGGCTCATTTCTTTTGGCAGCTAGTACTTGGATAAGAAATAATGATCCTTTATGGGTAGTTCCGATTTTTCTAATTCTTTTAGGTAGCTTAAAACACCGTAAAAGCTTGCTACCTTCCTTTGTGTCAATCTTAATCATTCTTTTTACACAATATCCTTGGAATTACTATAAAGCCCAGGCTGCAGACTTATCAACCGTTTCCTATTTTAACTTTTCAAAATATATCAACAACAATCTAATCTCTCTTCGTCTACTTACAAACCTAAAGGCTGTCTTTATTTACCTCTTGGGCGGTATATCAAAAGCATTGAAAGGCTTGTTTGGCATTACACTAATAGCAATTACGTATGATTTTATTAATAAAAACAAAGAAATCAATTATAAAATTTTTACGATAATTCTGCTTATAGTCACTATATTTGTTGGAATTCTTATACTAAGTATCACTAAACCGTGGTGGGACCAGGTTCCTGATTCGCTCGCCAGGTTGTTAATGATATTCGTACCGCTATCGATTTACATAATTATCACGAGTTCCATTTGGAATATAAAAGTCTACAAAAAATAAATTGAAAAACAGAATAAAAAAAGGTTTTAAAGATCAAAACTTTGAATCCGTCATTAAAAACAGACATTCAGTTAGAAATTTCGGGGACAATAAAGTGCCTATAAATATAATCAAAAAGGCTATAAAATTAGCAACACATTCTCCTTCCTCGTGCAACAGGCAACCTTGGAAAACCTATGTAGTCACAAGAAAAAGTATTATTCACAACATCTTATCTATTCAAAACGGCAATAAAGGTTTTGGAAAGTCTGCTGATAAATTAATTGTTGTAACTTCTGATCTAAACTGCTATTTTGGAATTAACGAAAGAAATCAAGCTTTCATTGATGGTGGCATGTATTCGATGAGTTTACTTTATACCTTGCACTCTTACGGTATCGCCGCATGTTCGCTAAATTGGGCTTATAGCGCAAAGCAAGATCTTGGAATCAGAAAGATTGTTCCTATTAATAAAAGCGAGGTAATTAATCTTATCATAGCGATTGGTTCATATCCTAAAGGGGAATATAGGGTTGCTCGCTCCAGAAGAACAAAGACAGACCGAGTTTTTAAAGTATTATGAAAAAACTTTGGATAGCTCACGTAATCCAACATTATTTGCCCTCCCCATGTTTTGGTGGAAGTCCTGTTGTGTGCCACAATATTGTAGAAAATTTATTAAAACATAAAAACCTAGAAATCGACATAATAACAACAGATGCATACGATAAAGCCCTCAAAAAAATAAAAATAGATGGTAACGAAAGGAAAAAAATATTAAATAAATTTAGTTGGACCACCATCTCGAAAGACATATTATTAACATACAAACAACAGCTTTCAAACTGATGGATAAAAAAATTTATACTCTTCCGAAAAAAGAAATAAAAAAAATAAAAAATGTTACTATTGACATCAATGGCTACACGTTTGTTTGGAGAAAAAAAATATACAGGGCAATTTATGAGAAATCACAAAAGGACATAAGGCAAACATTAAAATCAGGGTTTTTAAAGGAGCTTGAAAAAAGGGATTTAATACCAAAAACAATAATTGCTAAACTCAAAACCTTTGATTCTAATCTGGTATTGGAACACAAAAAGATTCAACATATCACATATCCAAAAGAGTGGTCCTTTAATATGTTAAAAGACGCAGCACTAATTACTCTAGAGGTGAATAAAATTGCCAAAAATTATTCTTTTCAAACTATTGACGCACATCCTTATAACATTTTATTCGAAAACAACAAACCAAAATTTATTGATATCGGCAGCTTTATACCTCTAAATAAAGGGGCGGATTCATGGTTCGCATCTGAGGAGTTTGTCTTCCGCTTCTACATCCCTCTCGTTCTATGGAGCAAGGGTTACTCCAGTATTGCAACGCGGCTTCTTTACAGATCGCCAGAAAGAATAACGCTTAAAGAATATGTAAACATTATCTATCCGTTGTTTCGATTTATTCCTGATTATATTATTAATAAAATACTCGGCAAATATTATACGATCTTAAGAATATCTTCTATTCCAGATGTTCTTATTAAAAAAAGATTACCCCACTCATTATCGTCAATAGTTTTGTTCCTAAAGAAAAATAAACTATTACCCTTTCAAAACTTTGATTACGATAAAATGATTACAAAAATCAATAAATTAAAACCTCCAAAAGATACATATTGGAGTAAATACCAAAATAAGCTCAAATTTGCTAATCATATAAAACCGACACACAGATACAAAAAAATCTTAAACGTGCTAAAAACTAAGCACGTCAAATCCATAACTGATCTTGCATCAAATCAAGGCTTAATATCTATGTATATTATTAATAATTCTGATATAAATTTCGCTGTATGCATCGATAATGACCGCGGGGCTATAGACCAACTTTACTTACGTTGCAGAAAGAAAAATCTGAATATTATTCCAATTATCCAAAATTTTCTCATACCCTCAAGAGAAGCGCCTGAACTGTCTCTGCAAGAAAGATATCAAACTGATGCCGTGCTAGCTTTAGCCATAACTCACCACCTAATTCTAACTCAAAATTTTTCAATAGATTCTATCCTTGAGACCATTTCAAAATTTACTAACAAATTTGCTCTTGTTGAATTCATGCCCCTCGGCTTATGGAGCGGTAAAAACTCTGCTCCTGTTCCCGACTGGTATAATCAAGATTGGTTTTCAAAAAACTTCGAAAAATACTTCCTTACTAAAGATATCATCCAATTAGAAAAAAACAGAATATTATTTATTGGCATAAAAAAAGAAATACGTTGTTAATCATCCATAATAGACTAGAAAGCAAAAATCGACTCAAGGCTTAATATCCCAAATAATTAGAAGCCTACCTGCAAGCTTTTAGGTACACCATTATCAATACGCATAAGCCCATTACTATATAGATAAATCAAAGCTTTAAATAATTTATTATTCCCAAAGTAGTTTGACTATTACCACTCTCCCCAGGTTGTGAAGCTTGTGTAAGAAAAGTAAAATCTTATTGGCTGTATATTTTTTTACAATTTCTAAGTCAGTTTTTAACACGCCATCATATTGCGTTGTAGAAATATTGCCCTTACTCAGTCTGAAACTTGATAAATAACTATTTAAAACTTTTGGCATTTCCGCTTCTCCTAACTTCAACCACAAATCATATTCCATCACATATTCCCTAGTCCCTGTAAATAATCCATGTCTTTTATAAGCTTTTCGACTTAAAAAGACTGAGGGCTGCTCTAGATAGTTAACCATCAATAGTAAAACATGACGATTAAGTTTTAATAATATATTTTTGTAAGTAGTCACCCATTTTGATTTCTCTCTTCCATTTTCATCTATTAACCTTCCCTTTCCTGCTAACCACAGAGTATCTGGATGCTTCCCAAAATACTTACTTACTTTATTTAACGCCCCTCTTTCATAAACATCATCTGCATTTATAAATGTTAATATCTCCCCCGCTGCCTTTTTCAATCCTTTATTAATGGCATCCGTTTGGCCCCTATCTTTTTTTGACTCCCATTGAATTATTTCTGGATATTTTTTGGCATATTTTTTAATAATTTCAATCGTTCCGTCAATTGAACCACCATCCTGAATAATCACCTCTAAATTTGGGTAGCTCTGCGAAACAATTGAATCCAAAGTTTCTTGGATATATTCCACCTTATTATATGAAGGTATGACAACGGAAATCTTCGGAGGAGATTTCATTTCTTTTTTTTCTTCTTAATACTTTTCAGCGATTCGCGCCTAACATAGTCTTCAAGCTTCTTCTCCATTCTCTTTGTGCTTACATAAGTTCTGGCAACCATTGCTATTACTAACACAAAACCTCCCACAACCATCAAATCAAAAAGGCGTGTAATGAAAAATGTTTGTGCAAATTTCCTGAGGAGCTCGGGAAATACAACAATAACTATCGTTGTAGTCCATATAGCTACCCACAAGAGAATTTCTGTTTTATCTATTTCTCCTCTGCGGCGGTGCAAAACGGCAAAGTAAATCATGGTAAAAGCAAAAAGGATGGCGATAATTTGTAATCCTAAAATCATAGTTTTATTCTCCAGCGAATCACGTCAAAGAAAATATTAAACGCGTCCAAAATGGTTACGCCTTTAACATTATCATAGTATACGGTCTGAGCTGGAACCTCACAATGTTTTAGTCCATATTTCCCCGTTTTTATGGCCATTTCTGTTTCAACACCATACCCGGTTGATTCCCAGTCAAGTTCTTTATAAACCTTTTTTGTCAGTCCTTTGTACCCACAAATCAAGTCTGAAATATAAATTCCAAAAAGAAGTGATACCAAAAGTGATGCCATTTTATTACCCATATACCTTACTAATGGGACTCCATGACTTAAGTTTCTTGATCCAAAAACAACATCAAATTTATCTTTCTCAAGGGCGTCAATAAAATGTGGCAAGTCTTCCACTTTATGCTGTCCATCCGAGTCCATCAAAATAACGGCATCAGCACCCATTGAAAAAGCAGCTTCACAGCCGGTTTTCAAAGCCGCCCCTTTTCCTAGATTGACTTTATGACGAAGTACAGTAGTTTTGTATTTTTTGGCAATTTGATAAGTCCTATCTGTTGAGCCATCATCAACAACCACCGTTGGCAACTTGGTCTTTTTTAGATCCTTCAAGACCTCGCCAATTCTTTCCTCTTCATTATGGGCGGGAACGACGACAGTAATATCCATGTTTAGCCAATTGTAGCCTGAAGTGATATCTAGGGCAATCAGGGCCTTTTCTGAAACCAATCAATGGTTTTTTGAAAACCTTCTTTAAAAGGTGTCTTTGCCACAAAGCCAAATTCTTTTTTAGCTCGGGTTGTATTAAGCATCCGGCGCGGCTGACCATCTGGCCTTGTTTTATCCCAGATAATTTTTCCTTTAAAATCTGTTAGTTTCTTGATAAGTTCGGCATTGTCGGTAGACAACCAGTTACTATTAAGATTTTTTCGAAAAAATTATTTTTCATATTTTGTATGATCTATTAAAATCAACGCTGCAGAGTATATAAGCAATGGGTAGAAAATCATAGACAACCTTACTGCTGAATCAGGAATTTCTGCCCAACCCTTAGTTGAAAAGCTAAAAATAAAGGTGCCAAGTATAAGCATTGCTAGTAAAGAGAATGTGAGGAAAAAGATCAAAAAGGACTTTTTTATCTTTTTAAAAATTAAGGAATAAATAAAGGCTGCCGAGAATAGGAGAAACACCGGACCCCAATTTAAAGCCACATTCTTATATAGAAAATTCAAAACCTCTATCCATCTTGGAAAGTTAAAGATATTAGCTAAAAACGGAACAGAACTTGCTACTTCCCCTATTGTTGAACTCGCAAACCCGGCCGAAGTTTTGAAATTTTGCCATGCCTGCTGGATCGGAAAAAATATCAGGGAAAAGATAATTATGTCGAATATTTTTCTTCTGAATATGGATGCCAAGATGATTGTTCCAAAAATTACCAACCAAAAAGGTTCTACCGACCTTGTCCAGGTACTTAAACCGACTAGGGCGGAAGACAAAACCAAATACCCCATCGTTCTTTTCTTATCCCAAACATAAAAATATATCGTTCCTAGAGAAAAATATGCCATATAAGGAAGACTTGTATAAGAAACAATCGACTGGGTAAAAATTTTTGGAACCGAAAGGAGCACTAAGGTAAAAATCAGGCTTAAATTTCTTGAGGTAAACTCCCGAAGCAGACCATAAAAAACCAACCCCAAGGATAAATAAAACATTGAGTATAAAAATTGAGAATTATTTCCTCCAGACAAGTAAACAATTGTATGGGAGAGCGAGGTCAAAAGCGGATAGCCAAAATAATATCCTCCACCAAGAGCGCTTAAGGCACTTTTTATAAATCCAGTTTGAGAAATAACCAGCGCCCTAAAATCATAAAGAATAAGGGCATCCCAACGATAAACCGGCCAATAAAAAGTATTTACAAAACTAGAAATTATAAAAAAACCAATTGCTCCTAGGGTAATTTTTTCTACCAACTCTGGGTGGAAGTTTTTAACCGACTTTACAGTCTCTTTCCAAAAATCTTTAATTTTACTCCTCTTAAAAAAGGCAAGCGGTAGAGAAAATACTAAAAATATCAAAACATTATTGAGAAATGTTAATTTAAGACCCAGAAGATTAGTTATATACATGAGCAGTGTAAAAAATCCAATTCCCAAAAGATAAGAAAGCCCGAACCTTCCGGCAACGTTATGTTTCAGACTAATCCAAAGTGTCAGCGGAAGCCCAATTCCAAAAGTTATTAGTAATACAAAAATTATCGCTGTAATCATAACTTAGTCATTAATCATTAGCCATCAGTCACATTTCCAACAATCCAAAAGGATTGCTCGTATCTTTCGGGTCATAGGTAAAATTTTGCCTAATCTCCTTTACTCCAGAAGAGTTTGGATCTTTGAAAATTACCTTTTTAGTTTTAATTACCTGTTCCGGCCATCCCTTACAACCTTGAATGTCACACTCCCATTCGCCCCAAGCAACCATAATATAAGTGTCCGGCGGCAAAGATTTTGGATCAGGTATTGATTCTGTATCGTATTGAATAATTTTTCTTGGGTAAAGGAAGGATGTTACTAGTTTTAAATTCCCACTCCTAGTCCACCATGGTGCAATCTGTGGAGGAATAACTATGCTTGCGTTTTCTGGAGTATTGTTTTTAACAAAAAGCATATAGTTATAAAAGCCTTTCCACCTAAAGTACATTTTTTGATCATATGTATCCCCAAGATGAGCAAAAACATAAAAATCTTCCTTTAGTGCTGCAGTAATTGAAGCTCCAGTATTTGCCATAAATGCATAGACAACAAAAAAGACAAGTATTAAATAACCAATGTTTTTAGATTTGACAATGGGCTTCTTCATGCTAATTCTTTGAATAAGAAAAAGAGAAAAACTAAACAAAAATAAAAAACCCAAACCATCAAGGCTAAAATGATAGGTAGAAAGAACATAGTTTGGAAAATGAACTGCTTCTATAAAAGAAAATCCTAAATAAGCGGCTGTTACCAAAATTAAAACCAGGGTATTTAGTTTTAAAACCAGCTTTAAATATTTTGATTTAGTAGCTGAAATCAACAAAAAGAGCAATACCAACGCCGCACAAAACCTGCCATCTATCAAGAAGTGTTTTCCTACAAAACCTGGGTATTTAAGAGTATCTAGAAACAGAACAAAAAGTGTCAATAAGATAAATACTGCCAATAGTTTATCTCTGTTGGCATTTATTGTTTTATAAAGTTTTGTCTTAACTATTCTATCCTTATATTTTTTCATAAAAGCCTACCTACCATTACTTTCCCAATATTATGGAGTTTGTGTAAAAAAACAATAAGCTGGAATAACAATAATAATCTTCACGGAGCTATCTTAATCTTGCCAAGTTTGCATCAACTAGCATGCTAACTAGTTCTTTGAAATTTGTTTTCGGTTCCCAACCAAGCTTTTTCTTCATTTTGGAATAATCTGCAACCAAAGGCCCTGTCTCCGTCGGTCTTATGAATCTTGGGTCTACTTTCACATATTTTTTCCAGTCAAGACCAACAAAAGAAAAGGCCGTCTTGCAAAGTTGCCGAATGGTATGTGTTTTTCCTGTTCCCACCACATAATCATCGGGTTTTTTCTGTTGCAACATCAACCACATTGTTTCAACGTAATCTCCTGCAAAACCCCAGTCTCGCTTGGCATCCAAATTACCCATAGCAACTTTTCCGTTCTTAATAATCGGCTCCCCTTCCTCATTCAGGTGTTTTGAGGTTTTTATACCTAATTTTGCACAAGCAGCAGCATAGGATACTTTCTGCTCAACAAAATTAAGATTACGCTTGGGTGATCCATGATTAAAAAGTATGCCACAAGAAATAAACATTCCATAACTCTCCCGATAAATCTTGGCAATATTGTGAGCATAAAGTTTTGCTGCTGCGTAGGGGTTGGCAGGGTTGAAAGGTGTTTCCTCATTCTGCGGAACTTCCTTAACCCAACCAAACATCTCGCTACTTGAAGCCTGGTAAAATTTTGCCTTCGGACAAACTTCTCTAATTGCCTCCAAAACCCTGTGTGGTCCTATACCAGTAATTTCAGCTGTATGAATGGGTTGTTTAAAAGAAGTGGCTGGTACTGATTGGGAGGCCAAATTATAGATTTCATCTGGTTGAACATCTTTGATGACTTGCGATATGGAAACGGGATCTACGAGATCTGCATAAATTAAATTCACCCGATGTTGAATATGGTTAATGTTGGCATAAAGAAGATTACTTGTTTTCCTTACAATTCCGGTAACTTGATATCCCTTTTTAAGCAAAAACTCTGCCAAATATGACCCATCCTGTCCTGTAATCCCGGTTATTAAAGCCTTTTTTCTTTCTTTTCTTCTTCTTTTTTTAACCATATGGGTTAATTTGGTCTATTTTTAAGAAACCATTTAACTGTTTTCTTGAGTCCCTCCTTAAAAGATGTCTTGGCCACAAAACCAAACTCTTTTTTGGCCCGTGTCGTATCAAGCATCCTGCGCGGCTGACCATCTGGTCTTGTTTTATCCCAAATGATTTTCCCTTTAAAACCTGTTAGTTTTTTAATAAGCTTGGCAAGTTCTTTTATAGAAATCTCAAAACCTGCCCCTAAATTTACTGGATCTGATTTATTATATTTTTCCGCCGCCAACAGAATTCCCTCGGCCGCATCTTCAACATATAAAAACTCTCGCGTCGGTTTTCCTGTTCCCCAAGCAACAGCCTCCTTTTTATTCTGCTCTTTTGCCTCTACAAACTTTCTAATGAGCGCGGAGATAACGTGGGAAGATTTAGGATTAAAATTATCTCCTGGGCCAAAAAGATTAACGGGCAGAAGAAAAATGGCATTAAATCCATATTGGTCACGGTATGCTTGTGCTTGAACTAACTGCATTTTCTTGGCTAGCCCATAAGGAGCATTGGTTTCTTCTGGATACCCCATCCATAAATCTTTTTCCTTAAATGGTACTTGTGTAAGTTTTGGATAAGCGCAAATTGTTCCTAAGGCAACAAATTTTTTGACATTTTGCTTTCTTGCCGCCCTCATCATATTTACGCCCATCAGGATATTGTCATCAAAAAGTTCTGCCGGATGTTCTTTGTTGTAACCAATACCACCCACGTTTGCCGCCAAATGGATAACCAAATCTATATTTTTACAAACCTTAAGGCAATCTTCATATTTCCGTAGATCATACTTTGGGAAAATTGGAATAATAACTTTCTTGGGGGAAAGTTTCTTGAGGTACCTCACAAGGTGGGTTCCTAAAAATCCGTCACCGCCTGTGACCAAGACTCTTTTATCCTGCCAGAATTTCTTCTCATGTTTCTGCATTTTCTACTCTATTTTCATCTTAACCCCAGCCTTTTTTAAGTCTGCGTTCAACATAATCTTTGTCAGCTGCTCAAATTTCACTTTGGGTTTCCATTTTAAAATCTTCTTTGCCTTAGAAGCATCTCCTACTAAAACATCGACTTCTGTCGGTCTAAAATACTTTGGATCAATCCTCACATGACGTTTCCAGTTTAAGCCAGCCAGCTTAAAGGCAAGCTCTAGAAATTCGCGGACAGAATGTGCCTCGCCCGTAGCTATTACAAAATCATCTGGTTTCCTCTGCTGAAGCATTAACCACATTACTTTTACATATTCTGGAGCAAAACCCCAGTCTCGCTTGGCATCAAGATTTCCTAAATAAAGTTTATCTTGTCTTCCTGCTAGGATATTTGCCACTGCCATGGTAATCTTTCTTGTCACAAAAGTCTCTCCCCGCCGTGGAGATTCATGATTAAACATAATTCCACTACAAGCAAAAATACCATAGCCCTCTCGATAGTTGACTGTTAGATTGTGAGCAAGTACTTTGGCCATTCCATAAGGACTACGAGGACTAAAAGGTGTTTTTTCGCTTTGAGGCGGAGGAGAACTTCCAAACATTTCACTACTTGAAGCCTGGTAAAACCTAGCATTGAGTTCTAAATCTCGTATCGCCTCTAGCAACCGAAGTGTGCCCAACCCAGTAGTGTTGAGTGTGTATTCGGGCAAATCAAAACTAACTCTTACATGGCTTTGAGCAGCCAAGTTATAAACTTCTCTGGGCTTAACCTCTTTAAGAATTTTGTAAAGAGTACTGGAATTGGCAATATCTCCGTAGTGCAAAAACAAACGAACTCCTTTTTTGTGAGGATCCTGATAAAGATGCTCTATCCTAGAGGTGTTAAAACTACTGGAACGCCGAATCATTCCATGAACCTCATATCCTTTGCGCAATAAAAACTCCGCCAAATATGAACCATCTTGGCCAGTTACGCCAGTTATAAACGCCACCTTTTCTCGTGTTTTCATTAGTTTATCTATCTAAGACCTTTGTCATTATATAATCTTACGTTCTCCTACGCTACCCAATAGCCTCTGGCAAAAAGAGCAGTAGCAATTCCGAGTGCTAAAAATAAAATTGACAGAAGAGTTGCCTGTAACCATCTGGATTTCTTAGAGAGCCAAATAGCCATCAGTATAAATCCTGGAAACAAAACTAAAACATATCGCGGCAAAGAGGAAAAACTACCAGACAAGGTAGGAATTAAATAACCTGCCACTAGGTAAAAGGCATAAGTTAATCGAAGTTTGAAAAAACTTACTATTGTTAGAATAAGAAAAACTATTGCCGCAACAATTTCAAGAAAAGTTGTAAATACAACCGGGAAATAGTCATAGTTTAAATTTGGCAACACCTTAAAAAAGTAACGATAGAACACCTGTGGTAATAAAACTAAACTTGATGAACGCTGTTGACCAAAAATACTGACAGAATGGAAAAACCCCAAAGGATCACCGGTGGTTATCTTTAGGTAATACATATAAACAAAAAGTCCCAGAGGAACCAACAAAATTCCCACAACAGGCCAAAGAAGACCAAGTTTTTTGTTTTTTCTTTTCTGTAACCAAACTTCAACAATCAGCGCCGGCACTAAAGCAATGCCAACAACCCTTGTAGCCGTTAAAACAGCTCCCAAAATGCCAGCTAAAAGCCACTTTTGTTTTCGAGCAAAATAGAAAGACCAAACAATCAGTGCCAAAAATAATGATTCTGTGTAAAAACTGCCAAAATAAAACGAGGTAGGAAAAACCAGAAGCAAAATAATTGTTAGTTTTGCAATGTTTTTCTGAAAATCAAGTCTAATAAGCTTCCAAAGACCAATGAGAGCAACTAGAAAGGAAGCATTTGAGACCAAAAGGCCTGAAATAACTATTGTTATAAAATTTTGATTAAATAAACCGGCAATAAATTTTGTAATTAGGGAATAGGCGGGAAAATAAAAATGTGTCAATGACAAATATCCCTGATAAGCAATTGAGAGGTAATGTTCGCCATCAAAATTCACCCATGCCCAAAGGTAAGGTGCCCTTAAATAACCCTCTAAATTTCCCCCAAGGAATTTTTCTTGCAATTGAATAATTGAAGCTGCCAAAAATAGAAAAACAAAAAGAAGCACTCTCCAGCTCAAAAAAGAGAGTAGCAAAAACTTAATATTTTTTTTACTCATTTTCGCAAAATTTGTTCGTAAATCTGGAATGTTTCCTTTGCGGTTTTTGCCCACGAAAATTCTTTCACTCTATCTCTCCCCTTTCTAATAAGAAAGGCTCTTAGTTCCGTATCTTCAAATAATCTTAAAATTTTTTCAGCCATGTCTTTTGGGTTTTTGGGGTCGGCAAAAAGCACTGCGTCTTCCGCTATCTCAACCAAGGCCTGAGTCCTGGCGGCAACAACTGGTGTTTGGCAGGCCATTGCTTCCAGAACAGGCAAGCCAAATCCCTCATAGAAAGAAGGTTGACAATAAAGAGTGGCTAAATTGTAAACGGCAACCAAATCTTCATCTGGCAAATAACCAAGTCGTAAGACTTGGGGGTCATTGCCATATCTTTCTAAAAATTGAGCAAATGACTTATTCTCAGGATGGTCCTTTTCAAAATCCTTATCTATCGCCTGTTTGCCAACAATAATCAGGGGTACTTTTGCCGCTTTGCAGGCCTCTGCTAGTCCTAAAATATTCTTGTTGTAATTTACATCACCGATATAAAGAACGAAACGTTCGGGCAAATCATACTGTTTCTTGATTTCCTGTCTCCATTTCCCAGTTTCCAGTTTTCTAAAAATTCTCCTTGGTGCTTCGTAAATAACTTCTATCTTATCTTGGGGAATATTCAAAAACCTAACAATATCTTTTTTAGAGGTTTCGGAAACGGTTATTGCCATATCTATTTTCCTTGATAAAAGTTTTTGAATTTGAAATTTTACTTTTCCCTTTAAGCCCGGCGGGTAGTGTTTTGGGTAAATTAAAGGGATTAAATCATGAACTGTTACGACTGTTTTTGTCTTTTTTGATAAAGGGAGAGTAATGAAAAAGGGGTGGAAAAAGGGATAATGGACAATGTCATATTTTGAAAGATCGGCTTTTTGGAAATCTATCACATCAATCTTCAATTCCTTAATCCTCCCCAAATACTCAACTAAGGACTTTGTGTAAAAACCAACCCCCCTAACTGCATGCCCACCAGCCAATGGTTCTTTGTCAATGGCAACCTTCATTTTCCTTTAAAACCAATAACCTGAAAACCGTATTTTTCAATTTCTTCTTCAGAAAAGAATTTAATATCTTTTGTTTTTAGCACAAAATTTACTTTTTTCTCAAGAATTCTGCCTGTGTACTTCTTTGTTTTAGGATCCCACTCTCTAAGAACTAAAATATCTCCATCTTTACATTCCCAATCCGCCAAGCGTAAATCAAATGTTTTTTTGCCACTACGTACAGCCTCAAACATTTCTGGCCAAGTTTTCTTTTCAATTCTTTTTGACATCTATTTTCTCCCCATCTGCCAGTATTTAAAGTAGGCAATAGGAAAACGGAGGGAGGAAAACAGAGACCAGAGAAACCCCCGCATACCGTCTAAAAACCCCTTGTGTCTTATGTAAAGGTTCAAAAAGGTGATGGCTGGCTTTATGAAAGAAAAGTGAAAAAGCACAAAATAATTTCTAGAAACTCCCGCACCCTTAAACTCTCGGGCATGAAGATCAGTATATCTATTCATTCTATCGAAGTACCTCCGAAAGGTAGGTGAATCATGATGTTCTAAATCATTAAAAAGCCAGGCAACCTCTCCATTAATCTCCATTTGCTCATGAACAGATTTTGCCGGGAAACGGGCTTTGCCTTTCCTAACCAATCTTATACTCGCATCAGGATAAAGTCCTGCATGAACAAGGGGCTTCTTGAGAAAAAAGTTTATTCGTGGCAAGAAAAATGCCACGATTTCACCAGTTTTTTCGCCTATTGGACCATCTCTTTGTTCAATAATCTTCTGATGTCTTTTGAAAAGCTTTTCTTTCTTTTTGTTTTCCTTGCGAAGTCTCAAAGTCGAGGGAGTCATTTCAATAACTTTTCTAATTTCTTTGGCCAAAATTGGAGTTACTCTCTCATCGGCGTCAAGTTGCAGAATCCAATCACCAGTGGCTTTATCAAGTGCTTTTTGCTTTGTTTTATGAAAGATGGGTTCATGTTTTACTTTGTAAACCTTAGCACCGAATTTCCTAGCAATTTCGCGGGTCTTATCTGTCGATGACTCATCTACAATCACTGTCTCATCAGCAATATCTTTTACTGACTTTAAACACGCTCCGATATTTACTTCCTCATTTCTTGTGGCTAAGACTACAGATAATTTTTTCATTTTAATTAGCTACTATCTCAAAAACTGAATCCCCATTTGGAAAATAAATTCTTTTTATTATATTCGCCTCATCTGGAATTTCTTCATCTGTTCCGATAATCAAACTATTGGGATATTCTGGCCTTGTCGTATCAAAGTCTATTGCTTGAAACTGATATTTGTCAAAACTTCTTGCAGTTGAAAACCCAAATTTATCTCTGGGTGCCAACTCGTGATCCTTCTGAAATTCCTCTGGAGGGTATTTTAGATAAAAGAGAAAGAGAATGTAAGGTTGATCATATCTATCAGTAACAATTATCTTTTCATACCTCTCTCCATTCTCTGTAAGGTAAGAAACTAGTTCTTTAACACCGTATTGCGAAGAAAAAGGATATTCCTTGACCATGTGAACCCAATACATATGAAGATATCTGCCAAAATTCCAAGAGACAAAAACCAAAAATAATAGAAACACAAAATCAAGTAAAATCTTTTTCGAAACAACATTGTGTAACCACCTTGAAAGGGAAATTAAACCATAGGCGCTTATTATCATCAGGGGAATAACCATACTTTGAGCCCTAAGAGCATGGGGAGACTGAAAAGTTAATGCTGCTACGGTCGGTGAAACAACTAGCCAAACAAGAACTAGTGCCCAGTTAGTCGATTTCTTGGCAATAAATACCAACCCGGCGATAATAAAAATAATGTCGAAAAGATACAATTGGCCCGTTTCTGGTACTTTATTTCTTTGAATCTCATCGCCTGACAAAAACAGGAATTCTCCCCAAAAATGCCCCCCCCAATTTTCCAAAAATGCCAATCCGTAATTGACAGCTTTATTATGAAAAAACTTGGCAGGTAAACCCTGAAAATCTGCATGTTCCCCCCGTTGCTCATTAATTCGATTAAAAGGGCCGGGGTCAGCAAAAAGACCAACCCCTGAAGCTCTTGCCATCCCAGCAGGGCCTGTCAAATCCTTAACTAAGGGAGCAAGGAGAACCAAGCCTAAAAGCAAGGCCGTCGCCACCGCCCGAAAATTCTTTTTAACTTTTTCCCTATAAATAAACAAAAGACTCAGTCCAAGAAGGGGCACGATAACCCGGGCGGCATGATAGCTATAAAGAGCCAAAACAAAAAACAACGAAGAAAGAATAAAGAATTTTGGTTTTTTCAAGGCTTTCAAAAACAGCCAAACACCAACTGTAATAAAGAAAGTGGCTGCGTTTACCTCCCACCCACCGCGTGAGAAGTGTATGTGCCAAGGAGAAATGGCCAAGAAAAAGCTTGCCACGTACGCTAATGTCTCATCTTTAAACAATTCTTTAACCAGAAAGAAAAGAGTCAAAACTGTAGCAACACCCAGTAATGCCCCAGGGATTCTGACAGCCCACTCGTTTAAACCCAGAAATCTGACAAAAGGTAGAACAAGGTAGAAATAAAGCCCTGGTTTATAATCATTAAATGACTGAAAGTGAATTGGCCAGGCATTTCCGTGCTCATCCTCACCGGTCTGGATAAGAGAATAGGCATTGTAGCCAATGGCTGCCTCATCGGCATTAAGGGCTGGATAATCTGCTAAGCGATAGAAACGCAAGAAACCAGCAAATAAGATAATTAGTAATAAGAGAATTTTTTTATTAACCTTTTTCATCTGACCTCCAATATCCTAAAGGCTGTCTCCGTTCCATCAGGGTGTTTAATTTCAGAAACAAGGCTGTAATCTTCCCTTGAAAAATTATCCGGAATAACAATGGCGTCGCCGACAATAAGAGTTCCGCTTTCTGCCACAGGAGGCCAGCTGAAAAACTCAAATGAAATATTATCAAGTTTTTCTACCAGACCCACGTCTATCCCGCTCTCACTCAATTCCGCTTGAACTTGATACTCTGCTGGATCATATTTTTGGTAAAAGAGAAAATAAATGTAAGGCTGATCATATGACTGTTGAAAAATTATTTTTTGATAATCGGCCTGGATCGGTGAAACTATTTTAACCGCCTGTTTATAACCATAAAACCAATATTTGGAATTATGTTTTGGCAGGTGGACAAAATATGCGTCCAGAAAATATGCATAGTTTGCCAAATAAAATAAACCAAAAATTAGCACTAATACCTTAAGACAACTTTTCCTTTTCTTAAATGCCTGCAGCAAGCTACTTGCACCAAAAGCGGAAACCATGGTGAGAGGGATAACTAAATTCAAGGCTCTGATAGCATGAACTTGGTCACGGGATAATGCAGCCGGCAAAGGAGATAAAACAAGCCACAATAAAACAAAGACTGCTCCTTTTGCCTTAGAGCGAACCAGGGCAACAAACCCAAGGATAAAAAGAACAATATCAGCAAAAATAAACATACCATTGTAAGGTGCAGAATGTCTGGGGTTTTGCCAATCTCCTTCAAAAAATAAAAATCTGCCGGAAAAATGATTAGACCAGCGACTCAAAATCCCTCGAGTAAAATCTAAACTTTTCGAATGAAAAAGATAATAGGTTAAGTCCCCCACTTTTTCATTACCTTGGTCAAGAAAATTTTGTAAGTACTCCTCGGGTCTTGAATAGGAGAAAACACTAAATACTTTTAGCCTCCCTGTTTTTCCTTGCAAAAAGCTTGAGAAAATTGGAACACAAATAAACAAACCAACAATAATGGAAATAGCTATTATCTTTCTGTCAATCTTTAATATCTGCTTCCAATAAACTAAGGCTAAAATAAGAATAGGTATTGTTGTTGCCAGTTTTGCACCTTGGTAACCAACATATGTCAGGGCAAACAGAAATGCTGACAATATTAAATACTTTTGCTGTTTTAAGGATTTGAGGAAAAAGTAAACACCGGCCAAAGTCAATGTCAAAGAAAGATTTGCTTCCCAAGCTCCTCGCGAGAAGTGAATATGCCAGGGAGAAATAGCCAATAATAGGGCTGCCATGATCGCCGTTTTTTTGTTGAAGAATCGGTTGGTAACTAAATAGATTAGCCAAACAGCGGCTACACCTGCAAGGACACTTGGTAAACGCACGGCAAGCTCATCAAGACCCAAGGTTGCCACAAAAGGAATTGTTAAATAAATATAAAGTCCGGGTTTAAAATCTCCAAAAGATTTAAAAACAGCGGGAAAGAGTTTTCCATACTCATCTTTTCCGGTCTTTAATATCGAATAAGCACTATATCCAAGTGCCGCTTCATCCGGTGTCAAGTGCGGGGGAATACTTCCAAGACTCCAAAGTCTCAAAGCAGTTGCCAGTAACAATATTGCAAATAAAATCCAATTCTTTTTAATTTTCATAAACCTCAAAAGCAGGTTTGCCGTCTAAGAAACTAATTGTTTGTAATTTGTCCCACCCTTCTGGTGAATTTTCTGGACTTGTCATAAGTAAACATTTTTTATCTACGCAAGAGAATTCCCCACCACTTTCCAATTTGAAGTCTGCCCCCTCATCTGGAATATCCCAGTCGTTCACAAAATAAAATTTATCAAATCTATCTACCCAGTACCAATTTGACTGATAAAAACGAATCAAGTTCGGGTCATTCTGAAATTTTTCTGGATCCCAAGGCCAGTAAAAAAGGAAAAATTCATGCGGCTCACCATATTTCTTGGTAACAATAATTTTGTCATATTCGCTGTAATGCTCTTTAGCGTAAAAGACTACCTCTTCATATCCATACTGCCACGCCCAAGAATATTTCTCTCTATAGACAAGAGCGACATCCTGTCCATAACTCTCGATTTGGAAAAGTAAGATAAATAAATATGCACCTATTAAAAAAATACCACTACCTTTTAGTCTTTTCTTTATCCAAATAAATGAAGCTATTAGCCCAACCGCTGAGATTATTTGCGGCATGGGAAGAAAAACTATACTTCTCAAAACATGAGGAGCCTCACGAGTAAGACTTGAAGCAACAGGCGCCAATAAAAACCAGGCAATGATTAGTTGAGAACTTCTTTTTTTGAATTTTACAAGCAAAATACCCAAACCAAGCAAGAAAAAAGGGAGATTAATAAGATATAAAAGACCATGGCCCGGGATGCTAAATTGAAAATGCGTTCCACCTTTTAAAAATAGAAAATCTAAAGAAAAATGGGAGAAATAGTTAGTCAAAAAAGATTTTGCAAAATAAACTGGCTTGTTATGAATGAATCTAGTCAAAGTCCCCGGCAAGTCAGATACTAGTCGCGCCTCGTTTATCTGAGTTATTGCTCCCTCATCAAGAATTGCCACCCAACCATGTCTTGCCTGCCCAGATGGATTGAGCAGCTGCCAAAACATAGGAATAAAGAAAAAAGCTAAGATCAAAGTACAAAAAACAAGTCTCTTCTTGTCTTTTTTCCATAAATCAAAAATCTCTTTTTTATAAAGAAATCCTAAAACCACTGAAAGGAGGGGAACAAAAACACGGGCTGAGTTATAAGTCCAAACAGACAAGCCCAAAAGAACAGCACTTACGGGCAAAAATTTATTCCGTTCTAGGCCTATCAGGAAAAAATAAATACCTGAAAGAATAAAGGCCAAGGAAAGATTGGCTTCAAAAGCACCCCTAGACAAAAACAAACTCCAAGGTTCAATTGCCACCAGCAAAGAGGCCATAACGGCAACCTTTCTGTTGAATAGTTTTTTTGCTAAAAGAAAAGCAAATATGACCGTTGTTATACCTGCCAGGGTTGACGGTAATCGAACAGCAAATGTATTTAACCCAAAAAGAAATTCAGAGAGAGAAGTTAAATAAATATAAACAGGAAGTTTATAATCCCCATAGGCCTTAAAAATAATAGGAAAACTTTTCCCCCACTCATCTTTTCCTGTTTTCAAAATGGAGTAGGCATTATAACCATGAGATATTTCATCCCAATTCAATGAGGGAGGAATGTCAGAAATCCACGAGAATCTTAGGATTGCAGCCAATATTAAAATTGGTATCAAGATACGGTTTGCTTGAAAAAATTTAGAGATCTGCTTCAGCATAAGATTGAATAGAGGGATCAACAATCAAAATAGCGGGTTTGTCGTTAGGGTAATAAATGGTTTTTAAAGGTAATATATCTTCAGGAAATTCACGAGGTCTTCCTATTATAAGGACATTTGACAATTTCTGGTCTACTGAAAAATTAATGTCTCTGAAAGTATATTTTCCTAGATAATATTCACCCAATTGATCAAGAAAGGGCAACCCTTTTTCTTGATATCGAAGCCAGTCTTCTGATTCCTTCTGGGTAATACTGGGGTCTATTTGGGAATAAAATGCTACAAGGATTTGCGGTTCCGAGAAAGCCCTACTTATAACTATATTGTTGTAATTATTTTCAACCCCCCCGACAAAATTAATGGTTTCTTTCCAGCCGTAGCTCATAGCCGGCGCGACATTTGCAGGGGAGTGATAAATATAGTTTTCCAAAAAGGAAACTAAACTTATAAACAACAATGCCGCAATTGCTCCTTGGCAAATTTTCTTCGAAAAGAAGGCTAAACGTTTTTCCTTAAAATATTCTATTAAAACAAGTATTCCATAAGCAGAGACAATCTGTATGGCCGGCATGATCACCGCCGCTCTGTTTGCCGAATAACCTGAACCTTTGGAAAGAGATGCCGGAAGGAAACCAACAAGGATCCATAATAAGAAAAATCCTATCATCCGATTTGGTTTTCGGACGAAAGAAATTAAGGCTGCCATTATAAAAACTATTTCAACCAAATATAAGACTCCTATACCGGGTATCATGCCGTATGTAGCCTCCCCTGCTCCCTGAAGAAAAAGAAAAGCCGGAGATGTGTAAGTTAAAAGATTATGAATAAATAATCTTGCTGTATAAGTAGCTTTATTTGAAAAAGCCCTTGAAACAGGATCAGGTAAATCAAGAAGAACAGCTTCATATCTGCGCTCGGAAACAGCTCTCCAGTTGTCGGTAGGATTAAAAATGGCAACATCTAATCCTCTTGAACTAGCGCCAAAAAACATCGTGTAAGTAGTAAGAATTAGAAAAAACAAAAAGAGTGCAACTGACCCTTTATGTTTCCCAACAACATCCTTCAAAGAACTTTTGGCCAACAGTCTTTTTTTCTCAATTAAAACTATGCCAAAAACCAGCAACGGCGTAAAAAGCCGGGCAGAGTGATACGTAAACAAATTGATACCAAAAGAAAGTGCTGCCAGGATCATCCACTTGGGTTTGGCAATCCCTCGATAAAAAGCCCACAATCCGAGGGGAATAAAAAAGGAAGTCAGATTTGCCTCAAATGCTCCGCGTGAGAGCAATATGTGCCACGGACTAATGGTTAATAACAAAGCCGCGAGCAAAGCAATGTCATCTTTTTTAACCCGCTTAAGTCTATCCCTAAACAATTCCACCACCACAAGATATGTAAAAAGAACAGCCAGTGTGCCAAAGATTGCACCCGGCAGGCGAACGGCGAATTCATTTAGGCCAAAAATTGCCACTGAGGGGAGGGCTAAATATGTATAGATTGGGAGTTTAAAATCGCCAAAAGAATGAAGGGAAATAGGCCAAGGATTTCCCCATTGATCCTTGCCAGTTTTTAATAAAGAATAGGCATCATATCCAAAAGAAGCCTCATCAACCGTAAATCCAACAGGATAATTTGACAAATCTATCACTCGAAGTAGAAATGCAATCGTAATTATGCCAACCAGAAGCCATTTTCGCATGGATAACTTTAATTATAGCTTTGAGAGGTTAGATTGTCGAAAGAAAAGAGATTTCTTATTTCTTGCAATGTATATTTTTATTACTTATGTGAGCACATTTTAACTCTGGATTTGTTTCAAACCCGACAAAAACAATATTTTCCAAAGGATCTTTTATTTCAAAAACCTTGTCCAAAAAGTGCTCGTCTGCCTGTCTTGACGAAATTGTCAACTCATCCCCTACTAGAATCTGTTTTTTATAAATATCCTCCTCCCAATTTATATTTCTGGTTTCAATATTGGCAAATTTGTAGTGTGAGTCAAATTCAGTCTTGGTGTAGTAGTTATCCTTAATACTCTGATCAACTTTTGATTGAAATTCTTGCGGAGGATACTGCAGGAAGAAAGCTAGCTGAATATAAGACGGTTTGATTCTTGCCTGGTCAATAACAAACCACTCGTCAGGCCTTTCTTTTATCTGCCTTGCTAATTGTTCGAAACCATAACCCCAAACCTTCGCCCTCTCTTTAGGAAGAAACACAAAGTAAGACCTCCACAGTAGAATAAGCGATCCTGCAATGAAAACCAAAAATATCGGAACCCATTTTACTGTCGGGTGTTTATAGATAAGTCTGTCTATTCCAAGGCTAATAACAATTATCATCGGTAAAAGACTTGGTAAAGCTCGATGGGTTGAAAACGGATCGTGGGTAAGAGCGGCAACGACTGGAGTAATGAATAGTAAGAATAAAACATATTTAACTGCAGGTTTCCGGCGTTCTTTCCAAAGCGCATAAAGCCCGATGAAATAGGGAATGACCATCCAAAAGTAAAAGACAGAAAGAAGGGGTATGGAGCGTTGCAGGTCTGGATCTGGAAGAAAGAAAAGAGATCTTGGGGAAAAGTACGTAAAATATTGAGAAAGAAATTCTCGCAAGAAAGCGAGGGGGGTTGTGATTCCATAAAAGAGGCCTGATTTTGGGAAAAAAGCTGGAGTATTAATAATTAGTAGATGTGGAATTTGAATAATCATTGCCACTACAAGACCTACGACTAATTGTTTGCGGAGTTTGTCAACATTAATCTTTTTGGCAAATACAAGCAATGTTCCTAAAATAAAAATCGGTACAAGAAAGCGCTGGGTGTAAGCGACATAGGTTGAAAGAGAAAGAAGAGAAAGACCTAAAATCAAAAGCTTTGGCTTCTTAAACCCTAACCAGACAAAAAGGCTACCTACTGAGAACAGTAAAAAGGCAAGACTAATTTCATAGCCGACCCGGCTATAAAGAACTGCCCAGGGTGAAATTGTAAAAAGCAATGCGGCAACGGCAGGAGTCAATTTTGACTTTGTAAGATCAAGTTTCTTGAGGAAATAATAAACGACCACTATTGAAAGCACTCCCGAGAAAGCAGCTATGAATCTGACTGAAAAAATAGTTAAACCAAGAAAGGCGACGGGAAGAATGGTGAGATAGGTATAAAGAGGCGGATTATATGAGCCATAGAATCGTAAAGCTGTCGGAAAAGCTTTTCCGTATTCATCTTTTCCTGTTTCTAAAAGTGAATATGCATTGTAGCCGGGCAAAGCTTCATCAATGTAAAAACCTGATGGGATTATATCCAGCTTGTGGAAATACAAAAACACTCCCAAAACTACAATGGCAGTAAGGATTAGTAATTCAGTTATCTTTTTAAGATCTTTTTGCATATAGGTGCCTGGGACAACAACTCAAGCCCATGAATTGTTAATACAACTAGAAAAGGAAATAGACTAAATGGACCAAATTGGTTTTTGTGGCCGATAATAGAAATCAGAACAACCGGTAAGATAAAGCTTATGCCCAAAACTAATTTTCTGCGTTCGGTAATTGATAGCACCAGACCGTAAAAGAAAAGGGGTAAGAAAATATAAGGAAACTTTTTGAATTCATTTATCCCTACTCTTTCTCTGGGATGATTGGCGAAAAAGTATAGGTTTGGGTCTATTGTTTCAGAAAAATTCTCTAATATTCTAAAAAAAGCAATTGATTCTTCTCTACCTTCAAACCAGTGGGCAAGAGGAATCCAAACCGTTTTTCTTCCAATCTTAAAAAACACAAGAGGGTATTCTTTGAGTCTCATTTGCTGAACCCTTTGCTCATCGTTACTCAGCTCAACAAGTGATTCCTCGCTGGTGGTTTTCCATTGGGAAATCAGAAGCAAGCTAAATAAAACAAGGAATGTAAAGAAGTGTTTTTTTGAACTTCTCTTGAATGATAAATATAGAAAAATAGAAGAAACTAAAACAAGTAGTCCTAGAGGGATACTATTAAAAAGTATTCTCCAAATCCAGAAATTAGCCAATAAGACAAGCCATGGTACTAGGTTCATTTCTTACTGAAAAGGTAAAATGCCGGCTCGCCAGAGGGATAGGGAATGGTTTTAACGAGAGTCAGGCCCGGCGGGATTCTTTCCGGCTCCATGATAAGATTGAAACCCACTTCTTTCTCAACGGCGACATAAAGTGTTTTTTCATCCATCACCTTGGGTAATCCATATATACCAATCTTTCCTACTTGTCCAAAGTAAAATTTGTCAATATATGTTACTGTGTCAAAACCTTCAATGTACTTTTCTTCAAAAGGAAACCCTTTGTGCCATTTTTCAGGTGGATATTGGTACCAACCGGCGAAAAATATCCATGGCGGTTCATTGGCATTCGAAATTATAATCTTATCGTACTGATTCTCTAGTTCTTTAACTGATTGGATCATCTCGCTAAACCCTGCATGCCACCAGCGCTCCGAATACCAGGGGTTGTGAACCCAATAGTTGTGTTGATAGAAAATAAAACCAACGACAAATAACCCTAGGTACCCAAGCAAAAAGACATTGCGGAACTTTTTCTTAAACAACTTTGTCCCTTCAACAAGACCATAGGCGATTAGAAAAACTAACGGCGGTAAAATAAGAATCAGCCTGGTCGCATGTCTCCCTCCGTCTCTGGTTATAACTGAAGGAACAACTCCCACCAAAATCCAAAAGGCAATCAGATTTTTTATCTTTCTGTCTTTAAATAAAATAAAGAAAGAAATTAAACCCAAAAGGAGGGCGATTGCTTCAACTTTATAAAATTGACCAACATCCTCAATTGAGTGGCGGAGATTCAAATCCCCCTTAATAAAAAGAAAGTCGGTTGAAAAAGCCTCAAAATAATTTTTAAGAATTCTCTCTCCCCAGAAAGTGTATTTATTGTGGACTAATCTAGTGGTCACTTTTGATATCAGACCTCCTCCAGTTTCTTTTCTCATCTGGGCGTCTATTAATCTTGCGTAGCCTATTTCTGTTTCCCTTGTCGGGTCAGTAAAAACACTTATATAGCTAAACCTAAAGTTTCCGCCACCAAAGAAAGTGCTATAAGTAATAGGCACACCCAAAATGACACCTGCCACAACAGCCCAGACCAAATATTTTTTCGAAATTTTAAATATTTCCTTTCTATAAGAAATCAACAAAAAGATTAATAAAAACGGAGTAAATAGCTTGGCTGTACTATAAACTAAAGGGGTTAACACTAATAAAGAAACAGCTATCCAAAGAAACTTTCCGTTCTTTAGTGCTTTAAAAAAGAAGTAAAGTCCTAGAAACAAAAAGAAAAGAAGATGTGTTACTTCAAAAGCACCTGCTCTACTGTACTGAATATGCCAAGGAGAAAAAGTAAGAACCGCCGCTGAAACCAAAGCTAAAACTTCATTTTTCGTTAACTCTTTAATCAATAAATAAAAGGCAAAAATTCCTAGGATGCCAAAAATAGCTGCCGGGAGTCTTACCCCCAGTGGACTTATGCCAAAAAGAGCAACAGTAGGAACAGCGGAATACAAATAAAGCGGAGTCCTCCATTCAGCCATAGACTGGAAATGGAGGGGCCAAGAATTTCCTGAATAATCCTTGCCTGTTTTTAAAATGGAATATGCATGGTAACCAACATCAAGTTCGTCACCAAACAAAGAAACAGGAACGTCTGAAAACCGCCAAAGCCTCAAAATGGTGGCGAGAGCAAGAACAGCAATGAGTATTTTTTTGGAAGACATTCCATCTATTGTATCAAATGAAAATCAAATACTTAAAGTGTTATCATTAAGTGATGAAAAACACCTATCTTTTTTTAGGTGCTTTAATATTAGCCGTAACCGCTTTTGTCATTTTTTCTTCAAGACAAATCTTTTTTTATAAGTATGAACCTGAGTATTTTGAAAACCTGTATTATCACTCTCAATGGAACTATCCCAATAGCACCCGGGAAATATCCGACGCTTCCCTGTATCAATTCATCGGTTTTCGACTGGCTGAGGGCGAAAATCCTTTTGACATTAATTTTCAAATCCCACCATTTGGCAAGCACTTATATGGTTTAGCGGAAAAGTACCTTGGTAATCCATATTGGGTCAGCTTCTTCCTCTACTCTACCACCATTGGAGTCCTTTTTCTTTTATTAAAAGAGCTATTTAAAAAGCGCCAGACTATTCTGCTTGCTATTCTCTTGTTTGTCACGACTCCTTTTGTCGCTACTCAAATAGGACAGACTATGTTGGATTTACCCCTTATGTTTTTGTTTTTAGTTCATGTCTGGTTTTTTATAAAATTCTTGTCAAATCAAAAACTAGCAAACCTCGTTGCTGCCGGAATTTTTTTGGGGTTAGCCACTGGCACCAAGCCCGGAGTTTATACCCCGCTAGCGATGGCCCTGGGGCTCATCTTAGTTTTTTTGACGACAAAAAAGTTCTTTAATTTGATATTTTACTCAGGATCGGTTTTTGCCGGCTATGTCCTTGCCTACTTCCCCACCTACTTTATTAGACATCCTAACCCCATCCCCTGGTTGAGACTTCACGAAAAGCCTCTGAAATTTTATTTAGGTCCAGGCCAGCCTTATTACCTCAACCAATGGAAAGGTATCTTCTTGAATATCTACCAGGGGTGGTGGCAACCCGGTCAAAAAATGGCGCTGACTGATTGGTCTCCTATTTTACCGTTTGGAGTTATAGCCGCCAGCCTTGTTCTCATTTGGGCAATAAAAAGGCAGAAAAAAGAATGGATCTATATTGCCGGACTAAGTTTTGTGTTTTTAATCATCAATACTTTTACCCCGTTCTTCCCAAGATACCTAATGCCAGCCATTCCGCTTTTTGTCTTACTCATTTCCTTTTTGTTCAGAAAAGTTGGTTTTGTCATTTTGCTGTTATCTTTGCTCAATTTACCCTTTCTGGCGACTAGTTTAGCTACAGACGACCCGACGAGAGATTCCCAGGCCGTGGCCAGGTTTATTTCCACCAGAGCTTATCGTGAGCTTTATCGAAGTTTACCACCGGAGGAAAGAGAAAGCCTCCCTGAAGAAAAATTCATTAATCTTCAGGAAAATTTTTTAGACCAACTAGGAACAAGAGCTGTTGAAGTAAGCGTAGGGGAAAAAACGAAAACCGAAGGAAAAGTAAGCTTCAAATACAAAATTATATACACGACTCAATACGGTCAGTTAAGCCACGAACCAACCTTTGATTTTATCAAGGTGAACAACCAGTGGAAACTTGACTGGAATTGGGATTACTTGTGGCCAGGTTTTCGTCCTGAAAGCGAGATTGTCATCAACGAAAAGTCAATTCCCTTTTTGAGAATGGAGGATGAAAAGGGAATGGTTATTGCCAGAAGGGCCAAAGGAAAGGTAGTCTATGCTATTCCCAGGCTAATGTTTGATTGGGGCAAGCACTTGAATGCTCTAGCCGATGTCACAGATGAGTATTCTGAAGTGGATAGGCGGATTAAACTGGTCGTGCCCGATCAGTACCCAAGGTTTGCTGGTTATCTTGACCCCACCCTTGGAAACGAGGGGATTGACAAAGCCCTTTCTATTCCAGGAGTATCTCTAAAAGATATTGATTATATTGTTATTCCTAAAAACATTGCTTCAACTGAGTATGTTTTGAGGTTGGTAAGAGATCTTCAGAGAAAAAACCCAGAATTATTTTACGTTGAGGCAGAAGTCTATATTAAGAATAAAGACGAGAAAATATTAATTCCTTTCAAAAAGCCCGATCAAAAAAATGTCGTCATAAAGCTCTAAAATCAACCGTCACTTCTTAAGAATCTTTGCCAAAAGCTCTCCCTCATCCTTTTCATTGTGTCACCTGTCGCGATAGTAAACATAGAAAGTTTCGTATCCGTTAGGTTCTCGTATTATCTCTATTTTTTCGAATGGACCTATATGGTCTTGTCTTCCTGGCGGGGCGTGATCATATCCAATTAAAACAATACTCCCTGGGGCAAACTTTGAGAAATCAACTGTTTTATAATCGAAAAAGACTTGTTTATCTTTTATGTCTTTATCAAGTTTTATCTGGTAAAACTGAGAATAATAACTAATGAATGGGATATGTCTATCAAAGTAGATAGTATCAATATTTCTAATCTCCGTACTTCGTAAAACCGATTCTAACCCACCGCCAATGTTGTTATTAAACTCTCTATAACTTCGCTCACGATATTCTCCAAAATAATCGTTTAAGAAAAACGCAAACTGGAAAGAACACAAAATAAATATTGCAACAAGAAAAGGTTTGAATGATTTTTCGCGAGATTTTAATAAAAATGAAATCCCATAAATCGAAAGCAAAATCACAAAAGGAATAATAACTAAACCGCGAGAAACTCTTTGAGGTTGATTAACTATTGCTGGCGCTATTGGGTAAGTCAAAAAACCAAAGAGAATTAATCTTGAAAACTTATCTTTTTTATTGGAAAGAACTTCCAAGATTCCAAAAACCAGCAGAAAAAGAACTGGGAAAAGGAAGACTCCAACTTGCCCAGTTGAATGAATCGGTGAGATATCACCCACTGTAAACAAAATTCTTGGATGAAAATAAGAAAGATAAGAGGAGATAAAATTATCTAACCTAGAAAAACTAAAGACTCCCCATATTCCACGCCCCACATCAACAGCTTTATCCATACTACCTATATAACTCACCTGACTTAACAAAGTACCAGGATACTTAGTTAACCAAGGAATAAAGGCAGCTATCGGTATCAAAAATCCCAACAATAAAACCACTAGGCTTTTAAAGTCTCTTTTTGTCTTTGGGGAAAGTAAAATTATTGTGGTAATAAAATATATCGGCATCATAATTTTTGCCGCATGATAACTATGAATCCCAATTCCTAAAGAGAGTCCTGATACAAAAAGTGCAAGGTTATTTCTTTTTTCAAGAAAAATTTTCAAGAACAAAAGCCACAAAAGGACAAAAGGAACTATATAAAGATTATCCAAAAGAAGTCTGGACTGAATAAAAAAAACTGGAGTTGTTGCCATCAAAATCCCAGAAAAAATAATAAATCTTTTATCTTTGAACATCTTTTGGATCAATAACATGATTAGAAAAATACTTGTTAAGCCCACGAAAACACTTGGAACCCTGATTGTTGCTTCCGAAAACGGCAAAAATTTTAGAAATATTGAAGTTAAATAAACAATAATGGGGGTTGCCCAAAAATTGTCTAGATGCCAAAAATAAAAAGGTAGAAATTTACCGCTTGCATCGTGGAGTGTTTCAGAAATAGAGTAGGCATTGAGGGAAAAGGCCAGTTCGTCTTGGTTTAAGTGAACAGGTGTTTTATCAAGTCGGTATAAATAAACAAGCGAAGAAAAAAATAAAATCAGCAAAATTGATAATATGATTATTCTTTTTTGAGAAGTTTTTGCCATTTTTGGCCCAACCACATAATTATGAAAAGTATATAATGTCTCAAAATACCGTGGTAAATTTTACTGCCGGGAATAAGCCTTCTCCATTGATCTCTTTTCTTTGCCATCTTTTTAAAAGTAGCGCCATGATAATGGGTTATTTCAGCGGAAGGTAAATAATAAACTTTAAGCCCTTTCCTCCAAACATTTCTACAGTAATCAATATCTTCAAAATAGGCAAAGTATCTTTCATCCAAAGGTCCCACCTTTTTTAAAGCCGAAGGAGTCATTAAAAAGGCTGCCCCAACAACGGCGTCAACTGTACTAGCTTTTTCTCCTTTGGGTGCATATTTTTCAAAAAGGCCTTTCTCTCCAAACCAATACTCTCTTATCGCATTCTTAATTGTGGGAAAACGAAAACAAGAAAGTTGTAAACTTCCGTCTATATTGAGAAGTTTCGGACCAACCACACCGGCATCCTTTTTCTTTTTGGCAAAAACTAAAAGTTTACCCAAAGAACCTTTTTTTACAATGGTGTCAGAGTTAAGAAGAAGAACATACTCCCCTCGTGCTTTTTCTATACCTTGGTTATTGGCCTTTGCGAATCCAAGGTTTTCTTTATTTTCTATTAAGGTTAAGGATTGAATACTTTTTTGAAGTTTTTTAATCGCTTCTTGGGACCCATCCGTGGATCCATTATCCACTGCTATTATCTCTCTATTTTTTAACGACGTATCTTTCTGGATCGATTTTATACAATCTATTATTAGGTCCTTGTTGTTATATCCAACTATGATTATCGAGAGCATAACTTAGAATCTGGCAAAAATGGCTTCATCCGAAATCTTAGTTTCTTTCTTCTCTTTCTTTCTGGCTCTTAAGACCTGTTTTATTTTAAAAAGTGCCATTAAGATTATTCTTATGTATCCAGGGTGGCGAACTACTTTCGTCAAAATCCCAGCAACATGGCGTCTAAAAAGGTAGGGACTTGTTATGTTTTTCCAGATAAAAAAGAGTTGATTTCTTTCCTGAATCCTCTGCACATATTTCTTTGGCCATTTGCCGGTCGTGCTCTCATGCTTATGTTCTACGTGTGCCTTTGGTTCCCACAATAAACCCCAGCCTCTTTTAGTTGCTCTGTAGCATAAATCAAGATCCTCCCAGTAAAAAGGCGAGAAAAGTTTCTCATCCATCCCACCCAACTTCATCCACTGGCTTCTCCTAAAAACCCCACTTCCTCCACTAACCCAAAATGTCTCATGGGCTTCCTTTGTTCTAGGTCCGGGCTCATGAAGAACAAAACCATTTTCAAACTTGCCTTTTGCCCAGCTATAACCCTTTTCATGAAGAGACACGGCAAAAATGTTTTTATTCTTAAAATGAGGAAAAACCGGAACTAAACAGTCTTCTTTCGGAACAACATCATTATTGAGAAGGGCAATTAGCTTTCCTTTTGCTGTTCTTGCCCCTGTATTAACCGCCGCCGAGAATCCACGATTCACTTTGTGTTTAATCAGTTTAATTTCTGGGAATTTCTCCTTTATCAACTTAACACTGCCATCACTTGAGGCATCATCAACAATTATAATTTCTTTTATCCTATTTCCCTTATTTTTCAAGCAAGCTAAAACCTTTGGTAAATTTTTCTCTAGAAGCTCTTCCCCGTTGTAGTTAGGAATTACTATTGAGACTTCTGATCTTTTGTTTTTTTTATTTTGCATTACTTCTTCCTCACTCTAACCACCTGGAGCATCCCCAAAAGGAACAATTTGTTTTCCTCCAGATCAAATCCTGCTTGTTTACAAAGTTTAGGTAAATAACTTTTTCTATAAGTTTGAATATGGGTGTCTCTCCATATCTTTCCGCGTGGATAAAAACTCAACCAAAAAAACCAGATTATCCTAAAAAGGAGACTGTCGGTTGGGACCAGAAAAACTGCATACCCACCTTTTTTAAGCACTCTTTTAACCTCTTTAAGTACTTGTTTTGGCTTAAAAACATGCTCTAAAACCTCCAAAGCAACAACTGCATCAAAAGTATTTGCCTTAAATTTAAGTTCGTGGGCATCTCCTACCATAAACTTCATCTTACCAGTTCTTTTCCAATGCTTATTGGCCCAATCAACTGATGATTTTAAGACATCTATTCCAACAAGCCCTTTAGCTTTCGATTTATCAAGTATTACTTTTGAAAACACGCCGTCGGCACTACCAATATCAAGTATTTGACCGCTGACTGGCTCAATTAATTCAGATACCTCTTTAAATCTCACCCTATGCCAATAACGCTGCAAAATATCTACCTTTATTGATTGATAATACCAATCGGGAGGAACATTGCTGTGTAAATCAATGACGCTTTTTTCTTTTTTATTCATGTTTGGTTAATTTTTTCTGATTCTTTTTTGCACCGTTATTTCTCCAAATCTCTTTTCCTCCACAATTTCGGAGTAAAAATCCTCTACACTGTTTATCCAAAGAGGGCTGGTTAAACTATTAATACTAAATAGTTGATAAATTGGAAAGAACAATTATTAAAAGTAGAAAAAATGCCACATTTTTTTTCATCTGCAACTGCTCAAGTATAACTTCCCGATTTTCTCCTGCCAAGAACAAAACCAAACATCAAAAGAGACAAGGCTGATAAACCGCTCACTTTTAATCCGTTAAAGAACGAGTCTGGTTTATAAACAAACTTTACTTCGTGCTCACCTTCAGGAACAAAAACTGCCCTAAAGACATAATTTGTCCTGTAAATTTTACTCTCCTTACCATCAATATAAGCTTTCCAGCCAGGGTAGAATAAATCGGAAACAAACAAAAACCCATCATCTTTTGTTTCTATCTCTAAAATAGATTCTTGCTCGCTGTATTTTAGGTAAGAAACACTGTTTGCCGCCTGCTGGCCGGTAGGCTCTAGTGCTTTCTTCTCCAAAAAAATCTTTTTATCCAGAGGGAAGTCTTTATCCAAAAGCCTTCGCAGTATTTCTCGTCTGTCGGTGACAGTCTCCCAATCATAAACCATAAAAGCTCTGGGTAAAACCTCTTTATTCTCCAAAACAACCGTTGTTTTATCTTCATAAGCCACTTTGTACTTTTCAAGACTAAACTCTTTGGGAATATTCCCTTCCGGGTCCGGATCACCTTTTGCATTTCTTTTTAAAACCAACAAATATTTAGTATTGGCAAGGTCAAGTAAGTGAGATTGAAGATTTGAAACTGTTCCATAGCGCCCTTGTGGGCTGGCACCCGGCTTCTCACTATTGATTGTCGCTATAAATTGAGCAATATCAACAGGGTAAATAGCGTCATATCCTTCTAAAGATTCCAATTTATACGCCATTCTTATATTGATTGGTATAACGTTAGTTGCCGTAAGCCTAAATGGCCTTTCCTGTCTGGCTAAATAACTAAAAACAGGGGTGGTTGGATAAACTATTTCTCGCCTTGAAAATGGCGTAAACTTCCATCCAAATCTGAAAAGTTCAAAAATAAGCAAACCAAAAATAAGAAACACACCTACTCTTTTGAAAAGCTCATTTTTCCTGCTTGCAATAAAAACCGCGACCGAGGACAAAAATATTCCTGTCGGAAAAATTAGATTTCTTAAAGAAACTTTTAACTTCCAGGCCTCAGGCACCGTAAAACCTACAGATTGAATAAAGCGGGGGTTAAAGTAAGAAAACAAAGAGAAAAGTCCATAGCCAAAAAGAATCGCCGCCGGTAAAAGAAAGTATTTCAAACCTACTTTCGCTTTGGATTTTATCCATTTTTGTAAACCAAAGGCGGCCAAAAGGGCAATGGCCAAGTTGAAAAGCACCAAAGACCTGTGCGCAGATGCCGCTTGCATGCCAAAGATGCCTGATTGCCAAATCCAAACGGAAATTGACGTGGGAAAAGCCAGGATTAAAGAGACAACAGCTAAACTTAAAGCAAATTTAACTTCTTTGGATTTTTTAATTAAGGAAATACCTATTCCGGCAAGAATAATGCTGACAACACCAACAAAACCAGTGGTTGTTGTATAGTCTGTGGGACCCCAGTAATTCCTCGTTGCATGATTTCCAAAATAGTCAGGGGCAACAAAAGTTATAACTTTGCTCCAAGGCAAAAATGCCCAAGATGACTCAAGTGGTTCTATTGCTCTTTGAGATAGTTTTAATAACTCAAAACCTGGCAAAATTTGGAAAGCGGCAACACCTAAACCCAAAATTAAAAAAACGGCAAAAAACAAACTTTTTAATAAATATTCCTTTGTGATTCTTAGTCTAAACAGCCAAAGAAGTCCCATGGCAAAGACCGTGTAAAAAACTGTCTGGGGATAACCGGACAAAATCTGCAGAGAAAGAACAATTGCAGCTCCTACTCCATATTTCCATCGGCCATGCTTTATCCACTTATCCTCAAAATACAAAAGAAGAGGAATAAAAGCACTGGATAATGTGTGACCATTCCACTGAGACCAGATAAGATTAAATCCAGAAAAAGCAAATATTACACCTCCAACAACCGCAGGAAATTTCTTTATTCCCCAAGACGTAAGAAGGATAAAGGTAAAAAGTGCGGCCAGAACATGTTGTAAAACAATTTGGAAACTCCAGGCAGTTAATTTATCAAACAGAAAATAAACAAAATTGGTCGGTGAAAAAGGGGCAGACTGAAAATTAGCAAGAAGGGGCGCACCAGTTAGAATATAGGGATTCCAAAATGGCCATTCCCTTTTTTTAAGAAAGTCCACCGCCAGCGTCTGCATTGGATAAGTAAAAGAAACCACATCTGTGGTTATTGGGTTTTTTACAGGAACACCTACAGAATAGCCCCATTTATAATCCAGCCACGGATAGTAAACGCCAACGACAAAATCTGCGGGAAGAGGAACTTGTTTTAATAAAAAGACCTTCCAAAAGAAGGTGCAGACAATCAAAAGAATTACCCAGAACGGCCAAGTCTTTTTAAAGAATATCCCAAATTTCTTTTTCAAATCTTTCATATTCGTAAACTCTACTATCTATTTTTGCTTTCGTTGACAATTTCTTCACTAACCCTTTTTCTTCAATAACTCTCTTAGTGCTTTTTAATAAACTATTAGTATCCTTCCATAAAAAGCCATTTTCTCCATCAGCAATAATTTCTTTATGCCCGCCTGCGACAAAGATTATCGGGACTGCACCTGCCGCCATCGCTTCAACTGTCGTAATGCCAAAATGTTCTACCTTTTTTGGATTTTTCCTTTCTTCAATACCGTATCCCGATGCCATCCAGAATATCTTTGCTTTACCATAAAGCTCTTTTATCTGACTAAAACTTGGGCTCTCAAGTATTCTAATGGGGTAGTTTTTAGCTGACCTTCTCAGTTTTCTAACATAATCATCCACCCCAACCTCTGTTCCGCCGGCTAAAACCAACTTCCAACCACCATAGCCTGAATCAAAAAATTTCTTAAAGGCTTTTATTAAAACATCCTGTCTTTTTGCTTGCTCCAATTGTGAAAATCGCCCCACAGAGAAAATTAAGTCTTCTTTCCTTCTGGGTCTAAATTCCTTAACATCAACGGGGGGATAAATGACAATACTTTTGACTCCATATTCTTTGTCTACAAATCTTTTAGTGAAATATGAATTACAAATTATTTTATTAATCCTGAAAAACTTCATCTTGTTAAGAAGCGTTTTTCCATTCACATCTTTAAAGGGAAATTGAAAATGTAAAAGGTTTTTGCGGGCACGAAGTATGGGAATACTGCCGTCTGACACCCAAAAACAAACATCATAACCATCTCCGCGATTAACATTCTCTATAAAATTAACATTTGATAAATCAATGCCAAAGCGTTTTTCTAATTTTTCCTTAATTGATATATCTTTCCATTCAACATCAACGCGATAATCTTCGGCAACCAATGCTCTGGCCACACCCATGGTATAGCGCTCCCCACCACCTAAAGTATCAAGATATGGATTATAAATTGCTACTTTCATTTTTTATCCTTTCCTAACTGCATTTCCCAGAGTTTGGCATAAGTTATCATACGAGAATACATTTGGTAAATTATTTCTATCACTCCCACTGCTCCATCTAAAAAACCCTTTTCCTTAATTGCCCTATACCAAAATTCACGAGAGGCAACAGAAAGAAATCTCCACCAAACCATCTTTGGATGGCCGCTTTCAAATAAAAGTCTTGCTTCTATCTCAGACCATTTATTGGTTTTTTCCACCATCTCAAAAAGATTTCTGTGAGTAAAATGAGTTAAAGGATTTTTGAGCTTTCCAACAGAACCTTCAATTTCAGGTTGTTCGTGAAGTTCCCCTTTCCAGCCTTTTAGTGATTCTTTTCTCATAAGTCTCAAAACATAATCAGGCCATCCTCCATGCTTCATTTCGTGTCCCAGTAAAATATTTTTCCTTGGAATGGCATATGCTTGGTTCCCCGGTTTACTGATTACTTTTTGTATCTCTTTTCTTAAAAGAGGTGTGACCCTCTCATCTGCATCAACGTAGAAAAGCCAGTCACCTTCGGCTTTTTTGGCACCAAAATTTCTCCAGTCGGAAAAACTTCCTTTTGGGGCGGTAAATACTTGGGCTTTAAATTTTTTGGCAATATCTACCGTTTTATCGGTTGCGCCAGTATTAATCACCAAAATCTCATCCACCCATGATAAGGACTCAAAACAGTCTTTGATTAGATCTTCAGCGTTTCCGGCCAAGACAATTGCTGACACCTTTTTCATTCTTTTCCCCAGCTTCCCTTGCCGAGCCTTTTCAGATAAAAATCCTTTATCCCAATTTTCTGCCATTTTCGACCGCTTACTAAAAGTTTGAAACTTTCTCTTATTAAGGCCAACTTTGTCCTCAGGCGTGCATACCTCATGCCAAAAACCATCCGATTTCTGGTCAAATAGTAATCATTCAAATCACTGCCAATCCCTGATGCCTGAGACACCTTGTGCCAAATATGGGTTTTTGGAGTATAGATTACTTTCCATCCTTTTTTTCTAGCTCTTTGTGAATAATCGGCATCTTCCCAATACAAAAAGAGCTTTTTGTCTAAGTAGCCAATGTCTTTAACTACTTCTCTTCTAATCAAGGCACACGCCCCATTTGCAACGTCTATTTCTTCTTGTTTATCATATTGACCCTTATCCACCTCATCCACACCTCTGTGTGAAGAATAGATGTTGTCCCAATCTATCATTGCTCCTGCGTACCAAATCACTTTCCCCAAATCTTTCTTTGAATACCTTTCTTTATGAAACTCATATCCTTTTGCAAAGTATATCTTGGGTGCAAGGAGGCCAATTTTACTATCTCTTTCTGCTACCTTAATCAATTGGACAATTAAATTTTCAGGAACTATCACGTCGTTATTCATGAGAATCATATAATTTGCCCCTCTTTTGAAAGCATCTCTCATGCCAACGTTATTCCCTTCTGCAAAACCAAGATTTTCTTTATTCTCTATTAACTTAAAGGGCATATTTGGCAGTTTATACTCCCGAAGTTTTTTTTGGGTTCCATCACTTGAACCGTTGTCAACAACTATAGTTTCCGCGCTTAATCCCTTTGTTTCCAACTTACTAATATCTTCCAGTAATTCCAAAACCAGCTTTAAACCGTTCCATGTAAGAATTATTATTGAGACTTTAGGAGGTTTTTTCATTAAAGCTTGAATCTTCTCTTGATCCTCTGGATTATTCCACCACTGCTTTTAAGAAGTGCATCTGCCTGCCAATAATGGATGTCTGTTTCTGCATCCTTCATTTCTTCTATTACTTCTTTAATTTGTGTTTTTCCCTCTTCAAAACCTTTCTTCTGCCAGATCTTGAGATATAGGACAAGTTCAGAAAAAGCTTGTAGGCTTGCCAAGGCAAGTCCATGGATACCATCCTTATAACCCTCACCAGAAAAATAGCGACTTAAAAATTCTTCAGTGGGTTTCCTAATTAAATCTTGCCACTTAAATTTATAACCATCTTTGATGCGCAGCTTTGCATGTTCGCCTGTGTATCTGTTCATCCTCTCCACGAATTGCTCAATCGAATCATAATGATAATGAATTATGGCAGAGTCTTCTCTTGCCTGAAGGTCTAAACCCTTTCCTTGGGTGATTGGCACCGAATGGATAATTTCACTCCAAGAGACAAATCCTTTTCGGAAAAATTTTATGTTGTAATCAGGCCACCAACGGGAGTGTTTTATCCATTTACCAAAAATTATATTTTTGCGTGGAAGTCGATAATAATCAGCTTTTGGTTTTTGGACTATTTTCTTCAATTCTTTGATAAGAGCCTTTGGAGCCTGTTCATCCGCATCCAGAATCAAAATCCACTCACCAGTCGCTTTTGAGACAGCATAATTTCTGGCTGGTTCAACGTAGCCAATCCTTTTATGCTGATAAACTTTTGCCCCAGCCTTCTTGGTAATTTCAACCGTCTTATCATCCGACTTCATGTCAACCACAACAATCTCGTCAGCAAAATTTTTAACAGAAGCAAGCGCCCGAGGAAGATTTTTTTCCTCGTTAAGGGTATTAATAACTACTGAAATTTTTCCCACAGCCCAATTTTAACATGAAGTGGCCCAAACTTCGCTAATCAACCTTGTAAATATCAACCTCAGAATTCTCAAAAATCCTAGTCATTCCAAGCTGACCTTCTCCAAGCCTTGCCCTCTGTCCTTTAATCCAATAAACATAGGTTATGTTATTCTCTCGTAAAAATGACCAGACCCTTTGATGGTCGAGACTGTCTAGAAACCCCTCAACCCCTTCTCGGCGATTTCTCCAATCATACCCGGTTATATTCAAATTAACTTCGTCCTCTAGATAAACAGGTTTATTTCCGAAAGCTGAAACATAAGCTGTTGATTCGTATAAATAAAGCGGTCTTGGTGGATTTGTTACAGCCGCTTCAGCTGCAATCCTATCAAAGGGATATGTTAAAACAACCCCGTCTGGCTGTTCTGATAAAAAGGAAAGTGCTTCTAATTCCTCATGAGAAACCCTTGCCGGTGGACGAGCTGGTAAGTAGTGTTTTAAAGTAGCCACTGTTGTTGGTAGAGTCAAAACAAGAATACTGGCTATTGATAAAGCTTTCTTTTTGTTATTTTTCTGTGTCTCAAGCCACTCGCCTAAAAAAACTCCTGCTAGAACTCCTGAAAAAACAAGGGAATAGTAGAAAAACTGAATTGTGTTCCAGGGGGTGCCAGTCTGAAGAAAAAACATAGGAAAGATCACACCGCCCACTATAACAACGAGTAAAAATATTTCTGTGACTCTTATTTTCTTGAAATCTCTTAGCCATTTAATAATCAGCGGGGCTTTAATTATTCTTGTTCCCATATTTCCAACCAAAAAGATCAAAAAGGCAATTAAATAAGCAGGTATCGCTTTAATCCAAATATTTCCCAGACGATAGTTAACCATCGCTTCATAAAATCTTTGCCAATAGAAACGATCGGTTAAACCCATCATTGTTTCCAAAAACCAGAAAGGCCGGTAAACAATGAGATTTGATGAATCCTTGTTAAGTGGAATGTATAAAAGCAATGAGGTTAAAAAGGAACCTACAAAAACTTTAAGAATGGCAGAGTCTTTCTTTTTAAAGTATTCAAATATTCCGGCGACAAAAAGTCCCCCTAGAGAAAGTATGCCGGCATATACTTTTACTTGAACTAAACTTCCGAAAATCAAAGAAATTAAGACTAACAATTTAAATCCAGCCGATTTTTTATATCTAATAAGAAGAATTAATCCTAAGAACATTAGGACAATCGATAATGCAAACGGAGGATTAACAAGAGTGGAGATTGCCTGCTGGGCCCAAAACATGGATTCCCCGCCAATCTCTCCATTTCTTAAAAGAGTTACAAGCCAACCAAAGCTTCCGCCAAAATAGACAAAAAAAGTTGCCCAAAAAGCGGCTGATTTAGATTTCCTCCAAAGCAAAACAAATTTATAAACAAGAATCCCGACTAAAAGGGCTAATAATGGAGGAATAATTTGGAAATAAAGATTATGGACAGGTATTGTTGTTATTTTATGAATAATTGCCAAAAGAGCATCAAAACCAATATGATAGTTTTTAAGCTGCTCACCGGCAAAGGTCGGCATCTCAAGAGAGCCTTTTGCTAGTTGGTTAATTAGAGCAATGTGCCAGACCCCATCATGTCCGTTCGGCCCCCAAAAACCCATACCAAAAAAATAAACCAAACCACTTTTGACCATGGTAATCGACCAGGTCAGAGTCCCAAGAAGAACCAAAGCCCAATAATGGAAACTATTTCTTCCTTGATAAGAGCGCTTTAAAACCTTTTTTGGCATCAGACACAATAGATGGACCGACAATTAAATAAATTGTCAGTGTATAAAAAATCACTCCTGAGCCTATCAAAACCCCAACAGAAATAAGATTTATCGGCAAAACTTTTCGTACTATTAATAAAAACACACCCATTATGGCGGCGGCAAAAATCGGCCTGAAAACACCATCTAGCAATGAAAACTTAACGAATCGGCGAACTATATAAATAGCAATAATAGAACTTGTCCCAACTATGGCATAACCTAAAGCCGCTCCATTTATCCCAAACTTGATAGCCAAGCCAGGAACAAAAATCCAAGTTAAAACTGTCCACATAATCATTAATTTAAAGGTAATTTTTATTTTTCCTATTGCATTAAGAAGATTAGTGAGCTGAGTGGTGGCAGCCGCAAAAATTGTGTTGATGCTGATTAAGAAGAGAGGGATTAAAGCCGGCTCCCACTTTTCATATCGAGGGATAATCTTGATCAAAAGCGGAGCTAAAATCAAAAGTCCTACAACGGATGGAAAAACCAAGAAGCAAACAAAGAAAATGGACCTGGTAACACTTCTCTTAAGATGTTCTTTTTCATCTTGCATCCTTGAGAATGCCGGAAATGTCACTTTCAAAACATGATCCATAAATAAACGAAGCGGTGTGTAAGCCCATTTTTGAGCCCATCCCAAAAACCCTATTCCTGAGGCTCCCAAAATTCCTCCTAAAAAGACTGTCATTCCATCGTCTTTTATAGTGGCAAGAAACGTATTTACCTGATAAGGCACGCCAAAAGAGAGAAGTTTTTTAAGAGATTTCTTGGAAAAGGCAAAACCTGGTACCCATGGCCGCAAAACATAGATTGCGATAAGCCCCACAACTCCCCTCACTAAGACTGCGTAAGTAAAGCTTCTAATTCCAAACCCCTGCCAGGCAAGAATGACGGTAATGATGCTGTAGGAAAGATTTTCAAGTACCTGGGGAATAACCAGTTTACTAAAATCAAGTTCTCGCTCCAAAAGCACAGAAGGAATTGTTTTTAAAGAGGAAAGAAAAAGAGAAACTCCAAGAGCATAAAGAAGTAGTTTCCCCTCATAACTTAAAGAGTAAATCTTAGCAAAAATTGGCGTTCCTAAAAAAAGGATTAAAAGAAGTACGAGGACTAATGCCTGCTGGACGGTGAATGTGGTTTTTAAATCATCATCGGAAATTCTCTGCTTCTTCTGAATCAGAGCCGCCGCCAAGCCAATATCAGAAAAATAAGCCAGAAAATTAACAACGGCTGAAACTATCCAAAAAACTCCAAATTGGTCAGGTTCAAGAAAAACTGCGAGAAAACCAGTAGCAACAAGAGAAAGAAGACTCAAAAGAAAAGTTCTTCCCGTAAGAACAGCCACACCTTTTATCGCCCGCTTTTTAACAGTCTCAAGACTAATTTCTATCGTCGGGTTTAAATGTTCCTCTGTAGGTCCTACTTTCGCCACGTTTTAAATTTTAACACGACCTGGCCTTAGATTCTTAAGAAAAAGGAGAAAGCTTGCTACATTGACGGCTGATAAGGTTTTTATTAACAAAAAGTTATTGTTTGTAAAAAGATTAGCTATTTCGTCCGTAGAGCGTCTGAAGAAAGCAAAAACAAGGTTAGCAAAAACAACGATATTGATTAAAACCCCCCAAATAAAAGCTTTTGGTTTGGTGAACATAACGATAGTCATCGGCACGAAGGCTGGGAAAAAATAGCGCTCCAACATATTTGTCAGAAATAGAAAACTGCCAAAACCAATTGTAAATAAGGCAAAAATGACTGAAAAAGGGCTTATTTTTCTTTTCTTAACGTAAGAAAAAGAAACGAGGTTAATAATCGCAAAAGAAATGATCCCAAGAATATTTGCAGGTATGCCTGCAATCTTAGTATTTTCTAAAGCGTAATCTATCTGAAGAAAAATTGTATGGAAATTAAAAGCGGAAACCGATGCTTTGTAGGCAACTCTTGCTGTTGGAAAAATTCGAGCCCCAAGAAGCCAGAAGGCGAAACTTAAAATACCATCTTGTGCGAAAGGTTGGGTGGTAATAATAAATATGACAAAAGCTAAAAGCCCCCCTGTTAATAATTGTCTGAATTTAGGTCGCTTGATTAAAACTAGAAAAATATAAAACGGGATAAAAATTGCCCAGTTGGGTTTTATATAAAGACTTACAAAAAACAAGGGTAAGGAAATAAAGGTTTTTCCATTAATAAGCGTAATAAAGGAAAGAAGGGCAAAAAGGGCGATTAAGCTGTCGGTCTGTCCCCAAACTCCACTTAAAAATATTGTTACTGGATTAAATAAATAAAAACACATACCAATCATTGCTTTCTTTTTGTCTTTTGTAAACTTTGAAAGAAGTTTATAGATGACAAGAGACAAGCCCAAATCGGCAAGGATAGCTGGTAATTTCAAAAGAAGAATATACCCGTGCTCATAAAAATAAATAATAAAGACCGCAGGAATAACTTTGATAGTATTGTGAATTTGGGCCAAGACATACTTGTGTTCAAAAAGCCAAAAGGCTCCTCCATAGATTAATGAGATTATCGGAGGATAATTGGGAGGAGCATAGTACCATTGTTTGTAAAAGTAAAAGCCTTGTGAGCCATATTCCCAAAATTTCTCTCCCCAATCGGCATACAACAACATATCGCCATTTATCTTCACCCAATAGGGAACGAAAAACACCCTTACCAGAAAACCTAGGACTAGGAGGAGAAAAAGAAAAATCGTCTGACGGTGTTTTTTAAGAACAAATTTTTTTAGATAAGCTTGCATTATTTCTTTTTTATTCTTCCCTTAGCAAAAAACCCTATTAACAAAAGGAGTGAAACTAGACTTATTAAATCTGCTGTCTTGCGAAGGGGAGTTTCTGCCCAGTAAAATTCAACGATATGTTCTCCTTCAGAAACTATAATTTCTATTTGTCCATGGGGCTTGCCAGGTTCTATCACTGTTTTTTCTCCATCGACTTCCGCAAACCAGCCAGGAAAATAATATGCATGAAAGGTAATTTTTGACGTTTCAGACGCAATAACGTTTGCCTTCCAATGAACTGGGTTTATTTCTTCAATATTTTCTACTTGTACGCCACCTACTGCTTCTATTCTAGATATAGGCAATCTCGTTGGCCGCTCATCCACCCAATTTGGTAAAAGAAGATAATCCTCGCTGTAGGTTTTGTCTTCAAAAAAGCGAGTGAGGTAGTCATCATCAGTTTTGTAAAAAGCCTGACTTGGCGCAAAATATGTAAACGTAAAAACAATGCTCACAACGATTATTAAAAAACCGATTATTTTACCTTGCCTCTTTGGTAAAACCTGGGTGATAACTCCCGCAAGAACGGCAGTAAAGAAAGTTGTTAAAAAAAGCAATCGCCAAGGAAACTGGATAAAGTCGTAAAAGGGAATAAGTTTCCAGATAAAAAGAGAGCGAATATTCATCATAAAAACACTGACGAAAAAACCTCCCAATGCCCATAAAGAAACTAAATAAATTTTTCTATCTTTAAAAAGTTTACGGAAAAATACAAGAAGGAATAGTGACAATGAGAAGACGGCAAGGTTTGCTATTCCTATTTGAAAAGATATTTCATCACCGGGTCCCCAGACAGAGCTTCCATATCCCCATGAGGGAATAATGAGTTGCTTTATAAAGGGAAAGTGGTCAATCAGAGGAAAAGGGGTTGTGGATGAAACTAGTTTATTTTCGAACAAGGCAGGTAGCCACCAGTAAATAGATAAACCAGCCCCAAGAACACCAACCAGGATTAGCCTAATTAATCTTTTTATCTTCTCTTTCTGGTCTTTAACCAGCAAGAGAATTAACAAGACAAACCAAGGCGCTGCCAAAATCCAAAGATAATTGTGAGAAAGCAAAAAAATGGCAAGTATCAACGAGGCTCCTGCAATGACCGAAATCTCTGGTCTTTTTATCACCCGAACGATTGCCCAAGCCACAAAAGGAAGGAGAGATAGCGCCAAAGCCTCACCCATTGCTCCCCTGACATAAATTTCAACAGCCCTGTAGGGTGTATAAAGGAAAAGGACGGAGCCAACTATTGCCGGAAACTTACCAACAAACTCCCGTAAAAAAAGATACATGCCAAAGACCGACAAAACTGCACTAACTAAAAAGACCAACTTAAAACTGACTATCAAGCTTCCGAGTGCAAAAAAGAAGAAGGCGCCCAAATAAAAAGGTAAAACATAATAAAAGTTAAAAAGTGGATATCCATAACCAAAGCTGAAATCAGGTCCCAATCTTGGGGGAATCTGGCCTGATTCAATAGCCCTAGTCATTTGATAAATATCTGCAACATGGTGCAAGTCATGAGGCTCATAAAATCCCCGGGCAAGAAGCCAAAATATGGCCGGGATCGATAAAGTCAAAAGAATAAGAAAAGGAACAAATATTTTTCTCCTCTTAATCATGCTCGTCTCCTTTTATTTTCGTAGATCAGGGCACCGGATAAAAGAATAAGGACTGAAACGACTGTTAAAGTATTTCCTATTGTCCTTACCGGTGTATTTTGAAACCTTCCCTGAATGATATATTTTCCCGGATGAAGAGTTATTTTAATTACCCCGTGGGCTCCGTGTATTTCACTCGGTATTATGGAGTTACCAGATATAACCACCCAACCGGGAAAGTACATAACTGGGATCTCAATCTCTGACTCTTCGTAGATCTCGGCATCAAAGCTGAATCTACTTGACTGTTTAGCGAAGCTTTTGATTTCACCTTCACCAGTGATAATTTTCGGCAAGGGTGGGACGAGGGCTTCAGGGGCAACCTTAGCTGTCTTGGGAAGGTAATCCAAAATTGCCGCTTTTTGCTGTAACTCAAAAGCAAGACCTGTCAGTTTCTCCTCATCTTTCACTTTTGGCGAAAAATGGACTGGTATAAAATACCGGAAGTTTAAAAATATTGCCAATAAAATAATAGCGGAAACCAAGACCTTTTTTAGTTTGAAATCAAACTCAACAAACGCTCCTCCCGCAAAAGATAGAAAGAAAATAGTCAAACCGAGAAATCTCCAGGGAAACTGGACAAAAGCCATTATAGGTATTCTCTGCCAAAGAGAAATTGATCGCGAGTGAGTAAGAAAAGCATTGAAAAGAAATAATCCTAAAAGCCCCAAAAGAAGCGCTGTTTTTTCTTTTTCTTTACGTTTCCAAAGCCAGTAAAGGGCTAAGAAAAACAGAAAAACTGCCAACCACCAATGCGGCCAACCGATTTGAAAAGAAATATCGTCTACCGGTCCAAATATAGACGGACCATCTCCCCAGGACCTATCCAGGAAAAGTTGCCTTAAGGTGACAAAATGAGCTCTATAATCTAAATAGTCACTAGTAAAAAACTGTGTTTGAATAAGGGATTGTTCTAAAGTCGCCGGAAGAATGAAAAAGGCGGCCAGTCCCAAACCCAAAAACCCAGAAATAGCAATACTTACTAAACTATTCCTCCAATTCTTGAACCTTATAATCCAAAATAGTACCCATAAAATTGTAAATGGGGCATAAATTAAAGTAGAAACGTTATGAGTGGTTAAAAGGACAGCCAGCGAGATGGCTGTGCCTGCTATTCTAGGAAAAGTGGGTTTCTTAATTAAAAGATAAAAACCGAGCCAGAGAAAAGGTAAAATCGCTAAAGCAAAAGATTCAGCTAAGGCACCTCTGACAAAAACATCTAAAGCGTGATAGGGTGCATAAGTGTAAAGAATGGCGGCCAAAAACCCTCCCCGATTTCCCCAAAATTGACGAGCTAAAAGATACATGCCAAAGGCGCCTCCCACCAAAGAAATTAAAAAAAGCATTTTAACCGTTGCCATTATGGAAAGTGGGGTAATAATTCTAATTAGAGCTCCTAGGTAATAGGGGGAAACGCTATAAAAATTAAACATTGCCTGTCCATATCCGTAAGCCATATCGGGTGACCAGCGGCAGGGAATTTGACCATCGGAAAGGCACTTCTCCATTTGGAAAATGCGCATCACCTGCAAGTCATCATGCATGTTAAAGTATCCTGGAGTGAACGAGTGCTGAACTGCCGGGAGTGTAAAAATAAAAATAAGAACAAAAATCCAAAGCTTCTTCATTTTTTCTTTCGCTCCTTTCTCAAAAACAACGGAATCATAGCTATACTTACTAAACTTACCAGATTCCCAGTTTTCCGGACAGGCGTGTCTGTTAATTTTGCCGAAACTTCATGTTCACCCTGTGGTACCAAAAATGTTATCAAACCCAGTTCATTCTCATGATTAATTAAAACTTCTTCTTTATCTACCCAGACTTTCCAACCAGGAAAGTCATAAAGAGGAAGTCTAATTAAAGCCTCACTTGACGAAACCGAAATATCCCACTCCTGCCAATTTGTCCCTTTCTCTCCCTGAATTATTTCTCCTTCTCCTCTAACAACTATTGGTATCTTGGGGGCTTCTTGGGTTGGTGGATGCTCGGCATAAATAGGTAAATAATCGAAAATACTCACTGTCAGTTGTTTTTCCCAAAGTTCGCCGGAAAGTTTATCTTCATCTGTTATATCAAGCCAAGCCCTAGGTTGAAAAAAGGTGCTGTAAGAGATAAGCAAAATAGAAGCGATAACTACTATATATTTATAGCCTCCTTTTTTGGTAAAAAGTATTGCTATTCCCCCAGCCGCAACCGAAAAACAGAAAATAGCCAGAATCAAAAATCGCCAGGGAAATTGTAAAAATGCCAAAATTGGAAATCTGTCCCAAATCCAAACAGATTTTTGATGAGTAAGAAAAAGGGCAAGCCAACCAAAACTAGTAAAAAACAAGACTAATAAGAGTTCTTTCTTTTTTCTTAAAAATACCAAAAGTCCGAGAACTAAAAGCGGTAATATCCAGTGAACAAGTCCAACGCTAAGCGAAATTTCATCAAAGGGACCCAATTGAGAGGTTCCATAACCCCAGTAATTTGAAAAAAGGAGTTGGCCAAGACTGACAAAGTGGGCCAAATAATTAAAGTAGCCTTGAAGCAATGTTTCAATGTGAACAAATTGTCTCTCCAGCCAGGCAGGTAAAAGGAAAAATGCAGAAATGGCAAAACCCCAAAAAACGGCTAAAAAGACATTTTTAAGTTCTTTTCTGAGATTGGAAATAGGGGAGCCATATCGACGAACATAGAGGAAGAGAACCCAACCAAAAAACACAGGCATAAAAATTAAGCTTGTAATATTGTGCGACGTAAATAGGGCGGCCAAGGAGAGGGCTAACCAAACCATCGCTTTTCTCTTCCCTTTAATCACTTCTCTACTTAAGTAAAAAATAAAAGGAAGGAAGGCAAATGCCCACACCTCCCCCATCGCTCCCCTAACGTAAATATCAACAGCCCTATAAGGTGCGTAAATATAAAGCAAACCGCTAATAAAACCTCCAGCCGTTCCCCACAAAGACTTTCCTAAAAGAAACATACCCACTGCTGAGACCAAAACGCTGGCTATAAATCCTAACTTTATACTGTCCAAAAACCCTAGACCAAGAAGATGAGAGCCTTCCATTAAATAATAAGGAAGCGGGTTGTAATAATTAAACTGGGGATAGCCATATCCATAACCCATATCTGGCACCCAGCGACAAGGGAATTGTCCATCCTTAATACATTTATCCATTTGTAAGAGGCGTATTGCTTGCAAATCATCATGCATAGGAAAATAGCCGGGCCGTATTAATTTTGAAAAAGAGGGAATGATGAGAACTAAAAAGAGAAGGAAAACTGATTTAGTCCTTAAAAATTTTTTTATTTTTACCATATTTTCCTAAAACGTCGTTAAGTCTAATTCTCAACAAATCGATAAACGAAACTAAAGCCGCATTTCCCAAAGCCACTCTTGTATCTTCTCTATTCTTCCAGAAAATTGGGGTTTCGGCAATTTTGTCTCCCCTTTTCTGAGCTAAAAACAGAATCTCGGCATCATAAGCCCAGCGGTCAAGTCTCGCTTTGCCAAAAATATCCAAAGCGGCTTCTCGGCGAAAACCTTTAAAACCACAAGTAAAATCGGAAATTTTACTGTTAAGAATCAGTCTGGTGAGAAAAGTAAAAACCCTACCCATGCTCTCGCGCAACCACGGTTGATGAACCAGTATTTTTGAGCCTTTTATCCTTCTTGAGCCAATAACAACATCATTTTTTCTAAGTTCCAATAAAAATTTATCAATATTTTCAATCGGAACAGAAAGATCGGCATCACTAAAAATTATGAATTCTCCCTTAGCCTTTTTGATTCCCACCCTTATGGCCGCCCCTTTACCTCTATTCTTTGCATAACTTATTAGACGAACCTTTGACTTTTTGAAATTTTCTACAATAGCCGAGGTTCTATCTTCACTTCCATCATCAACAACAACAACTTCCCAGGTATAGGTTTTTGGGGACAAAAAACTAAGGACCGACTTTAAAGTTTCATTAATAATCTTCTCCTCATTGTAAGCAGGGATGATAAAAGTCAATTTGGTATCTTTTTTCATTGTTGATTTTATTTAGCCTTGGATTTTGGGGTAATTGCCTCTTTGGTAACTTCAAAAAACAGAAGTGCTTCTCTTGAGCCATCTGGTTTTACTGCTTTAGGATAAGCAGCCAGAAGCTCTAATCCAATTTTTTCAGCATCGCCTAGGAATCTCGTGTTATTAACTACCAAATAGGTTCTATTCCCTGCTTCTTTAGATTCAAGAAGGCTTTCGTGTACTCCTTTTATGGGTTGGCCTAACCCAATAACGACAATCTCGCGAAAGTCATTAACATAAATCTGAAGTCCATCAGGAAGGGTTCCAAAAAATCCTTCGGTACCAACAACAATCTGTCCCTCCGGTTCCCGACTCCACTCATTCCGCAAAAAATCGGCCACTTCGGCAATTCCATACCCGGCCGTCCATTCTTCTAAATAGCCCGACCGCATCACTCTTGGAAGCTTTACGTTCTCTGGTTGGGTCAGTAAAGAAAAATTAAGAGTTAAGCTATGAAGAATGAAAATAATTAGCCCAATCTCTAAAATTCTTTTTAGCCGTAAAGGTTTTGCCAAAAAACCAGTTGCAGCCAAAATAAAAAGGGGTGGGACAGAAAACAGAATATAGCGAACGGTAAAAACCCTGGCATACTCTGCTTGAGCCAAAATCGGCAAAAAACCCCAAAGCATAAGAGTTAAGACTTGTCTTTTGTGTTTTTTCCAACCAACATAAATTCCCAAAGGAATCAAAAAAACTAAAACGCTTGGACCTATTAACCAAAGCCAGTTGAAGACTTCTTTCGGTCGGAAAATGAATGGGTCTTTGGGATTTTCCCATAGATGACTTATTGGAAAAACATAATCCTGATTTCTTGCCCCAAGCATATGGAAATTAGGGCCAAGCCGTAAAATATTGTACATGCCGTAAGCAATAACCAAAATGACAACCCACAAAGAAACAAGTTTACTCAAATGAATCAATCTTTTTTTCTTGTTTTTTGGCCAATTTACTAAAAGAATAGTGGTTGGTAAAAGCAAGACAAAGAAAAGTGCGGGAGATTTTGTCAGAAGGGCCCCGCCCAAGCTAAAACCAGTAAGTATGGCTATATCAAGTCGAAGAGTCTTAGTAACAAGAACTGCTCCTAAAAGCGTCCAAATACCAAACATTGTGAGCATTGAATCAACCAAGGCCATTCTGTCAAAAAATAAGCTAAAGGGAGAAATGGCATAAATCAGACTGGCAATAAAAGCTGTTTTCTTTGATTTAAAAAGATAAAAAGTAAGAAGAAAAATACCAACCAAACTTCCCAATCCTGTAGCAACAGATACCGCCCTTCCGGCAAAAACAGGGTCGGTCAAAACTTTCAAAAAAGGAATAACGCTCCACATAAAAAGAGGCTGTTTGCCATCTGACAAAGGTACAAAACGAAGCCCGGGTTCTGTTCTCATAATTTGGGCCCATCTAATATATATCGCTTCGTCACCAAAAACAGGTAGGGTCGTTAAATTATAAATTCTCAAAAAAAGAGCAAGAACAAAAATTCCTAATCCCATTAAAATGGGTTTTTTCCATTTTTGCCAAAATTTCTTCATAGGTTATACCTCCCCAGAAATGCATTAATTCTTACCCGCACCAAATCCCTTAATCCCTCCCAGGAGTCTTTTATCGGATTCACTTTTGTTCCTTCCTGGTGATGCCATTCAACTGGTATTTCGACTACCTTTAATTTTAATTTTCTGGCTATATAAAGAATTTCCAAATCAAAACCTGCGGTAACAGAGGCACCATGTGTTCTCGTCTTTTCACTAAATATTTTCATTCTTTTGAATATTTTCCTAGCTGCCTCGCGCCTGAATGCCTTGAAACCGCATTGGGTATCTTTGTATGGCAATCTTAATACCAGAGTTCTTAAAAACATGAAGCCATAGGCCATTATTTTGCGCATTAAAGGGGCGCCTTCACGACCAGCTCTTGAGCCAATAACGACATCAGCTCCTTGCTTGAATTTAGACATAAGTTTCTCGATCTGATTAATCGGAGTTGCCTGATCCATATCCGTAAAAAGGACAATTTCTCCTTTGGCGGCCAAGACTCCGGCAATAACAGTTCCTCCCTTGCCTCGATGGGGCTCCTTTAAAACGCGAAACCCATTGTGTGTTTTGGCAAAACTCTCGGCCAAATCTGCTGTATCGTCTGTAGACCCGTCATCAACAATTAAAACTTCCCAACTATAATTTTGTCCTTTCAAATAATCCCAGACACTAGCTAACACACCTCGCTCCAGGTTACTGTGCTCATTATAGGCAGGGATAACAACAGACAATTCCGGTTTCCTCATATTACTCAGTATAGCCAAACATCGAATCAGTCAAGTTAGAGTTTTCTCCACTACAGCTTTCTTCTATTCCTTCCTTAGTATAGCGTTTATAGTCTGGATAAATTAAGCCAATGGCCCCAAAAGCCTTGTGTTCCTTGATGTCTTTTCTTAAAGGAAAAACAATGGTGTAAACAGGGCTATTGCTTGCAGGGTGATTAACATGCATCTCTTCCAGCCAGAAAAAGTATCGGTAGCCCAGTTCATAGCCCGGCTTGGTAATATAGGAAACAGCTACACAAGGAAATCCTTTTTCTTTAGCGTCTCTCTTGATCTCGGCAACAGCAGCCTTTCTTTCCAAATAACCGCTCCTGTTTATATCTAGTGTAAAAAATCTATATAAATTTATGATTACAAACAACAAAAGAATATATTTCCCCCATCTTTTTAAATCCCTCCTTTTGAACAAATAGGCTATCCCCAAGGCTGCAACTGCAACCCAAATTACCATTATGCCATTCAAATAATATTCTGAGAGTATTTTTGAGTAAGCAGAGAAAAATACAAAATAAAGAAGAAGCCATAGGGACATAACAATTGCTTGATTCTTTGAAAAAACTTTTCGTACAACAAGCAAAACAAAAATGGCCAGCAATAAAACTAATGCAACCCAATAAGGTATGCCTCGCAAAGGTCCCCAAATAAACCCTGCCACGTTCTTAGAGGCTAAGTGTATTACCCGCCTCATTTTTTCAGCTCCATAGATAATATCGTGTTGAGGTGTTGTAAAAGAAAAATAAAGAGCTTTTGTTTGAGAAAAACCATGTCTTAGTTCAAAGATTATTAAAGGCAAAGACGAAACAAGAAGGGTGATTACACCTATCACAAAAGACTTAAACTCCAACTTTTTCTTTGAGAGCCATTGGGCAACAGGAATGATTGGTACTAAGAGGACTAAGGCCACATTAAGGTGCCAGACAAGCCCTATTAAAATCCCTAAGATTGGGTAAGCAAGTTTCTGTTTGCCTTTTAAAAGAAGGTTAATGGCATAAAAATACCAGACAGACCAGGTGATGACCGGCATGGTTGGAACAGCTTCGCGATCATTAAAAATAGTATAGAAAGAAACTGCATATAAAAATGCCGCGATTAATCCTGTGTTCTTGTTAAAAATCCTTGAAAAGACAAAATAAAAACTCCAAATACTGAAAATTCCCAGTATAGTAACAAGGGCTACTCCCCCAATCGGATCCATTCCAAAGAGTAAATAAAAGGGTATAAGGAGGTAATAAAATAGGGGTCCGATAAATATTCCTTGGGTTGAAGTCTCTTGACCTATTAATCTTAGATGTTTATTTACCAAGACATCTTTAACCATCCACGACGCAAGGTCTTGGTCATGACCATACAAAAACATTGCCCCTGCTTTGTAAACACGTAAGAATAAGCCCAAGGCCAATATAAGAAGTAAAATAACGCGGGGGTCTGAAAGATAATCTTTAATCCTGGATTGTAATTTTATATCTCGCATTGTAAATCCTGAAGTTAAAGACGTGTCCTCCTCTGAACTGTTATTCCACCAAATTTTGTTTCTTCCTCAACTTTTCCAATCCCCAGCTGTCTTTCAAGCCAGGATTCAAGCCGCCAAGGATGGGGAGGGTCTTCTTCGTAGAGGATATAAAGCAGAGATACTTGTTCGTCTTTTACCATATTGCAAAGATTCTCCCCGCACCTTTTTGTTGCCTGCCAGAGAAAAAGATAATCATATGCATGCGGAATAACTGGCGGGACATAGACATCTACATTAAACTCTCCTCGCCCCCTTGCATTTTCAAAAACCCAATCTACTGCTTTAAGTTCGTCTTCAAGAGAGATTTGTCTTGTTTCTACTGTTGCCGTTAGATAATTTTTAATAAGCATCCCGTTCAGAGATAAAAAAAGAACAAAAAATAGTAAAACTATAAATTTACCCCCCTTCTTTTTCCACAACTCACCCATTCCTATTGAGAAAAGAAGAATCATTGGCAAATAATAACCTGTCATATAATAGTCATAAATATTTCCAAAATTACCTTGGAAAGCCAGATAACCCAACATCGGAACTCCAATAAAAATAAGAAGCAGAGGTAGAACCTTGTCATCTGCCAGCTTTTTACGACATAAAACCAATACACCCGTCACTATTACCGCAAATACAGCTGTACAACCTTTCCACCAAGAAAAAATCTTGGAATAAAAAACAGTCCAAAAATAACTCATCCGTGTATTCAGGACTTCCCAAAAGGAAAGCCGAAAGCTTTTTTCCTCTAACAAGACTCTTTTGAAATTATTAAAAAGAATGTTGTCGTGCCTGAAATTAAAAGCAATTTGTGGAAGTAAAGTTAAAAGAAAAACACCAATAGATATTGCCAACACCTTTTTATTTGGAAGTTTCTTTTTCTGCCAGACGGCAAAAACCAAAATCATTGGTAAATAAAAAACGGCACTGGCTGCTTCAAACTGGAGCGAGATTCCAATTAGAAATGCAATCGCCATCCACCAACGCACATCTTTTCCTGTCGCAACTTTCCACATAGACCAAAGAAGCAACATACTAGTAAGTAGAATTGGCGTTGGGTTAGCAAGCCACCTGCCAGCTAAAACAATGTAAAAAGAAAATGCTCCGATTGTAGCTGCGATTACTCCTGTAACTCTGCTGTGGAATTTCCAACCAAGGTAATAAAGCATAAAGGTCGCCAAAGTAGATAGAAAAGCCAAAAAAACAGCTGGGTAAACTGGATTTCCACCGCCAATCAGATAAAAAGGGGCAATCAGGTAATAATAGAGAGGTCCTAGGAAAATACCGGCTAGGCCCGTAACCGGACCAATTAAAAAGGGCCTGCCTTCATGCCAAAGCCGCCAAATAACCAAAGCGTCTCTTCCTTGGTCAAAATAAAACCCCATTAGGTCCCCAACCCTATAAACCCTGACGAAAAAAGACAGCAATAAGATAAAAGCCAAAAGTATATATACCAGCGGCTGGCTTTTTATCTCTTTTCTCCAAGATTCAATTTTTACACCTATTTTCATTTCAAAGAGAACTCCAGGTTGTCTCAACACCAGATTTTTCAATTATTTTTTCAACCATACCAATTGTTCTTTTTGCATACCATCTCTCTTTTGCAAATAATTCAAAATCCTTGCTACTATGAGCATCTACTCCTCCACTCTCAAGTTTTTTGTGCTTCTTTACTAATTTTTGTAGAATTGCCCTCTCTTTATCTATATCTTCTCTAGTTATATTCATTCCTGTCCAAAGACCGTAAACAGTCTCCGCTCCATCCAACTTGTCATCGGCAAACAATTTATCTAGTACTTCCTCCGTAATTTCATTTTTTGCTGTAAACCAATGGGCAATAAACGCTAATCCACCAGCATTTCTTATTAATGAAACGCTTTTGTCCATGTCAGGATAATAAAGATAGCCAACATAAATACCCTTTATATAAGAATCCCCACCTAAAAATAATCCATAAGGATATTGGTTTTTTCCAAACTTCGTCATTTCGTCATACTTTTTCTTTATCTTTGGATCTTTTTCTGCATCCTTTTTCATCCTCAATCTTATCTTTTCCATAATTTTCAAATTCTTTTCTTTGGATTTAAGTACCCGCACTATATGGGGCCTGCCCACCGTTGCGTCCTCTGAGGCTTTCAAGCACTCTTCAGTGGTAATATCAAAACCCAAACCCTGCAGGTTTTTAACTGTCTTTTCCATCCTTTTAATCCTTGCTTCCTGAGATTTTTTGCAATGCTCCAGTAAATCTTTATTAAAAGGATCGACAAAAAGTCCGGTTATATGAAACCCACTGGAGGAGCCTTTCATCCCTTTTGGCAGTCCAGAAGATATCTCAATACCAATAACCCACTTGGTTGGGTGATTATTGTTTTCCTTAAGAATTTTAAGTGATTTTTCATCAGGAAGCGCGTCGTGGTCAGTAAATCCGATAACTCCAATATTGTTCTTGGCACAAACATTCAAAACCTCAAGATGCGTAAGTAAACCATCTGAAATCACCGTGTGGCCATGGAGGGACTGGTATATCAATTGTTTTTTATTCATTGTGTGTGAACAAGTTTGAATAATACCACGCCAGCAATTTCCCACTGCTCTTCAATCTTGCTCCAGCCGAAATTGGCAATTCCTGCTTTGGGGTTATTGGTTGGATCACACTTTTTTTCTGGCAATTCACAGACAACAAAAAGTTGCCCTGTTATGGTCTCATCCGCCTTCTGGGGATCTATCATCTCAATTGGCGTATTGTTCTTCTCCAAGAAATACTGATATGCACCCTCATAATTTCTTTCAGCAATCACTGCCAAATTAAACTTCTCTTTCCCCGCTTCTTGTTCAATCTTTTCTGTCACCTCAATACTTCTCTGCATTTGCCTATTGGGTGGATATTTTAAAGGACTATTTTGTAAATTCACAAAAACCAAGCTTGCGAAAATTAAAATCACGACCGCTAGCCCATATTTCCGCAAGTTCTTCATTGAATTCTCCAAAAGGCCCCCAATTAATAAAAATGGAGCGGCGAAAAAGAATCCAAAATAATGATCATAAATATGCTGTTTATAAACACCTAACCCTAAAAGAGCAAAACCGAACCATGCTAGCAACAAATAGTAAGCAGCTCGTGGTTTGACTGAAAGCTTTTTCCATTTAAACAAAGCCAGCCATATTAATAGGACAACAACCGTAACCGATATCCACAACCCCACTGTTTCGTTATGACCGGCAACTAATCTTGTATTAATTTGGACAAAATTAGGCCAGGCCTTTGGCAAGGCATTCCAGGGCCGGGCCGAAACTGTTGTCTGGCGCTCAGTGAAAAACTTTTTCATTGAAGTAAAGTTTCGCCAACCATGCCGGGCATCAAAAATAACCAAGGGCGACATCAGAATAGAAAAAATCACCACAGAGATAAGAGATGAGCGAAAAGCGATAAATTTTAACTTCTTGTTTTTCCAAACCTTTCGTATGGAAAAGAACCAGAAAAGACCAACAACGGGAGCAAGTAATAACCCTAAATAGTGAGACTGTAAAACAAAGGCGAAAGATATGCTGGCAACAATTAACCATTTCCACTCGTTGTGTTGCCAAAACCTCCAAATTGCATAGATTATTAAAAGGGCAAAAAAGGGCATAATATTTGGATTCCAAGAAGAGCGGGAATAAATAATAACGGTTGGGGCAACGGCATAAAGCCCGGCAGCTATCAGACCGGCAATCTTACCAAACCATTCACGCCCTATAAACCAAACAAAAAAGATAGTCACCACCGCCAATAGAGCAATTTGAACGGCCGGACCAACTGGAGAAAACCCGGCAAGAAGCAGCGCCGGAGCCATCATATAGTAATAGAGAGGTCCCAAATACATATCTCCTATCGATGTGCCAGGACCAATAAGAATAGGGTCAAAATTAACCAATAGCCTTCTGACAACGATGACGTCTCGACCCTCATCGCCAAGGAATGTCATATACTCTCCTATTCTATAAAGTCTGAAAAATGCGCCAATAAGAAGAATTATCCCTAAGACAATCGCTTCTTTGCGATTCTCTCTAATCCATTTCTTGATATTTGATACTTGATTTTTGATTCCTATCTTAATTTTTTCCATAACTTAAAAAGGTCAGTAATACTTTTCACCACTACCTTAATATTTGCCCCTGTTTGGGCACCATATTTGCGCGGATAATGGCGTACTCCAATTTCAGCGAATTTAAACCCTTTTCTTTTCGCCTTAACCAACATTTCTATTTGAGTAACTTTTTCTTCACCAACAAGAGGTTGGACCACATCAAAAACTTTCTTCTTAATTAACTTAAAACCGCAAGAATAATCTCTCACCTTTAACCCCCACAAAACTACCGGAATCTTCCCCCACACAAACGTATAAATTTTTCTGAAAAAAGAATCTGCCCTATTAAGTCTGTAACCCAAAATCAAATCTGAGTTTTTCATCAATGGCAAGAATTTCTTTATTTCCGAAAAATTAAACTGCCCATCTGAATCTGTAAAAGCAACCCAAGGATAACGGGCATTAGAAAAGCCGCTTTTAAGAGCCGCCCCATAACCCTGATTGATGGGGTGATTAATAACGTCTATCCTTTTGTCCTCACGCCTTAGTTCCGCCGCAACCTGGCCTGTCTTGTCAGTCGAACCATCATTGATTATTAAGATTTCCCATTTATTAGCAATCTGGAGAAGAACTTTCCTTGCCTGCCTCACTGTCTTCTCTATATTCACTTCTTCGTTGTAGGCAGGAAAAAAAACAGAGATAGCCTTAATCTTTTTTGCCATAATATTTGAAGTCT
>SDBU01000240.1_pt1 | contig 78851 bp, 64 predicted proteins | sample 2277071 | NCBI WGS metagenome assembly SDBU01 (sample SAMN10397929, study PRJNA504765) | marine sediment metagenome | isolation source: marine sediment core GS08_GC12, 126 cmbsf | place: Arctic Ocean: Gakkel Ridge, Loki's castle | collected 2008 | reverse complement strand
GCCTGACCGTTTCTTCCAACCCAAGAGGAATGGAGTCCTATCCACCAAGCACTACAGTCGCGAGCAACTGGAGAAAGCTAAAAGCTATTACTATACTCTGATGGGTTGGGATGCGAAAACCGGCATACCCACACCAGAAAAACTAGAAGCACTGGGTATCAAATAAGGACTTATTTAACTACTTAAAAAACCTGGCTGGCAAACTATTAGGAATTACATTTAGGAGGATGACAAAGTTGAATAGATTTCTTGATGTGGCTAAAAAGGCAGCTTCTCAAGCTGGCGAATTTCTGTTAGCTAATCTGGATGTAATACCAGAGCTTAACTATAAGGGAGAAGGACACTTTGACCCAGTCTCTCATATAGATAAAGGGGCTGAAGATATTATTCTGAGCATCATTAGTGACACTTTCCCTGATCATGGTCTTATTTCCGAAGAGCGAGAGAGAAAATATGTTGACTCCGATTACACATGGGTCATTGACCCATTAGACGGAACAATCAACTTTATACATGGGCAAAAGTACTTTGGAGTATCTATAGCTTTGCTGCATCGAGAGGATATAATTGTTGGCGTGATATACAATCCCATCCTGAACGAAATGTTTACCGCGGTAAAGGGTGAAGGTGCCTATCTTAATGAAGGAAGAATTCAAGTCTCCGAAGCGGCAATACTGGACCAGAGTCTCTTATCTACAGGATTTCCTTACGATCGTAGTTCAGAGGCCTTCAGTAGGAGTATAAAAAACTTTGCCTGCTTACTGAGAGCTAGCCAGGCGGTTAGACGTTATGGCTCGGCAGCACTGGATCTAAGCAATGTAGCCTGTGGTAGATTTGATGGATATTTGGTAACTGGGAGCCAAATATGGGATTATATGGCAGGAGCTCTTATTGTAACTGAAGCAGGGGGCAAAGTTACCGACCTTGAGGGGAACCCGTTCCAAGTTTACCATCCAAAGAATGAAATATTGGCAACAAATGGAAAGATTCACGAGCTGATATTGAAAGCTCTCCTAGAGGAAGCAGCATGAATATTTGTTCACCTCCATTCATTACTCCAAGATTAGTGGTTACACACACCGGGCTTCTTGTTCAACCCGCCGCTTTTTCAGTACTTAATGCCATCTAATTTTCCTGGCATAAGTTCCACGATATTCCACAGGGAGTAGCTCAGCTACACGCTGCATTATGCAATTGGTTAGCTCATCAAGCGCTATTTTAGTCAATTTGCCGTTAATCGATGGCAGATGGAAGAGATGACCAATATTGGCTATTACTCGGGGGTGACGTAGTAACCACCGTACCCTCTCCAGTTTTTCCGTTCCCGGTGATACCTATAGGGAGAATAGAGGCACCACTATGCAAGGCTATTAACGCCGAGCCGGAGAAAGAGCATTGCAGCTTGGCGAAATGCACTCCTATCTGGTCGACCCGGGTGCACCGGAAAGGCACCAAGGCCGCGCATGAAGTAGCCTAAGACTCTGAACCGAAATAGTTTCTCTTTGGCCATAAACATCGCTTTTCGTCCGAGGCTAATATTAAGCAAGGGAGGGTCAGATAAACTCAGATGGTTAGCTACTATTAGTAGAGGTCCTTGGCTGGGAATATTCTACTTGCCTCTGACCTGCTGACGAATCAGCAGGAGCAACAGTATCCTTGCGATTAGCCTGCTAACATGATAAAACCAAGGCACTATTCCATCTCTATGGAAGGGGGAATTGATAATTAGCAATTATAGCTTATAGCTGATGATAAAAACAGACAAGGGCTGCAATGGCAGTCGATCTGGTGCTGACTTAGGCAAGTCGTCGTTCAGTTTTGTGGAGCGGGAGACGAGGCTCGAACTCGCGACCCTCTGCTTGGGAAGCAGATGCTCTACCACTGAGCTACTCCCGCTAGTATGTACATTATAACAAAATAGTAAAGTATAAAATAGTCCCACAATGTACAGAGTGCTTGACTTGGGAAGCTAGCACTCTGCCACTGAGTTACACCCGTTAAGGCTAACTATATTATGGCCTGAGGTTAATTTCGTATCAAGTATGCTGGCGGAATTATTTATTAACCTTGCTCTTTCAATATTGGTACTCGGGTGTGTTATATTTATTTGTTAACGGGGACTGAATTCAGGCAGAGCAAGGAGTGAGTGTTGGAAAATAGTTTATCGCCGGCTTCAATTACCGATAATTTGGAGACTCGTTTTATTGGACAAAGGGTTATTTACTATTCCCACCTAGCTTCAACAATGGAAGTGGCCAAGCGGGAGGCTCAGCAGGGAGCAACGGAAGGAACAGTTGTTATTGCTGATGAGCAGACTGCGGGAAAGGGTCGACTAAAACGCGTTTGGCTATCGCCTAAGGGTAATATTGCCTTGTCTATTATTCTCTGCCCCAGTGTAGCTCACCTACCTTCTCTTATTATGCTAGCTTCTCTAGCTGTGGTTCATAGTATTGAGGCAGTTACTGGTTTGAAGTCACAGATTAAGTGGCCTAATGATGTTCTCATTAACGGGAGGAAGGTGTGTGGCATTCTGATTGAAAATGAAGTGCAAGGAAACATTGTGAACTACGCTATCATAGGTATTGGGATAAATGTTAACCTCAGGCGGGCTGATTTTCCGGAGATTCGGCTAACTGCTACTAGCCTCTCTGATGAGATGCAAAGAGACGTGTCACGCTTAAGTCTGATACGGCACTTGTTGGTTGATATGGAAAGGCTATACCTGACTTTGCAGGCTGGGGAGTCTATTTACGAGGAGTGGCGGGATAATTTAGTGACATTGGGTAGGAGGATTCGCGTAGAGTCAGGCAAAACTACATATGAAGGCATAGCTGAATCGGTGGCTAAAGATGGCAGCCTTCTATTACGTCACTCGGATGGAAGCCTGACCAAGATTGTAACCGGCGATGCTACCCTGCGCAATTAGAGATTAAATACAACAACCATCCCAGAGCCTGCCAGTGAGAGCAGGCTCTGGATTTATTTCTTACCTGGTCAACTTTTTACCCGTCTATTTGGTGGTTTTTTCAGGTGGCTGTGTGCTGGTTCCGCGGTTCATAAACATAGAGATAAGGTCTATGGGTAGGGGGAAGATTAGGGTGCTATTTTTTTCCGTGGCTATCTCGTTTAGTGTCTGTAGATAGCGAAGCTGTAGCGTGACTGGCTCCTTGGCCATAATAGCGCCGGCTTTAGCTAGCTTCTCTGCGGCCTGGAACTCACCTTCAGCATGGATGATTTTGGCTCGCCTTTCTCTTTCTGCCTCAGCCTGAGCTGCCATCATCCGCTTCATCTGTTCGGCAAGTTCAACCTCTTTAATCTCTACAGTGCTGACCTTTACTCCCCACGGGTCAGTTTGTTCATCAATTATCTTCTGTAGCATCTGATTGAGCTTGTCTCTTTGCGTTAATAGCTCATCAAGTTCAGATTGCCCCAATACATTTCGTACCGTCGTCTGGGATATCTGCGAGGTGGCTCTAATGTGGTCTAAGACCTTAACTACAGCGGCTTCAGGGTCAATTACCCTGAAGTAGACCACAGCATTTACCCTGACAGTAACATTGTCCTTGGTGATTACCTCCTGTGATGGGACATCCATTGTTATTACTCGGAGGTCCACTTTTACCATCTTATCAATGAAGGGAATAATAATAAATAGCCCCGGACCCCTAGCTCCAACTAGTCGTCCCAGACGGAAAATAACCCCCCGCTCATATTCCTTAACAATTTTAACCGCCATTGGAGCGATTATAAGCAGGACTATAACAATTGCAGCGATAATAAATGGACTCATTTGATTACCTCCTTTATTATTTTTTAGTTACGTATAGTTTTAAGCCATCAACCTTAGTTATAAGCACCTCCTCCCCGGGCTTTGCTTGGCCGTTGTCTAATACTGCTGTCCAGCGTTCTCCCTGAATGAAAACTATTCCTTTGGGTTCCAAGGCTACCTTGACTTCTGCAGCCTTTCCTATCAACTCTTCTCTGCCGGCAGATACTCTGTGACGGTGGGCTCTAATTCCCCAAATGGTGGCAATGGCAAGGAAAGCAATAACGACGATTATTAGTAGGGTAATCAGCCACGGGTCTATTTGAAACCAACTTGGGTCTATTTGAAACAATGGGAACCTCCAGGGAAGTAAGATTTCGGAGTAAGTGTGAACATTGTTAAAATGCTTATACCGATAACAGTTGAACTCATTTTGTTACCTTCCTTCTTTGTTGTTTTTGGTTACATGTAATACTAATCCATCGGTTTTGGTGATAATCACCTTTTCCCCGGGCTTTGCCTGCCCCTTGTCTAATATTGCCGACCAATGTTCTCCTTTAAAGAAAACGGTTCCCTCAGGGTCTAAGGTTATCCTGACTGTGGCTGCCTTTCCTATCAATTCTTCCCTGCCGGTAAATGCTTGGCGACGGTGGGCGCGGATTACTCGGCTAATAGCAAAGGCAAAGAAACCGGAGATACTAATTGTGACTGTGGCAATTAGCCAGGGGCTTACTTGCAGATATGGGGCTCCTCCCTTGAATAAGATTAATGACCCAAGAACAAGCGCAGTTATACCCCCGGCAGTAAATAGGCCAAAGGTTTCAGTAAATACCTCGCCAATAAAGAGACCGAAGGCAAGCACGATAAGTAATATGCCTCCCCAGTAGGCATCGAGAACGCCTAAGGAGTAGAAGGCAAGAAGCAGACAAATAGCACCGGTAATTCCGGGAAAGAGTGTCCCCGGGCTGTAAATCTCGGCAATAATACCTATGCTGCCCAGAGAAAGAAGGATATACGCAATGTTTGGGTCACTGATAACATGTAAGAATCGCTCAACGATGTTCATTTCATTTCTAGCTGTCTCGGAGTCTGTGGTGTTAAGGTTAATTTCTACACCGTTAGCTAGAGTTATTTCCCAACCGTTGATTTGATTAAGAAGGTCTTCTAAATTATTAGCTCGGAGGTCAATAAGGTTGGCGTCTAGGGCGTCAACATCAGTGAAGGATTTACTTTCCGTTACCGCCAGCTGGGCTTCTTCCATATTACGACCGCGCTCTTGGGCAATGGTTTTCATCCACTTGGCTGCGAACTCGGTTATCTTCTTCATTTGGTCCTCTGGTATCTCTTCCCCGCCACCAGCTACAGGGTGAGCGGCACCGATAGTAGTGCTTGGCGCCATGACGGCAATATGAGCCGATAAAGTAATAAAGGTTCCCGCTGAAGCTGCCCATGCACCTTGTGGAGAGACATAAACCACAATGGGAATATCAGCATTCATGATCCTCTGGACTATCTTCTCCGTTGAACCCAGTAGCCCTCCAGGTGTATCTAACTCAAGAATTAAGATAGTGGCATTCCTATCTTCAGCCTCGCCAATGCCTCGGTCGATATAATCGGCAACTGCGGGGACAATGGTGCCCTCAACACGCAGGACCTCAATAGTCGAAGTAGCCGCTCTAGCCCCGGTGGACAGTAAAGCTACGGCTACCAAACTGAGGAAGAAAGCAATACGAAAGGTTTTGAACACGCTTTTAATCATGTGCCTTTAGTTGAAACGGGGGTATGTATAATTTTCGGCATAACTCAGCCTTGCTGGACAGTCCATACTAGTTAAAGTATATGTTAATTATAGTTTTATTGCAAATGAATGGTGAGGTTTTTCTAAAATAGTCATAGTTGAATAGCTAGGCAAAGTGGTGTAGAATTTACAAACTATTTACTAAAGGTGTGATATGAGAGTGCAGAAGTGTAAGGGAAGTCGGGACTTATCTCCTGAGGAAATGGCAAGGTTTCGCCTAATTGAGGGAGCATTTAGAGACTGCTGTCTTAAATGGGGGTATGAGGAAGTTAGAACTCCCACCCTTGAATATCTTCACCTGTTTACCTCAATCGGGACGCTTACCCCGAGTATGCTGGGCAAGGTATATTCCTTCCTTGATTGGGATGGTTGGAGTGGGGAGAGGGTAGTATTGAGACCTGATGGTACTATTCCTGTTGCCAGGCTTTATATTGATAGTATGAAAGAGAAAGGATTGGCTAAGCTTTTTTACGTAGCTAATGTCTTTATCTTTGAAGAGACAGGGAAGGAGACAAGAGAAAGATGGCACTGTGGAACTGAACTTATAGGAGTGAGTTCAACTATAGCCGATGTAGAATTGCTAATACTGGCTTTAGAGACCTTAAAAAAGTTAAGGCTTGAAAACGTAGAGTTGAGATTATCACATGCTGGCTTAATAAGGGCGTTATTGAGGCAGTTTGGGCTGAGTCCTGAGGAGCAAACTAAGATATTTGATGAGATTTTAGATGGGGATGTAGAAGCGCTGGCTAGAATAAAGTCAGCAAGACCCGAGTTGGGAAAGGCTTTGACTTCTTTGCTGGACCTGAAAGGGAAATCATCTGGCTTTCTAAAAAACTTGAAGGTTCTATTTAACCAGAATTTATCTGAGCTTGAACCCCCTCTTGATGATTTCATAAATGTTGTTGAACTTCTTGAGACTCTGGGTTGTGACTACCAAATTGATATAACTTCGGGGAGGGGCTTTGAATACTATACTGGTGTGATTTTCCAGCTTTTTGTGGGTACAGAAAAGATAGGTGGCGGAGGAAGATATGATGCCCTTATTCCTTTGATGGGTGGTGAGAATGTCCCTGCCTCAGGTTTTGCCCTTTATCTTGACCGCCTGATGAATTTGGTGAAGCCAGAGACTTTGACTGGACCGCTGAATCAGAAAATCTTAGTTAGGGCTGAACCAGGGATGGTAAAGGAAAGTTTTGATGTTGCTAGCTGCCTCCGTGACACTGGGTATGTGGCGGAATTCCAACTGGTTAGCCAGGAACTAGTTGACATAAGGTGGGCACTAGATGTTCAAAGTAAAGCACCGCTATTCGTTTTAACTGACCAGATTAAGCGCAAGACGTTTAAGATGCAAACTACTGCTGAAGTTTTAAGATTATTAGGGGAGAAAAGTGCAGATAAAAGTAGCTTTGCCTAAAGGTCGTCTTTTAGGCGAGACAGCTACTTTGCTTGAGGAAGCAGGTTGGGGACTTAGCAGTTACCATGAGAAGATGCGTTCTTACCGCCTTAGATGCCAAGGATTTCCTAATCTCTTAGCCCGGGTGTTCCATGAGAAGGATATCCCTATTCAGGTTGCCATGGGGAACTACGATTTAGGGATTTGTGGGCTGGATTGGGTTGAAGAACTTTTGGTTAAATACCCGAGTTCAGCTTTGATTAAGCTGAGAAATCTGGGATATGGGGAGGGCGCCTTGCATGTGGTTACTAACAGGTCTGAGGTAATACCCACAGCGGAGGAAATACAAGCTGAGGGAAGCATAATACGCATTGCTAGTGAGTATCCTAACCTGGCTGAATCCTTTGCTCTGAACCTTCGATTAAGGCGGTTCAGTATCTTTCCTCTATGGGGGGCAGCCGAGGTTTACCCGCCAGAAAATGCTGATTTGGCATTAATTCCGGTGAGGACAGATGAAAAACTCTTTAATTATGGGCTAATGCCAGTAAGCAATGTACTTAATTTTAGTGCTTTCTTAATAGCTAATAGTAGTAGCTGGGAAAGAAAAGACCTTAGCAAGATATTAACTTCTGTTGAGGATAAACTGCCTTCCATGAAGAAGCGCCGTTCTTCTGTGAGTAAAATGAGAACCCAGAAGATGGCTGGGCAATATCCTTCTAGGAGAGTAGCTGAAGACGTAGTCCGATTAGCTTTGCCTGATGGACACCAACAATCACCCACTCTCCAGCTATTAAACAAAGCTGGTATTCAGGTTGATGATTACCCATCGGCAGTAGGTAATCGCCGCCCAACCACTAGCTTGGATGGGGTTATGGTTAAAGTGATTAGACCTCAGGATATGCCATCGCAGGTAGCTAATGGCAATTTCGATTTGGCTATTACTGGTAGAGATTGGCTTATGGAGCACCTTTATCGGTTTCCGTCTAGCCCGGTAACCGAACTTCTGAATCTTAAATTTGGGAAGGTAAAAATAGTAGCTGTGGTTAGTAATGATTTACCTGTAACCGACGTTTATAGCTTGAGGCAACTTATCGCTGAGCGATTGGTGCCATTTAGAGTAGCTTCCGAGTATGTAAATATAGCTGATAAATATGCTAGAGATAATCACCTCGGGATGTATAGAGTGGTTCCTACCTGGGGAGCTAGTGAAGCCTTCGTACCTGAGGATGCTGATGTGTTAATTGAGAATATCGAGACAGGGCGAACCTTAGCCCGGCATAACCTTAAGGTTATTGATACCCTTTTTGAATCGACGGCTTGCTTGATTGGCAGTAAAGAAGGCGTATTCAGCGTACGTAAGGATAAAAGGATAAAGTCTATTATTGAAACTCTGCGAGCCACAGTGGAGGATATCTAAATTGAAAATAATTGAGGGTTTTAAACAGGCTAAATCAGTACTATCAAGACAAGCCCCGGCTGAGTTTTATCCGGTTTCATCAGCACTAAAGCGAAGATTAAAAGAGCTGTTTGGGGTTGATGACCCAGAGCAAGTAGTCAGGCAAATAATTGGCGAGGTGCGTAAAAGAGGAGATGCCGCCCTTTTTGATTATACTTTGAAGATTGATGGGATAAAGCTTACTTCGCTGGAGATAAGCAAGAAGCAGGTAACCAGTGCTTATCGAGAAGTGGACTCTGAGCTTATATCGGCACTAAAATTGGCTGCTGAGCGGATACATTCCTTTCACCTTGCGCAAAAAGATAGTATTTGGGGTGGAGTTGCTAAGTTTGCCTCAGGTCAACAGCTACGTCCCTTGGAGCGTGTCGGTATCTATGTTCCCGGTGGTACCGCTTGTTATCCATCAACGGTGTTGATGACGGCTATACCGGCTAAGGTTGCTGGAGTTAAGGAGATTATTTTAACTACGCCACCAAGGTTAAATGAGGCAATTCCCCCACCTACCTTAGTGGCTGCTGATATTGCTGGGGTAGACCATATTTTTTGTGTTGGCGGTGCTCAGGCAATTGCTGCCTTAGCCTTTGGTACTGAATCTATTCGTAAAGTGGATAAGATTTGTGGTCCGGGCAATATCTTTGTCGTTCTAGCTAAAAAACTTGTCTACGGAGTAGTTGACATTGACGGACTTCAGGGACCGAGTGAGGTGTTAATTATAGCTGATGAAGCAGCTAATTCTGGGTATTGTGCTGCTGACCTCTTGGCTCAGGCTGAACATGATCCTTTAGCTTCAGCTATTTTGATAACCACTTCACGTCCGTTGGCAGATGAAGTTAACCGGGAGATTGAACGGCAATTAAAGGATTTGTCCCGCCAGGCTATAGCCACCGAATGCTTGGAAAATAGGGGAATTATAGTTGTGGTGGCTAGTATAGACGAGGCTATAGAACTCTCCAACCTTTATGCTCCCGAACACCTTTGCTTGGTGGTAGATGATGCCACCGCCTATATTGATAAAATTTCTAATGCCGGCTGTATATTCGTAGGTGAAAGCTCAACCGTGGTTCTGGGTGATTATGTGGCCGGACCAAGCCATGTTCTACCGACCGGGGGGACTGCTCGGTTTAGCTCGCCGCTTAATATAAACGACTTTATTAAACTTATAAACTTGGTTGTTGTTGATGAGGCTAGTTTGAAACGGCTAGGTCGAGCGGCGGCAACCATTGCTAGGGCTGAGGGGTTTGAGGCTCATGCCCGGGCAGTGGAAAAGCGGCTGTAAGCGGGTTCTGATGGCGTGTATATTGTTGCTTGCGCTTAAAGCGAGTGCAATGATAAAATGTACCGAACATAATTCGAAAGAAGGAGAATAGCTATGGCGTTAAAAGGCGGACACTGGGGAAAGATTTTATGTGTAGATTTGTCCAGTGAGGAAACGAGTGTCGGGACATTTGATAATGACTTTGCCAGAAAATATCTGGGAGGAGTTGGTTTAGCGACAAGAATAATCTACGAAAGCGTAACAAAGGATACTAATCCTCTCGGGCCAGGTAATGTGATTGTCTTTGCTACTGGACCGTATCAGGCGACGAATATTGCCAGCTCTGGGAGGTGTAGTGTTGCCGCTAAGTCTCCACTCACCGGCTATTGGGGAGAGAGTAGTGGGGGAAGTAAGATTGGCCCTGAATTGAAAAGAGCCGGCTTTGATGCTGTGGCTATTACTGGAAGAGCAAAGAAGCCGGTTTATCTATGGATTAATGATGGAAAAGCTGAGATCAGGGACGGAAGTGAGTTTTGGGGGCTTGATACCGCCCGGGTGACGGATGCGTTGCAAAAAACAGTTGGGGATAAAAAAGTGGCCGTGTCTTCCATAGGCCCTGCAGGGGAGAACTTGGTGAGATTTGCCTGCATCGCCAATGATAAGCATGGTTATTTCGGCAGGTGTGGGCTGGGGGCGGTAATGGGCTCTAAAAATTTAAAGGCACTGGCTGTAAGGGGAACACTTAAACCGCCCATTGCTAACCCTGACAAACTTAATGATATCTATCAAAGAATTCTAAAGAATGTTAAGGAGACCGATTTTGTAAAACTGTTCCGCAAGCATGGCCAGGCTTCGGATGTTGAGCGGTGTTATGTTGAAGGACTCCTACCACTGAAGAACTTTGGACAGGGTGTTTGGCCTGAAGCTGAGCAGCTATTTTGTCCAAGGTTTACGGACGAACTTCAGGCGAAGGCGTGGGCTTGTCCGTATTGTGTTATGGGGTGCCATCGGAGAATTACCAATCCAGAGTACAAATCTGAGACAGGTGGTCCACAATATGAAACCATAGGTATGATTGGCTCAAACCTTTTAATAGATGACTTAGGCGCGGTGGTTAGAGCTAATGATCTCTGCAACCTGTATGGGATGGATACTATCGAGCTTGGTGGGGTGTTGGGTTGGGCATTTGAGTGTTATGAAAAAGGTCTGATAACGAAAGAGGATACAGATGGGATAGAACTAAAGTGGGGCAGTGGAGAAGCTTTGGTTAAAATGACGGAGAAGATAGCAAAGAGAGACGGTATTGGCAATCTACTAGCGGAAGGGTTAAGGGCAGGAGTTGAGAGAATACCGGGGTCCAAACCTTATGCGGTGGAAGTAATGGGACAGTCTGTGGCGGCGCATGACCCTAGAGCTTACTTTGGTCAGACAGTACCAACTATTGCCTCGACGAGAGCTTCATGTCACATACACGGCTGGAGCGAAGCAGTAGAATTAGCTTCTCCTCTTATACCGGAACTAGGAATTACTGAGAGACTGGATAGGTTCGATGTGGCGAAGAAGGGATACGCCGGAGCTATCTACCAGGATATCTTTCAACTTTGGAATAGTTTCATCTGGTGCATAAATTATAGTGGTGCCAATGTGCCCTTAACTGATGAGCTTGATGTACTAAATGCTATCACTGGATGGGATGTAACACCCAAAGAGGCTCAAAAAATAGGTGAGCGCATAGTTTGTCTGCAACATATGTTTAATCTGGGAATGGGACTTGTGCCTGAGAAAGATAATGTGATGCCAGAACGGCTTACCGTTCCTCTGAAAGAAGGTGGGGCTGCTGGTAAGGTACCACCATGGCAGGTAATCTTAAAGGAGTACTGGGAGACTAAGGACTGGCCTAATGGTATTCCAACAAAGAAAAAACTTGTAGAATTAGGTCTTGAAGGTTTAGAATCTAAAAAGGCTCTTAGGTTTAGAGCTAAGGATTACCAATACTAAATCGGTAGTTAAAACTAAAACTTGAAAGGAGTTATGACAATGCCTAAAGGTTATAATGGGAAGGTTTTATTTGTTGACCTGACATCAGGTTCCATTAAAGAAGAGAGTCTGCCAGAGAAGGTCTACCGTGATTTTATTGGCGGTCAGGGATTAGGGGTAAGAATTTTATATGAGCGTATGAAACCTAAGGCTGACCCACTGGGTCCAGATAATATGCTTGGTTTTTTAGTTGGGCCACTGACCGGTACTGGAATCCATGGGACTAGATTCCAGGTAGTAGCTAAATCTCCTGTCACTGGTGGTTGGGGTGATGCTAATTCTGGCGGTTCCTTGGCTGGTGAATTAAAGGCAGCCGGTTATGATGCTGTTTTCTTTAGTGGCATCTCTCCTAAACCGGTTTATCTATTCTTGAAGGATGGTAAGGCTGAACTTAAAGATGCTTCTCATTTATGGGGTAAAGATACTATTGATACTGAAGAGAGTATACAGAATGAACTGGGCGACAAACGGGTAGGTGTTTCCTGTATAGGTCCAGCCGGAGAGGCTAAATCACTAATGGCTTGCCTCAGGCATAACGGATGTGCTGCCGGTCGGTCAGGACTGGGGGCAGTGATGGGCTCCAAACGACTGAAGGCCTTCGCCGTTAGAGGTACTAAACCAGTGTCAATAGCTGATCCTGAGCGATTTGCAACTCTGCGTAGGGATTATCTAAAGAGCGTAAGAGATTCGGAACATTCTTGGGTTACCAATTTCAGGGACTACGGTACCTGTGGTATTACTAGCGATGCTATCGTTGACGGTGATGGACCAGTTAAAAACTGGTCTCTCTATGGTGAGAAAGCATTTCCCACTCACGCTAAAATAGATGGCGTGGAGGTTATTAAGTACCAAACGAGAAAGCATGCCTGTACGGGTTGCCCATTAGGGTGCAAAGGTTGGGTCACTATGGGGAAAGGTGCCTATGCAGTGAAAGACAGCAGCAAGTTGGAATACGAAACTTTGACCATGATAGGTTCTAACTGCATGGTTGACGATTTAGAGGCAATAAGTAAAGCTAATGACATCTGTAATCGTTTGGGGATTGACACTATAAGCACAGGCGCTTCTATTGCTTTCGCTATGGAGTGCTATGAACGTGGTGTTATAACTAAAGAGGATACGGATGGCATTGAACTTGAGTGGGGTAGTGGTAAAGCGCTGGTGGCTATGACGGAAAAGATAGGCCGCCGAGAAGGATTTGGGGCGGTGCTGGCTGATGGTAGTAAGCCGGCTGCTGAACGTATAGGCAAAGGCTCTATGGAGTGGTCTATGCATGTGGGTGGTCAGGATGTGCCCGCTCATGACCCTAGAGTCAGCTACGGCTTTGGCTGGACTTATATTTGTGACCCCACTCCAGCACGGCATACATCGGCAATATTCAAGACCGCTCATGATGGTAGGGCAGAAGTTTCAATTACTAGTAAGCTTAACTTGCCTAAACCGGATAAACTTGATGCCGAGGCTAATGCCCCAATATATGCTATATGTAGCGATTTAGACCGCTTGTGGACCTCGGTTGGGCTTTGTATCTTTGGAGTAGTTCCTGAAACTCTGCCTCTAGCTGAGGTAGTATCAGCCGTAACGGGGTGGGATTTTACCATAGCTGAAGGGTTAAAGACGGGTCGTCGGATTCAGACCCTGCGCCAAGCTTTTAATTTTCGTGAAGGTGTACGCCCAAGTGAGTGGCGCTTACCTAAAAGACTAGCGGCTGTGGTATCTCAGGGGCCATTTGCAGGGAGAAAGGTGCATTTCGAAGCCATGAAAGAGAAGGGCTACGAGGCACTGGGATGGGATGGTAAAACCGGCAGGCCCTTGGAGTCAACTTTGAAGGAGCTGAAACTAAAAGAACTGGTAGGTGCGCTTCCTTAAAGTGGAATTAGTGCTAGCCTGTATATAGATTTACCGAGTATCAAGGTCATCCTAACTTAAAGGGGAAGTCGCTGGGAATAGGCGGTATTTTCGGGCTAACTTGGCGGCTTCCCTCTTTCATTTTAACTCCCGTAGGTAATCAGGCAAGTTGGCCTATAGGACAATCTATTAATTCGTGCTAAAATATATCCATATTTAACTAGTCTTATGTTGGAGGTGTTGATTAGTGGCTTCTTCAGGGATAGAAAGACTAATACGGTCTGATTTGGTCGACTTTAGCGGTTATGTTGCTAGAACATCACCGGAGACCTTAGAGGGGAAGGTTGAAGTTCCGGTAGAGAATATTATCAAGCTGGATGCTAATGAGAACCTTTATGGCTGTTCACCCAGCGTAAACCAGGCTCTCGCTACCTGTCCTTACTTTAATATCTATCCTGATGATGGACAAGTAAAGCTCAGGAAATTACTAGAAGGATATGTGGGTGTCGATGCCAGGCATATCATGGCTGGTAGTGGCAGCAATCAGCTGATTGACCTTGTTTTACGCTTATTTATTAGTAAGGGTGACGAGATTATAAATTGTGTTCCTACCTTTGGTATATTCCGTTTTAGTACAGAACTGTGTGGTGGTACTCTGGTTGAGGTGCCCAGGGATGAGGATTTTAAGGTCAATGTGGACGTAGTCAAGGCGGCGATAACTAAAAAAACGAAAATAATATTTCTGGTTAACCCTAATAATCCTACCGGGACAATTACACCCCGGCAGGGCATACTGGAGATATTGGATACCGGATTGCCAGTGTTAGTTGATGAGGCATACTATGAATTTAGCGGAGAAACGGTTGTTCCACTGGTTAGCCAGTATGAGAACCTGATGGTATTACGGACCTTTAGTAAGTGGGCGGGACTAGCTGGTTTGAGGGTTGGCTATGGTATTTTCCCTCCTAAAATCGCTGATTACTTACTTAAAATCAAGATACCTTATAATGTAAATGTAGCCGCCCTGATTGCTGTGCAGGAATCGTTGAAGGACATTGATTATTTGCTGGAAAAGGTAAAGGCGATAGTTAATGAGAGGGAAAGGCTTTTTGTTGAGTTACAGAAATTGGAATGGTTAAGACCTTTTCCATCACGGGCTAACTTTATTTTTTGTTCAGTCTTGAATGGTAAGGCAAGAGAACTCAAGCAAAAATTGCAGGATAAGGGTATTCTGGTTCGCTACTTTGACGAGCCAATGTTGCGAGATTGCATCCGCATTAGTGCAGGCAAACCAGAACATACTGATGCCTTAATCAAAACACTCCAAGAAATAGGAGGGTAAATGAGTGGCTAATAGACTATCTGTTGTTAAACGGGAGACTAAAGAAACAAATATCAGCTTGGAGCTTAACATCGATGGCAGAGGCAAATGGGAGATAAATACCGGGATTAAGATGTTTGACCATTTGTTGTCTCAGGTGGCTCGGCACGGGGCATTTGACATAAAGTTATCAGCCAAGGGAGATGACCAGCATCACCTGGCGGAAGATGTTGCCATTTGTTTGGGCAAAGCCTTTACTCAAGCTCTGGGGGAAAAACAGGGTATTGTCCGAATGGCTGATGCCACTGTGCCTATGGATGATGCCTTGGCTACGGTGGTGGTGGATATAGGTGGTAGGGGATATACTGTGCTGGAGCTGCCTTTTAGTGGTAATGATATGACTGGATTTCCTACCGACCTCATTCGTCATTTCCTTGAGTCCTTAGCAATTGAAGCCAAGCTTAATCTCCACGCTAAGATTGCTTATGGCACCAACGACCATCACAGAGCGGAAGCGTTGTTTAAAGCCTTAGGCAGAGCCTTAGATACGGCGACTAGGCTTGACGAGCGGATTAGCGGCGAACTACCCAGCACGAAGGAATTATTGGAACGCTAAGAAATAATCTTTTCTCTTGTTCTATCTGAGTTTTTCGCCCGTTAGCCTTTCGTAAGCTGTCTGGTATATCTTGCTGGTTGCCTCAATAACCTCTGGAGATAGCATGGGAGCGGGCGGCTCTTTATTCCACCCCGTTTGGGTAAGCCAGTCGCGGACCGGCTGCTTATCATAGCTATCCTGAGGTTGCCCAACTTTGTATTGCTCAACGTCCCAGAAACGGCTTGAATCCGGGGTCAGCAGTTCATCAATAAGGATAAGGCTGCCATTATCCAGCCCAAACTCCATTTTGGTATCAGCGATGATAATGCCTCTGGTTCGGGCATACTCCCGTGCATAGCTATATATAGCTATGCTTATCTCTTTCATCTCCTCAGCCAGAGCCTCACCTACCAGCCTCTTTGTTTCATCCATAGATAGCGGCTGGTCGTGTCCGGTTTCTGCCTTGGTGGTTGGAGTAAACAGAGGTTGGGGTAATTCCTGACTTTCCTGTAAGCCCTTAGCTAAGGGGAGTCCGGAAACAGTACCAGACTGCGTATATTCTGCCCAGGCTGAGCCGGAGAGATAGCCACGCACCACGCATTCAACAGGGACACGCTCCATCTTTTTGACAATCATAGATCGTCCTGCGAGGTAAGGAGGATAAGAGAAGTGATTTTCGGCAGGAAGATAGGAATCAAGACTATGAACATCATCAACCGTTTCTATTAAGTGGTTAGGGATTATGTTTTTGGTTTTTTCAAACCAGAAGGTGGAGAGTTGGTTGAGTACTAAACCCTTAGTAGGGATACCGCAGGGAAGAACGACATCAAAGGCTGAGATTCGGTCAGTGGCGATAAGGAGCAGTAGATTACCTAGGTCGTAGGTATCCCGCACTTTACCGCGGAAAAATAATGATATAGGCAGATCCGCGTTTATTAAGACTGATGGGCTAGTAGTCATTTGATACCCTCCAAATAAGAAAATTTAATTTTACAATTGCTTGCTCGGGTTTCTTGGAACAACGATGAAATCTAGAGAACCCGTCCTATTTTAATTTTTATCCTATACCTTGATTTTTACCTCGATTTGCTCTAATTTTTTGTCCTCTTTACGCAGAGAATCTACAACCCCCAGGATTACATTTTTAAGGACTTTTTGGCTAAATACATTTAGCGGAACCGGTTTTCCATTGACAATAAGTGTAACTGAGTTTTCCATTATACCCTCCTGAACAAGAAATTCAATAAAATCGGCTATCCGAGATACATCATCAGGTTTGAATACAGGTTTATCTGTTTTTGTCTTAAAATCACTTACTACAGCCAGGACATCGTCTTGTGGGGAGTGCGTGTAATTGCTAACTCCCTTCCTAAGTATTGCTATCCTGGCTACTACTTTCTCTTCACTAAATCCTTCGCCGAGCACGATATCGAAGCCAGGAAAGTAATACTTGGCGATACTTTTTAGTGTAGGGGACTGCTCTGTTTCCTCAATGAGGCCAATCTGGTCAGGGGATGTGACAAATATTCCTTTCGCTCCCGCTTGCTTGAATCGCCAGGAATCTTTTTCTTCCACATCCATATCAAACCCATGGGGACAGCGCTTTACAGCAGCGACTTTGTGCTTTCTCTTACTAAGTTCCCTGATTAATTTCTCTATCAGTGTGGTCTTGCCGGCACCGGAATTTCCTATTAAGGAGACTACTAATGGAGAATTGATAAACCCTACTAAGTTTTTCTTGTCATCTGCAGATTTAACATGCATATTGAGTTTTCCCATTATAGTTATTAAGGGGATTGTGCTCTGCTTTTATCATTAATTACACCAATTGTAGTTTCAAATCCTCTTTCTGTCAACATTCATAGGTCTCCTCAAAAAACCTAATGCTGTTGACATTTGTTGAGATAGACTTTACAATCCCACCTGGGAAAGGGATTAAGCGAACTTAGAATTTGTCTATGCAGCTGTTATCCGAAAGCACAATGAGTAAAGAAGGGGTCCCATGAACGATACTGTCATTACGGTCAAAGATTTCCGAAAAGTCTACGGCGATTCGGTAGCTGTGGACAGCATCAGCTTTGAGGTGCAGCGTGGTGAAATCTTTGGTCTTTTGGGACCCAACGGCGCGGGCAAGACCAGCACGCTGGAAAGTCTTGAGGGTCTCCGTGCCCCCGATGGTGGCTCTTTACGAGTAATGGACGTCGACCCCGCCCGAGAGTCGCGCAAGCTACGTAACCTTATCGGCGTGCAATTACAAACCTCAGGACTCCCGGACAGCATGCGTGTAGACGAGGCGATGAGGTTCTTCGCTGCTTATCATGGTGTAGCCCCGACCTATCATTTGCTGGAACGTCTGGGGCTGTCGGAGAAAATGAGCGCGCAATATCATATGCTTTCTACCGGCCTGCAGCGACGTCTGTCACTGGCTGTGGCGTTGGCACACAAGCCACCGATTGTGCTTCTGGATGAACCGACAGCTGGTCTTGACGTCCCATCACGTAATGAACTGCATGACCTGATGCATGAACTGCAGACCGGCGGTACCACTATTATTCTAGCTACTCACGACATGGCCGAAGCAGAAAAAATGGCTGACCGCGTTGCTATTTTATTACGTGGCAGAATTGTCGCCACTGGCACCCCCCGTGAACTGACCGCAGCTGGCGCTGGCCTCACTAAAATTTCGGCTCGTACTGAGGGTACTAGCCTGTCCGAACCCAGTCTTAATTTCCCGGGTGTCAGCCAACAGGCGTTCAAAGATGAGTATGCCATCTATTACAGCACTGACCCCGGACCCACAGTTTCGGCCATTATTGCCCACATCCAGGCGCAGAATGACACGCTGATTGATTTGCGTGTAGAGCGTCCGTCTTTAGAAGAGCGCTTTCTGGAAATCACCGGTGCAGGTGATGCCCAATGAATGCTTTTGCCAACCACTTTTCGTTTGAGTTCCGCACCGGGATTCGTGACAAGACATTGCTCTTGATGAACTACCTCTTCCCGCTAGGTCTATATGGCTTGTTGGGGTTCCTTATGTCAGAGCTCAACCCAGATTTTATTGAGACTATGATCCCGGCGATGATCATCGTTGCCATCCTGTCTGGTACGATACTGAGTTTGCCTACCCCACTGGTAGCAGCGCGGGAAGCCGGTATCTTTCGCAGTTATAAGATTAATGGTGTACCGGCAATCTCGATCCTGACCATGCCGGCGCTGACAACCATATTACACATGGTAGTCGTTGCGGTAATAATCACTGCTACGGCACCTCTATTCTTCGGCGCACCAGCACCTGTCAACTGGCCTGGTTTTATCCTGTTCTTCTTGCTGGCGGCCTTTGCTCATGCTGGACTTGGTATGCTGATCAGTGTGATTTCATCTAATACGCGTGCCGTCGTGCTATGGTCGCAACTCATCTTCTTGCCATCAATGCTGATAGGCGGACTGATGCTACCTTACAGCATGTTGCCTGATGTGCTCGGTAAAATTGGGCTACTGCTACCGGCTACTCACGCTATGAATGTCTTTCAAGGGTTGGGCCAGAATCAAGTTGCTGCTTTTGACCCACTCTGGTCGGTTCTCATTTTACTGGCAGGTGGGATATTGTCGTTTGCACTGGCCAACTATCTCTTCTGCTGGGATAGCCACAACAGGACACGACGTGGACATCCCGCATTGGCCTTACTGGCTTTGCTACCCTACGTTGCGGGAGTCATCTTGCTGTAGTGATTAAGAGAGCCGGACAGGCAGGTTTGGCCAGGAGTGAGTTGCTCCTTTCGATAACCTAGGAAATGTCATAGAATCAGCAAAAGCTATTTTTTGACAACTCTTTGCCTAGTAGCTACAATAATCGGTAATTTGTTTCTACTTGCGTCTTTTTAGCCTGGGTATCGTTATCACTCTCAGGCACTATCTGAATTTAAGCGGGGAAATATGCAGTGTTGAACCCATCTTTAGCTTTGCTGATATCCATTGCTGTAATCTTAATCCTTTTGAGATTAAAGGTTCATCCCGGCTTTGCCATTTTCGGGGGCGGTCTCACCGTTTCACTGTTGATCTTGCCATTGCAATCAATACCTTCCCATATGCTGGAGTCCTTGTGGAATTATCAGACTCTTAGATTACTGGTTGTAGTCGCTAGTGCCCTGACCTTAAGTAGCCTGATGGAAGAGAAAGGCTTGTTGGCGAAGCTAGCCGACACGATGGAGGGTATTGGTCCCAGGCTGGCGATACATCTAGTTCCGGCTGTTATCGGGCTTATGCCCATGCCGGCTGGGGCTTTGGTTTCGGCTACTGCTTCACGGGGTCTGATTAAGAGAATGGGCTTAGCTCCGGAGCGGAGCACATTTATTAATTACTGGTTCCGGCATATATGGGAGTTCTCGGTGCCTGTTTATCCATCCATTATAATAACAAGCGTAGTCTTATCTATTCCGCTTTTATCGGTAGTGAAAATACTCTATCCGATGACTGCTTTAGTTGTTGTATCTGGAGCTGTCGTTAGTTACGTGATATTGAGAAAAGTCTCATATACGATGGGAGAGCCTGCCAGCAAAAAAACTATAGCTTACAATCTCCTTAAAGCTTCTTGGCCTATTCTTCTACTTGTCCCATTAATCTTGTTGGGGTTGGATGCGATGATAGCCTTTCCTGTAATATTAGTCCTTTTAGCCTTGCAGCAAAGAGTTAAGTGGCCAGAAATAAAAAAGGCGTTTAAATACGGTCTAAATCCCAAAATCCTGTTCTTATTGTATGCCGTAATGCTATTCAAGACAATAATAGAAAGCTCAGGTGCCGCCCATATTGTCCTTTCCGATATGCAGGCTATAGGGCTGCCGGTCTTGGTTATACTTGCGGCGCTGCCCTTTCTTATGGGTTTTGCTACCGGGTACAGTCCGGCGGCTATCGGCATTGCTTTACCACTATTAGTTCCCTTTATCATCTCAGACTCAGGAGTCAATGGCTATGCTTTATTAGTGGCTTATGTTAGTGGAGTGATGGGGCTTCTTCTCTCTCCTCTACATCTTTGCCTTATTCTTTCGGCAGAGTATTTTAAGGCTAATCTAGCTAAAGTATATAAGTATATTCTGCCCCCTTCTCTGGTGGTAGAAGCCATCGTCATACTTATCTATTTTATAGCCACCTAGCTTCCAGTTTATAGTGTGAGTGTTGAGAAAGAACTAACTTTCTTGTATAATTAGCGCAGAATTATGCTTGCCCGCCAGGATAAAGAATTTGCGTGAGGAGAAACCTGAATAAAGGTCTCTCTTTTGTTTATGTGCTGGGTTAAACGGAGGTTCGTAGTGTCAAACAATGTGGACTTATCACTTTTAGCCCCGATTCTTAAAAAATACCAGTCACAGGAAGGGGCACTGATTACTATGTTGCAGGAGCTACAGAAAGTCTATGGTTACCTTCCTGAAGTGGTGCTAACTCACTTAAGTCAGGAAGTTAAGGTTCCGTTAAGCCAGATCTACGGGGTGGTAACATTTTACGCCCAGTTCTACCTAACTCCACGCGGCAGGAACATAATACGGGTTTGCCGAGGAACGGCTTGCCATGTACGGGGAGGGTCACGCATTCTGGAGGCGGTGGAGCGCGAGGTGGGGATTACGGAAGGAGAGACCACACCTGATCTGGAGTACAGCTTGGAAACAGTTGCCTGTATCGGGGCTTGTGCCCTGGCTCCAACTATGGTAATTAATGAGAAAACCTACGGCAAGCTAACATCTAAGAAGGTAATGGAAATCCTTAGTCGCAAGGATAGAAGGGAGTGAGAGGTTGAGTGAAGAAAAGGCAGCAGTCTCAACCAGTGGGATGCGAGTAGTCATTGTTTGCCAGGGAACGGGCTGTGTATCCTCTGAATCTCCTGAGATTCGCAAGGCGCTGGAGAAAGGGATAGCGCAACAGGGGATCGGGGACACCGTTCAGGTAAAGCTTAGTGGGTGCCATGGCTACTGCGAAGAAGGCCCTATTGTGATTATCGAGCCGGAAGGGATTTTCTATTGCCGGGTCACACGAGAGGACGTCCCAGAGATTATTGAGTGCCATCTAAAGAATAAGAAGCCTGTGGAACGTCTTTTCTATCGGGATCCTGGCACCGGAGAGGCGGTTGCCTGTTATAATGACATTGCCTTCTACGCGAAGCAGCAGCGTGTTATTCTCAGAAACTGTGGCCATATTAATCCCGAGATGATCGACGATTACCTCTCTGTAGGAGGTTACGAGGCTTTGAGAAAAGCACTCTTGGAGATGACCCCAAAGGAAGTTATCGAAGAGGTTAAGCGCTCAGGGTTGCGGGGGAGGGGGGGGGCAGGGTTTCCCACCGGAGTTAAGTGGGAGTTCTGCCATAACTCACCAGGACCAGGCAAGTACATGATTTGTAACGGCGATGAAGGTGACCCTGGGGCTTTTATGGATCGCAGCATCCTGGAGGCAGATCCCCACAGCGTGATTGAAGGCATGGTTATCGCTGCCTATGCTATTGGTAGCGGGGAAGGCTATATCTATGTGCGAGCCGAATACCCGCTAGCGGTGAAACGTCTTCGATTGGCCCTCAAGCAGGCGGAGGAGCATGGTTGCATAGGGGAGAGAATCCTAGGTACCGATTTCAATTTTTGGGTGCATATTATGGAAGGGGCAGGGGCTTTCGTCTGTGGCGAGGAAACTGCCCTACTCGCTTCCATAGAAGGCAAAAGAGGTATGCCGCGACCTCGTCCTCCATTCCCGGCCCAATCAGGTTTATGGGGCAAGCCCACCACTATCAACAATGTGAAAAGCCTTGCCACCGTTCCCGTGATAATAAGTCGGGGGGCAGACTGGTATTCCAGCATTGGCACTGAGAAAAGCAAGGGCACGGCAGTCTTTGCTCTGACGGGCACGATAGCGAATAGCGGGTTAATAGAGGTTCCTATGGGTGCTACCCTGCACCAAATAATCTACGATATAGGCGGAGGAATTCCGAGAGGCAAGGCCTTTAAGGCGGTGCAGATAGGAGGCCCTTCTGGCGGTTGCCTCCCGGAATCTGCCCTGGATTTACCCATCGACTTTGACTCACTCAGTGGTGCTGGGGCGATGATGGGTTCGGGGGGTATGGTGGTCATGGATGAAACTACCTGTATGGTGGATACAGCTCGGTATTTCCTGTCCTTTACTCAGAATGAGTCCTGTGGCAAGTGCACGCCCTGTCGTTTGGGTACCAAGAGGATGCTGGAGATATTAACCCGAATCACTGAAGGGAAAGGGGTTGAAGGTGATATAGAATTGCTTGTTGAACTGGCTGAGGAAGTAAAGGACTCATCATTATGTGGGTTGGGGCAAACTGCTCCTAATCCGGTATTGACCACAATAAAATACTTCCGCGACGAGTATGAAGAGCACATTAGGAATCATAGATGTCCTGCCGGAGCATGTAAGGCGCTCATTGCATATTACATTGACCCTGGTAAATGCCAGGCTTGCATGATTTGTTTGCGCCAATGCCCGGTCGAAGCCATTAAAGGTGGTAAGAACTTAATCCATGTTATTGACCAAGATAAGTGTACCAAATGTAATACTTGCCTTAATGTTTGCCCACCCCGTTTCAATGCGGTGAGGGTTATTTCTGGTGAGCCAGTGCCATTGCCTCCCAGCGCTACAGAAAGAGAAGTAACACGAGCGAGAGGTGAAGGCCGATGAATACAGTCAAGCTGCAAATCAATGACAGAGAAGTTAGTGTAGTAGAGGGAACTACCATCCTTGAAGCCGCAAAGAGTATTGGCATTGAAATCCCGCATTTGTGCTACCAGGAGGACATGTCTCCAGCTAGTGCCTGTCGTCTGTGCTTGGTTGAGGTTGAGGGAGCTAGAAACTTGGTGGCATCCTGCTCCTACCCGGTAGCTAATAATATGATTGTTAAGACCGATACAGAGAGGGTTGCCAAAACTAGGAGACTGGTGCTGGAGCTCCTTCTCTCTGACCATCCCTTTGACTGTATGACCTGTGAAAAGAGTGGTGCCTGCGACCTGGAGAAATATGCTTATGAGCTAGGTGTTCCCACTACCAGATTTCAGGGTGAGCAACACGCTTATCCCTTGGATGAAACTCATCCCTTCTTCGTCAGGGACTATAATAAGTGTATTCTGTGTGAAAAGTGTGTTACCGCTTGCAATGAAGTCCAATTTGCTGAGGCTATCAATTATATCCACCGTGGATTTGATACTAAAGTAGCTGCTCCTTTTGATAGGTCTCTGCTTGAGAGTACCTGTATTTCTTGTGGCCAGTGCGTGGCTGTTTGCCCTGTTGGTGCCCTCGTGGAGAAGACCCGCCGGTTTCAGGGGCGCGAGTGGGAGTTTAAGAAAGTACCCACTATTTGTCCTTATTGTGGCGTCGGCTGCAATATGGAGCTCAATGTCAAGGATAATCGCATCGTTAGAGTTACCTCTCCAGCCAACAGTGTGGTAAATCAGGGGCGACTCTGTGTCAAGGGTAAGTTTGGTTTGGAGTATGTTCATAATCCGGAGAGGCTGACTATGCCACTGATTCGGGAAAATGGAAAATTTAGAAAAGCAAGCTGGGAAGAGGCACTTGACCTGATTGCTATTAAGCTAGCCAATTATCAAAAGGATGAGTTAGCCGTAATCTCCTCAGCTAAATGCACTAACGAGGACAACTACGTCATTCAGAAATTTGCCCGGGCAGTACTGGGCACGAATAATGTTGACCATTGTGCCCGGTTATGCCATGCTCCTTCGGTGGCTGGCCTAGTCCAGAGCTTTGGTAGCGGGGCTATGACTAACTCTATCAATGAGATTAGTGACGCTGCTTGCATTCTGGCTATTGGTACTAATACTACTGAAACTCATCCTATAATAGGACTAGAGGTAAGGAAGGCAGTTAATAAAGGGGCGAAGCTTATTGTGGCTAACCCTCGTGAGATTAACCTCGTTAGTCATGCCACGTTGTGGCTACGGCATAACCCCGGCACTGATGTCGCCTTACTTATGGGGATGATGCGGGTCATAGTAGATGAGGGAATCATTGATTCTTCCTTTATTGACGAGCGCTGTGAGAATTTTGATGCCTTCAAGGAGTCGCTTAAAGATTTCGACCTGGATTTTGTTGAGCGGATTACTGGCGTACCTAGAGAGCAGGTAATTGAGGCAGCTAGGATGTATGCTACTAATAAACCCGCCTCCATTCTCTACGCTATGGGTATTACTCAACACTCCCACGGTACTGATAATGTAATTGCTACCGCCAATCTGGCAATGCTTACTGGAAATATAGGCAAGCCATCAACCGGGGTAAATCCGCTCAGAGGCCAAAACAACGTGCAGGGGGCTTGCGACCTTGGTGCTTTACCTAATGTATACCCTGGTTATCAAGCCGTAGCTGACCCGGCAGTCAAAGCGAAATTTGAGACTGCCTGGGGATGCGGCCTGAGCCTGTCTCCGGGATTAACCATTACTGAAATCTTTGATGCTGCCTACCAGAACAAGATAAAGGCACTTTATCTTGTTGGTGAAAATCCCCTACTGAGCGACCCTGATGCCAACCATGTGCAGAGGGCAATTGAGAAACTTGAGTTCTTTGTCGTTCAGGATATTTTTCTATCGGAAACGGCTGAGCTGGCTGATATTGTCCTGCCGGCGGCAACTTTTGCTGAGAAGGATGGCACTTTCACCAATACCGAGCGGCGGGTACAGCGGTTAAGGAAGGCAATAGAGCTTATCGGTGATTCTAAGCCTGATTGGTGGATTACCTGCCAGATTGCTAAGAGGATGGGGAGTAAGGGTTTTGATTTTGCTCACCCTTCTCAGATTATGAATGAGATTGCTAGCCTTACCCCTAGCTATGGAGGTATTTCCTATGAGCGTCTGGAGAACGGTGGCCTACAGTGGCCCTGTCCTACTCCAGAGCACATAGGGACGCCCATTCTCCATGTTGGCTCGTTCACACGGGGCAAAGGGCGTTTTATACCCTTGGAGTATAAACCACCTATGGAGCTTCCTGATGATAAGTATCCCTTAATCCTGACTACCGAGCGTAGCCTGTATCACTTTCACACTGGCACCATGACTCGAAAGGTAAAGGGACTCAACGTATTGAAAAATGAAGAGCTGGTGGAGATAAACCCTAAGGATGCCTCAGCTTTAGGTATCGCTGATGGCGACATGGTGAAGGTTGCTTCTCGGCGAGGAGAGGTTGTGGCTAGAGTAAAGGTAACTGAGGTTTCACCGGTGGGAGTGGTCTCAATGGACTTTCACTTTACTGAAAGCCGAACCAATGTGCTCACAAGTCCAGCTCTCGACCCAGTATCTAAAATACCTGAGCTTAAGGTATGCGCCGTGCGGATAAATCCTGTCACCAGCAAGGAATGATAGCTATAAACCCTTCTCTACAACCAGTTTGATGGCTTGCTTCAGGTCTGTTTGACTATTTATGTTGAAGAAAGTCAAAAGTTCAGGGTCAAATTTCTGGCATTCGGCGCGTTCAATATATCTGACATTCACTGTATTAAAGAAGCGGTCGATTTTTAGTTGGTTATGCTCCAGTAGTGTTTTCATGCTATCTAGGCAGCTTTTGGAATAGATAGCGTGGAGTGGCTCCAGCTTCCTTTCTCCTACTTGTGGGACGACTACATCAAAGTCTTGGCATAGCCCAACCATGTAGCGCAGCAGTTCAGTATTAAGGAAAGGCATATCGCAGGCGACTACAAGACTATGCGAAGATTCAGAAGCCAGTAAGCCGGTATATATTCCCCCAAGAGGACCTTTGTCAGGATAAAGGTCTACCAGAATTTTCGCATTACAATTGTCGGGGAGAGTAAGCTGTTCTTGTGAAGTCACTATAAGGATTTGGTTGCTTACCAGTTTGACACGTTCAATTACTCGTTCAATCAGACTTTTGCCATCAAAAATCTCTAGTGCCTTAATCCTGCCCAGTCGCAGATTTTTGCCACCAGCCAGAATAATTGATGTTATCTCAGTATTTTGAGTATTCGTTCTCTACAACCCTCTTCTGGTGAGAATAGATGCTGAAATTATGGGGCTTAAGGCTTCCTCAGGTAATTTACCAACTTCCAGGTGATTATTTCACAAAGCACGGTTATATCTTCAGTAGAGAGATAGTCAGAGATGGTGCTATCAAATACCACACTTCCTCGGGGGGCAAATTCACTATCGCCTCGCCACAGGATTATGGTTATTGGCACAAGGCTGAAAGCGTTAATGGTTACTGCTGTATCACCGTAATCCACTTTATGACCACCTAGCTTTTGGGCGATATCTACTAAGAGATGTGGCTCATTTCCAAAATGAGCTAGAAGGGACTCTATAGTTCTCTTGAAGAATGTTGGGAAGTAGATGATACCTTCTGGCAGTTCATTGTAGGTGATCAATTTATTGGTGGCTGGGGTGCCTTTTGCTGAGGTTAGATAGTGAAGTATTAGAATCCTATCTCTTAATGGGACCTTCTCTTCACTACCCACTAATGAAATCTCAACATTGGGAAGAGTAATTCGATATGATTGGGTTAGATATTTAATGAGGATGATTTTTTGGGAACCTATTACTTGATATCGAGCATCAGCTTTGCGGCATTGCTGCTCAATATTACTAATCTTGGCTATTTCCTCACAGGCGAGCTTATAAGCTAGCTCGTGACCATATTCGCATTTCTTCTGGTTGGGTAGTGACAAATATCTATTCCCCATTCGCTAATTAAGCCAGCTAGTATCTTTAGCCGGGTAATTTTAGAGACCAGCAGCATCTAGTATCGCTGGCACTTTTTTCTCCCAGCCGATAGCCATAATATGCACGCCCTGGCAGATTCCCTTTAGCTCTTTGATTAGGTTAGCCGCAATTTCTAGCCCTGTCTGCGTTTTATCTTTAGCCGTAGCCATTTTGTTAATCAGTTCTTCAGGCACAGAGACACCGGCTACATGCTTATTCATAAATCGGGCCATACCAGCCGATTTCAAGGGTATTATCCCAGCTAAGACGGGGATGTTAAATCCCTCCGCCCTCTTCATAAACTGAGCGAGGGTATCAGAGTCGTAGACAGCCTGAGTTTGAAAAAACTTAGCCCCGGCTGCAATCTTCTTCTCCATCTTGATCATCTGTAGTTCAAAGGTAGCTTCGGTATCAGCCCCTGGGTTCACTACTGCCCCGGGGAAGAAATTAGGCTTTCCTTTAAGCTCGTTGCCAACCATGTCATAACCTTCATTCAATCTTTTTATTACCCATAAGAGCTGCACTGAGTCCAAGTCATAAACTGGCTTGGCTTGAGGGTGGTCACCCAGCGCAGGCAAATCACCGGTGATAACTAAAACACTTTCAATCCCGAGGACATAGGCACTTAACAGGTCTGATTGTAGTGCCAATCGATTTCTATCTCGGCAGGTTATTTGGAATACGGGGTCAAGTCCCCTTTCTTTCACTAAATAACAGGCAGCTAATGAACCTAACCTCATCACCGAGCTTTGTTGGTCGGTAATATTAGCAGCGTCCACCCTTCCTCGTAAAAGATCAGCCACCTCTTTAATCTCCGTGGTATCAGTTCCTTTTAGTGGTCCAATCTCAGTAGTTACCACAAATTTTCCCGATTCCAGTACAGATTGCAAGCTCACTTTATCTTTCTCCTTCTATTATATCTCAAGCCAAGGACGAACGATTCTTGCCCTTAGGTCAAGAACGACATCTTTAACTCCAGCCTCAGTTAATTTAATAGCTTTTATCCTTAGCACTATTTAGTATTTTTAATACCTTCCTCGGCGGTTCTGAGGGTATGATATTTAGGTTAACGCTTTATTTTATCTAATATTTCCCGTGTTGGGTCAACTTTATTCAATGTGTAGAAGTGTAATCCTGGTGCCCCGCCTTCAAGTAGCTCATTACACTGCTTAACTACAAACCGAACACCAGCCTTATAAGTAGCTTCGACATCACCATCAAGCGGTTTAAATATCTCGTGAACCTGCTGAGGGATAGTAGTTCCGCAGGTCTTACAGAACCTGAGTAATTGCTGGTAATCAGTTATAGGTATAATCCCAGGAATGATTCGCACCATAACGCCTATTTTTCTTATCCTTTCCACATATTCGAAATAGTCCTTGTTGTTGAAGAAAAGCTGGGTTATTACAAATTCACCACCAGAGTCTATCTTAATCTTCAGATATCTTGAATCGGTTTCCTTATCAGGACAGTCAACATGTCCTTCCGGGAAACCAGCGACGCCTATGCTGAAGAAGCTGTCATAGGAACGGATAAGCTCAATAAGCTGATAGCAATACTCCAATCCATCGGGGGCAGGCTCCCAATGATACATATCCTGAGGGGAGTCGCCACGTAAGGCAAGGATATTGCAGATATTTTTCTCTTTCATTTTCAAAATTGTGGCTTTTAACTTAGCTTTACTGTGCCCCACACAGGTAAAATGGTGCATTGTCGGAATTTGGAAATGTTTCTGCAATTCATCAACAATATCTATAGTAAGCTCTCTGGTGGTTCCCCCAGCACCGTAGGTTACTGCGAACCAATCTGGTTCCAATTCCTTAAGAATACCTGCAGTTTCAGAAAGTTTCTCCCTTCCCCTCTGGGTTTTTGGTGGGAAAAGCTCAAACGAATAGGTTCGTTCCTTCTCCCTCAAAATATCTGATATCTTTCTTATCATTTTACCCCTGCTTTCTATTGGTGTTTTAATGAAATTAGCCGGCGCTATATCTCAAGCCAAGAGTGAGAGTAGAGCGATTTACCATTAAGCACTCTAACCGTTTTCACATATTTTACTTCCTCTTCGCTTAAAGAGGAAAGGTCAGGTTTACCGTCATTCATTGCCTGGTGCACCAAGTCAACGAGTTCAGGCTTCTCGCCTTTTGCTATTTTTGTCAATTCAGAATCAAAGGCATCAACTATGGCGGAATACAGTCCATACTTCATAAGCATCATTAAATAAGTTCGGTTAAGATAGGGCCTGAGGTGAGCAGGAGTACCGTTAGAGATATTTGACAAGCCCACCGTGGACTTACACCCGGGAGCAATATCAGCTAGCATACTCATAAATTCTAGGCAGGCCTTTACTTGGTTTATCTCTACAGATACTGGGGTAGCAATAGGGTCAATCCAGATATCTTCATTAGGGATGCCTAGTTCATTAGCTTTGTAGATAAGGTCAACAGCCAGAACACACCTCTCATTGGCATCTCGAGGCATTCCTTCCGTCCCCCATAAGAGACCTATCATAGATGCATTGTATTTTTTGGCCAGTGGTAATTCTTGCTCCAACCTATCGGGCTGGAGGGAGATGGAATTGATTAAAGCTTTGCCTTGGTGTACTTTCAATCCGGATTCCATCGCCACTGGGTTTGTTGTATCCAGAGATAACGGCTTATCGGTGATTTCCTGCACGGTCTTAACGGCCCATTCCATTAACTCATCCCCTGCCTTTCGGGCGGGGCCGATGTTTAGGTCAAGATAATCTATCCCAGCCACAACCTCAGCCTTAGCTAGTTCCTGAATAGGTTTGGGATTCCTCTCTTTAAATGCGGGGCCGATAATTTTTGACATAATATTTATATTTTCTCCGATAAGGAACATTGCTCCCTCCTTATGGTTTCCACGTTTTAAGATAAGCCGGGATGTGAGCCCCTTCTCTGGGGCCAACCAGAATTTCCCAGCCAGCTAGCTCTTCTTCCAAACCGCCGCTCTCGGCAGCGATATACCCTGGGATTATCAATTTGTGGTGTTTAATTTTATCCTCAATCCCGCACTTCTTAACAAAGGGGCCAATAGTATCGGCGACAAATTTGCCCGCTGCCCAGGCGGTCATAACTGAGAGCCCTTCAGTATCCTTGACTAGAAGGTAGCTGGGCACCTTGCTCGTTTCTATTTCACCAGAGATAATGAAATAGGTAAGCGAAAAATTAGAGGTAAGAAGTACTGGGGAATTTTCATCAGGGCCACCAATCTCATAAATTCCCTCGCTGGTGGCTAGTGGTCGCTGAGGGTCAGTGTAGATGTTCATCCGTTCCACGAGTAAAGGAAATAGACTCTCACCCTGCAAGTCGGAGAGAACGATAATGCCACCGTACTTAGCTACAAAAAGGGAGGCAATTATTGCCTCCTTCATTGGATTGTCAGTCATCTCACAGGGGAAAACAATAGTGGGGAAGCCTAAAGGGCGAAACTTTTTATTTAAGGCTGCACTCCTGATGATTACCTGATCCTCAAATGCCTGGCGAAGAGTTCTTGCCCCAGAATCGAGAACGATATCTTTAATCCCTGCCTCAGTTAATTTGGTAGTCAGGTCAGCAAGCTCCTCTAAGTTCGAGGCTTTTACTGCTACCGGGCACGAGTTTTCTTTAGCCAGGACTGCCATGCCGTCCAGGTTGGCTTTGGTGGCAGCGTAAAGCAGTGGTTTTCTATCGGCGCAGGCCTTTAAACCAGCCGCCATGATATCAGGATTGCTACTCATCAGAATAAGATTGCATTCGTTATTTTGCTTGGCTTTACTAACCAAGGACTCAAATTTGCTGGCATCTCCTGATTCAGCCTTGACTGCTATCAGCTCTGGGCGGAGGGTAAGACCTACTCTCTCATATTGGAGTTGTCCGAATTTTTCTAGTCGGCTATTGACCTCAGGTTCGCCCATGGTATCAGTGATAAGGATGGCGAAACCGGGAGAGTTCTCAAACCTTTTTTCGTGGCGGAACATAACCGTTTCACCACCAATCTTTAATGCCCTGTCGCCAACGCCGATAGTAACTGGTCTAATGGGGGGCGTTGATGCTTCCTCTAGTTTAATTTTTGCCTCCTCAGAGATGTAGGGGCAGGCAGATAGTTCTGCTTTCCCCGTAGCTAAGTTCATGGCAAAAGCAAGACAGGTAGGTACCCCGCATTCACCACAATTTGTCTTGGGGAGCAATTTGAATATCTCTATTCCGGTAAGGGGCACAATAGAACTCCTTTCTATCCTAGTAGTGGTTCCATAGTAAGGGCTGGGTGTCCCTTCTCTTCTAAGAAGGGGCGAATCTCCTCCTCGGTGACGCCAATCGTCTCATCAGCAATCATATCAAGCAAATTGGGTACGCCTAGCTCCTCAGCTCTAGCCTTAAAACGGTCAGCAATCTCCTCCTTTAGCATTTTGGGCATCCAGACCACTCTTAATAAACCACCGTCACCAGTAATGAATTTTCTCTGGCAGAGGTTATATTTCCCATGACCAACGAAGCCGGGAGTGCTCAGGCCACCGCCGATAGTCCCAGCCAGGGTAGTAAATCTCATCCCGCAAGGAGTATCTCCGGTATATTCACGGTTTACCGCCATTACCCCATTACACAGGGGAAGGATAGCGGCAATACACTCGCAACAGCCACAGGTAGTCATCGGGTCATGGACTATGCTGTAGAAGTTGTAGTGGTCTAATTTTTGGCGGGAAGTCTTATAGACAAACTCGTTTATCCCTTTCCATTGCCCAAGCTTGGCGTTAATGGTTTCCCCTTTCTCTACTGGTTGATTGGGCCCGGTAGGGTTAATCTCATAAGCAGCTTTGCAGTCCATCCAGTTATAGGAGCCACAAAGGCCAGTTCTTTCGGGGCTAATCATACAGATATGAGATGGAGCAAAGGACTGACACAGGGTGCAGGAGTAGTATGTTTCAGTACCCTCGTCAGTCATCCCTTCAATTCGGGTATCTCGAGCTACATATACTGCTCTGGCCTTTTCTATTATCTCCTTTACTTTATCTTCCTCGGTATAGAGTTTTACCTGTAATTTGTCAAATATTCGACCAAAATCTTGATGCAGTTTGGCATGGAGGAGAGAGCCAATATGGGAGAATTTGAATCCCTTTTCTACTGCCTGTTTGCCAATTCGTAACCAGGCGATATCTCGCTGTCCTTGGTGGAATAACCCTTGAGCGTAGTTTATAAGATGGTGGATTTGCCGTTCCAAGATAGGTTCATAGTCTTCCTGCATCTCCCTTCCGCTGACCTCAACCACTATGGCTAGAGGTAAAGTAGACCCTTCTTCGGCGTCAGTTACCTCGGGTCCAATCACTTCAATTTTCCCGTCCTCTACCTCGTCTATCCGCTTGGAGGTAACCCATTCAACCATAGGTGTCCTGTTGCCACCACACTCTACATGGAACTCGCCCTTGCGAATTCTCTCACCCTCGAAGGCGGGGCCGAAGGCTACTGGAATTGGCACCTCAGCCACGGCGACCTTTAGCCCTCTTACCTCTATTGCTTTGGCTACAATTTTATCATGGGGAATATTGGAGACAACATGTTCATAGGTGCAAATCCCGGTTGGTAGAATCTCAGGTATCGGGGTATCAGCAATGGTGGGGAATCCCCAGTTAACTGCCCCGGCGGCATTAGCATACCATTCATCGCTAACATATCCCAGTGGTAAAACAAAAGCAAATATACGGTCTTTATTATAGATAAGGATTTTCCTGAAGTCACCAGGCTCAATGCCGCCAAAGGACATAGCTGCTCTGGTAGCAAAGCCCATGGCAAATACGACAGCGCTAATATCAGGACCAAAGGAGACCAGGCGAGTTGGCCACCCAATTTGCACCCCAGCCTCTACAAGCTGGTCAGAAAACTTCTTACCGTCATGTTCAGCGACCATAAAGACGTAAAGATTCTTCTCCTGGAGTTCCTGGGCAATATTCTTAGCAATCTCAGGGCTCGGAGCAGCACCACAAACGGCAGCAAATCCCGGGGCGGTGCCGTCGACAAACTCAATGCCTCTCTTTCTCAGGATTACATCATCAGCAGCACCTAGCCAGATGTTATTATCGGTGACATTCTCTTGCTTGGTATAGAAATCTGGCTGCTCCAGATATCTTATGGCTTCAATGACCTCCTCGGCGAAGAAGGTTGTCATCCCGGCATCAAGGGCTGGTGCTAGATAGGGCAGGGGGTGCTCCTCCCTTACCGGTGGTGGCAGCAAGCTTTTACACTTCTTTAGTACTTGCTCCATGTCACCCAGTTTTTCCACCTTCATACCTAGGATCCCATAGATTACTGGCAGGTAATAGGCGGTGTTTGGGAAGCCTACCGGTTCATTGGCTCCCCATTTGTCCATCGCTTCCTGCCACTTCTTCTCGGCCTGACCTACAATTTTGTGAGCTCCTCTAATAGCTGCTGATGCGATAATTTTTGACATGTCTAATTCCTCACCTTCTATCTCTACTAGTGTCTAGACTAGGTCGCGTCTCATCTCCATATCGTAGAGTATTCTCTCTCTAGCCTTGTCAATACCTAAGGCCTTACGTTTTTTGTCAATATGCTTAATCATCAATTGGGCTGCTTTGATCGGGTCAGGTTCAAACGCCCACATTCCACCGTACATCTCCTCAAAACCCTTGAACAGGTAATCGGTTACCTCTTTGCTGCCTGTGGTGGGCCAGGTTACGCCGAATACAGTAAATACTCCTGAAGCGACAAAATACTGTCCGATGGAGATTGCCTTTTCGCTCATCCACTCCGGTGCTGCCCCGGCTACGGGCAGGTCACTGATGTCATCACCTAGACCACCATCTTTTACCATAGCAGTAGCTGCTATCAGGATGCGGCTGTTATCCACACAGGCACCCATGTGCAATACTGGAGGGATGCCTACTGCTTCACATACGGAAGCTAGTCCCTCGCCAGCATATTTAGCTGCTGCCTCTGGCACCATAAGACCGGCCATGGCACTGGCCATAGCGCTACAGCCGGTTTGGAGTACTAGTACATCATTCTTTATAAGCTCTTTAACCATGTTAATGTGGCCTTCATTATGGACGGAGCGGGCATTATTGCAGCCGACAACACCGGCTACACCTCTGATGCGGCCATTAATGATATTGTCGTTTAACGGCCGGTATGAAGCACGGAACAGGCCACCCAGTAGATAGTTAATGGTTTCATGGCTGAATCCAGCAATCAGGTCATGCTGCTCTTTGGGAATGAGGATATTCTTGCCCCGTCTGGGGAAGTTCTCAATAGCTGTCCTCACTACCTCTTTGGCTGATTCCATAGCTTTGTGCTCGTCAAACTCGATGTGTATAGCACCCTTAATTTTGGCTTTGGGTGAGGTGGTGATAATTTTGGTATGGTAGCATTGGGCTATGTCAGTCAGGGATTCCATAATGCACTGGACATCCACTACCATGGCATCTACGGCTCCGGTAACTAGAGCCAGCTCTTGCTGCATAAAGTTGCCAGCCAGAGGCACTCCGTGGCGCATTAATATCTCATTAGCTGTACAGCACATGCCAGCCAGGTTTATCCCCTTGGCTCCTTTAGATTTAGCCAGGTCTATCATCTCAGGGTCCTGAGCGGCGACGACAATCATCTCGGAGAGTAAAGGCTCATGTCCGTGAATGATAAGGTTAACCTCGTCTTCTTTGAGCACACCCAGGTTTACCTGACCCAAGATGGGTGTTGGTGTACCGAAGAGGATATCCTGAAGTTCGGTGGCAAGCATGCTTCCTCCCCAGCCGTCGGCTAGAGCAGCTCTCGTGCCTTGCTTAAGCAGGTTTTGATAGTCCTGGTCAACACCGGCATGGGTACGATGCATTATCTCTACAATCTCTCTGTCTATGCCTCGCGGGACAACTCCCTGCTTTCGCCATAGTTCCTGGCGCTTTAGGGGTGCCCTCTTCACGAACAAAAGCTCGCCCTCCTGCCGTCCGAACTCAGCTAGAGCCTTCTCACCGATATCACTAGCTATCTCCTGATTATTGCGGTTGCCAATCTCAATGCCCCAGTCCAGAGCTAGCTGCAGGAGCTTCTGTTCGTCTCTAATCTCATAGCCTGGAGCTTCTCCTTTGGCGGCCGCTATGAACAGTTCAGCTACCGCCCGGCCGTGGTCGGAATGGGCTGCTGCCCCACCGGCTATCATACGGGCGAAATTACGGGCAGCAATGGTCTCAGCCGTTGCTCCACAGATGCCCCGTCTCTTCTTTTTGCCCTCTGGTGTTTCCTCTTTCCCTTTAGGTAAGGGTACCCTGCAGGGTCCCATACCACAATTGCTGCAACAACTACCCACTACGCCTATGGGGCAGGGTTTCAGCTGCTCTGCTCTATCAAAAGCAAGGCTGACATCGTCGGTGCTAGCTTTAGCTATTAACTCGAGACTTGCTTTATCTACACTCTTTTTGTTCTTTTCTATTTCTGCCATCCCGCCATTCTCCCTTCAGAATTATTTTGTAGTCGTCAACTCAGCTATCATTTCTTGAACCAGTTTTATCGCTTCTGGGTGTCTCATGATTAATATATCTGCCCCGGCTAAGAGTAAAACCATTGCTGACATGGCTTCCATCAGGATGCCCCTCTTTTTGGCATTCCCCATGTTAAGTTCGTTATCCGCCATGTGTGTTTCTTTGGTCTTCCATACCTCCTTAGCTATATTACAGATAATAGGGAATTGAAGCTTTTCATCTTGCTGGGTTAGCCCTGCCATCCTGATTCTTTCCATTACTGAATAGGCATACTCAATACCGTAGCCTATACTGCTGACAGTAGGGTCTATCAGCAGTCGTTCATCAGGAACGCCAAGATTACCCAGCAGTATGTTAAGCTGCTTAGCCAAGTTTATATCTATAGGTGTTGACGCAATCACGGTATGCTTATAACCAATGGCTGAGGCACCAATCCGCTTATGGTTCCCTTCCTCAACCGGTCCGATAATCAGGTCCTTACCCTGGCAAACCTCAGATACTTTTTTCAGAACCTCGGTGTCTTTATCCTCATTATTGGTGCCCCAAATGATTAAGGGAACATCAATAGCATCAGCCACCTTCTTGACGACTTCAGCGGTTTCATCAGCGCCATGGTTTAGCCCATTAGGGTCGGTGCTTATTAGTTGCAGGGCAATCATCTCGGCTCCATAATCGTCAATGCATTTCTTTGCCCAGGCAACAGGGTCATCGGTAACTCCGGTAAAGGGCTCTAAGGCAGCCTCGGCCCAGTCCTCGGGGGGACAATCCCAAACCTCCATAGCTATTTTGGGCAGGTGAGGCATCTCACCTTCAAATAGGTGAAACGGATAAGCTGTCTCACCGCCAATAGTTATAGTTTTATCCCCTGTGCCCAGCGTTGTCTCTCTAATCTTCCCACTATACGATGTTTTAGGAATTTCAAACGTCATTGCTTAATCCCCTTCTCTAAGCCGGGTTCTTTCTCTGTTCACTACCATACCAGTCTTTTCCGTACCAGTATCTCTCACCGGTTTGTAGATATTTAAGCTTCTCTTCTCTGCTAGCCAGTTTCTGTCTCCATCTGCCCATCTCCTCACCCTCGGGTTTACCTTTTTTAAAAGTTGCTCCCAGCACCTCTACCTCTCCCCGACCGGGCGCGCTCTTTTTCTCAATTTTGTATTCCATTCGTTTTCCTTTCTAGGCTAAACCAGCAGCTAGCTTTGCCGCTCTTACTGTATTTAACATAAGCATGGTTATGGTCATAGGCCCAACTCCACCAGGTACCGGGGTAATGGCACTAGCCTTTTCCTTAACGGCATCAAAGTCAACATCCCCGCATAAAATAGCTTTGCCTGATTCGGTTTTGCCTATTCGGTTAACGCCGACATCAATCACTACTGCTCCTTCTTTAACCATGTCAGCGGTGATAGCCTTTGGTTTGCCGGCAGCTACAATCAGTATATCAGCCCTCTTGGTGTGAAAAGATATATCCCTGGTTCGGGTATGACACACCGTGACGGTGGCATTGGCTCCCTCTTTCTTTTGGAGAAGAATATTAGCTATGGGCTTGCCTACGATATTACTTCTACCCACAACCACTACCTCTGCCCCTTCAATCTTAATCCCGGACCTGACTAGGAGCTGTTGGATTCCATGGGGGGTGCAGGGTAAGTAATCAGGCTCGCCGATCATCAATTTACCCACATTCACAGGGTGAAAGCCATCAACATCCTTCTTGGGGTCGATAGCACAAAGAACCCTGGTTTCATTGATGTGCTTGGGCAGGGGTAGTTGAACCAGAATCCCATGAATCTTGGGGTCTTTGTTAAATTTATCAATTAGGGTAAGCAGTTTTTCCTCGCTGGTATTAACCGGTAGGTCATGTCTTTCCGAATAGATACCCAGGTTGTGGGATGTTTTCTCCTTTTGCCCCACATAGACCTGGGATGCAGGGTCTTCGCCCACTAAGACGGTGACTAATCCTGGCATGAGATTATGCTTTTCCTTGAGTTCAGCGATTTCCTGTTTTAGCTCTTCACGAATCTGCTTTGCAATCTCTCTGCCACTAATGATTTGTGCTGTCATTTCCCCTCCACTTAAATTATTTAAGAAGCTTAGCCATCAAAGCACTAATTGCTATTGCTGCCTTTGAAGTATCGGGCAGGTCAAGCAGTGGCTTAAGCTTAAGGTCATACTCACGCACTTCCTCATCCACAGGTATTGTAGCCAAGGCTTCAATTCCTAGCTTGTCTAATTCCTCGATGATTAGAGGGTCTGGCGTGCCGGGGACAAAGTTAATTATCACCGATTGTCTTTTGACTACCAGCTTGAGTTCAGAGACCAGGTCACTTATTCTGGCAACAGTGCGGACTCCCTTCACTGAATGGTCGGAGATTATGAGCAACGCATCAATATTCTGAGTGGTTCTTCGGGATAGATGCTCCATCCCTGCCTCATTATCCATAACCACGTAAGCGTAGTTTTCAGCCAGGGTGTCAACAAACTTTTTCAGGATGAGGTTGGGATAGCAATAACAGTCTGGACCCTCGCCCCTGCCCATCGTTATCAGGTCAAGAGCTTTGCTCTCAACTACAACCTCATTTAATTTGTATTCCAAGTAATTCTGTTTGGTCATCCCCGGTGGGATTTTTATTTTCTCCCCTTGAAAACCAGCTAGTATGGCGCCAATAGTCTGTTTTGCCTCAAGTCCCAGGCTTTCCCCCAAATTGGCGTTAGAGTCAGCATCAACTGCCAGAATTGGTCCCGAGCCGTTTTTCATTAAGTAACGAATGACAAGGCTGGCTACAGATGTTTTACCGCTACCGCCCTTTCCAGCTACAGCAATATTAAAACTCAATTGGTTATCCTCCGCTTTAACTTACTTTTTCGCCAGTTGCTAATCTTTTACTCACTGAGGGAAACTCATCAGCATTGGTGTGTGGTAAAAATAGAGCCGCTATATAATTATTCATAAAAGCGGTATTTTCACTCAACTCGAAATTGGTCATCATTCTAGCAACTTTTTCTCCCTCATCAAGCATGTCAGTAGAGAAACAGGTTAATCTTGCTCCCAAAAGGGAGCCGTTGCCAATATAGATAAATCTATCCCGGGGAACATCCGGGAAAAGGCCGATAGTAATAGATTTTTCTATGTCAAGGCTACTACCGAAGGCACCAGCGATAATCACCTGTTCCAGGTCTTTGCCAGTAAGTCCTACACTTTTGATTAATGTCTGGTATCCAGCATACATGGCTGCTTTGGCACGAATGAGATTATCAATATCTACCTCGGTAATAACAATGTCTTTGCTGATTTGAGTTTCTGGTGCCCAGGATAGAACGTACTCGTAACCATCGCTACCCTCTCTAATTCTTTTGGTGTGGAGGCCAGTGTTAAATTTGCCATTCTGGCCAATGACGCCGGTTGCAAGTAGCCCGGCGATGATGTTTATTAAGCCTGAGCCGCAGATTCCCTTTGGTTTTGTTTCACCGATGGTGCTAATCGTTGGCTCAAAATTTGATGAATTGATGTCAAACTGTTCGATGGCTCCATCGGTGGCTATCGTGCCATGCTTTATCCCGCCACCTTCAAAGGCAGGGCCAGCCGAGCAAGAGGTAGTTACCATCCAATCTGAGTTTCCGATTACTATCTCACCATTGGTTCCTATATCTACGTATAGCGTTAACTTTTTCCGTTGATGTACCCCTGCCCCTAGAATTCCGGAAACAATGTCAGCTCCGACATAGCTCGCCACCGAGGGAAGAGCATAGAGGTAAACATGTTCTCCTAGTTCCAGCCCTAAATAATTTGCTCTTACCAGGGGCATAAAGTTGGCTACCGGGGTATAAGGGGTTAACCTCAGGTACTTAGGCTCGAGACCGAGAAAGAGCTGGAGCATCGTCGTATTGCCGGCAACGACCATGTAACCAATGTCTTCCACCTCGACCTCGGCTTGTGTTAAAAGCTCCTTAATAATCCCGTTCATGGTAGTCACAACCGCCTTCTGTAATCTCTGAAGGCCACCTCGTTTCTGGCAGTAGGCAATACGAGTAATAACATCGGCACCGTAGCTAATCTGCCCATTGTAATCTGCGCCTTGAGCCAGAATCCTTCCCCGCTTTAAATCAAGTAACTGGGCACGGACACCAGTGGTTCCAATATCAAAGGCCAGAGAGTAATATTTCTCCCTAGTATCTCCTGGCTCGATATTTATCATTGTTAGCCTTGGCTCACCATTCGATTGGGTTTTAGTTCCAGTCATAAGAGTGGTAATGGTTACTTTCCAGTCACCATCTCGCAAAACCTTGGCCAGTTTCTTTATCACACTAAAGTCTACTGAGATATTATCCAGATTATATTGCTGTTTTAAGCCTCGTAGCACTCGGGACAGGTCACTGGTGTTATCTTCTAAGGTTGGTGGTGGGAGCTCAGCGAATAGTTTGCTTAGGGGGGGATTAAATCTCCAGCCGGTAGCTAAAGTCTCTGGTTGTTGGACATCAGCTGCCATCTCCTTTCCCTCCCGGGCAAGAATCACTGTCTCCAGCCTTGATTCTACTGGAATATCGATGATTAGGTCGGTGATTACCCTGCTTTGACAGGCTTGTCTGAGACCCTGCTTATACTCCTCTGCCGAGATCTTTTCAGTCTGGGTGCTTTTCACCTTGCCTTCTTTAATTAGAACTTTGCAAGTGCCACAAACACCAATCCCCCCACAGGAAGCATTAATATGTGCTCCAGTATCTATTGCTGCCTGCAGGAGATTTTCACCTTGCTTCACGACAATATCTACATTATCGGGGTTAAAGTGAACTCTTCTCTTTTTACTTTTTGAAGCCTTCGTCATTTATCTCCTGGTGATACCAAACGCTTGAAAGAACTAAACTAAAACAAGCCACTGACCTTTCCTGTTTTTACGTCTACATTGACCTTTCTAAAGGCGGGGTCAGAGGAGGTTCCCGGCATCAAGCTGATAGCCCCGGCGCAGGGGCAGAGGAATTTAGCTCCGGAATAAATTAGCACGTCACGGATAGGCAATGTCCATCCTTTGGGGACACCCTTAATTGTTGGGTCGTGAGTGAGGGAAAGATGCGTCTTTACCATCATGGTAGCATAATCATCATATTTTGGATCAGCTTCGAGCTTCTTGGCCTTGGCTTCAGCTTCAGGAGTCCAACTCGCGCCATCGGCTCCGTAGACTTCTTTAGCGATTCTGTCAACCCGTTCTCTCAGTTTCATCTCCATTGGATATAAGAATTTGAATTCATTCTCCTCTTCACAGGCCTCTTTGATGACATCAGCTAGCTCCAAAGCACCATCACCACCATCAGCCCAATGGCTGGACATAGCGCAGCGTGCCCCAGCTGCCTCAGCTGCTTTTCGGACCATAGCAATCTCTGCCTTAGTGTCAGTATGGAAGCTATTGATACACACCACCGGGTTGATGCCGGATTTTCTGATAACATTGATGTGGTGTAGCATGTTCGGGATACCTTTTTCTAAGAGTCCGAGGTCTTCTTTAGTATAAGCATCAGTCAAAGGGAGGCCAGCTACTACCCTGGGTCCACCACCGTGCATCTTCAATGCTCGGATGGTAGTAGTTAGCACCGACACATTTGGTTTGAGGCCACTTAAGCGGCTCTTGACATTCCAGAACTTCTCAAAGCCAATGTCAGCGGCGAAGCCGCTTTCAGTTACATGGTAATCAAACAACTTCAGCCCAACACGGTCGCCAATAATGGAGGACTGTCCTACCGCAATATTAGCAAACGGGCCGGCATGCACCATGCACGGTTGGTACTCTACGGTGCAGGCAAGGGTGGGGTTAATGGTGTTACGCATCCAGGCGGTCATGGCCCCTCCCACTTCCAGATCACCGGTGGTAATGGGATTGCCTTTCTTGTCAAAGGCTGCAGTAATATTATCCATTCTTTCCCGTAAATCAGCCAAGTCCCTGACAATTGATAACATAGCCATCAGCTCAGAGCTTACGGTGATGCCGAACTTAGACTGCATCATGAAGCCATTCATGCGTCCACCGATGCCTATAATGATGTTCCTCAGGCTCTGGGCGCAAAAATCTATAACCCAGCCCATCTCTACCCGGGTGGGGTCAATGTCCAGACGACTCATCCTGGTGCGCTTGGCCAGTTGTTCGTCGTTGTAATTACGCTCGTGCTGCATTCTGGCAGTGAGGGCAATCATGGCCAGATTGTGAGCATTAGTAATATCGTTAATGTCGCCGGTAAGACCCATGGAAAATTCGGTCATGGGAATGAGCAGGGCATTACCACCACCGGCAGCGGTTCCCTTGATATTCATAGTCGGTCCACCTGAAGGCTGACGGATACAACCACCCACATTCAGCCCCCGCTTACCCATACCTTCTAAAATGCCCATCGTGGTCGTGGTTTTCCCTTCGCCCAATGGGGTAGGGGTTATGGCAGTTACTTCAATGTACTTGCCATCCGGCTTGTCCTTAAGACGCTCTATGATTTTCAGGAAATCGAGTTTGGATATTCTCCCGTAGGAAAGCATCTCATCCTTTTGTAGATTCAGTCTCTCCCGCCACTCGTCGGGTGTTGGCATATTTGCTTCAGCTGCTTCTGCAATTTGCCAATCCTTCATTTTTACCGCGTCGTAAGCCACAGAAACCTCCTTTATTTATTTTATCATTTTGGGCTTGGTGCCTTAGTAGATAACAGGGCATGGTATATATTTCTTACTTCGTTAATAATCTGCTGGCTGGAATCAGTAAGGGGAAGATTAGCCAAGTCAGCATCTACTATTGCTTGGTCATAGGGAATAAAGCCGAGAAATTCATAGCCAGGCAGGTTAGAAGTCAAAAAATCCTTCTCTTGGTGGCTTCTAATTTTGTTGCCTACTACGGCGATATTTTGCAAATCAATATCTTGTGCTAGCTTATTGATTCTATAAGCCGTTTCGACGCTTCGTCTACTTGGCTCTACTACTATAATTAATTTGTCTACTGCCTTAGCAGTAGCCCGTCCCAGATGTTCTATGCCAGCCTCCATATCTAAAATAACTACTTCATCTCTTGCCAAAAGTAGATGGGTAATCAAGGCTTGTAGCAAAGCGTTTTCCGGACAGTAACAGCCGGTGCCACCCTTTTTAATTCGCCCCATTACCATTAATCTAATCCCGTTAAACTGCTGGGAATACTTCTCTGGCAGGTCATTGACTCTAGGATTTAATTTGAAAAAACTTGCTCCTTGGCCAGGTCGTGCTCCTGTTCTTTCTTCAATAAGAGCGTTCATCTTAGATAGGGGTGTTATCTTCTCAGCGTGGGGAAAGCTAAGAGTAGCGGCTAGATTAGCATCAGGGTCAGCATCTATGGCTAGAACAGAATAGCCAGACTCAGCGAATGTTTTAGAAAGAAGAGAAGCAAATAAGGTCTTACCTACCCCTCCTTTACCACTAATAGCAATCTTCATTAATATCTTATTTGTGGCATAATTATAGCTGAGAAAGTTCCGAGGACTTTCTCAGCAAGACAACTCTCCACCACCCCACCTTTACTTCCGCTGAAAGTACAACTCTTTTAGTGGCCTTTTATAGCCGATGACTTCTTGGGAAGAATACTCAAACTTAGCTAATTCTTGCTGCCTATTTTAAAATGCCCTCTATTAAATTTAGCCTATATTGGCTGAAAAGTCAAGCAAGTGTGCTTGTCCGGGTGACTAGTGATATCCAGCTACACCGTGCTTGCGGCGTAACGTCTCAACTATGAGCAGTTCGGGCGACTCAATGTTGCCCAGGTTGACGTCTGGACCAAGCCACTCAATCAGGCGCCTAATCATGCTGTGGCGGTCAAATTCATGGACATTAGGCACCCACGCTCCGGGAATCTCAATGATTAGCTTGTCCACCGGTAGGGCGGTCGTTAACTCTTGAATGATGTCTTCCTTCAAGGCTGTGTCGTAAAGCTCGAGTGCTTCCACAAGCACCTTCCATGCACCTGCATCAAGGCAGGACTTGACATCATCTATAAGGTGTTGTACAGAGCTGGATTCTACCTTGCTGCCGGTTTCACCCAGGACTTTGAAGCCGTAGTTCTTGATGGCATTGCTGATAACTTTTTGTTTCACGTCTTCAGGCAGCACGTCCACATTGTCCGAGACCTCGATCAGCTCAAACCCTGCCTCAGCGCAATGCTTGAAGTAGGCATCCGTTTTTCCGAGGCTGATGGCATATTCCAGATACATCCCGCCCGGAAAAGCAAGGATGTCACTACGACGATAGTTCTCGATTTTGTGTTGGAGCAGGTCGAGCGGAAGGAGCCCTGAAATACCAACTGCAATTTTAGCGATGTCAATGAAAGGTCCGGCAGTCTGAACTATATTGTTTTGCGCTTCGAGGTTTATCCCCCAGTCTATGAGCATCGTCAGCCCCTTCTGGCGCGGCTTTTCCTCTCTTGAGGGGAGAGGGATGGTCGAAAAAGCCCTCTGAAATGTAAACTCCCTACTGTCCTTATTCATGAAACGTCCTCCTTCTGAAAAGTATCAAACCAGCGTAGGTGGTGTTACTTGATCTTGAAATCCGTAATGTTCTTGGGAACTTTACCGTTAGGTAGGAGCACCGGCTCGGCAATGGCTTCGCTGTGTAAAGCCCAGGGGAGAATGACCGTTGAATGGCCACCCCGGCCACCGGCAACAACGACCTCTATGTCCTTCGGCGAGCGTGTGACTGGCATGGGATGTCGGGTGGCAAAGTCCTTAGGTCTGACTGGAACCAGACCCCGGTTTATGACCATGGGTGTCTCGTGGTGAGCGTGGGTATGGATATGTTCCCGGATTTTGTCTTTGTCCCAACCTTCCCGGTCGAGCAACCAGGAATGGTCAGGCGTGATGATGACGATAAGGGGCCCCGGGATGTAGGAATTATTGCTGCCCAAGGTGGTACAGCTATCAACTATAGTGTCCAGCAGGTCACCTGCTGTTTGGCTTAGGAAGTCAATAATATCGTGAGGGGGTTCAGCCTTGAGGACGAGCACCGTGGTCGTTTGGGCATCATAGCGCTCGGCATTGATAGTCGGCCAGGGGCTCAGATTGGAGTCTTCAGCAAAGCAATAGGTTAGCTCGGCTTGGGAAGAGATACATGCTAGGTCTGCATAATTCGGAACAGAGCGACAGACATTGATGATGACCAGGTTGACGGCTCGTCCAATGGTTGCATTGGCTGCAAATCCGGGGCCGAGACAACCCTGCCCACCGTGTATACCCAACTCTTGAGCTAAGGGGCCGCTAACCAAGACCAGATTACCACCCGGATGAGAGGTGGTCACAGACTGGAGAAAGTTGTACTTCGGGTTGGACATGGCTTTAAAAGCGGTGATTAAGATAGGCATGTGCTCTGGCTTGCAACCAGCCATGATGGCGGCCACGGCGATGTCTTTGACAGTGATGTCCTTTCCCGTTGGCCCGATCTCATGAGCAAGAACCATATTCGGCTCAAAAGGACAGTAGGACAGCATTCGTTCATAGCGCTTACGGGTTGGCGGCACGATGGGCAGCCCATCGCTGATGTGGAGCGAGTTGAAGAGGTCAGTCACCTCCTCGATGCCAACCGCCGGCTCAGATAAGTCAGATTCGTTGAGTTTAATTTTGTCGGTTAACTCCAGGAGGCCATTTTCGGCGGGTGCCTCGATGTCAAGTTTGAAGTCCAGAAATGCCCTCTTGGTGATTTGATTTGGTGGGAGGGTAAGAGACTCCAGAATGCAGGACATCTGTTTGTCAATTTCCCGATGGATATCTTCAACTGTGCTGCCTTGGTAGATAAAAAGTGGGCAGAGACAGAGCTGTCCAGCTTGATAAAAAGCAACCGCCTTGACTAGTTCAGAGCCTGGAGGGGCGGTGATGTAAACACTCGGTATACCGAGTTCTTCTAGGGCGATGGTGACTATTGTCGTCGCCGGGCTGGTACCCATGTCACCTAAGGCAACTATTGCTGCCACCGGCTTAGTTTTAGCCAGCTTGGCGGCATAGTCTTTCAGCTCCTGGGTAGTCTTGCCGCGAACCGTCTCGCAGAAATCAATGAAGTTGGTAATGCCCTCTTTGATGAAGTTCTCCTTAATCTGCGTAAACATCTCACCATAATTGCAAAATGAGAGTTTGGTATTGTCGTAGAAAAGAACTGGTCCTCGGCGTAAATCGTCTATAGTGCCTCGAGGAGCTAATTTTAGTATTGGCCTTTCTTGCTTCCCCCGTGGATCTAAAACTGGTTCAATCGTCATCTTTGCTATTGCTCCTTTCTCATAGTAAAATATTTTACTTGGACAAAAGTATGATAGATAAAGACACTTTCCTTGTCAAATTGTTTCCGGTCAGCGGGCACACCGGGTAGCTCGTTGAGGAGTTGATCTCATCTTGTTCCTTTATTCCACGGTTACACTCTTAGCCAGGTTCCGTGGGAAGTCTATGGGACAGCCCCTCTCTTTAGCAGTATAGTAGGCAAGTAGCTGGAGGGCTATAGTGTTAACCACCGGGGAAAATATGGCATCAACCTTGGGCACGGTTATGATTGAATCAGCTATTTCCTCGATAGTCCCATCCTCTTCCTTCGCCAGCGCTATTAAAGGTGATCCTCTAGCCTTGATTTCCTTGATATTGGTCAGCATAGCCTCATAGGTATTATCCTGGGTTACAATGGCAATGACTGGTGTGTCGGAACCTAGCAAAGCAAAAGGACCGTGCTTCAGTTCTCCAGCAGCATAGCCTTCGGCATGAATGTAGGAAATCTCTTTTAACTTAAGCGCCCCCTCTAAAGCTACCGGAAAGTTAATACCTCTACCGATGAAAAATACATTTTCATACCTTGATAGGTATCTAGCACACTCCAGAATCTTATCCTCATTATCTAATACCTGTTGAACCTTGCCTGGCATCTCTCTTAATCCCAGGAGCATGCTGGCTAATCTTCTGGCATCAATCTTAGAATATGACATCATTAGCCAATATAACACCATGAGCTGAGCTATAAAACTCTTGGTGGCAGCCACACTTATCTCTGGACCAGCCCTGGTATAAATAGTCTGGTCGGCGATTCGGCTGGCACTGCTCCCTACCACATTAGTAATGGCTAACACCCGGCTCCCCACTCCTTTTAGCCTTTTCACAGCTCTTAATGTATCTGCTGTTTCACCAGACTGGGTAATGGCAATTGCCAGAGTTCCAGCTGGAATCTGACCGTAGTAGTTGAGTTCAGAGGCTATCTCAGCCCTCACCGGAATTCTGAGCAATTCCTCCACAATATATTTTCCTATCAAGGCAGCGTGATAAGAAGTACCACAAGCTAGTATAAGCATGGACTCTATGCCCGCGTCCCTTATCCTTTCTAAATCAACGTTATATTCAGTTGCCTGAGCGTATTCTCCTAGAGTATCTCGTATCACCTTGGGCTGTTCATGAATCTCTTTAAGCATGAAGTGCTCATAGCCTGCCTTTTGAGCATCTTCTACATTCCATAAAACCTTGTGCTCCTTTCTGTCAACTCCCCTGCCTTCTTTTTTAATCCTTATCTCATCAGAGGTAACAACGCCTATATCACCATCTTCTAAATATATAACTCTGTTGGTGTAATCTAGTATCGCCGGCACATCTGAGGCGATAAAGTTTTCCCTATCGCCTATGCCAATAATTAATGGGCTATCTTTCCTGGCAACTATTAATTTGGTCTCACCTGCTATCAATACTATGATAGAGTAGGAACCTTCCATTTGGTGCAGGGTAGTTTCTACCGCTTTTTCTAAATTACCGTCATAATACTTCTCAATCAGGTGTGGTATTATCTCAGTGTCTGTTTCAGAAGTAAAATTGTGCCCTTCGCTAATTAGCTGTTTTTTTAATAAATGGAAATTACTTATTATTCCATTGTGCACCACGGCAATTTTGCCTTGACAGTCACAGTGGGGATGAGCATTTGCTTGAGATGGCTTGCCGTGGGTTGCCCACCTGGTGTGACCAATGCCTACTGTCCCTCTAAGCTGTGGCGTTGCTTTTGCCAGTGGTTCCACTCTGATGGCATCCTTATACACCTTGATGCTATCGGCTGCCACAGCTATACCACAAGAGTCGTAACCCCTGTACTCCAGCCTGCCTAGTGAGCTAAGCAGAATGGGCTGAGCCTCTTTATTTCCAATATAACCTACGATGCCGCACATAATTTAAAGTATCAAGCTCTTATCAGGCAATTTACCACTGATCAGCTTTAGTGCCTGAACCTGACTATAGTTGCCTAAAATGACCCCAGGTTGGGCTACTACACTATTACCTAGGCTGCAGCCCTCGCCTAGCATTGCCCCCATATTTACCAGGTGGTGTTCAGCATTGACCCTAACATCAGCTTCGTCACTATAGGCAGCAAAGTGTCCTTTGATAACGCAGCCCTTATCAATAACTGAGTTCTCTATAATACAGCCCGGTCCGATATTAACATCGTTGCCTATAACACTGTTCTTAATCTCAGTAAATGGCGAAATAACTACATTGTCGCCTATATCGGTAGCCGGGAAGATGCATACAGTGGGGCCTATGTCACAGTTAGCCCCAATAACTACTGGACCAGCTATGTAGGAGTTTGACCTTATCATTGTGTCTTTGCCCACTGAGACTAGTCCCTTCAGTGAGACACCTTTCTCAATAGTGCCCTCCAAGTTAGCCGGGATCTGGCCAAGAACGGTATCATTAAGGCTTAATATATCCCATGGGTAAACAACGTCAAGCCATGTGCCATTTGTTTCCATGGCATTGATAGGATGGCCCTTAGCCAGCATATTGTTTAAGACATTGGGAATATCCAGTTCAGTTTCAACAAAGTTGAAGATTTCCGTGGTAAAGGCATAAATGCCAGTATTGACGATATTACTTTCAGCTTCTCTGGGCTTCTCTGTAATATCTTTGACCATATCGCTATCTATGGTTACCACTCCATATCTAGTTGGGTTTTCTACCTTCTTCACCAGTATCGCCTCGGGTTTTGTGGTTACAAACTGGGCAATAGTGTCGGCTTCAATAAGATTATCTCCTGGCAGAACGAGGAATTCACTTTCGGTTACTGCCTTAGCTTGTGCTAGCGCGTGGGCTGTGCCCAGTTGTCTCTCCTGTGTTACATAGGTTATATCAACACCAAACTGCTTCCCGGCACCTATATAATCAAGTATCTGCTCTTTTCTGTAACCTACCACGAGCACGATATTCCGAATACCATTCCGAGCTAGTGACTCAACCACATATTGCACTATCGGTTTACCAGCTATAGATAGCATTACTTTTGGCTTGGTAACCGTAAATGGTCTGAGCCTTTGACCTTCACCTGCTGCCAGAATTACTGCCTGCTTCATTATTTATCACCTAAAGTATTCTTGAATTTGGTGCAATATTCCCACTGGCTATAGCCCCTGGTCCGATGTGAGCATCATTGCCAATTATACACCCTACGTTAATAGAAGCGTTAATCCCAGTTTCAACTCTATCCCCGATTATAGCCCCCAGTTTGCGCTTTTTGGTATCTATAGCGGCTATCCGTATATCTTTTTTATCTAGCCTGAGGTTAGCAATCTTAGTGCCAGCGCCAAAGTTGCACCCTTCGCCAATAATGCTATCACCTACATAATTATGATGAGGAATCTTGCTACTCTTCATAATTATAGAGTTCTTAACCTCCACGGCATTACCTATATGACAATTATCACCAATAGAAGTGGAAGGGCGAATATAACAATTTGGTCCAATATCACAGTTCTGCCCGATTATTACCGGGCCAATTATGTAAGAGCCTGACCTTACTATTGTATCTTTGCCGATAGAAACTGCACCTTTCATTACCACATTCTCTTCTATTTCGCCCAAGTTCTGCGCTTTAGCCTCTGCCAGTAGAGATTCATTGGCGACCAGTAAGTCCCAGGGATAACTAAGGTCGAGCCAATAGCTAATTTCCTGATGAGAGACAGGAAGTCCTTTATCTATCACCAACTGTAAGGAATCGGTTATCTCATACTCCCCCCGTGGCGATTTTGGAGTCTGGGATATGGCGTCGAATATATCTGGGGTGAATAAATATAGACCGGCGTTTGCCATATGGGAAAGAGGTTTTTCCACCTTCTCGTAAATATGGACTACTTTGCCTTGGCTTAACTCAACCGTCCCTAGACCTCGTGTGTCCTCAACCTTAATTGTGCTTAGAGTATTATCATTTCTACTGATTAAACTATGGATGTCTTTTTGGCTGACAATAATATCCCCGTTTGTTAACAGGAAGTTACCATCTACCAAGCCTTTGACCATTTTAAGCGCATCAGCCGTACCCAGTTGCTTCCTCTGGGTGCAATAGTCTATATTTACTCCCCACCTGTCCCCATTGCCAAAATAATCACGAACCTGCTCATCGTGGTAGCCAACAATGAAGATAAATTCTTCAATACCGGCCTTCTTGGCTTCAATGAGCAAATGTTCCAAGATAGGCTTATTGGCTATAGGCAGCATTACTTTTGGTCTGGTGTAAGTGAGGGGGTGCATTCGGCTCCCTTCCCCGGCAGCTAAAATAATTGCCTTCAATTATTTCTCCTTACTTGCCTTTAGGCAATCGTTAATTGCTTTAAAGCTACTATCATATAGCTGGTGTACTCGTGCCTCATTCTTTGCTTCTGCTGTTAGCCTAATCAAAGGCTCAGTACCTGAGGCTCTGATAAGTACCCAGCCGTCTTTAAAATTCAGTTTAATGCCATCAATATTGCTCACCGATAACGGCTCTATAGCCATTAAATATGGCTTCAGCTTAGACATTCCTATCCCTTCACTGGTGATGCTGCCTCGGAGAAGTGGATAATGGGGTATGCTATCAATTAATTGGGATAGTTTTTGCTTGCTAGCTATAGTTACGATTTGGGCAGCAGCATAAATGCCATCGGGACACAGTGAGATGTTAGGGAAAACCCAGCACCCCGCCGCTTCACCACCAAAATCTCCACTCCTTTTGAGTTCCTCAGACACGTAGTTATCCCCTACTCTGGTTCTAGTAACAGTAAGACCCATTTCATCAATTACCATAGAGGCATCTATGGTGGTAACTACCTCTTTTGCCTCTAACTGCTGGGTGAAAAGTATCAACAGTTTATCTCCGGGAATAAACCTACCTTTATCATCCACTGTCATCATCCGGTCAGCATCACCGTCATGAGCGATGCCTAAATCGGCACCAAACTCTTTTGTTGTCTTCGTTAAATCTTCTAGGTTAGCTTCAGTCGGTTCAATATTGTGGGGAAAGAAACCGCTGGGATAACAGTTCAGGGTTACCACTTCACAGCCAAGCCTCTTTAGTAAATCAGGAGTAACTAAAGAAGCAGCGCCACAGCCGCAATCTATCACTACCTTGAGCTTCAATCCGCTAGGGAAATCCTGTAGTATGCGTTCAATATGCTTTCCAATTGCTTCTTCGTAGATACTACTGCTCTGAATCTCATCCCACGGGGCAACAGTAAGGGAGTCGTTAAAAATCATCTCTTCTATCTGCTTCTGTTGGGAGGAATTGAAGGCAGAGCCGTCCGGGTTCAGAAGTTTCATTCCATTATATTCAGGGGGGTTATGCGAGGCAGTAATCATCGCTCCGGCGTCAAATTCTCTGGTGGCAAAGGCAAGTGTTGGCGTAGGTATAACTCCAGCATCACAACATCTGGAGCCAGCTGCGAGTAGTCCTGATATAAAGGCATGCTTCATAGCATCGCTAGTAGTTCTGGTATCATACCCTACTATTACATTGCCATAAATTTTCCCTACCGCTAAGCCAATCTTCAGGGATAACTGAAGCAGGTCAGTATCGGCAATCCTCCGAATTCCAGATGTACCAAATAACCGCATAGTGCTCTGATTTTAACTCTCTGTCAACCTGGAAGTCAATTTGTCAATAGGCGAAGTGTATTATCTTTGGGCAGCACAGCTTCCTTGACATCGCAGGAGTCTCAACGCTACTATGGAGATAAGAATTTGAAATTTAGAAGGAGATAAACGTAATGGTAACAGACATTACAGACCAGAATTTTGAAGAAGAAGTCATAAAATCCACCCTGCCAGTGCTGGTGGACTTATGGGCACCTTGGTGTGGACCTTGCCGAATGGTTGCCCCTGTCATTGATGCTTTGGCGGAGAAATATAAGGATAGGTTCAAGTTTTGCCGATTGAATGTTGATGATAACCCACGAACGGCGGCTAAATACAGGGTTATGTCTATACCGACACTACTATTTTTCAAGGGTGGTGAGGCAGTGGACACGGTTGTCGGTGCTGTGCCGGAACGAGTTCTTCAGTCGAAAATTGACGAGCTTCTTTAGTTTATTGTCTGATAATATACGCAGGGTAGGAGGGTGTAGTCTGGATGGCAGTAGTAGAGGTAAGCATTATCCCATTAGGAACGAAGACTCCTTCACTTAGTAAATATGTGGCCAGAGCTTTAAAGATCTTACGACAAGAGAAAAATATAAAGTATGAGCTAACTTCAATGGGGACGATAATGGAGGGAGATTTGGGGGAGATATTGAGGGTGGTAAGAAACATGCACGAAGCTAATTTTGATGGTGAGGTTATGAGGATAGTAACCATAATCAAGATTGATGACCGGCGGGACAAGACTCTGAGCATGGATGGCAAAATGGAATCCCTGTTGAAGAAGCTGAAGGATTAGCTATGATAAGCTGTGGCTGAGAAGCGTGATGTTCTTGGTGGGGAAGGGGGGATTTGAACCCCCACGCCTTGCGGCACATGATCCTAAATCATGCTCGTCTGCCAATTCCGACACTTCCCCCGATACAAAATTCTGTAATATTTTACCATATTGCCTGCTATTTTGCTTACCACTTTATCACTGCGGACGCTTACCGCGTTTAATTTAACAGTCAAAAATAATTGACATTTAGCTTTGAATTATGACTATTAATTAGCATAATACGCATCGCTTTACTCTCCAAAGTTGGAAAAATAAGAATTTTCAGTGTGTGCGCCAGATGAGGGTTTACCTCTTTTTGAAGCAATAAGCTGATATTCAGACTCTAGAGTACCTGCAAAGCTCTCAGTAACATTAGGTTTTTAAAATTACCCTTGCCAAGGGTGGGGTGGAGGCTCATATTTATGGTGGGAGGATGGGAGAAAATGTTTGCAATTGACTAATGAAGAATGAGTAAATTCCAAAAAATGATGAATATATATGCTGTCAGAAATAATGAGCTGCAACAAATTGATAGCTTGGGATGGCGCTTATATATACTCCACAAATAGAGTACGGCTAGGAGCCCTCCTAACAACTTTATGGTTAGAAACACATCCTGTTCTACCCAGAAACGTAGGAATGGGTTGCCTTCCTCTGCCAATCCGTTGAGAATAAGAAACCTGGTTATAACACCGTCCGCAACTATGGTAGCGAGTAGTGACCCTAGAAGTAGCCTAATCCGATAACTGCCCGCAAAATAACTCGTTAGATTCTCCATGAGTTTGTTTATTCTCTTAGAATTTGTATCTTGTTTTGCTTCTACTTCCATTACTTACCTATGCTGAACTCTCTATAACTGACGGTAGTTAGATTATTTTCTAAGTTTCAACTAATACGAATTGATTGTAAATAGAGAAATAGTATCATGGTGCCTAGTACTTACGGGGTACGGAAGGTAGACAAAAGAAAGGAAGACATGCGATGGATAATAGTATATTATTGCGTACGCACAGAGGTTAAATATAGGCACATTTTTAGTAAGGATAAGTTGGGAGAGGTGACCGCTTCTATAAAATCTGTCGTTCCCTAGCTGGCTGGCTAATAAAGAGCGCTGAAAATGTGGGGAGTCTGAATATTGTGTAGTTCTATATTATGAGCCTCAGTATTAACCTGTCCGCTGTTGGCGAACTCTTTGGGTACAGCTACGGCAGTTAGGATACCAAGGATGGCAACCACTACCAGAAGCTCAATTATGGTTAAGCTTTTTTCGCCAGAACGAGAGTGCTTCATAAACCTTCCCCCCCCTAGTCTCTCTTTTTTAGGAATTAGTATTAAGTGTCATTTAAAGCCTATCATAACCTAGCCGGTTGTCAATGTGATATTAGTAACCCTATGGCATAGGAAGAAAGTCCTATATAGCCCTATATAAAGGAGAGGGGTGTTGGTTTTTGCTGCAATCAGTCGTGCGTTGGCTGAATTTTGAAATAGCTAAGTTTAGTGTGATAAAATACACACACTAAGATGGGAGGTTAGAATGATGCCAAAAGCTTTATCTTTAGAGGGTCAGGTAGCTATTGTGACTGGTGGTGGTACTGGTATAGGCCGGAGTATTGCTCTTGAGTTTGCTAAGTCTGGAGCCGATGTGGCTATGGCCGGCCGTAGACTTCCTGTCTTGGAAGAGGTAGCTAAGGAGATTAAAGCTATGGGGAGACGTTCCCTTTGTGTTCCAACTGATATATCTCAGAAAATTGCTGTTGATAAGTTGGTTCAGAAGGTAATGGCTGAGTTTGGCAAGATTGATATTCTGGTAAATAATGCTGCTATTGGTGGTATTAGAGAGTCGTTGCTGGAACTGAGTGAAGATGATTGGGAGAGGTCAATTAACGTTAACCTTAAGGGTTGTTTTCTCTGTTCCCAAGCGGTAGGTAAGAAGATGGTTGAGCGCAAAAAGGGTAATATTATTAATATTGCATCAGTTGCCGCCTTTCGACCTCCTAAAAATGGTGGTGTTTATAATATTGGCAAAGCTGGTGTCGTTATGCTTACCCAGGTATTGGCAAGGCAAGTGGCCAAATATAATATAAGAGTTAACGCCATTGCTCCCGGTATGATTGAGACCCCAATGACCGAGGTCACATTGAGTAGCCGTGAGATGAGAGAAAAACTGGAGAACTTTACTCCATTGGGTCACATAGGTGAGCCGGGTGATATCGCTCACGCCGCTTTATTCCTAGCCTCAGAAGATTCCAAGCATATAACAGGACACACCATGATTATTGACGGTGGCCAGTTACTCCAATACCGGTACGGGCTTTGAGAGAATAAAGTAGCTGTTAATGAATCTGTATAGTTATTGACGAAAATGGGAGGGATTTCGTAGCAAGCAATGAAAACATTAATTCAATGTGATTTTGATGGCACGATTACTGATAAGGATGCCAGTTTTTTTATTTTGGATGCCTTTGTCGAGGGAGACTGGCGAAAATTGTTAGCCGAGTATGCGGAGAGGAAGATAAGTGTAGGTCATTTTAATACCACTGCCTTCAATATGGTAAAGGCAAGTGAGCCTGCCTTGTTGAAGACAATAGAAGGTAAGATTAAGATACGCCCAGGGCTTCAACAACTGATAGATTACTGCCAGAGGCAATCCTTCAAATTTGTTATTGTAAGCAATGGTCTGGATTTCTACATACGGAGCATTCTGAGAAATATTGGACTAGAGAACCTTGAAGTACACGCTGCGGAAACTATTTTTCGCCCCGAGGGACTAGAAGTCCGATACATCGGACCGGATGGCATGCAGCTGAATAGTGATTTTAAAGAAGCGTATACCAGGTTATTTCTGAGTCAGGGTTACCGTGTAATATATGTGGGTAACGGCGATTCCGATATCTATCCAGCTAGACTGGCGTATCATGTGTTCGCTAGAGAAAAGCTGATTGTCCGCTGTAAAGAAACAAAGATTAAATACGAATCGTTTGATGACCTCAATAGTGTGGTTAGCGGATTGGGACGACTGCAAAAATCAGCACAGTCGTTCTCAGCGGACTCTTGACTATTTGACGCCGCCCAAGTTTCTGGGATAATTTTAGGCTAGTCCATACGCTTGACTATTAGCCCTGCATATATCAAAATAAAACCACCGGTGCAGGCGAACTGAGTGGGAGTAAATTAGTAGCCAGTGAATAGAACAAGGGGTTTTCTTAACTTAAATCGCTTCAAATTCGGCAGAGCTATTAAGCGATTCAGCAAGATTACATATGGTAAGCGTAGAAAGAAAGTAGGGCTGAGAGCAAAAAGTAGCAGTAATGGGTCGTCTTTTAAGTAGGCTGCCCAGCTAGTTAAAATAAGTTGGTGAGAAAGACATAATTTGGTGATAGCTTCGGGGTGTAGCGCAGCCAGGTAGCGCACCTGAATGGGGTTCAGGTGGTCGTCGGTTCGAATCCGACCACCCCGACCATACGAATAAAATTGATCGGTCAGACCACCTAATACTTCAGAAAAGATAAGGGTGGCTGAATTAATGATTTGAGGGATTTGCATGCCGAAAAGAGATGATATCCATAAAGTAATGATTATTGGCTCCGGGCCTATTGTAATCGGGCAAGCATGTGAATTTGATTATTCCGGGACACAGGCTTGTAAGGCTTTAAGGAGTATGGGATATGAAATTGTGCTTGTAAATTCAAATCCGGCAACCATCATGACCGACCCCGGGATGGCTGACGCGACATATATTGAACCTTTGAATGTGGACTCGGTTACCAAAATTATCGAAAAAGAGCGACCGGACGCACTGCTCCCCAATCTTGGTGGTCAGACAGGGCTTAATCTCAGTGCCGACTTAGCCCGCGCCGGTGTTCTCGAAAAGTACGGCGTGAAAGTAATTGGCGTGGAGATTGATGCCATTATCCGGGGCGAAGACAGGATTGCGTTCAAGGAGACGATGAACCGCTTAGGTATTGATGTTCCTAAGAGCGAAGCCGTGTACAGTGTTGAAGATGCGGAAAAGGCGGCTGCAAAACTTGGCTATCCCGTGGTCGTCCGTCCTGCCTACTGTATGGGAGGCACTGGGAGCGGTCTTGTCTATAATGTCGAAGAGCTGCGCACGGTTGCAAGCCGGGGGATTACCGCCAGTCTTATCGGCCAGGTACTGATAGAGGAATCAGTACTGGGCTGGGAAGAACTGGAACTGGAAGTAGTCCGGGATGCCAAAAACCAGATGATAACGGTTTGCTTTATTGAAAATGTGGACGCTATGGGGGTCCATACCGGTGATTCTTACTGCACGGCACCGATGCTCACTATTGACAAAAAACTCCAACAGCGCCTCCAGAATTATTCCTACAAGATTGTGGAGGCAATACGTGTCATCGGCGGTACTAATGTTCAATTCGCTCATGACCCAAAGACCGACCGGGTGGTTGTTATTGAGATTAACCCGAGGACTTCTCGCTCTTCAGCTCTCGCTTCGAAAGCCACGGGGTTTCCCATCGCGTTAATTTCCTCTAAATTAGCCGCCGGTCTCACCCTGGATGAAATCCCTTACTGGCGTGAGGGTACCCTTGAGAAATATACTCCTTGGGGAGACTACGTCGTAGTCAAGTTTGCCCGCTGGGCTTTTGAGAAATTTAAGGACGCGGAAGATAAACTGGGGACACAGATGCGTGCTGTCGGGGAGGTAATGAGCATCGGAAAAAATTATAAAGAAGCTTTGCAAAAAGCGATTCGCTCCTTGGAGAATGGGCGCTACGGGCTCGGCTTTGTCAAGGATTTCCATGAAAAAACCTTGAGTGAGCTTATGGAAATGCTGAACGAGCCGAGCAGCGAAAGACAGTTTATCATGTACGAAGCGCTGCGCAAGGGCGCCGGAGTACAGGAACTATATGAAAAGACCTATATCAAGCCCTGGTTTATTACACAAATGAAAGAGCTCGTCGATCTTGAGGAAGTAATCTTGAAGCACTGTGGTAAGCGCCTGCCCGACGATATCCTGCGACAGGCAAAGAAAGATGGCTTTGCCGATAGATACCTATCCCAACTGCTGGGTATACCGGAAAAAGAGATACGCCAACAGCGCTATGATCTCGGCATCAAGGAAGGCTGGAATCCTGTGCCGGTGAGCGGCGTGGAAAATGTCGCCTATTATTATTCGACCTATAATGCCCCGGATAAAACAAAGACGAGTAGCCGCAGGAAGGTAATCGTACTCGGCGGTGGTCCAAACCGCATCGGGCAGGGCATTGAATTTGACTACTGTTGCGTGCATGCTGCCTTCACCCTGAGCGACGAAGGATACGAAACCATCATGATTAACTGCAATCCGGAAACGGTGTCCACCGACTACGATACTTCGGATAAATTATACTTTGAACCGCTTACGGTGGAAGACGTTTTGAGCATTTATGAGAAAGAAAAACCGGAGGGAGTTATCGTTCAGTTTGGCGGACAGACTCCCTTGAATATCGCAAACGAACTGGCTAAGGCGGGCGTTAGAATACTGGGGACTTCTCCGGAGATCATTGACCTCGCCGAGGATAGGGGTAGATTTGGCAAGAGGATGAAAGAGCTTGGTATCCCTATGCCCGCATCGGGAATGGCAAGCAATTTGCAGGAAGCGCTTATTGTAGCTAAAGAGATTGGCTACCCGCTGATGGTACGTCCTTCATACGTTCTTGGGGGCAGGGGGATGGAGGTAGTATATGATGAAGCCATGCTGCAGCAATACGTAGCTGCCGCCGTAGGGGTTACTCCCGACCGTCCTATTCTGATTGACAGATTTCTAGAGAATGCTATTGAAGTGGAGGCAGACGCTGTCGCCGATGGTAACGATGCTTTTGTGCCGGCGATTATGGAACATATCGAGCTTGCTGGGATACACTCAGGTGATTCCGCCTGCGTCATTCCACCAATCAGCCTTTCACAGGAGAATATTGAGACTATCAATAACTATACTAGGATGATTGCCCGAGAACTGAATGTCATCGGGTTGATGAACATTCAGTACGCTATTGCCAATAATAAGGTTTATGTTCTTGAAGCTAACCCAAGAGCTTCAAGAACAGTGCCGCTGGTGTCAAAAATCTGTAATGTTTCCATGGCGCGTATCGCCACGCAGCTGATGTTGGGCAAGAAGCTGACGGACATTAACATCAAGCCGAAGGTGATACCGTACTTTGGAGTCAAAGAAGCGGTGTTCCCGTTTAATATGATGCCCGAAGTTGACCCCGTCTTGGGTCCGGAGATGCGTTCTACCGGAGAGGTGCTTGGTATTGCCAACTCATTCGGGCTTGCTTATTTCAAGGCGGAAATAGCTGCACAGCAGCTACTTCCGAAAGAGGGCACTGTGCTGATAACCGTATCACCCAAAGACAGGCCAGCCGTAGTTGAAATTGCCAAGCAATTTGCAGGATTGGGATTTCAGATAAAATCCACCGAAGGTACTCACAATTACCTGAAAAGTCGTGGTGTGAAAACCAACCCGATTCTTAAAATGCACGAAGGTAGGCCAAATATCGCTGATGCCATCATGAACGGTGAAATTCAGCTTGTTATCAATACTCCCAGCGGGAAACTAAGCCAATACGATGACTCCTACATACGCAAGGCAGCGATAAAATATAAGGTGCCTTATATTACAACAATCGCTGCAGCGGTGGCAGCCACAAAGGGTATTGCTGAATCAAGACAGTCTGTAATTGAGGTTAAATCTCTCCAGAGTTATCACGCAGACATTGAATAATTATCTTGATTTGTAAAAAATATAAATCTATACTTAGTCCGAAAGGAGGCAAGCGGCCTCCGCCTTTTCTGCTAGCTACATGGGGTTCAGGTGATTGTCGGTTTGAATCCGACCCCCCCGACCATAATTAGAAAATAAGGTTGGCTGGACTATTTTAGTCCCTAAAAAGCTGAAATTCTGCATTCTAGGTTTATAATCAATTTTCCACTGCGGTGAATATACATGAAAACCAGTAATTTTAACTATACCCTTCCTCAAGAGCTTATTGCTCAAACTCCCATCGAATCTAGGGATCAATCACGCCTGATGGTTCTGAACCGTAATAGTAATTCAGTAAAACACCAAAGATTTTTTGAGGTGACACATTACCTTCAGACTGGGGATGTTTTGGTGTTTAATAACAGTCGGGTTATAAAGGCTCGTCTTAAGGCAAGGAAGGTTGATACTGGAGGTAAACTAGAAGTTTTCCTGTTACATCAACTTAGCCCAAATGTATGGGAGGCACTGGTCAGATCTAATAAGAGGATTGGCATGGGTGCCAGGATTGAGATAATGGATGATTCTGCTGTGGGTAATCAGCAAAATCGTAGTGTTCAAGCTGAAGTAGTTGATTTGAGAGAAGGAGGAATACGAGTTATTGCCTTCTCGGACGATACAGTACTACCGCAGTTGGGTAAGGTACCACTACCACCCTATATCCGCAAGCCATTAGCAAATCCCGAACGGTATCAAACAGTTTATGCTGAAGTGCCTGGGAGTGTTGCTGCACCTACCGCAGGACTGCACTTTACTCCAGAGTTAATTAACCGGATAAAGGAAAAAGGAATTCACTGCCTGTTTGTTACCCTTCATGTGGGGCTTGATACATTCCGTCCGGTTCGTGAAGACGACCCACGTAAACATCCGATACATCGGGAATATGGAGTGCTAGGTAATGAAGCTGCTGATGAGATATCCCGAGCTAAAACGGAGGGGAGACGGGTTATATGTGTCGGTACCACCACGGCAAGGCTAATCGAATCTGCAGCTCAAGCAAGTAACTCCGTTCACTTACATCCCTTTGAAGGTTGGGTAAACCTGTTTATCTTGCCGGGATACCAATTTAAGATAGTTGATGCCCTTATTACTAATTTCCACTTGCCCAAATCAACATTGCTTATGCTGGTTATGGCACTGGCGGGCAAAGACCTTATCAACCTGGCTTATCAGGAAGCCATAGCTCAAAAATATCGTTTTTATAGTTTCGGTGATGCAATGCTCATACTCTAAAGAGCAGTCATAAATCTGAAGCCTGACCAAAAAGATTATGAAGATAGTTCTACATATATGTTGTGCCGTTTGTGCTGCCGGAGCTGCGGAGAGATTAACTTCGGAAGGACATCAAGTACTCGGCTTTTTCTATAACCCCAATATTTATCCGTTGGAAGAATACAATAGAAGGTTGGAAGCTGTTCAGAGAGTAGCTAAAAAACTACGCTTTCGTTTGGAGGTAGGACCTTACACAACTGACGAATGGTTTGGAGATACCAGCCATTTGCAAAATGAGCCTGAGGGTGGAAAAAGATGTGAAGTTTGCTTTAGACACCGGCTGGCGAAAACTTATCTCTATATGCACGAACGTGGATGGGACGTTTTTACAACTACCTTAACCAGTGGGTCTAGTAAATCGGTACAGGTAGTTAATCAGATAGGTCAGAGTATTAGCAAAGACCACTTCTTGGTGAGGGACTTCAAGAAGAAAGACGGGTTCAAACGGGCTAATGAACTGGTCAAAAAATGGGACATTTACCGACAAAACTATTGTGGGTGTATATATAGCATGCGGGGAAGGGAATAAAAGCCAAAAGTTGTCCTTTTTGAGGTAGTTTAACTCTGGTATAATATACTTGTTCTGTATATCAAAGCTGTGTGATAAGATGTAACGTTAAAACTGGAGGCAGTCAGAGATGCGTAGAGTGAAAAGTGTTCAAATAGAGCGCTGGATTACTGTCATATTAGTTACGATATTGGTAGGTGTGGTTGCTTTTGCTGGCGTTCGTATGACATACATGCAGGCGCAATTAATAAATAGTCTTCAGGATAATTATGGCTTATTGAGTTCGCAATACGCTAAGTTTCAAGAGGATTATGGCCAATTATACTCACAATATGAGAAACTTACCTCAGATTACGAATCACTTGAATCGGATTTTAAGTCATTTAGTTCAGACTATGATGTAGCTAAAGGAAGGATATTTGAGTTACAAAGTAGCTATAGGAAGCTGGAGAGCGAGAATAAAACATTACGCAGCCTTTTAGACCAGTATGAAGAAGTGCCCCACGCTTACTATTCTTTTGAAAAATTCCCAAGTTATTCTAATCATTTTAATGAGCTGGAGCGCTTTCTGAACCTTGAATTTACACTGCCAAGGAGCTATGAAATTAATGTATTTGATTGTAGCGAAGTAACAGCATACCTTGAGTGGAATTTGGAGAACGTGGGCTTTAAGACACGTATTGCTGTTGGACCCATACCTTGGGAACCGGATAGTGGTTATCATGCATGGGTGATTGTGTATACAGAAGAACACACGGTGGCTATCGAAGCGACGGCACTAACTGGCGAGTACCAGTTCTCGCAACTTTTTATGCGCAGAACACCTGGAATTGTGTACTTGAATGATCCGTTAATTCCTGGTTGGCAGAATTATTATGAAGGTTATGACCATCTTTTTGAGAATATCTACGAAGCAACCCGTAATGGTGTGAGTATTGAGGAGTGGAACTGGTGGGAGGGATACTGGGGTTTTAAGTAAAGTTTTTACTAGCCGCTTACTTGCGTTCTCATTGCTGGCAGAGCAGGAAAAGCCTTAGCCCACTTACTATATGGTAATTACTGTTTTTCCTTCTCTAGCTAGGTTAAATTCAGTAAACGCTAGCGCCTCCGCATCGTGATTGCGATGGGAAATAATTAATATGTTGGATTCCCTATCTCCCTTGGCTAGAGCTGCTGAAAGAGCTTTTGAGGCTGGATCAAGCTTTGCGTTATTACTAAGGCTTTTGTATTCCAACTGTAGTAACTGAGCAAGTACCTTGGAGGCCTCACTTTTGGCAAATTGAATACGATTTATATTAGCTCTTAATCTGATTACGTCAGGGGGATTCAAGTATTTCACCGGATTGATAAAGGTAACCATTCTCTGAGCAATGGCGAGGGATTGCAGCAAGAGCTGCTGTGGAGGGAGTGTTGTCGTAGTTACTTTAACGTCTTCGTGGTCATATGCAGCTAGTGCCGTAGGGATGTCCTCTTGGGCTAATGATATGGCGGCAACAATAATCTTGAACGCCAGCTCATCTGCTTCCTCTGCATCTCCGACAGCAAGATTTATCAGAACTATGGCTGACTGACCGTGGAGCTCGGTAAATTCCTTAGTTATCAATTCGTTGTACTTTACCGAGTGTTTCCAATCTATGTCCTTGAGGCTGTCACCTGGCTGATATAATCGACTTCCGTAGTACTCGATTCCTCTTCTCAGTCCATAGATTGCCTGCAGTGCGGCTACATCTGAAATTAAAGGTAGAGTTCCAGGTTGGGTTTCGGCTAAATATTTTTCTACCAACCAAGCAGCATATCTTGCCCTGGGAATAACATAAAGGCGTATCGGTTCTAATTCAAATCTGGTTTGGATTAGCCCCCAGCGATCAATAGCATACCCCTTCAGCTTAATTATCGACGGTCCCGATAGTGACGGCGAAAGGGATACCCCCACTACTAGTAGTTTATCCTCCTTTAGTGATAATTTATCGGGGTTTACCTTTAGCCATTCGTAGGGTGATTCTAGAAACAGCGTTCCCCCTATTTCGGTCTTGATGGTCAGATTGATAAAGAGTTGACCCTCTGACCCGGCTACCATTCGCTGCTGAACCTGCATTTCCTCTACTGGCTTTGAGGGTAGCTTTCGGGCTACTAACATGCCCAGAACTCCAAAGTAGGCGATTGCAGTAGAGCATGCCACCAGAAGGGACAAGCTGTTGAGTATTAAAGAGACACCCAGCGCTGCAATTGCCATCAAAGGCAGGGCAAGGCAAACGCTGGTTGGGCTGCGCGCATATTTAGTATTTCGGTAGGGGAGTGCCTCAGTAGTTTCCTTTAGACTGCCGGTAATGAGGACAAATACCGGCAGGGAAATGAGTAAGGAAAACAAAGGGCCAACAGATGGGGCTAGTAATATAGCAATAGTGAAGAACATAAAATAATCTGTCAGTAGATTGATAATTGCACTAATTGGCCATCGCCAAAAGAACAAATAGGAGGCAAGTAGTAATATGGGAATAAACGAGAGGATTGGGGATGAAAGTATAGCGGCTATTATTAAGGCGCTAACAACGTATGCTTTTAAAAAGACTTTTATACCCCGGCTACGAAGCTTAATCATATCTTCAATTTGGGGACGGGTATCCCTTCCATAGTCCTTTCTATAACTATTTTGGGAGTGATGTCATCCATCTCGGCCTCAGGTTTAACCCTTACCCGATGTTCTAGGGCGTCAGGTACCAGATGCTTGATATCATCGGGGATAACGAAATCACGCCCGTCCAGTAAAGCCTGTACCCGGGAGCACTTGTAAAGGGCTATCCCTGCTCTAATACTCGGTCCTAATGATACATCAGGGTTAAGCCGTAAAGACTCGATAATTGAGGTGGTATACTCAACGATGTCCGGTGAGACGTGAACCCCTTTTACCAGCGCCTGTAATTCTCTTATTTCATCGATGGTGGTTACGGCTTTGATATCGGGTTCATCAATCGTGTCAATATTGTTTATTATCTGTTTCTCCTCTTTCTTTGAGCCATGCTCACTTATGGTTCTGAGCAAGAATCTGTCTATTTGAACATTGGTTAGTGGATAGGTGCCCCTTGCTCCTGCTAGAACCTGCGTGGCTATTACCATAAAAGGTATTACCAGAGGATGAGTTTTCCCCTCTATGGTAACCTGGTGTTCTTGCATAGCCTCAAGAAGTGCCGACTGAGTTCTAGGAGTAGTCCGATTGAGCTCATCAGCAAGCACTATATTGGCAAAGATTGGTCCCTGGATAAATCTGGGAGTCCCCTCCGGGGAGTAGATGTAAAACCCGGTTACATCCACCGGCATCATATCTGGAGTAAACTGTATCCTCTTGAATTCCCCACCGATTACCCCGGCAAAGGTTCTAGCGAGCTTTGTTTTAGCCGTGCCTGGCAATCCTTCTATCAGCACATGTCCTCCGGCGATAAGGGCCAGCATAAGAATCTCTTTAATTTTATCTTTGCCAATAATAACCTTGGAGATTTCGGCCAGCATCTTGCCATATAAATCGGAAACCTTGTAGTTATCAGTCAATGGTCTCTCCTTTCCTTAATGTATATCTGGACACTACTACAAATACCAGAGCCACAAAGCCTAGCACTGGATACGGAGATGATAGTATCTCCCGAACTTTGTTTAACCTTGTTTTTGATACATCGAGGGGGGTCTGGGTCAAATGGGAGTTATCAATCAGGATCCGCTTTTGCTCACTTTTATGGCTGGTCAAATATCTCATGAAGCTGTAATTATCATCTCTACCCACCATACTGTTTATCATAATGCTGGGGTCAGATGTAAGGATAAGCATTCCTTTACCAAGGCGGAGTTTAGCGGCTACTGGGAAAGGTCCCTTGGGTTCGTCCTTGTCCCATGACTCATTCTCATTTATATCCAAAAAACTGGTGGTGGATGACCATGCGATTACCTCTGCCTCCTCAACATTGGTTAGGGTTGTAGCATGGTTAAGCACTATAACATCTATGCCATTTTTCCTCACCTCAGGAGCAAGGTCTGTTATCCTGGGCAGCCACTGGTTTTTGTAGCAAAAGAGAGGGTCAAGTAAAGGCTTGTTGGTAAAACGAATACCAATGCCAAGGTATGCCAAAACGCTATTCCCGTAGCCGTAATCGTCCATCAGTAACAAGGTGCCGCCATCGTCAACAAACCGCTTCATTTTTGATAACTCTTCATTACTGTACTCAAGATAGGGAATAACCACCAGAACCTTCTCCTCCGCCACCACATCGGGAAGTTCATCCAGCGATTCAATAGTATCAGCGCTAAATTCATTACGGAAGCTCTTTATCCCACTCCACATGATATTGCTCGCCATAAAGTCCTGTATTGAGGGGACAAACCATATACAGAGCAACGAGATAACTAATGTTAGAGCCACCACGGCGAATAGGACACTAGATACCCTCATCTTTTAATCCCTCTTCTATGTTATGAGATAGTTCCTTGCTTCTCTCTGCATCTCTCTTTGTAGGTCTATATGAGGAATAGAGCAGCCTTTCTACCGTTTTGGTAAGCTCGGAAAAGTATTTAGCTACCGGTCCAAGCGATTGACTGGTCTCCCCACTGAACTCTCGTAGTGTCTGCTGGGGTTTCATCAAGACTTTAGTGATTCCTTGTATTAGCCTGATAACTAAGCGGTACCACGAGAAGATTCTACTTCGTGGTTCCTTGCTGGTTTCAATGCTCTCTTCAGGCAAGGCAGGAGTAAGCATGCTCTCACTATATACAGGAGTAGGTTCGGGCTGAGCTGCTACTACAGCAGGCCTTGCCCTTCTCAACGAGTATGCTCCAATCCGTCTCCTTAGCCTGCCTGGTAGATAGATACCGAGGACCACAAGAAGAATAAGAATACCGCCACAGTTTACCGTGTTTATAATCACTATATTTCTGGCGGTAGTAAGAGTGGCATGCCATGGCTCCTGAGGTATAACCTGTATTGCCAGGGCTTGCGAACCTATCAGACTGAATCCCATTCCCATCTTGATTTCGGCATCAAAGGTGCCATCCTCAGAGCTTACCACTTCAACTTGGGATTTACCCAGTTCCATCTTAACCAGCGCCCCGCTCAGTGGGCCGACTTCTGAGTATAGTTTACCCCCTAAGCTGATGCCCCCTGGTATCATGGCTATCCTGGGTATATTGATATCTAAAATTGGGGGTGCCTTGGTTACATTTAGAATAGCGCTGGCAACTACTGGTGCATATCTTTCATCTGCTGCCGCAGACACAGTAAAAATATGTTCACCTACATCTATTTCAGTGTCTAGTTTTATTTTTTGTGAGAATTCCTCTCCTGTTCTAATCTCGGTAATAAGAGCATCGTCGAGATAGATTTCAACCTCTCTCTCCTCAGGTGATGGAGATTGACCGTAATCAAATTTCGCGCTGACGGTGGTTTCCAGCCCGGGGTAGGCTTTGTCTTCTACGGTAACTTCAAGCTCAGCCTCGTAGAATAAGACCTGCAGTTTTATTACCGGGCTCAGAGACGATATATAGAGCCCGATGTCTTTATCCCTGGGGTAATAGAGTGTTTGCAGGTCTATCTCAGGTATATACTGGTATGGTACTTGTAACTTGCCCTCATAATATCCATCTAATCTGGTTTTAACGGTAACATACCGGGAGCTGTTAACAAGGATATCAATCTCTCTCCTGGCGAGAAATTTCCCCTTGGAGGTCAGTACACCCTCAAAATGAATATTATCCCCCACAAAGGCAACCCTAGGTTCTATCTTCAGGGTAAGCTCAGTCGGGCTCAGCAACTCTCCAGTTTCTCGCTGTAAATTTGCTAACAAGTCCTCATATAAATCAAGCAATCCCCTTATTTTCGCTATTACCTCCAGTACCTCGTTATAAGATTTTCTCAGGGTGCTATCTTCTGGAACAGAAGGTATCTCCAGTATCACGCCAGTAGTTTGCATAGCCATCTCAATTTGCGTTAGCTTATTATAGGCTTGGGTTAATTTAGTAGAGGTGCTATCTCCTAACTCAGTGACCTCTTCAAATCGGGATTGCTCCGCCAGTGCCCTTAGAGCCATCAGTTCTTGGTGGATATCCACCACCAAATAAGCTATGTCTATACTGGGGACAGCGAAGTTATTTGTTACCCCTTTCAAATTTTGGGGAACATTGGCAAAAGGCATCTTTTCCAATCTCGCCTCAACTTCTGCTGGTTCCCTCTTCAATACAGAAGCTAGGGAAGTAGAGTAATACCGAAATAAAGAGATGGAGCTAAACACCTGTTTAGCTGTTTCTGGGTTCTCATGAGGCTCAGCGGCAAATACCGAAGGGCTTATTGTACTAGAAATAAGCACGCAAGTAATCGCTACTAAAACTCCTTTCTTTAGATTGCCACGCAGTATCATTAGTCTGATAGAATCTCCACTGCCTTAATGGCTAATATTACCATGAAGCTACCGGCTAGGACGACACCTGTGGTAGCGAGAGCCCTTCTCGCTCTGGGATTGAAATACACATAAAGTAGCGTGATTACCAAATAAACGATGATATTTAAGATGAAATAGATTATGAGGTCATTTTGGCCTAAAAAGGCAAGTAGCGTATTTATGAAGCAAGCCGATAGGATAAGAGATATTATGTATTTGTTGTATATTCTCAAGGCAATACCTCAAGTAAAATCCTGCTTTTTCTTTTGCTATAGTCCTCTTCTTTTATTCTAATGGGTTTGTCCAAGGCTTCACTTGATATAGCCGCCACTATTGAGGCTATCGGGCTGCCCAGACAACGGTAATACCATATATCCTCGTAATGCAACTTGGGATTACTAACCTCTACATTTACCTGAGCATCTGATAGGGTCACAGTGACTGAATTGGCAATATCCAGCACTCCTGTCAAGATATATGTCACTGCGGCTTCGATATCTTGGGATGTTGGTCCCGGCTTAGTCTCCAGCATGTCAATATTTATACTCCCCGGTGTTGTAACCGCAATTGCCATGTCGTCTGGATTACTCCCGTATCTGACTATCAATCGTCCAGGAATTTTCCCTCTGATCCGCTGAATGTCTCTATCATCCGCCAGTGGTATCAGGGCCTGTGGGTGGCCATCCCTCATGGTTGATGGCAGATATATTGCCTTGTTTCTAAGCCCCAGTTCTTCCAGGAGTGCTGACGTGTTTTCTATCCCGGTTTTGAGTATTACTTCGCATGCTTCGGGGGAAATGTAAGGTCGTGTATTGGCTAGGGCAATACACGTGAAACCGATTATGATTGCTGATATTCCTACAGCGGTGAGTGGCACCGAGCCGATAATAAAGTACGATATAGGGGCAAATATAGTGCCGCCTAGGCATAATCCTAGCCCTAATAGTCTATACGGATTGCGCATAATACCATTTGCCTCAAATAGTCATTAATGTCCCGGCTGTTCTTAGAATGTAATACTTTTTACACCTTTGTCAATATCTGTCAATTTTCCAGACATCTGTCAATATTTAACAGGAAATTGTTTACTATTAGGATTCTCCGCTCAACCGGTGAAGGATTTCTTTGCTCTTATCTTATCTTCTGGTGCATCTGAAGTCAATGCAGTCTAGGCAATGTCTGGCTTTCCTTCATCTAACAGCTCTGGTACGGTAACGAACTGATAACCCTGCCGTTTAAGGTCGGTTATGATAATGGGAAGAGCCTGGAGCAAGGAAGTCCGGTCATAGCCCTGCCTTGTGTCTCGTCCATCGTGGAGGACAATTATACCACCCGGTTTAGTCCTTTTTAGGATGGTGCTGACAATTCCATCGGTTTTTTTGCTTGATTTCCAGTCATTTGTCATGTTATCCCAGGTGATGACTGTGAAACCCAGTTTCTTTGCTGCCCTCAACATCCAGGGTGTCCAAAAGCCGTAAGGCGGCCGAAAGAGGTTTGGTTTTACTCCGCTAGCTTTGTAGATGATCTCCTGCGTGAGTTTCAGTTCTTGGGCTATTTCCCTTTCGCTTTTCAAGGCTAGCCATCGGGAGTGGGAATAGGAATGGTTGCCAATAATGTGCCTTTCCTTCCGGATTCTCTGGCAGACACTAGCGAAACGCTTGGCATTTTGTCCTAGCATGAAAAAAGTGGCTTTGACGCCGTGCTTTTCCAGGATATCCAGAATATGAGAGGTAAAGGGCTCATTAGGGCCGTCATCAAAGGTCAGCGCAATCTGTTTACAGTGACGGTCTCCGCGGGAAATTAACTTAGCATGGGTAGGGGAAGAATGCAGTTTGTTTATGATAGCTTTACCTAGCTTGCGAGGTATATCTTCTAATCTCTGCGGAAGAGGTTTATGATAGAACAGTATGCTGAAATAATTTGTGATGTAATTCCAGTAGGTACATAACAAACCTTGTTTTTTTATGCGTCGGGCAGAGGTTAATACAAATAAACTGGAGATAAGCTTTACCCTTCCCTTCTCTTTTAGGCGCAGTGATAGTTCATAATCCTCTCCCAGGTACTTTATGCTGGTGTCAAAGCCACCAACTTCAAGTAATGCCTGCCTTCTACCAGCAAAATTGGAACCCCATATAGTGCCGCCTTTTCCTGTAACGTAGCGGAAAGCGTTATCCAAAATAATGAAAACGAAATTCATTATGTAGGAAACAGTCCTCACTACGGCTCCGGCGTCAAAGAAGGCGTAAGGACCGGTTACCGCTATAATTTTTGGATTACATCTCAGGTGCTGGGTTAGTGTGCTTAGCCATTGCCGCGAGACCATAGTGTCAGCATCGGTAAAAGCTACCATCTCTCCTTTAGCCTCAAGCAGACCACGCTGGCGAGCCCAGCCGGTGCCTATATTTGGTTCGGAGACTACCTTAACCCCAAAGTTTAAGGCAATCTTTCGCGTTTGGTCACTGCTGGCATTGTCCACCACGATGATTTCATAATTACCAGCGTAATCCTGATCCTTTAGAGAGCTTAAACATAGGCCCAGGAGCTTCTCTTCATTTATAGCTGGAACCACTATGGAAGCAAAGGGATATTTTTTTGACATGGCGGCTGCTCTCCCAAATAGCTATTAGCTTTCATGGCAAATTCAGTAGACTTTATTAGTCTCTATCTACGGTAATCCTGAGAATTAATCAAAGTATATCACAGACTCTAATTTGGTAAGAATTTTATGTGGAATCACCGGGGGTGATATTTTTCAAGAAGCTTAGATTTAGACATCCAGATTTCGTTTAGAGCTGGTGGCTTTCTTTGCCTTCTGTATTCCTTACCTTTTCTGAAATAATAGATTCGCCTTAAACCGCTGAGATAGAACGTAGTTAGCCGTTTTCGTAAACTCTTGGGCAACTCCGTAGCAGTAAAACCAAGACGGCGAGCCGGTGAATGTAGCGTAGTTATACCATGTAGAACATTGGCACCAGCAGCAAATCTTCCCTTCGCTAGTTGCCTTGCCAGATACCTCAAGTCCTCGGCAAAGGCAGAGGCAACTCTCCAGCACACCTCGTTAATAGAATCGGTTGATTTCCCTTTATTATGAAGGAACCACGCATTATTCATATGCAGCTCTATTAGCAGGTCTCCGGGAGTTATTGTTGTACCGTCGTCAAGCCGAACCGATTGGCTCCGATGCCGTCGAAGTTCAATGCTGATAATACTTATTTTGTCTTCCCTTAGGGGTTTTATACCAAGCCACTTGGATAATATTCTGTCCAGGAATGGCCATAGCCACAACAAAAATCTAGGCGGAGCATAGCCTGAGGGGCTTTCTCTCCAGCGCATAACACTTTGTTTTAACCGGAATTTCCACTTACCCATATCGTTTACTATCTAAGCCGTCTGACTAAAAAGGAACTATTCTTTTACCCTTTTCAATATCCCCTAAGAGATGCTGGTAAGCCACAACAAGCGATGCTGCCAATAACCACAACAGAGGGACAGCGAAATAAAGGTATTCGTTCCCGATAGGAATTAGGATGTTCAGGTTGTCATCAATGAGGGCATGAATGCCGCCGGCAATAATACCGGTGACGATGCCCACCGTAATACCATAAATGGGGTTATCTTTGTCCGTGTGCAGAATTTGCCACAAGAGTTTGCCCCCAACAATAATCGCCATGACAAAAGCTATAGCACCGAGAGCTCCGGTATCAGAGAAAAGTTGTAGATAGGCATTGTGGGGACCTCCATTCATGCCATATGCAGACACTTTGGACCACCAGCCGCCAAGGCCGAGGCCGGTCATAGGAGAGTTTTTCAGGGCAGTTATGGTTGCCTGCCATCTCTCTAGTCTGCTAAAAAGAACTTGGAAGGAAAAAACTTCTGTTAGCCAACTGGCGTTATTCCAGATAGAGGACGTAGCCCCAATAGTGACTCCCAATGCCAGGGAAGCGCCCCAGAACATTTTGATATTGCGCCAGAATAGCACTATCAGTATAGCTACTGTCGTGACAATCAACCCACCACCACTGGTACTTAGCACAAGGATGCCTCCAAAGATTACAGCAAGAATGCCGGCACTCCACCTGATCCAGGTTTTTTGCCGGAAAAGAGCGATAGCCACTAGTCCCGGGATTACTACAGCGAAGGCGCCTCCCAGGACATTGACGTTTGGGCTCATGTTTAGTGGGCGGGGTAACGAGGAGGCTGCTTCGTAAGCCCACGAGTTGAACACAGTATGTGCTCCTTCGCTACTTGTAAAAACCCATGCGGCGAGGAAAAACAAGATGAGACAAAGGAAAACTGCGATAGAAACCCAGTATCCTAATCGGGCGCGACTATTATTAACTATCCCATAATAGAAGAGGACGCAGGCCAGGTATGTATGGAGGACGGGTACGCTCAGCTGATGGTCTGGACTAAGAAAAAAACCAAGCAACATCCCGGCTATAGAGACAAGAATGGGGATGTCAAAAGGTGTGCGCTGAGTAAGGCGACCGGTGATAAAAAAACGCAACGGCCAGGGAATAATGGCGATTAGCCAGCTTAACCACAGAGGTGGTGTTCCTAGTAGCACAGATAGAAAAATAGGGAAGGTGAGGAAAGGTTGGGCTCGAAGTACGGCAGTGCCCAGAGCGGATAACATTACTTGAGGCTTCACAGACTGCATTGTATCATCAGGGATTTGCCTTTTCAATGCTTACTCTTTGCCTTTTGTCAACGTTTGAGCAAAGCCTGGTAGAACATCTCTAAGGAAATAACGGACTTACTGTTGGGGCAAAGAGGATTCTTTCTCTCCAAGAGAATCTATATAAACCGGGATTGTTAATCTCTGGACAAAGTTCTGCTTCACAAAGGCGACAAGCCTTTATAAATTAGGCTGGAACTCTCCATACTACATTAGATGTCGAGGTTCCTGACACTCTTGGCGTGTGCTTGGATAAAGGCTTTGCGGGGTGCGACTTCGGCGCCCATGAGAGTACGGAATATGTGGTCAGCCTTGGCAGCATCATCAATGTTTACTGTAAGTAGGGTGCGGGTAGCTGGATCCATAGTGGTCTCCCAGAGTTGCTCAGCGCTCATCTCCCCCAGACCCTTATAGCGCTGAACCTCTACTCTTTTTGCACCTTTTAGCTTGAGACGTACCTGTTCCCTTTCCTGATCAGAATAAACCCACTGTTGGAACTTGCTTGCTTTAATACGGTAAAGAGGTGGTTGGGCAATGAACAAATGACCGCGGTTGATTAGCTCCAGCATATGTCGGAAAAAGAAAGTCAGCAGTAGAGTGCGAATGTGAGAGCCATCAACATCAGCGTCAGTCATCAGGATAACCTTGTGGTAACGGAGCTTTAATAGATCCAATTCATCGTCTATACCGGCTCCTAGAGCAGTAATGATGACACGGATTTCTTCATGAGCTAACATTTTATCTGGTGGGGCCTTTTCCACATTGAGGATTTTGCCTCGCAGTGGCAGTATGGCTTGGAAGCGACGATTCCTTCCCTGTTTTGCTGAACCGCCAGCTGAAGGCCCTTCCACCAGATATAGTTCACAGTGGGCTGGCTCTTTCTCTGAGCAGTCAGCCAGCTTTCCGGGTAGTGTGCCGGTATACAGGCCACTCTTTCTGATAATTAAGTCGCGAGCCTTGCGGGCTGCTTCTCTGGCTTTAGCGGTGATGACACACTTTTCTATAATTTTTTTGGCTTCATTTGGGTGCTCTTCAAGGTAGAGGGATAGACCTTCGCCTATGGCACTCTCTACCACGCTTTTAATTTCAGGGTTACCCAGCTTGGTTTTAGTTTGTCCCTCAAACTGTGGTTCGGTTAGCTTAACACTAATAATAGCGGTAAGCCCTTCCCTGGCATCTTCCCCGGTCAGATTGGTGTCGTCGTCTTTTAGAAGTTTGTTCTTGCGGGCGTAGTCATTAAGAGCCCGGGTTAGTGCTGAACGGAGGCCGGTAAGATGAGTGCCACCGTCCACGGTATTAACACAGTTGGCAAAACTAAAAATGGATTCAGTAAAACCCTCATTATACTGAAGTGCTGCCTCAACTATTGTGCTGTTTACTGTTTTGGAGATGTAGATGGGTTGGTGGTGACGAGCCTCTCGATTTCGGTTAAGATGGCGAATGAAGCCAGTAATTCCACCCTCAAAGTAGAAGGTCAGTTCGTTGTCTTTCTCTTCGTCTTTAAGATATATTTCCAGCCCTTTATTCAAGTAGGCCATCTCTCGTATGCGCTCACTCAGAGTATTAAAATCATATTTGATCTCGCCGAATATTTCCTCATCAGCCAGAAAACTGATGGTCGTACCAGTATCACTAGCTTTGCCAACTGCGGTCACTTTTCCTTGCGGTATACCTTGTTTGTATTCTTGCTCGTAGAGTTTGCCGGCGCGCCTGACATTAACCTTAAGCCGGGAGGAAAGGGCGTTTACTACTGAAGCACCTACCCCGTGTAACCCACCGGATACCTGGTAAATCTTACCACCAAATTTTGCCCCAGCGTGGAGTGTAGTCATTACTGTCTCTAGAGCTGATACATTGGTGGTAGGGTGAATGTCTACGGGAATGCCACGGCCATTATCTTCAACTCTGACTACTTTATCTTTTTGGAGAGTAACCGAGATCCTAGTGCAGCAACCGACCATGGCTTCATCGATACTGTTGTAGGCAATTTCGTAGATCAGATGGTGCAATCCACGCTGGTCAATGCTGCCAATATACATCCCTGGTCGTCGGCGTATTGCTTCTCGTCCCCCCAGGACCTGAATATCCTTGGCGGTATACTTATTACTTAATGGCTCAGTTGGCAAAGATGTGTTTTGGGTCATAGCTAATCGTTACTCCTTACTCCTTGTTGGAAATGGGGATAAAAAGTGAGACTGGTATAGCTTCTGGTTGTAATAGAAGAGGCTAGCCAATAACAGGCAGTTAGTGAGGATATTTGAATGCCCATATATTCATATTATAGCACAATTTAGCTATGAAGTGAAGCCATTGCTGATTGATTGTGCCAGTAATTTTTGTAGCTGGTTAAGAGGGACTGTTTTTTGCTGGGAGCTGGTCATATCCCGCAGTATCACGGTGCTTGTCTCTAACTCTTGTTCTCCAATAATTACTGTGTAGCGAACGCCGAGGTTATTAGCCTGTCGTAATTGAGCCTTTAGGCTCTTACTGGCAAGGGCTTTAATTACACCAATACCATTTTCTCTAAGTGTTGAGGCTAGCTTTATTGCCTCGCTCTTGGCTTGGTCACCTAAATAGGCAATGAAAACCTGTGGTCTGGGTAAAGCGGGGACGGGAATATTCTGTTTCTTCAGATTGAGTATTATTCGTTCTATGCCAGCGGCAAAGCCAATAGCGGGGGTAGGCTTACCACCCAGTTCCTCAATCAGGTCATCATATCGCCCTCCACCGCCAAGGGTGCTCTGGGCACCCTCTGCATCGGGCTGAATCTCAAATACTGTTTTGGTGTAGTAGTCCAAGCCTCTAACCAGACAGTGATTCACGATGAAGGGAAGTTCAAGCAGTTCCAGGTATTTCTTCAATTGGTTGAAATGGGTGTCACATTGTTGACAGAGGTAGTCAATGCTTCTAGGGGCAGAGTTAGCTATTTGCTGGCATGATGGTTTTTTACAATCAAGCAGGCGAAGAAGATTTCTCTCTAGTCTGACCTTACAATCCGGGCATAGGTCTTGGGCATAGTTGACATAATAATTCTTCAGGACAATTAGATATTCTGGTCGGCATTTTTTACAACCGATGCTATTTAAATTTAGTGTTAAGTGGTGAAGTTTCAGGGACTGGAAGAATTGCCAGGCCATGCCAATGACTTCAGCATCGAGGGCAGGGTCATTATCACCAATAGCCTCATAGCCAAATTGGCAGTGTTGTCGGTATCTTCCTGCCTGAGGTCTTTCGTATCTAAAAATAGAAGCAATATAATATAACTTTATCGGCTGTGGCTTATTATATAAACCATGTTCTACGTAAGCTCGGCACACCGGGGCTGTGCCCTCTGGTCTCAGGGTCATTTTGTTCCCTCCCCTGTCTTCAAAGGTATACATTTCCTTTTCCGCAATATCGGTTCCCTCCCCCATACTGCGGCTGAAAAGTCCGGTGTCCTCAAAGGCTGGAGAGTCAATGCGTTCGTAGCCATAGAGTTGACAGGCATTAATCGCCTTTTGCTCTACATAGCGCCAGTATGCCTGCTCTTCAGGTAAAATGTCTGAAGTTCCTCTTGGTACTCGATACAACCCCAACCCCCTTTTTATTTTTCCTGAGTATTTTTAAGCTAGAATACAGTATTAGGACGGGATTTGTAAAGGTAAATTAAATTTTACAGTAACAGCCCTATTGCGTTATACTTAAAACATAATCTTGATAGTTAGTGAGGCAATGGATTTTAATCAGCTTATAGCTAAGGCAAAGGGATATCTTCCGCCGGAGAAGATAACCTTAATTGAAGATGCTTACCAGTTTGCCTTAAAGGCACATGAGGGGCAGGCGCGTAAGTCGGGTGAGGCTTACATAGAGCACCCACTGCAGGTTGCCTTGACCTTGACTGAACTTCAGCTTGATGCTACCTCTCTGGCTGCAGCCTTACTGCACGATGTTCCTGAGAATTGTGATATACCTATTTCAGAAATTAAGGCTGGTTTTGGCTCAGACGTAGGCAAGCTGGTTGATGGTGTCACTAGGCTGGGCAAGATTTCTTGGCGAGCATTAGAGGAGGTGACAGCTAGAGAATCGCAGGCGGAGAACCTGAGGAAGATGCTGGTAGCGATGGCTGAGGACCTCCGTGTGGTGTTTATCAAATTAGCTGACAGACTGCATAATATGCAAACCTTGGATGTGCTACCATTGGACAAGCAGCGTAGTATTGCTCAGGAGACCTTAGAAATATATGCTCCGTTAGCTCATCGCCTGGGGATATGGGAATTACAGTGGCAATTAGACGATTTATCTTTTCGTTATCTGGAACCAGAGAAGTATCATCAGGTTACCAAGCTGGTTGCTGCTCATCGTACTCAGCGAGAGCGTTTCATAGCTCAAATGATTCAGACTTTGAGCGAAAAATTTGACAGGGCTGGTCTAAAAGCTGAGATGTCAGGCAGACCTAAGCATATCTACAGCGTACACCAGAAAATGGAGAAATATTCTGTTCTGGGCAAAGACTTTGATGATATACATGACATTGTTGCTCTTCGGGTAGTGGTTGATACTGTGCCTGATTGTTACAGCGCTGTAGGCATTGTCCACAGTTTGTGGCACCCTTTGCCTGACGAGTTTGACGACTTTATTGCTAACCCTAAGCCAAATGGATATCAATCTTTGCATACTACTGTACTGTGTCAGGGTGGAACCCCTTTAGAAATACAGATTCGCACTCGCGATATGCATCATATTGTTGAATATGGGATAGCTGCCCACTGGCGCTACAAAGAGGGTGGAAAAGGGGATATACGCTTTGAGGAGAGGATAAGCTGGCTGCGCCAGTTGATTGAGTGGCACCGGGCACTTAGTGGGGCTGAAGAATTTCTGGAATCGGTTAAAACAGATATATTCATTGACCAGGTTTTTGTTTATACTCCTAAGGGAGAGATAAAAGATTTGCCTAAAGGTTCTACCCCCCTTGATTTTGCCTATCGGATTCACACTGAGTTAGGGAATCGCTGTGTGGGAGCCAAGGTGAATGGTAGACTGGTGTCATTAAATTATGAGCTTAAAAATGGAGATGTCGTAGAAATCGCGACGGCTAAAGGGGATAAAGGACCGAGCCGAGATTGGTTGAGTCCGCACCTAGGTTATATCAAAACATCTCACGCCAGAGAAAAGATACGCCAGTGGTTTAAGAAACGGGAACGGGTTGAGAACATTGAAGGGGGCCGAGAGATTCTGAGGAAAGAGATGAGGCACCTAGGCATAAAGCTCAGTGAGCGAGAAAAACTATCCAAGCTGTTCAAATATGATAAGATGGATGACTTTCTGGTGGCTATTGCCTACGGTGATATTACTACTCATCAGATTGCTGCTAAGCTGGCTGCCCAGCAAGAGCAACCAAAGGTAGTAACTGAGATTACACCTCTTAAACAGCCGGTCTCAGTCGTTAAGGTACTGGGTGCGGGAGATATGCTTACTCAATTAGCCCGATGCTGTCATCCTGTGCCGGGTGATGAGATTGCTGGCTATGTTACTCGCAGTCGTGGGGTGACCATTCATCGTCAGGATTGCTATAATGTGGTTCGCGAGGATGAGAGAGAGAGACTGGTTAAGGTGGAGTGGGGGCAGACTGATTCACTATATCCAGTCAGTGTTCAAGTTGAAGCCTGGGATAGGGTAGGGCTGATACGTGATATCACTACCATTGTGGCTGAGGAAAAGGTTAATATTGCTGAAGTGAGTTCTACCGACCATAATGACCATACTACCTCTCTGTATTTTGCTTTAGAGACGAAGGGATTGGCTCATCTAAGTCGGCTATTGATAAAAATGGAAGAGGTTCGAGGAGTGATAAGCGTTGCCAGGGTGGGTGGCGAGACATCTATTAAAGTTAAGCCGACAGCATAATTTAGGTGACTAAAACTTATACCTCTACTTGATGGAGGGAGTTTATAAAAATATCCAAGGAGGTAGATATTGCCCCAAAGTAAATCAGTTCAAAAGAAGGCGCGAGTAGCCGAAAGAAAACAATTACGCAATAAGCCTGTTCATAGCATGTGTAAGACTAACATAACTAAGGCAGAAAGACTTATCTTTTCTGGTGAGCTTGATTTGGCTCGAGTAGCGGTAGTGACTGCTGTTAGTTCTTTAGATAAAGCGGCTGAGAAGGGGATTATTCATCCCAATAACGCTGCCCGTCGCAAATCACGGTTAATGAACAAGCTAAACAAAGCCCTGACCCCATCTTCGGTTGAAGATACCCCTCCGGCGGAATAAATAATCCGACCATAGGAAGATGGTTTGATTAACAATCATTCCCGGCTTGGGGTAATGAGTTCGTGAGGAGCAGGGTGGCACTAATCATATGTGTGAGCACGAATATTGACAAAATTGGGTGACCTGTGTTATAGTTTTGATGCTTCATTTGAAGCATTTAGCACCTTAACAACTAGATAGCGGAAGGAAGGTTCAAACGAAGTTTAATAGTTATTTTAGAGAGTTTGATCCCGGCTCAGGATAAACGCTGGCGGCGTGCCTTATGCATGCAAGTCGAACGGTACCAATGGGCTAAGCTTGCTTGGAACATTGGGAGAGTGGCGGACGGGTGAGTAACGCGTAAGTAACCTACCCCTAAGTAGGGGATAACTCTGAGAAATTGGAGCTAATACCGTACGTGGTGGTGAAGGTAATGCTTCATCCCTAAAGCCTTAGGGCGCTTGGGGAGGGGCTTGCGTCCGATTAGCTAGTTGGTAGGGTAATGGCTTACCAAGGCGAAGATCGGTAGCTGGTTTGAGAGGACGGTCAGCCACACTGGGACTGAGATACGGCCCAGACTCCTACGGGAGGCAGCAGCAAGGAATTTTGTGCAATGGGC